>Ga0268298_10001682_pt1 | contig 25473 bp, 21 predicted proteins | sample WWTPWeurt_MetaG_FD_194462 | JGI IMG/M metagenome (GOLD analysis project Ga0268298, IMG submission 194462) | Activated sludge microbial communities from WWTP in Nijmegen, Gelderland, Netherland - WWTP Weurt | ecosystem: Engineered > WWTP > Aerobic digester > Activated sludge | place...
AAGACGATCGCTACCCCGCTGAGTTATGACTTGGCCCGCTACCATGAAGTGACCTTGGCCCGGAGCCTGTATGCGGCTAATGCCTTACAGCTGACATCCAGCATCCATGCGGGTCGGTGGTTTCATGGTCAGTTCTATTATGACTGCCCGGAGCGGATCCTAGCGTACAATGGGCTGGTGGATCCGGAACAGGTCCGTGCGCAATGGAAGCATTATGAAGCGGTTAAGGTGCTGGAGTGTCCTGTCAGTAACCTGAACTACCTCCAGCCTGTGGGGCTGCCTCAGCAGAGTGAGACCGGGCTGGTGGTGATTGGGATCGAGCTGGATGCTTTGATGATTCAGTACCGCTGCTTCATGGAAGAACAGTACCAGTTTAAAGCCCAGGACAGTGGATACAGCCTGCTGGATGCCCCGCACTTTGTTGGGCGCTATGTGCTGCCCAATATGCTGAAGAGTCAAACGGATCTGGCGTTGTTTAACCGGATGTATAACCTGCTGATGGGGAAACCGATGGGTCAAGCGTATCGCCGTCATCCGTTTCATATCAGTGACTATCGGAGTCAGCTGGACAAAGTACTGGACCTGTACTTGAAACGCCTAGGTGGTAGTAAGAAGACGCTGTATGCGTATCAGGAGCAGCTACCGTACTGTTTTCAACCACCCCTGGCTATGCCGGATATCCTGGACACGCGACAAGTGGCCTGGGCGTTGTTCTTGACTCGGTTAAAGGCCATGGAGTTTTTCATCACCTTAGCAGGGAAGACAGGCTTGGTGACGAACCGAGGGTTTGTCAATGAGCTGAAGATTGACATCCGGCGGTTTAGCTCAGAGAAAGTCTTTGAGGTTCAGCTGACCCAAGACATGTACCTGGACCTGAAGTTTTTATTCGATGACTGGGCAACCCTTTAAGGAGCGATCATGGACTTGATCTCAAAAGCCATCAAAGATGTACAATACGCCATCCCTCGGGAGATCCTGAAGCTGGCGTATCTGCAAAACACCTACCTGAACGGCGTATCGGAATACAACCGGCGCCAGATCACGCTGGATGAGGCCATCCGGGAGATGACGATCGTCCCGCGGGTGATCGTGGACAGTAACTGTGTGGGCGGTCAGACGGTGATCATCAGCTTGGAAGGCCTGACGGCGGTCAACATCGATGCCCACAATTATATCTACCAGATCCCGGAGGATCGTCTGAATGGCCGGACCATCATGTCGGTCCTGGAGGTGAACTTCTTCCGAGCCGAGCTGATGCCGGGCTACACCTATGGCGCCTTGCCCTCGATCATGCCAAACCCGGGCAATGAACTGTCCACGGTGGCCAACAAAGCCATGGACAGCCGGTCCTCGATCCCCATCCTCTCCACCTCGGAGTGTAGCGTGGTGGGGCATAACACGATCCTGGTCCGAAATCACCTGCGGTCTGCGCTGCCGGTCCAGTGCCGCTGCATCGTGGAGAATGACGAGAACCTGAAGAACCTATCGGTCCGCTCTGCACCGGACTTCGTAAAGCTGTGCACCTATGCCGTCAAGAGCTTCATCTACAACGAGCTGATCGTGAAGCTGGACCGAGGTGCGATCGATCGCGGGCATGAGATCGGCGCCATCAAGAGCATCATCGAAAGCTATGCGGATGCTGAAGAGAACTACTGGACCTTCCTGAAGGAAGAGTGGCAAGCCATCATGATCCACAGTGATCGCCATCTCCATGAGAACCTGATGAAGATCCAGATGGATCCGTGTGCGTAAAGCAAAAAAAGAAAGGTGCAGACACTGGAAGGCCTAAGGCCTTCCAGTGTCTGTTCTATTTAGCAGCCATGCAACTCATGCGCGATCTCTTCGATCGTGTAGCCGATGTTCTGTTGTATGTTGCCCCAGCTACCCACCAAGGTGACCATCTCGGCTTCACCCACTGCCGACCCGGACAGCAACGACCGAAAGATCGGTGTCCGAGGCGCATTGGTGACCCAAGTGCCCGTTTCACTTTGACCGCTGTAACGGTCAAAGACCGCTACGTTCCCCTTCCTGGTCCCGATGATGATAATCCGGCGGCCGCGGGGATCGGTAGCCTTGACCATCTGACCAGGACGGAGTACCGGAGCGTGCTCTCCCTCGACTGCATGATCAAGGTAGTCGGTCCCATTTGTCCAAGAAGGGTTGAATTGGATTTCAACCACCGCCTCGTTGTTGAAAGTCTCAGTGAAAATACGGCCATTGGCACCCATGATACTACTCCTCTATCTGTTTAAGCAAGATTGCTCAAGTAAGATATATATGACCAAGATTCGTTACATGCAGCGCACAGGGAGAGAGGGGCCTAGGCCCCTCTCTCGGCTAGTACGGGAATTGATGGCAGAGTAAGGTATCCGGCTTGGTAAAGAACCCATGGGATTCCACGACGTTACGGAATGAACGACTGAGGGCCAGGGCGATCCGGTTGCTATCCAAGACTCCATGGAGTTCACTGGGCACGCCGTTGTTCTGGCAGTGCTCAATAGGTAGCATCAGCTGACCAATCGTGGTGATACCGTGCTGATCCATCCACAGCTTAAACCGCTGCGCAAAGCTTTGGTCGGCCATCCCACTAAGCCAGGCTTTAACTGCTGTCTGGTTAGGGAGGTTGATCGGTATGGTGACTGCAGCGTAGGGTGGGGGTGGAATGGCCCCGTAAGTCGGTGCAAAGACGGTATCCCAGAGCGTGTAGTAGCGATAGTTAGTGCGGTCATACTCCCCGATCTCCAACTTACCGCCATTCTTGTAAGCTGCACGCTCCTTGATTCGGATACGCTTCAGGTACTTGGTCTCACCTCGGTGGATTGAGGTTAAGATATCCTGCTCGACTTCCATGGTCTTACTGAGAATCTCCTGCAGGGACAAGCGTTTACCTGCCATAACTGCACGGATGATCCGTTCCATCTCTGCAGCGGAGGCAGCAGTGATGTTGTTGGGCACCGTGGAGTCCTTCATGTGAACGCCTTTGACTTCCATCTTGATGTCCTTGTACACGGAGCCTTCTTTTACGATCATGGCCGTGTAATAGTGCTTGGCGACAGAAGTCTGTGCAAAGACCGGGAAGACATACTCCGGCTTCATGGCTAAGGAAAACAGCCGCTTACGCTCGACACCCATGTTGGCTGAGAAGCAGGCCAAGATATGCGCGATTGACTGCGTAGCCATGTACATGATGGCACCCCCTACGGCATAGCTGGCATCGTCAAAGACCAGATCATTGAAGTACCACTGCACCCACTCATCTACCGAGAACATCGTGGAGTCTGTATCGGACAAGACCACTGTCCGGCGTACCATATGCTGGATCGTCGCTACAGTCGGGGGATGGTTTCGTGTCAGGAAGAAAGCCTGAAGGAAAAGCTTATAGTGCTCGACCGTATTGACGATGTTCTGGCAGGTGTGGTAGAGGACATGCATCTCTTCATCCGTTAGCTTGTCGTAATCCTTCCCTTTACCGCGCAGCATGCTCAGGTTGATTTGGTGCGCATAATTGATGATCTGCTCATCAAAGGACCAGATTGCCTTCCTGGGATCCTGGACAGGTTTATTCTCCCCTTTCTGGGAAAGCTGCGTAATGAAGGTTCGGATGACATCTTCGTTGAGCTTACGAAGGTGATAGAGGTCACCCGTGTATACGAAGGCTGCTCGTTCTAAAGGCGTGAGCTTTTCCACCAGCTGGCGGATCATCTCGATCTTTCGGTGATCGCGAAAGTAGAGGTCCGTAGAGAACGTGATACAGGCCATGGTCTGTTCTACACTCGGGTACACCAGCGCATAGAGCGTTAAGGCGGCTTCAAGCGTCGCGTAGTCCGTCTTGGAGGCGATGGACACGATGTTGTTCAGCACGATGTCCGGTGTGAAGTAATGCCGGTTACCAGAGATCAAGCGCTCGTTAGATGCATTGCTGAGCGAAGCGATAGACCGCGTCGTGGAGGTCAAGGTGGAGTGGGCACTGGTGTTCTTGATAACACTGCCTCCCGCTACGAATCCACCAGACACAGAGTTATTAGCGCGCTTCCGGTTATCCTGCGCGTTATGGTAATACCGATACTTGACTTTGTCCCCTTCAAACTCGTATTTCTGGGACAGCTTCTTAAACTTACTCCGCGCAATAACGTTAATGTCGAGATAGCCTACGATGGGCGATGCTTTGACTTCCGGTGGAAGGTAAGATGTCCCCGTGGCGGCAAGGATCAGCTGGTTCTTGGCAATGTGACCCAAGTACCGGCTGAGTGGAGCTTTTCGGTAATGTCGGTCGCCGTTATCTTCTCGGTGGAAGAAGGTAACCTGGGGATCTTGAAAGCCCAGCTGGTTAGCTTTGGCTTTTTTCTGAAGATGGGTCAAGCATACTTCAAAGGGTTTGTTCAGCTGCTTAGCGGCATACCAGGCGGTCTGGCGAAGCCATTCCTGCATGGGACTGAGTTCTCGCTGGTAGGCATCCGGCTCCAGCAGAAAAGGGTTAGTGGACATATGGGCGTCTCCTAGGCTACTCGATACACCTGAAGGGATAAAAAAGAAAGCACAGGGGAGAGGCCACATGGCCTCTCCCCTGTCAGACCGTTTCGATGGTGAAGTCCATGATCCCGACCGCTTGCAAGGCCCGGGAGATCTTATCCTTACTACCTTCATTGGCATTCGGGATGTGCACCGTGTAGGCCACATGCTCGATCAGTTCCACGCTGCCTTCGATGATCCACTGACCGGCCACCACCACGCGATTGCCATTCAGTTCCCGGAAAACATAGAACTGCTGGCTGCTGATATCCGCCACGGCACCCACCGGCAGGGAAGGAAACACCTGGGCATAGACCTGATCCACCGGCAACAGCAACCGTGCGATGGCCACATCACAGACACTTTGCAGCTTGACGTTGGACAGTCGAGCGCCCAAGAACGCCGGACTGTACGTGGAAAAGGTGTACGTGCTACCGATCTTCATTTCACTGATGTTCATCATGCATCCTTCTAAGAGAGAGTGGCGTCCATGTGATTGGCGTGCAGTGAGACCACCAAGGTTGTCGTGGAGACACTCTCCAGCAGAAACTGAACATCGTGCGTCAGCTTGACCTGGTGAACTTCAAACTGCTGCGTAAACTCGTTATCCAGCAAGACGGCGATCCGGCGCACCTCATTGAACAGCATGTCCTTGAAGGTCTGGTGATGGGCCTGCTCTTCTACATAGAAAAGGGGTACAAACATCGGAATCTGGAGCAGGTTGTAGGTGAACGTCACCTTGTTGGTGGACTGGATGCCCACCATCTGGGACATAAGTTCATGGAAGATCTCCATCTCCTTCCCCTGCTGGCCGGTTCCGCCACAGAAGGTGCGGACGATTCGCATCAGGTCATCCCCTAAGCCCACCATGCTAATGATAACGCGTGCCATAACGATTCCTTTAAGATGACGCATAGGTCAAGATGACGGTGCCGGGTTCCGTAAAGGTCACCGCACTCAGTCGACCCTTGACCGTCGGTTGGTAAGTCTGGATCAGCTGCTGGAGGCTGTCATGCAGGTACCAGAAGCCTTCTTCAAATGCCACCAAGCGCGAACTGTCGTTGGTTTGGCGCAGTTCGTCCAGGTAATCAGCGAGGATTGCCTCCGCCAGTTTTAGTTGAGGTTCTTGAAAGATCTCCCAGTAACTCTGGGCCAGTGTCGCTAAATCAGCGTGCATGTCCAGCAAACTGTAGGAGATCTCTAATAAGGAGAACCGAAAGGGAAAACGGTAGTAAACAAGGGATTCTTTCATGGTGGGGGCGCAAGCGGCTCTCTCTCAAACACGGCTACTGTATTAGAGTGCCAGTGGTCGAACAGATAGCGTTCTGGCTCCAGGATCCCATAGGACCGACAGATGGCCTGCAGGTAGCTGTCGGCCACCTCCACGATCTGCATCACCAAGACCTCAAAGTGACTAAACAAGGTGGCATCCTCACACAGCTGGTCATTGATCTTGGGATGGCTACAGCTTAAGACTTCGTAAAAGTACTGCTCATGGTCCACCTCCGGAAGGATGAGGAAATTGGATTCAATGATGAACGGCAATCCCAAGGCCTGGACGACAGGAATCAGGCCCGGATGGTGATGGTACAGGGAGATGGAGCTGGTCGTGGGCTCTGGCCGAAAGAGGATAAAGACCGGCTCAAGGTCAAGGTAGAGCTGCTGCGGTCTGATGAGCGCGCTGGAGGTAAAGGTCATCAAGATGTTGCTCCATGAGGCGGTGATACTCGATGATACGAATGTCGTTTCCCTTCTCGACGAGGAGGAGGGTGTTTTGGAGAGTGAGGCGATATACCGAGTAGCAGTCTGGGCGAACAAACTCGTAGAGTGCATCCAGCAGCTGACCGAGTTGAGGATTCCCGATAGCTGAATACTTGGAGTCTTCCTGGTACAGGTTACTCTGAAAGAGCACCGGGGTCATAGGGTTGAGCTGGAATGGGGTGGTTTCCCGGTAGCCGGGCCGCAGCAGGTACTCCTCCTGGACATAGTTCTCCAGGTTCAGGTACTCGGGCTCGGACTGATTGACCGGCGCTACGTGGCGTAAGACTTTCAGGAAGAAGTCCCAGACTTCGATGTAGGCACAGTGGATAGCAGCCCAGTTGACTGTGGCATACGGCTGATACAGCTGCTGGCTTCGGCCTGGGGTGGTGTGGGCGATGGCGTGACCTTGGCTGTCAAAGATCCGGCCATTCACCTTCAGGAAGTCTGCGTAGGACAGGATATCCGGACTGCGCCCCGAACGGTATGCTTTCTCCGTAAAATACGGCTGTTGGTTGAAGTTCAGGAGCGGCTCCATGCTACCCAGGGCATAGATCCCTTCCGGAGGGGCCTTCAGCATCCGGTGATAGGCCTCCGGTAAGCCTGCTGTGAACTCGACCAGGTTAGCCGTAAACAACCCTTTGACTTCCGTCAGTACATCGTTAAAACTGGTATAACCCACATCACGTAAACTCAAAGCACGCATTATTAACTCCTTTTGTTTTTCTTCTTGGATCCATAAGAGTAACAGAACTACAAGTTTTTTCTAAGGGGGTGAGGCATACCCTTCACCCTAGGGTTAAAATGCAACCAAGGGGGCTTAGAACGCGTTGAAAGGGCATCATGGGGGAGAGGGCGTGAGCCCTCTCCCCCATGCTGGCTTAGATGATCAGGCCATCATCCATGGCGGCACCCTTGACGCTGATGCTGGCCACCGGGTTCACGCGGTAGTGCTCTTCGCTGGCTGCCAGCTTGTCTTCCAGCGTCTGGAGCTCCGGTACAAACGCCCCTTGTACGGTGGCAAAGTGGAACGGCGTGGAGAACTCCATGTTCAGGTCACTGGCCAGGATGAACTCCCCGAAGGAATGGTAACCGACCATGATCCCGGGATTGGGATCTTCTCCCGGCCGGATCATCGAGATGACCGTGGAGATAGGCTGCCCTTTCACCTGCTCCAGCGGTTTCCGATGCATGGAGATGTTCAGCCCGACCAGTCCGACCGGATACTGCGTGACCCGCTGGTAATTCAGGAAGTTCTCCAGGTCCATCTTGTCTAGACCCTTGTTCTCACCTGACCAGACTGCCGCCAGCAGCATGACAGCCAAACGGATCATGGCGTTGTTCTCTTCCATGGTGTGCTTGGCGTTGTCCAGGTAGTAGCAGACGACCGGACGGTTGCGCTTGACCGAGATGGACTGGTACGAGTGCAGCGTCTTGATCGTGTTCTCGACTTCCTTGGCACAGGTGGAGGAGCCGACCATCAGTACGACCACGTTCTTGCCTTGGGACAGCAGCTCACTGACCAACGTCGGAGCCAGTACCGATCCGGAGCCGCCCGAGCCTGAGTGGATGACGATAGACAGGTGGCCCGGCGGATGCGTGTGCAGGATATCCGGCATCGCCCGCTGGATGGCTTCCAGGTTGGTGGCCCGGACCTTCCCGCTGCCATCCGTGGACTGGTCCTTGGAGCCATCCACAAAGTAGAAGGCTTTCCGGTCAAAGTCCTTGGGCAGGTTGCTGTGCGACGTGTCCAGCAGGGTCAGACGCAGTTGGGCATAACCCGGGTTCTCAATATCCGGCTGGATCATCGGGATCAGCTCACTGATGGCATTGATGGCACAGCCACCTGCTGCATAGATGGACACGGTATTCTTAACAGACATGGTCACTCCTTGAGGGTAAAAGACGTACATTTCATTTATAGACAGCCGGGATTACACATCCTGGCTAGGGGAACAGCTAAGCGGCTAAGTGAAAGAGCGGATACTTAGCCAACGTCGATGGTTCCGGCACGGTGGGCTCTACACTCTCCAGGTAAGTCTGGTAACGTTCATCTCGCGTTCGGAGTAAGCGGTGAAGGATGACCTTCCGGATCATCCGACACTGGTCCTCGTCTTCGTGGATCCGATGCGACTGCTGGGCGTTGGGTTGGTGCTCCACTTGGGCTTTGTAGGCACGGAGTTCTCGCTCCGTGGTCAGTAACTTCTTGCCCAGATGCCGCGTGATGGGATCCTGCTCCACATGTGGCGTCTCACAGACGCGTTCATGTAAGGAGGTAAAGCTGTACTGCTGGGGAGCCAGCTTCCTGAACACCACGGCCGTGCATCGCTTCGGGACTATGACCCGAGACGGCAAGACGGTAAAGGGTTGATGCTCAAACCCCTTCAGGGTTAACCGGGTATCGGTCAGCTGGATCAAACTACTGTCCAGGATCCAGAGATACTGGTCATCCCGATGGTTCCGGAAGTTAAACGTCTTAATGCGTTTCTCTTGGTGGTCATCCCACTCGGACAAGAAGGTCACGATGATCCCCCGTAGGATCTCCGGTGCGATATCCTGGTAGCGGATAAAGCTCTGTTCCGTGATCAGGCGAGCGATCAGGGTTTCACAGCTGGCGTAGTCCAAGCTGACAGGACTGCCTTGGATGTGTTGAAGGTGCCGAACATGGTTCAGCAGATGGTTGGTCAGGATGCGTGCAATCCCGAACATCCGTTCCAACATCAACTGCTGACTATCGGTCAGCTGTAGGTAATGATGTCGGTAGTAAAAACGTAAAGTGTCCATGATGCGCTCCAGACAAGGATTCCTCAGTAGGGATCCGTAAGATGTAGTTTCTCTTTGACTGTTTCTTGTATGTCATTGTCATTCGCCCCTGTACACGTTGTGTTCGCTCCGCTAGGGGATTCTTTGTACTATTGAACAGTGTTTTAAAGATACGTGAATTGAGGTGCTGCCTGCTGTGACTTAGGCTTAGCTTCCAGGTTAGATGTACATGAGCATACAATCCTTTCAAACATTCCCTACATACTCTTGGACTGTTAGCTTTTTTACTGGTCAGCAGGCTGGGGTTGTTTGGCGTGTTAGCTAGGAGAAAGTCCGTACCGTCCCGGAGTGTCCCAACACTCCGGTGCTAGGGGATCTCTGTACCGGTTTCTCACCTGGTAAAAAAATTCTGCCGTTTTGCTAATAAGTTGGACAGTAGTTAAAACCGAGGAACGATCGAAGCGAAGCGGAGAGAGTGACGAGCTAACCAGACCTCTGTGGGATGGACGGTACGGACAGCACACACTAACCAATAGCTTTTACAGTGGGGCGGAGCCCCACTGTAAGGCTAACGGGTTTTAAATTCCCTCATGTAATAAGGTAAAAGATAATTTTCTTACCCAGGTAGGGAAGAACCTGTAATCCTGGTACTTTTTGTACAGGAGAGGGGTATCTACTGGTCAAACCTGCCTTAGGGCTATTGAAAAGGATAACATATCATGCAAATCTTCAAGCTGGAACCGGTAGCGGTCACGTCTTCAGGGAAGACGGAAGGGAAGCCTGCATTGGAAGTCAGTCCGTCGGATACGGAGGAGTTGAAGCAAGCGCAGCAGGTGGTGGGAGAAGCTCCGGAGGCAGTGGAAGGGGAGGGCGAGCCGGTGGTGAAGCAGGCTGAGCAGTTTAGCTTGGGGGAGATGAAGACTGAGCATACGCCGGTGGCGGTGCGGGTGGAAGGTCCCTTGGGGAAAGTGTTCACGGAGACACTGAACCGGATGCTGGCCTTGGAGGGCATCGCGGCATTGCCGATCGGGGAAGAAGAACTGGACAAGATCCGGGAACAGCAGGGGAAGGTCGTGAACGTGGAGATCTTGTCGGGAGAAGGGCTGAGCATGCCGGATGTCGTCTCCGTGATGAACAAGACCACGGGGCATCCGGGTGAGCCGTATGTGATCGCGTTGGAAGCGATCTGGGAAGGGAAGATCCCGGATGCGGTGGGGTATCTGTATGGGCTGGAGAAGCTGGGCCAAGTGAAGGTCCACCATCGGGTCGGGTTGGCGGTGGAGGCAGTGGTGGAGGTGGTGAAGCGGGAGTGGTCATGCTGACCATCAAGCAGGCACTGGACAGTGTGTTAGGGGAGCTGGTGGTCGATAAGAAGCTGGTGGATCGCGTGTACCGGTATCACATCGACTTCTTGAACCAGACGAAGGATTACTTGGACTTCTTTGGCGGGAACCTGCTGGGGGTCCATGTGGTCCGGTTTACCCAGAAGAACATCCACAGCTTCTTTCGGGATGTGTTGAAGGTGGAGTATCTGGAGGTCGTACAGGCATCACGGCAGATCACCACGATCAACCAGGACTTCAAGATCTCGTCCGATCCCATGAACCTGGTGCTGATGTATCTGATCCACCGGGTGGGGAGTGAGGTAAAGTTGGGAGAGAAGGACCGGATCCGGGGGATGTATGACCTGGCCTTGGTGTTCTTTTACCGGTGCATCACGATCCGGCAGTCGGAGTACTTTCACTTTCCGGCGGATCCGAAGATCGCTCAGGCGGCGTATGCAGCGTTGTCGAACAAGTTCTTGATCAAGCAGCTGGGGAGCTGGAAAGCCGTGATGGCTTATAGAGCGGAGCGGTTGATCGAGAAGGAGGGTTTGCATTACAAGAACCTGATGGTCTTTGAGGATGATGCAGCCATCACGTATGCGATCAGTGACAGTGAGAACCGGGTACGGGTGCTGTATAAGGACTACTACCGGGAGTTTAACAAGGCGGTGGTCTCGAAAGACATGATCGGGAGCAGTAGTGCCACCCAGATCGACATGGAGGGGATCGAGAAACTGAAGGAGCGGACCCACTCGGTGGAGACGGCCGTGGCGTTCTTGCAGACGATCGTGGCGGATGGGCCTTCCTTTGTGAAGCCGGAGCTGGTGAAGATCATCATGGACATCAACACCAACACCAGTCAGCGGATGTTGACAGCGGTGCTGGAGTGGATAAGCCTGAACTACACCGAAGTGAAGCACCATAAGCGGATCGAGGAGTTTATGCGCTTGGTGGTGGTCCACAGTTACCATCTGGTTGAGAAGATGGGTTTAGGGGAGACTCAGGACTTGGGGAGCATCCTGGTGACCTTGAAGAACTTGTACCTTTCAACCCGGAGCAGTGACCCGGAACTGATGCGGATCCGCAAGCTGGGGCAGGAGATCATCAAGGCGTCAGCCGGGAAGGTGAACAGCAGTTTGGAGATGGCTACCCGTACCAGTGTCGTGCTCTACATTACCCTCAGGAGCCTCGTATCGCGTCGCTAAGCCACGATCACACTACACTTGGACCTAGGGGAGCGTGGCAGCTGCCACGCTCCCTTAGCGGCTTTGTCATCTAGTGTGTTGCTAAAACAAGAGAAACCATCATGTTCCTATTTCAAGAAGACTTTGACCTGTATCCCGGGGCCATCGTGGATACCAAGACGCGTAACCAGGACTTTGTACGGATTGCAGCACTGTACAAGCAGATGGGGGTCAAGAACCATAGCTTCCCTTTGATCCTGTTAAACCGGGAACTCCAAGGCGTAGATCCGTTTAATCCGCCCGATACGGCAACCCGAGATGCGATCGTGATCGAGTGCAAAGAGAACTTCTGGTACTTTATCCGGGAGATCGCTCGGGATCCGGCGGGTTCAGATGATGCACCCATCCTCTTTAAGCCGAACCGGGGGATCATGGCGGCTTACTGGCTGTATTTCAACCATGTCATCTTTACCTTGATCATGATCCGTCAAACCGGCAAGTCGTTCGGGATTGACTGGCTGTACACGTATTTGCTGAACATCGCCTTGACCAAGTCGGAAATCTCTCAGCTGACCAAGGATGAAAAGCTGAGAGGGCGAGAGATCGAGCGTTTGAAAGCCATGGAGATGACGCTGCCGTACTACATGAAGCAGCGGGGTGCTCGGGATCCTGGGAACACGGAAGTCTTAAAGATCTCTTCCCTGGAGAACTACTTCAAGTCCTATGTGCCAAACCGCTCAGTGAAGATCGCGGACCAGATCGGTCGAGGCATGACCTCCAGCAACATCGGCGTGGATGAGTTTGCGTACATCGCCAATAACTTCATCACAGTCCAGGTGATGCTGTCCGCGTCACAAGCGGCTCGGGAAGTGGCTCGGATCAAAAATGAACCCTATGGGACCATCTTCACGACTACCTCGGGTAAGCGGGATACGCCGGAAGGCCGCTATGCGTACAAGATGGTCTTTGACTCGGCACCCTGGTCAGAAAGCTTCCTGGATGCCAAGAACAACGAAGAGCTGATGCGGATCATCGAGAATGCCTCCCCGGCTGGCGTACCGCGCGTCAATGCCACCTTTAACCACCGCCAGCTGGGGAAGACGGATGACTGGCTCCGCGCTCGCTTGAAGGATGCCTTGCAGGAGGATGCCACCCAGATCGAGGCCGACTACCTGAACGCCTGGCCTTCGGGCAGTGCCAGCTCGCCTTTCAGCAAGGACATCGCAGAAGCCATCCGACAAAGCAAGGTGGATGACTACTACACGGCCATCGATGGACCGGACTGCTATGCCCTGCGCTGGTACTATCCCGATGAAGAGATCGAGATGCGGATGGCCAGAGATCCCCACATCCTGTCCATCGATCCGTCGGATGGTGTCGACCGCGATGCCTTAGCCGTCGTGTTGATGAACAGCGCAACTGGGGAAGTGGCCATGGCCACTACCGTCCCCAAGACAAACCTGATCCACTTTGCCATGTGGATTTGTGAGTTCTTGGAGAAGTGGCTCAATGTCCTGTGCATCATCGAGCGTCGAGGTTCGGGTGCGGTGATCCTGGACTACCTGCTGCTCTATCTCCCCTCCAAGAACATCAACCCCTTCACGCGGTTGTATAACACCATCGTTCAGGACTCGGATACTCAGCCAGATCGCTTTAACCAGATCAAGAACTGGGTCCCTCAGAGTGCTCAGCATCACCCTACGGTCCATAAGGCCTGCTTTGGGTGGGCAACCAGTGCCTCTGGGGCAACCTCACGGAATGACCTGTACAGTAAAACCTTGACCATGGGCACCCGGATGGCTGGAAGCTTGATGCGTGATGCCGTGCTGGTGCATCAGATCCTGGGCCTGGTGATCCGCAATGGCCGGGTGGACCATGAGTCTGGCGAACATGACGATATGTGTTTCGTAGGGGATACCTTGGTGCGCACCAGCACAGGCAACCGTCCGATCCGTGAGATTCAGGTTGGAGATCTGGTACTGACCCGCCAAGGATATAAACCAGTAGTCAAGGTATTTTGTAACGAGAAGGAAGTGATCAGTCGTTTTGGTCTAACGGGCACGCCTAATCATCCCTTCATCACAGCTCATGGTGAGGTCGCTTTTAAGGACCTTAAGCTCGACACTAAGGTGATAACATGGAACGAGAAACTATCCATTACAACGGAAAGAACTATCATCGATATCCTGAGTCAGAACGGCCTCAGCATCGAAACTATTACTAGAGGCACGACGAGTGGAAGAAACCACCCGTTGCCCTTCACCGGCAGATTTACCAGGATGTTCATGGTGCCATTTCGCCCCGTCACGTCATCCACCATGTTGATGGGAACTATCTCAACAACACTATTGAGAATCTCGAGTGCATTACGCAAGGCGAGCATCTTCGGAGGCACCCCATGTCTCAAGAAGAACGGGAACGAAGAAGAGAGGAAGGTCGAAAGAATAACCCTCTCGATGCTTGGAGAAAGAGCAACCCGGAGGCCGCAGCAAAACATGCAGTTGAGCACGGAAAGAAATCAACCGGGCTTAAGAACTGGAGAAGAGATAATCCTGATCTGGCCAGCGAAGTCTACGCCGCTGCCGGGAGAAAAGGAGGAATCTCCTGAAAAAAGAAAGGAGATGGTCTATAACCTCATGGTGGCGGATTGCCATGAATACTTTGTGAATGACATCCTTGTTCACAACTGCATCGCATGGTTGCTTGCATTCTGGATCCTAACCATGGGTAAGAACCTGAGCTACTATGGCATCAATCCCCGGGAAGTCCTCAGCCGGAATCCTAAGCTGATCGAACACCGGAAACAGAAGTCGTCGTATGAGACCTACGTGGAGCAGCAAGCTAAACTGGATATTCAGCGCCTGACACAGGCCTTGGAAGCGGAGAAGGATGAGTTCATTGCTCGGCGCTTGGAGTTTGATTTGGAGCGTGCGATCCAGAAGCTCAGTGATGAAGAACGGGAGATCGTGTCCACGGATGACTTGATTACCCAGCTGCGGGAGAAACGCAAAGCTTTGCAGCGTCGTCCGATCCTGAGCTACGAACCCAATGTACCCAACAGTGGCTATGGCACCTATCCAGGCTTCGCACAGAGCATGACCACCTATGTCACACAGCTGTAACTGACGAGAGGAGGGCCTTGGCCCTCCTCTCGCTAGGTTTTGTTCAACAGACTGGCTTGGAGCCGCTCAACACACTCTGCATACGCTTCCAGGATGGTTTGACCCGCTTTATTACTGGTCGCCTGGTAGGTGATCAATGGATGAAGGGTATCTGGCAACAGGTTATTCCGGAGTGCGATGTGGAGCACGGTATCTCCACAGTGATCCTGAAGCCACCACAAGCTAAAGCCTTTAGGGAGCTTACGGGCAGCTGCGGCCTGGTGTGCCACAGACCACCCCATGTTGTCACTGGCTTCCCAGTGCGGAAACTTCAAGGGTAAGACATGATGGCGCGCATACTGATGTGCGATAGTCCAGCCATCTTCATCGGCATAGAGCCACTCTTTACCATGCGGCTGGTAACCACCGTACAATGAGAGCGTCAGTTGTTCATAGGCGGACTCACTCATGTCAAGTCCCTTGGTTATCCTGGAAGGTCTTACAGACCTCCAGGAGGAGATCCAGATCCTGGCTACCCAGCAGGATAGAGCTGTTGGTGATTCGATTGGACTGATGGAAGTTACAATCCACCGTGATCAAGTACACGGTATCCGCTGCACATTGGCCTTTAAGCTCCGCTTGACTGACCGACCCCCGCAGCGAGCTTTTCAGGATAAACACCACATAGTCCAGGATGGTCGGGAAGCTATCCAGCTGGCACTGCTGAGAGTGCGCGGAGATGTTCAGGACGCCATTGCTGTACAGCTTCATGCTGACATCTTTGACCTCATCATGGCTCACGCCCGCATAACCACCCAAAAACGTTTTTACTTCAGTACGCATAGCGACTCCAAAAAAAGAAAGGACAGGAGACCCGAAGGTCTCCTCCTAATTTACTTACCAGCCAACACCAAGCACGACATGTTGCTGATCACCTTGGGGTCGATGGGGATGTTGCTGTAAAAGACGTTGCCGTAGCTCCCCATGCTGCCATGCAGGTAGTTCCGGTTCCCCATCCTCAGGATCCGGAGGATCTTGTACGTGTCCTCCGAGAGTTCTGAGAGGAAGGAGTACATGGTTTCCCCCACCACAATCTGCCGGACGGAACGACTGAGCTTCCGGTTGACCTTGGCCGTGGCTTTGAAGTAGGCTTTAACTTCGTCATCGGTGGCGTCCAGCGAGATGCTCAGGACGGGCTCCAGGTCGTCGTCGTTGATATAGTAGGCCGCATAGCATGTGCTCAGCAGTTCATAATACCGGCAACAGACATCCGGATCAATCCGGTTAGTGAAGAACCGCAAACTGGGGAAAGACCACTTCTTGAGCAGCATGGCGCTTTCAAAACCTGCCTCCAGCAAGCGGTCATGCGTCTGACTGACCAAGGTCCCATCCAGCGCCCGCAGTTCATCCACTTCATCTTCGTCTTCGTGTGGCTGGGCCACGATCGCATTAATGAAGGTGCTGTGCTTTTGAATCTCCGTGAAGAGCTTCTTGTCCTGGTAATACTGGCTCAACGCACTGCCTTCTCCCAGTCCGATCCAGATGTAGCCATCATAGGTGGCCACCAAGGGATCCCGGATGTCGTACAGATCAACCTTACATTCCCCACAGGTCCTGCGGATCACAGCCGTCATCAACACGGCAGAGATCAAGCTTTCATGGTTGGCGATGTTGAAGATCACGGCCGTGCGCTTATGGTCCATCCACAGCCGGTTGTTCTGAACAGTTTGATCCACTTTCTTGACGAGATTCTTCAGCATGTTGAAGCTCCTAAAGTACACAAGTTATCGAAGTAAAGCGTAAAACTCCGTCCTTCAGGGCGGAGATATAAGCGTAAAATGTATTATATAGAACACATATAAACCTCGCTAATGAAAGGAGCAACGTATGTCAGAAACACCTAAGCTCCTGAAGAAGGGGTTTAAGTTTCCCATCTACCCGACTACTGAGCAGCAGGACCTCATCAACCAAACTTTCGGCTGCTGCCGCTATGTCTGGAACAAGGCTCTTGGCGCAGCAGTCCATGAATACAAACAGTACTTGGAGATGTCCAAGGTCACACACCAGTCAAGACTGATCAAACCCGATGTCTCAGGCTATGGGTTTGTAAATAGGTTGCCGGCTATGCGGGCAAACCCAGAGACGCCTTGGCTTAGTAACATCTCATCTGTGGCGCTACAACAGACCATGCTTCATCTTGGCGGTGCCTTCACTCGCTTCTTCAAGGAGAAGAGAGGTTACCCGAAGTTTAAGAAGAAGCACGGTAAGCAGTCCTTTAGCCTGATGAAGACCGCATTTACGCTAAACCAGTCCGGTTTCTTTATTGCCAAGTGCAAAACACCGATCAAGGTGGTCTTTAGTCGACAGCTCCCTTCTGAGCCATCCAGCCTTACGATCTCTCGAACAGCGACTGGAAAGTACTACGTCTCCTTCATCTGTGAGTATCAACCAGCCAAGACCTCTGGTCACGGAAGGGTCGGTATCGATCTCGGCATCAAGGACTTCGCCACCCTCTCGACCGGTGAGAAGATCACTAACCCCAAACACTACCTGAAAGCACAGAAGCGACTGAAGCGCGCGCAGCAGGCACTCTCACGTAAACAGAAAGGTAGCAGCAACCGCCACAAAGCAAGACTAAGTGTAGCAAAGATCCACGAACGTGTAAGAAATACTCGCATGGACTTCCAACATAAGCTCTCTCGACAGCTGGTCAACGATAACCAAGTGATCGCTGTCGAAAAGCTCATGGTAGCCAACATGGTCAAGAACAGGAAGCTCGCTAAGCATATCAGCGATGCATCCTGGTCTAGCTTCACGAACATGCTGAACTACAAAGCCGTCGAGTCACAGCACAGCACGATCTTCTATGTCAGCACATGGTTTCCGTCTAGTCACCTCTGTAGTGTCACGCACGAGCGACTTAACCGGAAGCTCTCGCTATCAGAGCGTGCTTGGGACTGTCCGTACTGCGGACAGCGACACGATCGAGATGTCAACGCGGCTATCAACATCCTTCAGGAAGCTGAGCTTAACCTAGCGCTTAACTTCAAGCATCCTTCAGAGGTTGCAGGTAAGGTCATGTTAGCCGACACGTTTCATTAACAAAACATCAGCCGCGATGACACGCGGTGTCAGCCCATGGAGAGCTCTTGCGCAGTCAGGCATCTCTGTGAAGTGGGAAGATCCTCGTACTACCTGGAGTGGATGCCTGAAAAGGAATCCTCGTCCTTCAGGTCGAGGAGTTTGTCAATAAACGAACTGCCTCACACGAATGAGCAGGGCTATGTAAAATGTACATGATCTAAATCGCTTAAGAGGAGAGGGCTGTAGCCCTCTCCTCTTAGGCTTACAATTGCTTCAGGGTGACACCGGCCCAGCTCAGTTGCTGGTCGCTCGTAGGCGTACGCTTGATAAAGCGCAGGTAAGCGTTGCGACCCGGTACGACATTGGACCCTATCGCGACCGGCTTATCCCACTGACTCAGTGGGTATTCAGTCTGCGTGATCCCAAAATGCACCACGAAGTGCGTCGGCTCCGGTGCCGCCAGCTCCGTGTTACGTTGAACCAAGGGTTGCGTCTTCAGGTAGAAGTTCTCCAGCCAAGCTTCCCGAGTGGCAAAGCCCGACTTGAAGTTCACCTGGTTCCCGACCACGCTGCCATAGAGATCCACGCCATAGGTGACCGGATTCTCACTGGCGATGTGGGAAACCAGCCACGGTGCAATCAAGTCATTGCTGGGCTTCTGGTTGAGGACGATGTCCACGACTTGCGTGTGGATGAACGGGATAAAGCTGGGCGAGACATCCGCCAGGTTCACGGACACAGACTTCCGCTGCAGGTAACCAAACTGCTTCGGGTTGAACGCACCCGTGTTGGCCGAGAACTTCACCTGGTCCGTCACCTCAAAGAACACATTGCGTTCCATGTTCAACAAGAACCAGCGGATGCGGTAGCCCAGCGCATCACTGACCCACTCCGGATAGGCAAAGAGCTTGACCGAGACGCTGTGATTGGGGTTGATGGTGACGATCTTGTACGGCTTGGTGATGAAGCGGTTGTTTTCCCCAGTGGAGCTGTACGCCAGTTCGTTCTGCCCCAGCGTATAACGCAGGACCAGATCGGCCGGCTGATCCTCCACCGAGGACAAGCGACCCTGCATACCGATCATCTCAAACTTCCCACTCCCCACTGGGTAGCGCACCGTGGAGCCATCCGAGTACAGCACCACGCCCACCATGTTCAAACTGTTCATGGGGATGTTCAGCGGATACTGGAGAAGATCCGGGATGGTGTTGCTTAGCCAGACGGATTCCAGGCTGATCTCCGTGATGTACTTGGTCGAGGCATGGATGGCGGCGATCGTATCCGTGTTCTCGATCAACAGCTGGCGCTTATAGACCACGTGGCCATCGTCTGCATAGACCACCAGGGTGACCAGCTCGTCGTTCTTCAGGTTCTCTTCCGTGCTGTGGCAGCGTGGGACGATCTTCGTACTGTAGTTGGTGTGGCTGTCCAGTTCAGCCAGCTCCAACGGGATGGACGTTCCTACAAAGTGCCCAGACGCATCATAGAGCTTCGACAAAACCTTTCCGGTCTCTGCGGTGATGTCCGACCCCAAGAACAGTTTGGCATACGACGCCATCGAGCCCCGGATATGGAGCGCAGCATCCACGGCCAGCGTATGCGGATAGACCGCATCGTTTCGATACACACGGTACGTCTCCGAAGCGGTGCCAGGACCCGATCCCACAAAGGCATCGATCTCTGTGAAGCTCCCGGTGATCTTCCCCGGCACAAAGCTCCGCAGCGTCGGGATCAGGGAGACCGGATCGATGTGATCCACCACCCAGAACTCTCCCGTATCCGGATCCACCGCCCAGTCCTTCACCTTCGGAACATAGCGGTCTTCACCGGCTTGTCCTTTCCAGAGCTGATGGATGCTCCAGATCCGAAACAGAGGCTCGTTGTCAACGATCGGGTACTGTCCATCCGTACCAATAACACCATTCATAACCATCAGGGTTCTCCTACTTTCAAGGTGATGTGTTGTGCCAGGGTGACCAACCCACGCCCATAGAGCTTGATCACGCGCTTAATGAACGCATAGCTGTACAGGTCCAGCCGGACGGTCGCATCCAGCGCATGCGGGTGAATCAACACAAACCGCTGGTCTACGCCTCGCTCCGTCGAGATGGGGTCAAAGGCCAGCAAGGGTTCGTAAGGTCGGCACAGGGTAAAGATCTCCTGATCCGTGAGCTCTTTCTCGATGCTGGACAGCGTAAACTGCCCGCTGTTCAGATCGTTGACCAAGTGGCTGATAAAGGGACTGACCAGGATATGGCGACTGATCATCGCACTGATCGGTGTCCGAGGCGGCTGAGGAAGCTTCAGGGACAGATAGTCACTGACGACTTGATCCCGCTCCAGGCTGAGCTGGCGTAGTCGATATGTGTTCTCTGCCGTCATCTGCTTCAAGGGGACAATACGTTCCTTGATCTGGTACGGTCGTCCGTTGGCGGCATTCAGGATACTGATGCCTTCATGTTCCTCTGAGAACACCAAGTCCTGGCGATGTTTCAGCTGACCCTTTACCGAAATCTGGAGGACCTTGTCATCCCGGATATCAAACCTGCGGTTATTGGACAAGACACCATGCTCGATGAAGCCAAAGTCTTCGACAGCCCGCATCGACAGCGTTCCATTTCGGTTCTCAGCAAACCCGGTAAAGCGGACTTCAATCTTCTGCGGCGTACTGCCTGACGGCTGGATCAGATACTCCTTGTTGACGATGTACACACGCGGAAACTGTACAAAGTAATCCAGATCTCGGATCAGGACCTTACAGTTCAGCCAGAGATCCAAATCCCCTAGCGGGAGCGCCAAGCGTCGATGCACGCCACCACTGATCTCACTCAGGTCAAAGTACAGCGTACCGGCGATCAGGTTCAAAGACAACTCATAGGCCAAGAACGTCCTGTCCGACCGCAGCATCAGCCAGTGGTCCGTCTCTTGCGTCAGCCAGACCAACCGACCGCCTTCCAGCGTGTACTCATTAGACCCCGTGATGTCCTGCCAGTCCTCCGTGGGAACATCGTCTACTTTGTAACACTTGTAGACGCGGTAAGAGTAAACGCCCGGTAGCGGAAGGTTCGTGGTGCCATAGACCACATCTGGCGCCTCTTTCCCTTCACCGGAAACCGCTTCAATTAAGGCACAGGCCGGGTTTCGTGCGATGTACAACTCACTGTAGCGGTTGTAGTGCCGCTCCAGCAGGCTACCCTCCGCATCATACTCATAGACCGTGCTGTTCTCGATCAAGCCAGGGCTCAGCTTAAACATGGGGTAGATGCCTTGGTTCTCCAAGGGGCGTGTCGGCGTATCTCCCAGGTACTTGGCGATGGCGTTGTAGCCAAAGGCCTGCTCCACCAGCGGAATGTCGATGTTCCGATACGGTTCATTCAGCAACCGGATGAACGGACTGTTCTCCAATACCGGTGCAGACCAGAAGCTGACGGTGGCATCCACACCCAGCAATGCGGCCTGGACTTTCTCATCCGGCAGCTTGTACAGCTCAAACAAGCGGGCATGCTCAAACACCAAGGGTCGGGTCAAGCCACTGTGGCGGATGTACAGACGGAGATAGAAGTCCCGGATGTCCAGGTTCAAGGTTGTCAGCTGGCGAACCAAGTCATCCGCGATCACCTTAAAGATATCCACCGACACACTGTAATCCCGATACGTTACCATCCTCAACGCTTCTTTCTGGTTGCGGTGTAGATAGCGTCCTTCCAGCTGGCCGGTGTTCTTGTTCAGGATATAGACATCGATGTCATCCACGTAGTCGATCTGCTGATCCGTGGTTTCCGGGTAATGGAACAGATACTTGTTCTGATCATCCCGGATCGAAGCGAAGCTGTACAGATCCTTGACCTGCAGCGTCACCATCCGCTTGACTGAGGCATCGTACAGCACCTCCACCACGTCCCCGATCTCCACTGTCGTGAAGTCCAGCCGTTCCTTCAGGTTACCATTCCGGTAGCAGAAGAGCGCACCGGGCCGCTGACGCCACGCTGCCAGGGTGTTCTGGAGCTCCAGGATGTTGTTGTTGCTGGTGATCGTGGTCCCATAGCACTGCGTCAATCGACTCAAGCCATTGGACTCTGTTGACTGGTAGTACGCGTTCGTGTAGCAGCGTAGATAGATCTGCTCCAGATCAAACTGGATCGGAAGCTTCTTATTGATCTCAACACAGAAGACCAGTGCGCGGTCTTCTGTGTACATGTAGTAACTTTGGTGAAGGGGAACATGGACACCTTTGTCCGTGTACAGATCACAGAACACGGGCAACTGATTCACCGCTTCGGAGAACTTGATCCAGCTCCCGATCCCCCATTCTGGGTTATTGGGCAGCAATCCCAGCAGCGTCGGATGCGCTTGGCCGATCTTGAAGACGTGGTAGTACTTGTCGCTTTGAGGCAACGCGTAGCGTCGAGTCATCAGCGGGACACTGACGATCCGACCTCCTTTAGCGGTGATCCGCTGAGCAGCCAGGATAACCTGGTTATCTTGATCCGGGCTGCACCACACGGTCTTGACCGCGTACTCCCGCATCAAGTCAAACATCATCGAAGTCCTTGAACACCAGCGGCTGGTCGATCGTCTCCAGCGCCATCACTCGCCGCAGGAAGCCTTCGTAGTTCAGGCGAAACTCTTCCACATTCCGAGACCGCTTGGCCTGGATCTCGATCAACTTGTACACGGGTGAATTCTTGTAGGTCTTTTCCGTCATGGCAGCATAAACGATAGCGATCCATGCCGGCGGGTATTCCAGCGCTGTAGCGATCACGTCCTTGGCGTTGTTCCCATACCAGGTATTGCGGATCAGCGTCAACAACATGGCCAGATTGAACTCTGCCAGTCGGACATTTTCCAGCTTCAGCTTGACCGCTTCACAGAAGTCGTTGGCATCGTGGATTTCCGGCATGGTTTCAAAAAGCGCATAGACTTCCGCTGCCTCCAGTTTGGTCACGTTAATGGTGTGGATTGCTGCCACTTCAAGTGCTCGGTCTGTGAGCACGCTGCCGTCATCAAACAGCAGATGAAAGTAGTACATCGCCAAAGCCGTCACGCGAAGCTGGTCATGGAAGTCCAATGCAAAAACCTTCGTGACCGACTGAGCGATCCAGGAACCAAACACGCTCCCGGCGAAAGACAGCTGTGAACGGATCTTAGTACGTTCGCCTGCAACCCAGAACAGTTCCAGGGCTGCACGGTTCTTGACCAACGCATACTCACTGGCATTCCGAACCGTCTTTTCAAACTCAGCTTCATCCGGATACAGCGAGAGCGTACCCTTGAACGGACGGATGTCGCTGATGAGGTATTGCTTACCTTTAAAATTCTCGATAAGGTAGGGATGTACAAAAGGCGGGATGGTGTTGTCTTCCGGGTCCATCCCGGAGACGAAAACTGCTGAAGCATCCCCGATGGGAAGGACGCCAAACGTCCGTTGGGCGAGCGGGCTGCCGATGAGCGCTTCTTTCAAGGCTTGTTGCAGCTTGCTCTGGTTGGGTTGAGAAAACGTTCTGCAGACCGTTGTTTCATAGCTCGATTTCAGTGCCATTTTAGTGTTTCTCCATTGCAACAAAAGTAAGAGAGGAAAGTATGAAGAGCATCGTTAACGCCGCTCCTGGTCTCCTTAATCACGGTGTCAAAGACGAATCCGTCGCGCCGTATACCAGGACTCCCGAGGAACTTCCACAGCATCTGCCGAAGTTCCTCATTTACGCTCAGAAAGGCCCGTCGGTTCTGGACAAGTATCCGGAACAGCTGCTGGCCGGCAACGAGCGCAACCTGATGTACGGTGACGAGACCTTCTCGGAAACGTCCAAGTACTTCACGCACCAGATCCCGCACGCCAACGTCGTCAATTCGGTCGGTAATTCGGCGATGTATGTCCGTGTGCTGGGCAAGAACCACGGCCCGAAGCCCACGCTGCAGCTCTTCCTGGACGTCCTGGAAACCAAGGTCGATCTGTACGAGCGCAATGTGGATGGGTCGATCAAGACGGATGTGGCCGGCGATGCCCGTGTCGTGGGGCAAGCCGATGGCTACCGCGTCAAGTTCGTGGTCAAGAACATCCAGACGGAAGCAGACAAGGACCTCTTCGGCACGCTGGACGCCGTGGTCGGTGACCAAGTGGACCCCATCACGGGCGCCACGTCAACCCGCTACCCCATCCTGGAACAGCGCCACAACTTCTACGGTGAAGACGGCAACCTGGCCGGCATCCGCCTCTGGGGCCAGAACACCGAGAACAACGGCGGTCTCCCCACGCGCATGATCAACCGCGAGCGCGCCTTCCCGTACAGCTTCGGGGTGATCCGCAAGAACACCAAGACTGGCAACTCCAAGTTCCAGGAAACCATCTTCGGTGAGCAGTTCATCACGGTCACCCTGAAGCCGGAAACCGTGGACCCGCTGGTCAACCGCCGTCTCCACCTGACGGAACGTGCCCTGGAAGACTACCAGAACCTGACCGACACCCGCTACCCGCTGGTCTACGGCGAGTTTGGTGAGCTGGCCGTCTACCAACCGAACATCGACCTCCTGCTGGAAAAGTTCCATGCAGCCGAGATCCCCTTCCTGACGGGTCAGTCCGACTTCTCTGCTGCGCCGTCCGAGAAGTACATGTTCAACTTCATCACCGGCACCAACACTAAGAACGTGCCGTACCACAGCTTCGTGTTCGTGGACGCCCCGGACAGCGTGCGCTTCTCCCCCAACACCAACGTCTTTGCCGGCGGTGGTTCGGATGGTGAAATGAACCTGACCAACTTTGCCAACTCGGTCGAAGAGTACATGGGTCGCTATGCCGATCCGGACGACGAGCTGATGGACGATGCCTACCACGTGGAATCCCACTTCTACGACACCGGCTTCCCGCTGCAGACCAAGTACGAGCTGATCAAGTTCATCTCGGAACGCAAGGACACCTTCATCCACCTGACGCCGTTCGAGTTTGGTGAGCGCCTGCTGGCCCAAGCGGAAGAGTTCTCGGTGGCCACCGCGCTGATGTCGCGTCTCAGCATGTACCCGGAATCCACCTACTTCGGAACGCCGGTGTATCGTGGCCTGATCCAAGGCTGCACGGGCCGTGTCCGCAACTCCCAGTTCAAGGGCCATGTGTCGGCCAACTATGAAGTCGCCTTCAAGTCCGCCAAGTACATGGGTGCCGGTAACGGTCGCTTCAAGTCCGAGTTCAAGTTCGATGGCTACCCGGGTCACATCGTGGACAACCTCTACGACCTGTCCATCCGCTGGGTGCCGGACAGCATCCGTGTCCGCAACTGGGACACCGGTCTGAACTGGATCTCCCGCTACGACCGCAAGCAGTTCTACTTCCCCGCCTTCAAGACGGTCTACCAGGAAGACACCTCGGTGCTCACCAGCTACCTGACGGCGTGCATCCTGCTGACGGTCAACAAGACCCTGGCCAAGTGCCAGCGTGCCTTCTCGGGCCGCTCGGACCTGACCATGCCGCAGTTTACCAAGGCGGTCAACGACTTCATGTCGTCCAGCCTGGAAGGTCGCTTCGACAACCGTGTTGTCATCCGCCCGCGTGCGGAGTTCACCAGTCTGGACCAGATCCGGAACTACAGCTGGACGGTGCCGGTGGAAGTGGGTGCTCCGGGGATGAAGACGGTCATGACTGCTTACGCTGTGGCCCGCCGCATCGAAGACATGCAGACCGAAAACGCCTAATCGCTTAACTGGAGAACAACATGGCACGTCAAACCGATATTCTTTTGGGCGCCACCGCCTGGTCCAATG
>Ga0268298_10001683_pt1 | contig 25472 bp, 17 predicted proteins | sample WWTPWeurt_MetaG_FD_194462 | JGI IMG/M metagenome (GOLD analysis project Ga0268298, IMG submission 194462) | Activated sludge microbial communities from WWTP in Nijmegen, Gelderland, Netherland - WWTP Weurt | ecosystem: Engineered > WWTP > Aerobic digester > Activated sludge | place...
TGGCGGTGCTGGGGGCGCGAGGGGTTTGTGTGACCGACTTGGTGCGCAAGAACGTGCTTTCGTGCCAAGACCCGGTGAAGCTCGACCGGTGGCTGGTGCAGGCGGCCACCGCTGCGTCGCCGGATGCTGCGATCGTGCTCTCGGTGTAATGGGCCCCACCCGGCGGAAGGCGATGGGCGGTCGCAGCGTCGGGGGGGTCGCGATGGGGAGCGGGGCGGGCCTGGGCTGCGGGGGGCGACTCGGGCGGTGCGAAAGGTGTCTGCGGCGACCGCGCAGGCATGTTCTTTCGGAAGAAAGGCCTGTGCGGCGACCGAGCAGGCGTTTTTTGAAAGAACGACGTCTGCGGTCCGCGACCGAGCAGGCGTTTTTTGAAAGAGCGACATCTGCGGTCCGCGACCGCGCAGGCGTTTTTCGCACCGCGCAAGGGTTTGGCCGCGACCGCGCAGGCGTTTTTTGCACCGTGCAAGGGTTGGGTCGCGACCGCGCAGGCGTTTTTCGCACCGTACAAGGGTTTGGCCAAGACCGAGCAGGCGTGTTCTTTCGGAAGAAAGGCCTGTGCGGCGACCGCAGAAACGGATTTGGCAAACCGGCGCGCGTGGGGCGGCGGCAGCACCCATCCGTTTGTGGCGTCCATGAGGCCGAGGCGGAACTGGCAGCGCTCGAAGCGCAAAAGCAGGAACTGGCCCGTCGTTCCCCGGTGCTCTGGGCCCTGGAGCATATGAGTGCGGAAGCGCCAGCAGCCTATCGATACTCGGCTGTCACCTTTCGTGCGCCCGAGCGCGGGTGGCTCGTCTTCAGCCATGGGTTCTTCGGTTCCGCGTTGCTCTGCTCACGCAGCCGCGCCACAGCGTCCTCTACATCCCCAGAAGTGCCAGCCCGCAGGCGCGCGACCGCAGAGACCTGCATAAGAGCCCCCCGTGGGGAAGAATTCCTTGTGTTTGCCATACACCGCCAGTGGAAGTGGCATGTACGTTTCGCTCGCGGTTGGCGCTGATGGCCGGGCTCGTCGCTTGGCTGGCTCCCGCAGCGCCAACGATTTTCGGCGGTGCGAGTCGACTCACTAGCGAAAATCCAATCGGGGAAACACATAGATCTGCAATGGAGATGAGCAGGTAACTACTGAGCAGCCACAGGGGACTGACGCGACCGACGTTGCCGCCAAAGACGGAGGCGCCAACCATCACGAGACAGGACGCGGAACAGAGCACCATTGCTCGGATGCGAGCATGCTACTCGCACGATGGGGGTACGAGCAGGTCTTCCCAAAGCCTCAAGCCCGCCAACCGCTGGCCCTGTCACAGAAAACTCGCGTGCGGTGGAACCGAAGGCGTGTTGACTTGGGCTCGGGGCTACCGCACTTGGGCGATGGGATCGTCTACGAGTGCCGTGAGCGTTCCCGAGGACGTGATCCGAAGTTGCAGGTTTCCACCGGCAGGAATCGGCACCGACAGGTCTACTTTGAACCAGTCCGGCGTCGTGTTTTTGACCGGCACCGAGCTCGCGATGACTTTCTTGGCTTGGTCGTCCCACACGTCGATGCCAAGCTGCCCAGCACCCGAAACGGACTGCACAAATACAAAGGCCGAGGCGAGCAGCGTTTTGCCGACCTGACTCGACAGCGGCAGGCTTTGATTGAGGACGTTGGCGTTGGCGCTTGTGCTTTGGACCGACAGCGCCCGCGTCCCGCACTTGGGAGAGGTCGTTGCGATGACCCAGGTGGTTCCGCCGCCGGCTTGGCTACAGCAGCCATCCCAATTGGGAATCGAACTCGCGGGATTCCCGGTGTTGTTCGCTTTTCCGTTTCCATCAAGCTCGGTGCTTGGTGCTTCAAAACCGGGGTTTCGGATCAAGTTGGCTGCCTCGGACACGCAGCTTCCCAAGTCGCGCACCAGTTGGGAAAGGTCCGGTGCATCGCCTTCCGAGGGGGCCGTTTTGGGATGGCACCCCCAAAGGCCCCCCAAGATGCCCAAACACGCACCCCACACCCAAAACCGAGAGGGAAACAGACGATCGAATCGAAACCAAACCCGCATGCGGTTCACCTCTCAGAACGCCTATGTCGCGTTTGCGCCGTGGCACTTTTTGTACTTCTTGCCTGAACCGCACGGACAGGGCTCGTTGCGACCGACCTTTTGTTCCTCTCGGCGAGCGGGTTTGGGCTTGTTGCCCCCGTCGTCTTGCTGTCCCGCCTCTTTGCTGTCTGCTGCCGCTTGTTCCTCTTCGCTGCCCGAGGTCGGCGTGGACTGGTGGTGCAAGACAATCCGGCGGGCCTTGTGGCGAAATTCCGGCAATTTCTGTTCGGCCTCTTGTTCGGGTGTCTCCACCGGACCCTGTTGATCCATCCGCACCAAATAGAGCTTGCGTGCCACGTTTTGCGAGATGGTGTCCATCATCTGCAAAAACATGTTGTAGCCCTCTTTTTTGTACTCCTGTTTCGGGTCCTTTTGACCGTAGCCGCGCAGGCCGATGCCCTCGCGCAGGTGGTCCATGCCTTTCAAATGGTCGATCCACTGTGCGTCGATTTCTTCCAGCCAAAAGTGCCGGGCGAAATAGAGGAACGCCAAACCCAGCTCGGCTTCTCGCGCCTCGGTTTGTTTTTCGATGTGCTCCCAGGCTTTGTCGGCGATGGCGCTGGCTTCTTGACCCACGTCTTGGAAGGAAATCGAGACACCGAACTGATCCTTGAGAGCAGTCTCGAGCGCGGTCAAATCCCAATCATCCGGCGTGCGATCTTCGGGGCAGTACTCGACGACAATTTTCTCTACAAGGTCGTACGCCAAATCGAACACGCGCTTTCGCTGCTGACACAGCGACACGGCTGTTCCGTGAACGATTTTGGAAATGATCTTCTTCTTCTTGGTGTGCTCTTCGGACTGAAATTCGATGACCGATCCGAAGCGACGATACAGCTCGTGCGTCAGCGCCCGCGCATCGCGCAAACGCCCCGGCCCTTCCTTTTTGGGCTGCGGTTTTTGGATTTCACCGGGAGTGTCCCCAAAGTGAGCGTCGTCTGTTTGCTCGTCTGTTTGCGGCGTGTCCCAAAACGCATCGACAATGACCGTGACGACGGGCTCAAGGCGCTCGCGCCAATTGTCGTATTCGGCTTTGACCTTATCGACAGACGGAGGCGGCGCGGCTACCTGATGCTCGTTGCTGTCCTCGTTGACTTGCGGCGCTTGCGCGACCTGGACGGTGCCTTTGAGAATCGCCTCGACATCAAAGCCCGGCAGATTGCCCTCGAGCACCGCACGACGCAGCGCATAGATGCTCTTGCGCTGTTGGTTCATCACGTCGTCGTATTCGAGCAAGTGCTTCCGCATGTCGAAGTGATGCGCTTCGACTTTGCGCTGCGCGTTTTCGATGGCTCGGTTGACCATCGAGTGCTCGATAGGCACGTCCTCTTCCATCCCGAGTCGTTCCATAAGACCCGTGATTCGTTCCGCGCCGAAAATCCTGAGCAGGTCGTCTTCGAGCGATAGATAAAACCGAGACGACCCCGGATCGCCCTGACGGCCTGCTCGACCGCGAAGTTGGTTGTCGATGCGGCGCGACTCGTGGCGTTCGGTGCCCAAAATGTGCAAACCGCCCGCCTGCCGGACGATGGCCTTGTCTTCCTCGGTGGTTTTGCGGAATTTGCTGAGCGCCGTTTTGTAAGCCTCGGCTGTTTCGTCGCATGCACCGGGTCGGCACGCCATTTCTTCGCCGTACACTTCGGTGCGCGCCATAAATTCGGGGTTGCCACCGAGCAAAATGTCGGTGCCTCGGCCTGCCATGTTGGTCGCAATCGTGACCATTTTGCTGGCACCGGCTTGCGCGACGATTGCAGCTTCTCGAGCGTGTGCTTTGGCGTTCAGCACGTTGTGCGGGATGCCTTTTTTCTTCAGCATGGCCGACAGGACTTCGCTCTTTTCGACGCTGACCGTACCGACAAGAACGGGCTGGCCTCGTTCGTGGCATTCCGCAATTTCCTCGATGACAGCCCTGAACTTGCCTCGCTCGTTTTTGTAAACGAGATCGGGGAAGTCTTTGCGCACCATCGCCAGATTCGTCGGAATCATCACCACGTCGAGTTTGTAAATTTTGTGAAATTCCTCGGCTTCGGTGTCGGCGGTGCCCGTCATGCCGGCGAGCTTTTTGTACAAACGGAACAAGTTTTGGAAGGAAATCGTCGCGAGCGTTTGCGTTTCCTCTTCGATTTGCACTTCCTCCTTGGCTTCGATGGCTTGGTGCAAACCGTCGGACCAGCGTCGGCCCGGCATCAGTCGTCCCGTGAACTCGTCGATGATCACGACCTTCCCGTCGTCCGTGACCATGTAGTTCACATCTTTTTTGTACAGCGTGTGCGCACGCAAGGCTTGCTGGACGTGGTGGTTCCACTCGATGTTTTGCGCGTCGTACAGGTTGTGAATGCTGAGCAGTTTTTCGACTTTCTCGACGCCCGAATCGGTCAGAACCGCCGAGTGGTGTTTTTCATCCACCGTGTAATCGATGTCTTTTTTCAGACGGGGAATGATTGAATTGACCTTGTAATAAAGTTGCGCGGACTGTTCGGCAGGGCCCGAAATGATGAGCGGCGTGCGCGCCTCATCAATCAGAATCGAGTCCACTTCATCGACAATCGCGTAGTGCAATTCCCGTTGCACATAGCGTTCGATCGACTCTTTCATGTTGTCGCGCAAATAGTCGAAACCGAACTCGTTGTTTGTTCCGTAGGTGATGTCGCAACGGTAGGCGGCTTGTTTTTCGATGTCCGACTGACCGTGAACGATCGTTCCGACGGACATACCCAAAAACTTGTACACGCGACCCATCCACTCCGCGTCGCGCATCGCCAGGTAGTCGTTCACCGTAATCAGGTGGGCACCTTTGCGGGAAAGCGCATTGAGGTAGAGCGGGCACGTCGCAACCAGTGTTTTTCCCTCGCCGGTTTTCATTTCGGCGATGGCCCCTCGGTGCAGAACCATTCCGCCGATGAGCTGCACGTCGTAGTGCCGCATGTTCAGCACGCGCCGACTTGCTTCACGCACCGAAGCAAACGCCTCGGGAATCAAACTGTCGAGCGGCTCGCCGTTGTCGAGACGTTCATAAAACCCGGCGGTCATTTGGCCGAGTTCTGCGTCGGTCTTTTTCTTAAAAGTTTCTTCAAGTTGGTTGATGCGAGCGACCAGCGGTTGCAGACGACGAACTTCGCGTTCGTGGCTGGTACCAAACAGTTTCTTGATGAGATTGCCAATCATGCTTGTGCCTTGAGCGAGCCATTGCTGCGAAAGGTGTGCCTCAGAAAAGGCTCACCGACGAGAGAGCCACCTTGAAACCGCGAACAGACCGCGAGGTGGAAAAAGCCGCAGCAACGATTAGTAACCCTTCTCTCCCTCGGAAACAAGGGTCAGGTTCGCGAAAATGCTATGATTGCCGCGCGCATCGGGCTGGCACCTGCGCGTTGCCGCGACGAGGTTTTTGGGGGTGGCCAGCCCTGCGATCTGCGACCAAAACACATGGCCCATCGCGCAAAGCTCCTTCGTCTTCCGGCGCACGGCAAATTGCTGGTCGCATCGGACCTGCACGGAAACTATCGCGATTTTTTGCACATCGCCGCGCGTTTCGAGCAGCTCGGTCCCGACGCCCATCTTCTGTTTTTGGGCGATTTGATTCACGGTCCCTATCTGTCCCCGTCGGAATGGCCGACCGACGCTCCGTTCGGGCATCCACTGTGCGGGCGACCCTATCGCGATGAATCACCTGCCGTGCTGCTCGGTCTCGCGCTGTTGTCGGATCGATATCCGGGCCACGTGCATGTGCTTCTGGGCAACCACGAACACGCACATATCGGAGGTCCGCGCACCGCACTCTTCGCTCGCGACGACGCAGCCGCTCTCGAACAGCGCCTTGGCATCGAGGCCAGCTTGCACATGGCGAGTTCTTTTCGATCCCTTCCGCTCGTCGCCAGAGCCCCGTGTGGCCTGTTTTTTTCGCACGCCGCACCCGCCGCTGAACTGCTCGGACCCGAGGATTTCGAGAGCATTGATTACCGTCGGTACATCGCGCCGCGTCGTTTCGACCGCAACCGTGGGCACAAGTCCTTAAAACCCGGCGAGCTGCCCGCCAAACTCCTCGGGCAATTGCTGTGGGAGCATGTCTTGCCGCCTTTCAAGGCCCAGACGCTGCTTTCCCTCGTGTCCGCCAACATTGCGGTCTACGGTCACACCATCATCCCGACGGGCTATCAAACGATTGGTGACGAACAAATCGTTTTGTCGTCGAGTTTTGGCATGGACGACCAATCAAAAACCATGCTGCTTCTCAATTTGGAAGAACACTACTTTTCCGTCGAAAACCTGCGTTCAGGAATCGAACTTGTCCCGCTCTATCCAGCGTGAGCAGCGGACTCGAAAACCACCTGCCCGAAAGAAAGCCCACCATCGTTTGGCGGAATGTGTTGAGGCAAAAAAACTTCTATTCCGCGACGAGAAAACTCTGCGCAAAGCATGTTCGCCAGGATTCCGTTTTGCACACATCCTCCGCCGAGCGCGATTCGGTTGTGACCAAGCCGTTTCAGCGACGACATCGCCAGTTCGACAAGACCCATTGCCAGCGTTCCGTGAAACAGCTCCGCCCCGGTTTTCACATCGCAGTCCAGCAACGCAAGCCACAAAGGCGCAAAATCGAGTTCGTCGCGATCATGTGTGTGAGACAGACGAAAACCACCGGGCAGCGCGCTTGGCGTTAGAACTTGGCCTTCCAGCAACAGGGCCGCTTCAGCCTCGAAGTGTTCTTCATCGCACAAACCCAAAAGTGCAGAGGCAGCTTGAAAGTATCGACCACACGCCGTCGTCGGTGTTGCAAACTGCGTTGTTTCGAGCAGGTGAAGCAAACGACCGACTGGCCAGCGTTTTCCAAACCGTCTTTCCGCCGCTTCTTTTTGTCCGATTTTTGTGAGCACTGCCGTCGCCAATCGCCACGGCTGCCTTGCGCAAAGTTCTCCACCCGGCTGCGAAATCGGTGAAAGCTGGCCGAGGCGACGCATCGACTGGCCGTCTGAAAAAAGAACCTCGCCTCCCCACGCTGTTTTGTCCTGACCGTAACCAAAACCGTCCACGACAAGACCCACCGCAGGACCGCGCGCTTTGTGTTCACCAAGCACCGCCAAAAGGTGTGCATGATGATGCTGCACCTCGACGAGCGGCAGACCCAATTCCTTTGCAATTCGTCGAGAGACAAAATCTGGATGCAAATCGCAAACCGCTTTTTCCGGTCGGATTCCCAGCAACGCTGAAAGATGCGAAAACGCCTCGCGATAACCGTCCAGCGTCGAGAGATTGTCCAAATCGCCCAAGTGTTGCGACAAAAATGCCTCGCGGCCACGGGTCAAGCAAAATGCGGCTTTCCCGTCTCCGCCAAGACCCAAAACAGGCGGCATTTCACACGGAAGTTCGACAGGTTCGGGCACAAAACCCCGCGCTCGCCGCACGATGAGTCGTCGCTCCCCGATGGTTTTTACCACGCTATCGTCGCACCGCGTCGCGATGGGCCGGTTGTGTGAAACCACAAGATCCGCCACGTCACCCAGTTTCGCTTGCGCTTCCGCGTCGTCTGCGATGAGCGGCTCACCGTACACATTTCCCGAGGTCGCGACAAACGCAACGTCCGAGGGTTGTTCATACCAAGCTGGATTTTGCGGTCGTCCAAACCATTCAAAAAACAGCAGGACATGCAGAAGCGACATGGGAAGAACCAAGCCCACCGTCGAGAGGGAACGGCCTCCCGAAACAGACGGAGCGATCGGGCAACCTTCTTTTCGTCGAACCAGAACGATGGGGCGACGAAAATCCTCGAGCAGCGTCAGCTCGGCCAACGTCCATTCCCCGAAGAGGCGGGCGCTGGCTGCGTTCTGCACAAGAACCGCAAACGGTTTGCCCTCGCGCCGTTTTCTTTGTCGCAAACGAGCGACCACAGATTCTCGACGTGCGTCGCACAAAAGCTGATATCCCCCCACGCCCTTCAGCGCAACAATCCCACCGTTCCGCAGCGTCGCGACAATGTGTGCAAGCGAATGCGAAAGATGCGGCCCGCAAGCCTCGCAAGCGAGTGGTTGGGCATGAAACCGTCGGTTCGCCGGATCGTGATACTCGACGGAACACGCTTCGCAAAGTGAAAACTCTGCGAGCGTTGTCAACGCCCGATCGTAGGGCAAACCGCGCGCAATGGTCAGACGAGGCCCACAATCCGTACAACTCGAAAAGGGGTACAGATATCGCCTCTGTGACGGGTTGACGACTTCGGCCAAACACGCAGGACACGGTGCCACGTCAGGGCCCAACCGCGCTGCAACCTGAGTCGCTGGCGTTTCGCTTCTCCGACTCGGTGCAATTTCAAAATCGCTCTCGCCGGGGACGATGGAACACTGCTCGACGGAAACGAACCGAATGTTGGCGAGTTGCGGAGCGTCCTTTTTGAGTCTCTCGACGAAAGAATTGACCTGCTGGCCTTGGACTTCCACAAGAACGCCGGTTTCGTCGTTGCGCACCCAGCCTGTCAAATCCAACTCGGTCGCCAACCGATGCACAAAGGGCCGAAAACCGACGCCTTGCACCAAACCCCCAATGCAAATGCGCAGCCTTTCCGACGGGGGGTTCGGTGCAACTGTCAAAACCGAAACCCAAAAGAAGCGCCGTCGTGCAACCCGCGATCAGTGCTGCGAAGAAGCTGCGTGCCCACCTATGATCTCTTCGACCACTCGCCGTTTTTCGTCGCGCAGTTCCCGCGTTTTTGCTTCCAGGTTCAGGCGCAAAACCGGCTCGGTGTTGCTTGGGCGCACATTGCACCACCAGTCGGGCAATCGAACCGTGATTCCGTCGAGCCACGAAATGTCCGCCGATGGAAACGCGCTTTGCAGCTTTTGCAACACCGCATCTTTGTCTTGAACCACAAAATTGAGTTCGCCCGTCGCAAAATATCGATTGAGCGGTCGCAGCACCGAGCCAAAGGACTGATCAGACCGTGACAGCACCGCCAAAACCCACAGCATCGCAAGCTCGGCATTGTCGGTGAAAAAAGCGTCGCGGAAATAGAAATGTCCCGACAGCTCGCCGGCGAAAATCGCGTTCGTTTCGCGCATGCCACGCTTGATGAAACTGTGTCCGACGCGGCTTTCGATAGGTTTTCCGCCTCGACGGAGAATCTCGTCCCGCACGACCCACGACGAACGCAAATCGTACAAAACGGTTCCTCCTGGTTCGCGCGCCAAAAACGGCTCAGCGAGCAGCGCCGTTACTTGGTCTGACGGAACCAACTCGCCCCGCTCGTCCACGAACATTGCGCGGTCGCCGTCGCCGTCAAACGCGATCCCTACATCTGCCTTCACCTCTTTGACCTTGGCTTGCAGGTCCCGCATGTTTTTCGGGTCGAGCGGGTTCGGTTCGTGATTCGGAAAACGGCCATCCACCTCGAAAAACAGCTTTGTCACTTGGCATGGAAGTTGTGCAAGCAGAGGCGGCAACACCGCTCCCATCATTCCGTTCCCCGTGTCGATGACCATGTGAAACGGCCTTATGGGAGGGACCAAACCGAGCAAAAACTTGTGATAGTCGGCCAGCACGTCGCGCTTTTCCAAATGGCCTCGTTTTTCGGCCACTGGAAGCGGCGCACCCGACAACACGATGCGTTCAATGTCGGCAATTCCCGTATCATAGCTTACAGGTGCCGCTCCCTTGCCACACAGCTTGAAACCGTTGTAGCGAGCCGGATTGTGGCTGGCGGTGATCATGATTCCACCGTCGGCCTCGAAGTTTGCGACCGCGTAATACAGCGTCGGCGTGCCCACTTCTCCGATGTCAATCACATCGCAACCCGATGCAAGGACTGCATCAATCAGCGCGGCACGAATGCTGGGGCCGCTTTGTCGCATGTCGCGTCCTATGACGATGCGTTTGGCCGACAAAACCGAAACCGTTGCTGCCCCAATTCGCGCCGCGAGGCTCTCGTGAAGCTCGTTCGGATACGTGCCGCGAATGTCGTATGCCTTGAAAATGCCTGCCATGGTGAACCTTTGGCTTTGGAAAGCCAGCGATTGGGCAAAACCGCCACATGCTCCCGAGGGGCGAAGCAGCCGTTGCGCCAAACCAACTGTGTTGCTGGAAAAAACCGATGGGAGCTCGCGCGACTACTTGCCGCTGCGTTCTTTTTCCTGCTGTTTTTTGATGCGTTCTTCGATGCGTTTTTGTTCGACGCTGGTCTGTGCTTTCCGACCCACGAGCTGATCCACGATGCTCTCATTTGGGTCGGTCGCCGAATCGCCCGTCGTGACGTTTTCGATGACGTGTGTGTTGGTGTGTCGAACACGCGGCGGGCTGTTGACGGCGCGTTCCTTCTCGATTTGGGGCCAAAGCGACTTCTGGATGATGGACAGGCAGAAGTTGTTGTAGAACGTCGTCGCGTCGTAGGCGCGCAGCGTGTAGTCGCCTTGCGGTGGCCACTCGTAATAATCCAGCGCCATCTCGTCGTCGGTTTGTTTTTTGGCGAAGCTCATCGAAGCTTTGCCGTACCGACCTTCCATCGCACCGACGAACGTATCGAAGTCCATGCCTTTGAATTTTTCGGCGTTGTAGACGATGAACTGTTTGTAAAGTTTTTCTTTCCAGAAAAAGAGAAAGCGCTTCAGGTCTTTTTCCCAAATCACAACCATCGACTCGTTGTTTCGATGGCCGAATTCGCGGTCCACGATCGACACGTCCCAGCCCGTTTTCTGCCCACTGAACTTGATGTAGGAATTGCGCATCTGCTCGATGGTGTCTTGGCGTTCTTTGCGGATGCGATCTTGATCAGCGGGGTCCTTTTCGGCTTCGATCCGAGGCTGGAATTTGGTGATGATGTCTTTCTCGATGATGGTCATCGCCTCCTCGGGAGTCATGCCGAATTTGAACTTGCCAGCCAGCTCACCGATGGCTCGTCCGGCGGATTCAGCAGAGACTTGGGATGCCGCAGTTTTTGCGGGGGGTGCTTTCGGAGGCGGGGCCTTGGCGTTCGCAGAAAAACTCGCCGCAGCCAGAAACAAAGCAGCGGAAAGGGAAAGAGCTTTCATCGTCGGTTTTCTCCTGTCGATTCAAGTACCACACCGCGAGGAGCGACGCTATATGGACAACATTACCGTCGGAAAACCGCCGTTCATTCCAAGCGAGCCGACACCTTTTTGGGGGCGAACGCTTTGGTCTTCTGCGCCGAAGTGATAAAACCAATTCGTGACCGAGTGTACTCACTGTCGAAAACGGTATGAAAACGAGGTGCGTTTCTGTCCGGCAGACGGCTACGCAGTCGTACCTGTAGTTGAGTCGCAGCGTCCGTGGGTGGGTCGGCTGCTGATGGGTCAGTTCCAGATTCAGTCTGTTTGCGGCCAAGGCGCGACGGGGACTGTGTATTTGGCCAAGCAGGCCGGAATGGAGCGCCAGGTCGCGGTCAAGGTTCTGCGCTCCGATCTCCTCAAAGACCCCGATGTCGTCAAGCGTTTTGTGCGTGAAGCACGGGCCGGTGCCAAGCTGAGCCATCCGAACATTGCGACGGTGCATCTGGTCGGGCAGACCGAAGAGGGGGTCCCCTTTCTGGTCATGGAATACGTGCCGGGTCGCCCCCTTTCGTCTCTTCTGCGCGGCAAGCCACTCTCGTTGCAGAAGATCGTTTCGATAGGGGGCCAGATCGCCGCCGCACTGATCGAGGCGCACGCGCAAGGCATTGTTCATCGCGATTTGAAACCCGAAAACATCCTCGTCAACGAAAAGCGCGGACAGCCGGATGTCGTCAAACTGGTGGACTTTGGAATCGCCAAAATTCTTGTGTCATATGCGCCTGGCGAGGATGCGATTTCCCGAATGGGAACTGTGTTCGGAACGCCGCATTACATTGCTCCCGAACAGGCTTCTGGACAGGCCGTGGATGGTCGAGCAGACCTCTATTCGCTTGGCTGCATTTTGTACCAAATGGCGACGGGGCGCGTCCCATTTGATGGCAAAGCCGGTCTGCAAGTTCTGTTGTCGCAAGTTCGCGATCCCGTCGTCGATCCCAGGGAACCAAATCCGTCTCTGTCCGATGATCTGGCCGACTTCATTTTGAGCCTCCTTGAAAAAGACCCGGCGGCGCGGCCTCAGACGGCAAAAGAGGTTCGCGAACAACTGCTTGGTTTTGCACGCAATGAAAGCCAGGCCCAAAGGCGCCCTTCTCGCGCGGACCTTCGCGAGACTGACGCCGAATCCGATGAAACCTTCAGCGACGACGAAGATGATGTTTCCGATGGGAGTCCGTCTTTGTCGGCCTGGGCGAGCGGTGCCTGGCAAGATGTCCCCAAGTCCGACCGAAAACCACCGCCTCCGTCGGGTCGTCGCCCTGCCAGTGGTTCTTCGCGTGTGTCCAAAAGTGGTCGCGCTGCTGCACCGCCGCGTTCAGGCCGCCCCGCTGCCCGTCCCGAAAGAGACCGAGCAGAGTTCCTCGACGACGAAGAAATGGCGATCGAGCCCTTTTACAAACGCCATGCGAAACCGCTGTTGAGTTTGCTCGGCGCGGTGGCGGCGGGGCTTCTCTTTGGTGTTCTTTACGCGCAATTTCGGTCTGCGCCTCAGCCCGTTGTGCAAACCCCGCCGGTTCCTATCGGTCCAATGAATCCTGTGGGAACACCTGGTCTTCCTCCGTCGAATCGACCTTCACCCGTTTCCAGACCGGCCAGCGCCGTGAACAAAACCGCTCCGGCACCGACGGCAGCAAACCCCGTCGTCAAACCCGTTGCCCCCGTTCCCGCTCCTGTTCCCGTGTCCGCTTCCGCACCGCTTGTTCCGGCCACAACGGTTGTTCCGCCCCCGATTGTTCTGCCGGTTGTGCCCCCAAGTGTTCCCCACGCAAATCCGGCGGCTTCGACGGACAAAAAGACAGACAAGCCGGTCGAAAAAGCGCCAGAAAAAGCACCGGAAACCTTGGCTGAAAAACTGCCTGAGAAAACCCCCGAGAAAGCCCCCGAAAAAACAGTCGAGAAAGTCGCCGAAAAACCGCCCGAAAAGGTCACCGAAAAATCTGCCGAAAAACCTGCGGAAAAACCGCCCGAAAAAGCGACCGAAAAACCTGCGGAAAAAGCGACCGAAAAAGCGACCGAAAAACCTGCGGAAAAACCGCCCGAAAAAGCCGCCGACAAGCCCACCGAAAAGAGCAAAGACCCAGACGACTCCTCCGGCGACACCGGTGCCGATCCCTACGGTGGTTTGAAGTAAAGGTGACATCCAACATGGTCGAAAAAAAGCGCAAGCTGAGCAAACCAGCAAAGGCGGTTTCACACTCGTCGGAATCTGCCGTGGCCGTCGTCGATGCCGTCTCGCCCAACGCCGACCGACTCGCGCAGTACGTTCAACCAGGAACGCTGTTCTCTGTGTGGGCGTCTGACTACACTTCGGGAGAACTGCACACCCTGCGCATCGACGCTGCAACACCCAACGGAGGCGTGGTTTTTACCCATCTCCCGACCGGCCAAACCGTTTCTTGCGACGCGAAGGCGATTTCCGGCGGGTCTGGAATTGTGTTTTTGTCGTCTGAGGGGACCACACAGCCTGGGCACAAAACGTCAACCGAAGGACCCCTGACCACTTTCGCAGACACGCCCCCCTTTTTGCTCAGTCGGCATTCCCTTGCACTCTTGCGAGCTGGCCAACCCGTTTCGATGTCTGTCTTTTCTGCGTCGCTAATGGTGCGAAAGGTGGGCATTGCGCAAACGTCCGTGCGCATCCACGACGCTCCCTTCAAAGTTCCCGTCCTTCATGCCCAAGACGTGACCGAAACCGATTGGTCGCCTGTGGATGTGTACGTACTCGATCATCCGACTTGGCCCCTCCTTCTCAAGTTGGAATTTGGCGGGGAATGCGAGCTGTCCCTCTTTGAAATCACTCCCAAACCTTGAAGTTTGACAAGTCCCGACGGCATTCTCCATGTCAGGACACGGCAAACGCTCCTTTTGGTCCGTGTGAAGACGGCGATCTGTCTTTCGGCTGGGTCCGTGCTTTTCATGTCCGCCTATGCCCTGAAAATCAGTGTAAAAGTTTGTTTTCTCCGTTACTTTATTTGTCGAAGACTTATATACAGAGAAACCCATGGCGACGCTTGAGGAGAACACGCAGGTTGGTCCCTACCGGGTCATCCGCAAACTGGGGCAAGGAGGAATGGGCTCGGTCTATGAGGCCTTGCACCAGTCACTTGGACGGCACGTTGCCATCAAAGTTCTGCACCCCGAAATCGCGCGCAATGAAGAATTTGCCCGCCGGTTTGCCAACGAAGCCCGCGCCAGCAACATCGTCGATCACCCCGATGTCGTCCAAATCACGGATCACGGCACACTCCCCGACGGTATTCCCTACATTGTGATGGAATTCCTCAAAGGCGAATCCCTAGGCCACAGAATCGAGCACTTGGGTGCTCCCATGAACCCTTCCGAAGTCGCCTTCATCGCCCTCCAAATCGCCAACGTCCTATCCGCCGCCCACATCAAAGGAATCATTCACAGAGATCTAAAGCCCGAGAATGTGATGTTGATGGGGGATTCGGCTACGGCTACGGGGGAGCGGGTGAAGGTGTTGGATTTTGGGATTGCGAAACTCATTGAAGAGCAGAATGAAGGGGGTGTACAGACTCGGGCGACAGAGCTTTTGGGGACACCGAACTACATGTCACCAGAACAGTGTCGGGGGGCAAAAGGGGTGGATGAAAAGACCGATGTGTATGCCCTGGGTGTGATGATGTTCGAGATGCTGGTGGGGCGGCCTCCGTTTTCTGGTTCGGCCCTTGGCGAACTCATGGCCAAGCACATGTACGAACCGGCCCCCAAAGTGGCAGCGGTGAATCCGCAGGTCCCCGAAAAGATTGCGCACCTTGTGGACGTGCTGCTGGACAAGGACAAAGAGAAACGACCCACGATGGCGGTGTTGGAAGTCCAGCTTGAGCAGCTCACAACAGAGCTTCCCGCACCGCAAAAACATCGGCACCGGAATTCAGGGGCGATGGCGGTGGTGCCGTCGGATCGGACAGCAGAACCTGATGCGAAAACAGTGGCAGGGGTGACACCTACGCCGAACGCCATCACGGGTGTGGTGGAAAAAGCGAAACGAAGCAAGACCTGGATTGCGATGGTGGGGGCATTCTTGCTTGTGGCGGGTGGGGCAGGCGCGTTTTGGGGGCTTAGAAAGCCAAGCCCCCCCAAGCCGGCGGAAGTAGAGACTCCCAAGCGGATTCGGTGGCAACTCCGGTCGCTTCCAGCAGGCGCAAAGGTGGTTCGGATGAGCGACAAGGTGATGTTGGGGCAGACACCGCTCGAACAAGAGGCGCTCAAAACAGACGAACCCCTGCACCTTCGTTTGGAACTTGAGGGGTACATTCCGCACGAAGTGCAAGTCGGCAGACAGGCGAGCGGAGAAGTGCAGATTGTGCTGAAACCGGATGCCAAACGAGGGGCCAAACCAGACGGAAAACCAGACGGAAAACCAGACGAAAAAGACGATTCGTCTGTCCAGGATGGGAAGTCTGTAACGCCAACGAAAAAGAAACCCAAGCGTCCCAAATCAAACGAGCCACACATCGAAAATTAGGGGTGATTGGGGGAGTCTGAACAAGACCCTCTGGGGCCATTTCCCGACGGAATCGACAATCTTGCGTTGTACCGACCGAGGATGAAAGTGAAGTGTGTTTTGGGTTGGTTTTGGGGTCTTTGGAATGGATGGAGAGGTTTCATATGCGCACCGCGTTTCGTGTTGGACTTTCGGTTTGGGCTGTATCCGGTGTTTTTGCTTTGGACAGCGTGACGGCTTGGGCAGACGCCGCTGGAGACAAAGTGCTGGCCGCGATGGACGAGGCGATGAACCGGGCCCAGACACAATCCTTTGATCTTGTGGGAAAAAGCGACTTGTGATCATCGGCAAGGGCCGACCGGATTCGAGGTGGGCTCGGCGGCAGCGGAGAGTTCCCCTTCCCATTTCGAGATGGCGAGTGTGGCGACACCGTTTCCGATCAGGTTGGTGATCGCGCGGCCTTCTCCCATGAATCGGTCGATTCCGATGAGAATCGCGAGCGATTCGAGCGGAAGACCCGGAATCGTTTGCACGGTTGCCGCCAGCGCGACAAACCCAGCGCCGGCCACTGCGGCAGAACCTTTGGAAGTGAGAAGTGCTGCCAGAAGGAGACCGATTTGCTGCGCGAAAGACAGCGGTGTGTGCGTCGCCTGCGCCAGGAAAATCACGGCCATGGTCAAGTAGATGTTGGTCCCGTCCAGGTTGAAACTGAAACCCGTGGGCAGCACCAGACCGACGGTGGCGCGCGAACAACCCAGGGACTCCAGTTTGCGCATCATGCCCGGCAGTGCGGTCTCAGAGGAGCCGGTTCCAAGGACGAGCAGGAGTTCATCTTTGATGTACGCTAGGAACTTGAGCAGAGAACGCCCTGTCCAACGCACGATGGCCCCCAACACCAAGCCGACAAACAGAGCCGCAGTTGCGTAGAAGCAGCCCATGAGGAGTGCCAATTTGCTCAGCGAACCGATGCCAAAGTGGCCGACGGTGTAGGCCATTGCACCAAACGCTCCAAGGGGCGCAAGCTTCACGATGATGCCCAGCATGGACATGCAGAGTTTCCGCCCAGCGTCGATGAATTGAAGGATGCCTTGGCCTTTTCCGGGCAGCAGTGGAAGCGCGAGCGCCGTAATCACTGCGACAAAGAGCACATGAAGCAGATTCCCGGATGTGAATGCACCAACAAAGGAGGTCGGAATCAGGTTGAGCAGGAAGTCCTTGCTTTCACTCCCCTGTGCCTTGTGCAGGAAGCTCTGACCGACGGACGGGTCGAGCGTGCGGGGATCGATGTGAAGACCGACCCCCGGCTTGACTACGTTCACGACCACAAGTCCGATGATGAGCGCCAAAGTAGACACAATCTCGAAGTAAAGGAGTGTCCGAAACCCTGTTCTGCCGAGCCGTCGCATGTCTCCTATCGATCCGATTCCGTGTACCACTGTGCAGAAAATCGTCGGCGCAATCATCATGCGAAGGAGCCTTGTAAAGAAATCCCCCAACACTTTCAGGGACTGCGTTTCTTTGGGAAACAGATGTCCTGCCACCACTCCCAACACGATCGCCATCAGGATCTGGATGTACGGAATCCGGTACCATGCGGTGCGCGATTTTGAGGTTGCGGCAACTTGGGGGACACTCGCGCAAAGACTCGGCTCACTGCGGACCACACGAACGGATCGCGTTGAATCCAGCATCCCATTTCCGTGGAGTGGGTGATAGCTCAGGGCCCAGGCACCGCTCATGGTCAAAAGGGGTTGGCTCGTGGTCATGGTTTTGGCTCCTTCAACAGCTCTTGCCGAATTGGCTGATGGATGCCTGAGCACGCGACATGCCAGAAACGAAGAGGCAACGAACAGCGACGGAAGCGCCCCGCAAAGAGGGTCTGTTTCACGTCCTACATCAAACGGGAGAAGTTCGGGTCCTGCGGGGGCTGCGGAATCGGTAGGCTGTTTTTGCCGAACGCACGCTGTTTTTGCCGCTCTGTTGCCGTGATGGCTGTAGGAAATCAGCGTCCAATGTGGGAGAACGAGACACGCGAGATTCCGATGCGCCGATCGGAAGCACTCATGTGTGTTGCATCCCCAACAGCGCGTGTGGCTGTCGTTGCGATTGGGGGTGCATCTCGCGCTCGTTCGGAGTCTGACGATGCCGACGGTGCGTCCGGGGATTCCCCTTCTTCTAGCAGAGACTTGAGCTGTCCTTCGCTGAGCGGTTCTTGAGTCAAAACAGCCACGAACGTTTCCTGGCCGACTTCATCATCCAGGGTGAAGAAACCACCGTCTTCAGGAAACCTCTTCTCCGCTCCGGCTGCGAGTTTCGTGGCCTTCTCTCCCGTCGGAGAAACGATGTTTGCAGGCTTGCGATTTCCACTCAGAAAGGCCAAGTACAGGAAGCCGGCCTGCGCCGCCTTTACAGAGACCACGAACTTCATTCCGCTTTTCAGTGGCTGACCTGGCGCAACGGGCTGCATACCATTCCCCTGTTGAACCATCACTTCGACGGTCGCTGAGGGTGATGCAATCGAAACGCGCGCCGCGTCATCCGTCCGTTTCTGCACGGAATGACATCCACACAAAAGGAAAAACAGAAGTGTCGCAAGGGGCTTTCGCATGGTCATGATTTTCCGCCTTTTTCTATTGGGTTTGTGTTTGAACGGACGCACCGAAAACCCGTGTCTTGAGGTGCCTCGTTTTCCCTCCATCGTCCGCGAGCGGCACCACGTCCTGCCGCTGCTTCCAGGTTCCAGCTCCCACCTCGGACCACCCTTTCTTTTGGTGCATCCGGTTCTCCTTCATGTTGAAAGGGGTCTTTGCAGAGTGGACTGCAAGGAGTGTACCGCCTTACAAATCGGTCCAGCACCCACTCTCGCATGTTACCCGCCAGATCGTGAACGCCTTCTTGGGAAATGTCTGTCTTCGCCGTTCCCACGTCGAGCGGTCCCACCCCCATTTTGGCACACGACAGATTGTTTAGCCGCGAGACGACGACACCGTCGCAGGTTGGTTCATCATGTCCCCACGGAAACCTGCGCCCTTCCAAACCTCGTGCGGCAAGTTCCCATTCTGCTTCTGTTGGGAGTCGCTTCCCCTGAGCCAGACAATACCTTTGGGCCGCGATCCATGACACTTGGGAAACGGGTCTCTTTTCAAAACCAGGAACACTCCCAAAGTGCTTTCGTTTTGAGTCGTACATCAGGCCGAATGACGGTTGGTACGTCGGATAGAGATTCGCCAGCAGGATTCCGTTTTGGAGAACCATTTGATCTGCCGTGACCACCAAATCTGGTTGTGAATTGAGCCATTTTGCAAACGCTCTGTTCGTCACTTCTGTTCGATCCATTTTGAACGGAGACACCGAGACAGAATGCTGTGGTTGCTCTCGTTCGTAGGCCGCCAGAGGACAGTCTGTTCCTGCCTCTTTTTGACACCAAGCGAACGCGCTTTTGATCTCCATAGGAACACTGCCCATCTCGAATTGTCCGCCCGGAATCAAAGCCATCTCTCCCCTAAGGAACCCTGCATCCTTCAGGAGCACGCCCAACAACGCAACCAGACTGACCAACGCGGCACCGACCATGGGTTTCACAACAGCGGGCGAAACATGCAAAGAGGGCAGAGCCGCTTGGCTTCCCGTTTGGGTTGCGACCAGGGCTTCCAAATCCGCACAAACTTCCACCGCAGAGGGATACCGTTCCCCCGCATTCCGTCGCAGACACTTGTCCACAATGCTACACAGTCTTGGGTCAAGACTGGGAACGATCCGGGCAATGGGAACCGCGTCTTGCCCGACCACACGAACATACAATCCCTCCAAAGACTGCGCATCATGTGGAGGATGTCCCGACAACAATTCAAACAACAAGGCCCCAAAAGAATATACATCCGCCGCCGCACTAGCCCTCTCCCCCTTCCAAACCTCCGGCGCCATGTATAGAGGGGTCCCGAGCATTGCGCCGGTTTGGGTCAGGGAGAAGCCGCCGGGGGAGAGGGCGGCTTGGAGGGCGATTCGGCGGAGGGACGGGGTTCGGGCGGAGGCAGACGGGCCGGACCTCGGGGCGGGTAGGGTGGCATCCATAGGAGACACGGGGGTCTCACTTTTGGCGAATGGGCCGACAGGGGAATCGGGGTCTTCGATCGCAGGGTCTTGGGCTGGCTGTGGCGTTTGGGAGGAATCCTCACTTTTGATCGGGAGAATGGATTCCAGGGAGACAGAGGTGGTCACAAGTGGGTCGAGGAGCTTGGCCAAACCAAAGTCGAGCAACTTGGTCTCGCCTTCGATGGTCAGAATCACATTGCCGGGCTTCAAATCCCGGTGCAGAACGCCACGTTTGTGAGCGGCGGCCAGACCTTTCGCAATGGAAAAGCCAATTTTCAGGGCGCGGGGAGGTTCAAACGGAAGCGGGTACTTGTCGAGACTCTGTCCTTCGACAAATTCAGAGACCAAATAGGGCATGTGGTCGGTCTCACCCATTTGGTACACGGTGACGACATTGGGATGGGACAGCCGGGCAATGGCGCGCGCTTCTATCCAAAAACGCTTGCGCACCTCTTCATCGCGTGCGGCATGGCGGAGGAATTTGACGGCGACGAGGCGATCGAGTTTCTGGTCATGACACAGAAACACTTGTCCCATGGCACCCTCGCCGAGTTTGCGAATGACCTCAAACTCATCGAAAGAGGAGGAGGGCGTAAAGGTCTCTGCGACTTTGCTCACCACGGTACAAGCTATCGCAGGAGCTTCTTACAGACAACATGGACGCGCTCCCGTCTGCGGCGTTTGAATCGCATGTGGACCTTTGTGGACGGGCAACATGGGAGCAAATCCGAGAGGTTGTCCCAAACTTGATCCATGTTCCGCACATTCTTCTATGCTTGGGGTTCTGGCCTCGATTTTGCTCCGCCTCGTTCCGATTGAGGAGGTGAAGATGCGCCGTTGTTTTGAGTTACACAGGCGATCGTTGTGGTTTCTGGTGGTGCTGTTGGGTGGATTGTCGCTCTGTTCGAGCGAAACACCCACATCCGCGCGGAAACATCGAAGAACGCAGGAATCGACGCAAGACAAAGTGCCTGCAAAGGAGGCGGCTGCGGAACAGACCTCGAATCGAGCCGCTGGTTCGGCTTTGGCACCCATCGGACAAGCGGAGTCCACGGCAGCGGAAAAGACGGAACCCCAAACAGAGATGATAGGGGAAACGACGATTCGCGTATTGCGTCCCGCTAATGGCGCGACGATCAGTACAGACTCCCTAGCGGTCGAACTGGCGGTGCGACCGATGACCGGCGCGAAAGTAGCTCGCGTGGTTGCTGAAGTGTTGGGTCAGACTGTGGCGCAAGAGAAAGTGACCGACTCGGCAACGCGGGGTGTGGTCCTCAGCATGCCTACCGTACATCCAGGTGAACTGTTCTTTCGGCTGTCTATCTCGATCCCGGAGGGAAATACACAGATCACATTGCGTGCGGAAACCGATCGGGGGACTTCGGTGCCGACGCTCCTTTCGGTGAAGCGGGTATTGCCGCAACAGAGCGGTTTTTTGGTGAAGCCCAGGCTGAACCTCTTGGCGGTGGGCATTTCGTCGTATGAAAAACGGACGATGAGTCTGACGTATCCGTCGAAAGATGCGTCGGATTTGACGACGGTCCTTTCACGGCAGCAAGGCAAGTTGTACCGAGAGGTGAATACACGTCTTTTGGTGAATGAGAAGGCGACCAAGGCGGCGATTCTGGATGGGCTGGATTGGATTCAGCGGCAAACGACTGCGCACGATATAGCGATGGTCTTTTTTGCGGGACATGGCGTCAATGATCCGAGTACGGGGCGGTACTACTTCCTGCCCTATGATGCAGATCCAGAGGCGGTCAAACGGACGATGTTGGCTCAGGAAGAAGTCCAGAGCACTCTGCGGAGCATTCCGGGGAAAGTTCTTTTGTTTCTGGATACCTGCCATTCCGGGAATGTGATGGGACAATGGAACCTGCGGGGCGATGCAGACATGGATACGTTCCTGCGCGAGATGAACACAGCCGACAGTGGAGTGGTGGTGTTCGCGGCTTCGACGGGCAGACAGAGTTCCAAAGAGTCGGATGCTTGGCAAAACGGCGCGTTCACACGCGCGCTTGTGGAAGGACTTCTGGGTGCGGCGGCGTACATGAAGGGGAGGCCGGTCACGATCAACATGCTGGATTTGTTTTTGAGCGAACGGGTGAAGGCATTGACTCGTGGAACGCAATCTCCGACGACGGCAAAGCCGAGCAACATACAGGATTTCCCAATCGCGATGCCGGAACAGGACTCGCCCCTTCAGCTTTCGGACGCGGCGATGGCTGTGATGCCTTCGATCGTAAAACCTGAAACCCCTGTGTACAAAAAGTGGTGGGTGTGGACGCTCGTGGGAATCGGTGTGGCAGGCGTGGTGTCGGCAGGTGTGGTCGCTGGAACCTGGCAATCGGTTCCGGGCAACGTGGAACGGATTCCCCTGACTCGCCCCTAACGTGATCTGATCGAGTGAGGCAAACGAAGGGAGGGCTTCTATGAAACGCTTTCTGTTTGCGATGATTCCTTTGTGTTTGGGAAGTTCGTGCAGTCCCAACGTGATCGTGGAGCTTTCGGAACTTCCAGCGGACGTGCATACGCTGCGCATTGATGCGACGCTGGATGGGGTGCCGTTTTCGACGGTGGAAACCGCCCGACAAGAACGCTTTGCGCTGACACTCCCAACCAGCGCGTCTGGTACGTTGGAGGTCCGCATGGTTGGCGTTGGAAAGGTCGGGAGCGGACAAAACGATTGCACAATCGCCCAAGGTGTGGCGCGAGCAGACGGTGTGCGCAGCTCTTCCTACTATGCCACGCAGCTCACGATTCCCATCCAGTCCACGGTGCCCTCGCTTTGCAACTGTGGAAAGACCAAGTATGCGTTCCAGAACGTCGCCGAAGCGATGCAAAAAGCCCCGACCCAAGCGTACAGAGGCGTTTGGGGGTCTTCGGAAAAGAAGGTGACGTTTTTTGGAACCGATACTTCATATCTCCGATGGACAGCTCCGTCCACCTGGACGTATCTCCCTGGAGCTTCAAACACCAACTTGTTCTTGGATGCACATGGAGACAGTGCCGGAAACCTTTGGGCGGCAAACAGCTCCGCAGACGTGGTGCATTTCGACGGTCGGACGTGGAAGTCAGTCAAGACGGGAATTAATGCCAACAGTGTTTGGACGGGCGGCAAAGACAATGTCTGGGTTGGCGGACAGGCTTGTAAGGTTCAGCGGTATGACGGGCAAGTTTGGAAAGACGTTCCTGTCCCCTCCAATTGCACAGGGGACCTCGAAAGAGTCTTCGGCCTTGGCGATACGGTTTGGGCGTTTGGAAAGGTGGTGATTCCGGTGCCAGATTGGACTCCGGAGCCGCCAAGGAGGCCGGTGCTGCGATGTACGCAGTCTGGCTGTGTTTACGAAGACATGGAAAGGATCATCAACCTGAACGCAGCTTGGGGGGATTCCCTGGATAACTTTTGGGCGGCCAGCTCAAGCGGTGCGATCTTCAAATACGACCCCCAAAACCGGATGTGGAACGCTGCTTCCGTTCCAGCCAACTCAGATGTGCGGGACCTGTGGGGCAGTGGCAAGAACGACGTGTGGGCTGTGGGAGGAAGCGGAACGATTCTGCACTTTGACGGAAGCGTGTGGGCGGTACACGGACAATCGAGAACGGTAACCGATAAAAACTTGTTTTCGATCTTTGGTTACGGCTGTGACCTGTTCGCAGGTGGGGAAAGCGGAACTGTTCTGCGCTACACGGCTGTGGAATAGCGAAGCTCTCCTACACCCAAATTGGCCGGCAGCATGGACAACTCCGGTTGCTGCTCGATTTGGCCCATGCCGTTGGGCCATCGCCTGAAATCCGTCGGGAGATGGCTGCGTGGCACCCAGACGGCTTTGCCTGCTGGGTAATCTATTTCAATGCCAGTTTCATCAACCGTGGCTTTTTGCAGATCGTTCATGCTGCGATGCGCCTGGTGGGCAACAGCGGTGTGGATGTCGTCACATTCGGAACCGAGGAGCAGGCGCTCGCTTTCTGGAAGACGCGGGTGAAGAAGTAGGGGGGCTTTTGGGGGCCTAGGGGTCTTTGTCTTCGGGGTCTTTGTCGGGGTTGCCGCGCTCTAGGGTGCGATAGAGGGTGCGGCGATCGATTCCCAGGACTTCGGCGGCGCGTTTTTTGTTGCCGCCTTCCTGTTGCAGGACAAGGTTTACGTAGCGTTGTTCGAGTTCAGCGAGGGTTGGGCGATCCTCGACGAGGTTTCCGCTGGGTCGCAGGATCTGTTTGGCTTCGCTGCCGAGCACGTCGAGCGGCAAATCGGACGGCAAAACGATGCCGCTTTTGGTCAGGGCGAGCGCACGCTCGATGACGTTCTCCAATTCGCGGACGTTGCCGGGCCAACCGTATCGACACAACAAGTCCATGGCTTCTTGGTCCACGCCGACGGTTGGGCGACCCTCGCGATGGCCGTATTTTTCCAAAAAGTGATCGACCAAAAGGGGGATGTCTTCGGGGCGTTCGCGCAGCGGCGGCAGACGGATGGTCACGACGTTGATGCGGAAATAGAGGTCTTCGCGAAAACGACCTTTGTGGACCTCCTCGTCCAGGTCGCGGTTGGTTGCGGCGACGACGCGGACATCCATGCGGAGGGGTTCGGTGCTGCCGACGCGCCGGATCTCGCCTTCCTGAAGCACGCGCAGTAGTTGCGCCTGCATCTTGGGGTTGATGTCGCCGATTTCATCGAGAAACAGGGTCCCACCTTGGGCTTCCTCAAAATAGCCGCGTTTTTGGTGTTGAGCGCCGGTGAAGGCGCCGCGAACGTGTCCAAACAGCTCGGATTCGAGCAAGGATTCGCTGATGGCGGTGCAATTGACTGCGACAAAGGGGCCCGACGCGCGGGTGGAATGGTTGTGGATGGCACGGGCGACCAGCTCCTTGCCGCTGCCGGATTCACCGACGACGAGGACGGTCGAAAGGGTGCCGGCGACGCGGGCCACCAGCTTGTAGACCTCGAGCATGGCGGGGGAACGACCGACGATCTCGCGGATTTTGGCGCGGGCCTCTTTGGGTTTTTTGTTGCCCTCTTCGGCCAGGCGTCTGCGCTGGAGGGCGCGGGCGACGCAATTGAGCAATTCCTGGGGCTGGAACGGAAATTTCGAGATGTAGTCGTAGGCGCCCTGCTGAATGGCTTTGATGGCGTTTTCGACATCGCCAAACGCGGTCATCAGGATGACGGGAGTCTGAGGTTGGTGCTTTTGAAACGCGCGGAGCACGTCGAGCCCGTCAGGTCCATAGCCCAGGCGGACATCGCTGATGATCACGTCGAAGGGTTTTTCCTCGGCGGCGAGGATCGCTTTTTGCCCACTGTCGCACAACGTGACCAGATAACCCGCGCCCTGGAGAAATTCGCCGACGACTTTGCGAAATTGTTCCTCATCCTCGACCACAAGAGCAGACGACAACGGCATGGCCGCACCATACCACGCGCACAGGCACGGGCCATGCACGGATCGGCCCGTCCGGCTTTGGCCTTCCGCAAAAGCCCACGAACCGGCTTCCAACAGGGTGTGAGGTCGATTTAGGGCGGCGCAACCGGCTTGAAACAGGGTCGAAGGTCGGTTTGACAAGGGTTCATGCTGTTGAAACAGGGTCGAAGGTCGGTTTGACAAGGGTTCATGCTGTTGAAACAGGGTCGAAGGTCGGTTTGACAAGGGTTCATGCTGTTGAAACAGGGTGCGAGGTCGGTTTGACAAGGGTTCATGCTGTTGAAACAGGGTGCGAGGTCGGTTTGACAAGGGTTCATGCTGTCGAAAAAGGGTCGAAGGTCGGTTTGACAAGGGTTCATGCTGTTGAAAAAGGGTGCGAGGTCGG
>Ga0268298_10001685_pt1 | contig 25457 bp, 26 predicted proteins | sample WWTPWeurt_MetaG_FD_194462 | JGI IMG/M metagenome (GOLD analysis project Ga0268298, IMG submission 194462) | Activated sludge microbial communities from WWTP in Nijmegen, Gelderland, Netherland - WWTP Weurt | ecosystem: Engineered > WWTP > Aerobic digester > Activated sludge | place...
ACTGTTGTTGGGCCCCATCGCCTTGTTCATCGGCCTGCCTCGAAAAAACCTATCCCTTACTGAAGTTCAGGATTAAGTATGCGTATTAAAACCGCGATCATCGCTCTACTTTTGGTCTCCAGCGCCTGCGCTTCGCCTGCAACCACCACGGCTCCAGAAGCCGCGACCGGCACATCGTCACCGATTCCTTCAAGCCCGAGTCCTGAAGCGAACACAGCGACAGCGACCACGGAACCAACTTCCTCACCTACACCAACTCCAACGAACATTCCGGCTCCGATCCTCTCGGTCCCTGTTTGGAAGACCACATTGCCCCTGCCCAAAGGGTTTGAGTATGAATACGCACCTGAAAGCCTGGCCTGGTCGCCGGATTCAAAGACCTTCGCAAGCGGATCCCTGAGCGGTGTGGTCGCCATTTGGGATAGGAATGCGGAGAAAATGATCCACAGTATGTGGGTGCGGCGCGAACTTGTTTACTCTTTAGCGTATTCGCCCGACGGTCAGCGCCTTGCCAGCGGCGACGGTGAAGGGGTCATTCAGGTATGGACGTCCGAAGGCACATTATTGAAAACTATGGAAGGTCATACCAATTCGGTAATCGGCATGGCTTGGTCCCCAGACAGCGAAAGGCTTTATACCTATTCTTATGACAACACCTTTCGCGTTTGGGATATGACGACCTACAAAGAATTGCTCTCTATCACCGGAGAATTCACACCGAAAGGCGGCTCAAACTTTATGGATATGACGCTTTCGCCCGATGGAAACACCATCGCCATGGCGCTTTTCAATCAGGCTGTCGAGATTCGCGATCCCGCTACTGGCGACATTCGCCAAACTCTTACCGGATTTTCCGGCCGGGTGCAAAAGGTATCCTTCTCTCCCGATGGCGGTCATCTCTTCGTCCGCACCTACGACGGCCAAATGAGCCTACTCGATACCCGGAACTGGCAGATCCAATGGAACGCCGTCGGTTTGGCCGGGCCGGTCTACAGTGTGGCATGGTCTCCAGATGGAAATTTTCTCGCAACAGGCACTTTGAGCGAACAGGCTGTCATTTGGAACGCATTCGACGGCAGCCTTGCTCATAAACTGCAAAGGAGCGGAGTGGAGGCGATCAGTTGGTCGCCCGACGGTGATCTGCTCGCTTTTGCAACCGCAGACGGAATCGACCTTTGGTCAATCGAAATTCAACCACAAAAATGACCAGCATTTACCTGCATATCCCATTCTGCAAACATCGCTGCGCCTATTGCGACTTCAACACCTATGCCGGGCAGGAGGCGTTGATCCCCGCCTATGTTGAAGCGCTTATCAAAGAAATAAAATGGATTGAAAAACAATTACCAAACACTGATCACCAACATACCCAAACCATCTTCTTTGGGGGTGGGACGCCCTCGCTTCTTTCTGGACCTCAATTTGCCTCCATCATGTCAGCTTTATCCTCCGCGTTCAATATATCCGCTGACGCGGAAGTCAGTATCGAAGCCAACCCCGGCACGATCTCACCAGACCAACTCGACACCATTCGCAAGGCTGGCATCAACCGCATCAGTTTTGGAGTTCAGTCATCTGTCACCGAAGAGCTGCGCATGCTGGAACGCTCACATGATTTCTTCACTGTCATTGAAGCCGTCTCCGCCGCCCGCAAGGCCGGGTTCACCAACCTCAATCTTGATCTCATCTACGGCCTGCCCGAACAAACGCTTGAATCCTGGCAAACAACGGTCAAGCGCGTGCTTGAACTTCAACCCGAGCATATCTCTGCCTATGCACTCACCCTCGAGCACGGCACTCCCTTCGGGCGCTGGTCTCAACGCGGATTACTGCCCATCCCTGACCCCGATCTTGCAGCGGACATGTACGAATGGACAATGGATTATTTATCGCAACATGGCTACGCGCAGTATGAGATTTCGAACTGGGCATTAGATCGTGGGCGCAAGACGGAAGACCGTCAACCAATAACCACTGTTCGCCGCCCGCTGTCTTTTGCCTGCCGTCATAACCTCCAATACTGGCGCTCACTCCCCTATCTTGGACTTGGCGCTGGCGCGCATGGCTACGCAGGCGGCTATCGCTATTCGAATGTCTTACGCATCAAAACTTATATTGACCGGTTGATCAATGCTCAAAATGCGATGACCAGTTACCCGCTCACACCCGCCACTGTCAACCACCACAAACAAACCCAACGCGACGACATCTCCGATTACATGATCAACAACTTACGGCTTGTGCAAACCGGGGTCGCAGACTCAGATTTCAGGTCCCGTTTTGGAAGCGGACTGATGGATGTCTTCAAAAAAGAGATTGAGGAACTTTTCCAGGCAGGGTTGCTTGAAATCAAAACCTCCGAAGGCTCGGAACCCTCGGAGGTTTACAGGCTTACTTATCGCGGAAGGCTATTAGGAAATCAAGTCTTCATGCGGTTTGTGGAGTAATTACTTCTTACCCTTTTTAGCAACTTTCTTTACAGCCTTCTTAACCGTCTTTTTTCCGGCGGTTTTCTTTACTGCAGCCTTTTTAGCCGGTTGAAACTTCAACGCGGCGTGCGCGGCGGCAAGCCTTGCCACCGGTACGCGGAAGGGTGAACAGGAAACGTAGTTGTTGCCGATGATATGACACCATTCGATGGACTCAGGATCACCGCCATGCTCTCCGCAAATACCTACTTCGAGTTCGGGGCGGGTAGCGCGACCTTCAAGGATCGCGCGCTGCATCAGCTTGCCTACGCCGTTGCGGTCAAGGGTTTGGAAGGGATTCTTGACGAGGATACCTTCTTGAACATAGGTGATGAGGAAGTTGCGCTCCGCATCATCGCGCGAGTACCCAAAGGTCATTTGCGTAAGATCATTGGTGCCAAAGGAGAAGAATTGCGCCTTGGTGGCAATATGATCTGCAGTGACCGCCGCGCGCGGGATCTCGATCATAGTACCAAACTTATAGGCAAACTTGACCTTTTTCTCCTGCATCACGGCCTTACCGATGCGCTCCAGGCGGGGTTGAATCCACTCTAATTCCTTCACGGTACCGGTCAACGGGATCATGATCTCAGGTTTGACCTTAACCCCGCGCAGGGTGCAGTCGGCCGCAGCCTCAAAGATGGCACGAACCTGCATTTCCACGATCTCAGGCATGGAGATGCTCAAACGCACGCCGCGCAAGCCCATCATTGGGTTGGATTCATGCATGCCTTTGATGGAGGCCAGTAGTTTTTCTTTTTCTTCCAGGCCGGCATGTTCGCCCTTGACGCGCATTGTAATGACTTCTTCCATGAGTTTTTCTTCATCGGGCATGAACTCATGCAGCGGCGGGTCGATCAAGCGAATGATGACAGGGTAACCATCCATCGCTTCGAAGAGGCCATCGAAATCTTTGCGTTGATGCGGCAGGAGCAAATTAAGTGCAGCTGTGCGAGCCTCGCTGGACTCAGCCAAAATCATGCGCTGAACAATGGGAAGGCGCTCGGGTTCAAAGAACATATGCTCGGTTCGGCACAGACCGATACCCACGGCTCCGTAAGAGCGGGCGCGGCGCGCATCCTTCGGGTAATCGGCATTGGCCCAGACCTGCAAACCGCGAGTCGGATAACCGGGCGCTACTTCTTCACGAACACCCTTGCGTGCAGAGATCTCGTCTGCCCACTTGAGCAGGGTCATTAATTCTTTTTGTTCTTCAAGAGAAGGTTCAGAGGTGGGGATCTTTCCGGCGAAGACTTTGCCGGTCGTTCCGTCGACAGAAACCCAGTCACCTTCATTTAGAACGATATCCCCTACGTGCATGACACGCTTCTCAAGATCGATCTTGATGGCCGAAGCGCCCACCACACAAGGGATACCGAATTGACGCGCTACAACGGCTGCATGAGAGGTCGCGCCGCCTTCACTGGTCAACACACCCTTGGCCGCGATCATACCGTGAACATCGTCCGGTTTGGTGAACGGGCGTACCATGATGGTATCCTGGCCGTGTTCCTTGGCAAATTCCTCAGCCTTGTCAGCATCAAAATATATCTGCCCAACTGCGGCACCGGGAGATGCGTTCACGCCTTTGGCAAGGTATTTGCCTTCTCTTTCAGCCTGATTCATCGCTTCATCGTTGAACTGCGGGTGAAGCAGAGCATCCACCTGCTCAGGGGTGACGCGCTGGACGGCCTGGTCGCGGGTGATCAAACCTTCACTGGCCATATCCACTGCGATCTTCACGGCAGACTTGGCGGTACGCTTTCCAACGCGGGTTTGCAGCATCCAAAGTCTGCCACTCTCGATCGTGAATTCGACATCTTGCATATCGGTGTAATGCTTTTCGAGGCGGGCGGTAATTCCCATGAACTGCTTGTACGCCTCTGGCATGTATTTCTTTAGGTTTTCAATGGCATCCGTATTACGAATACCGGCCACCACATCTTCGCCCTGCGCGTTAAGCAGATATTCACCCATCATCTTCTTTTCGCCTGTTGACGGGTTACGAGTAAAGGCCACGCCGGTAGCAGAATCGTCACCCATATTTCCGAAGACCATTGTACAAATATTGACGGCGGTTCCGAGCGCGTCTGAAATACCTTCCTTGCGGCGATATGCCACAGCACGCTTCCCATTCCAAGAGCGGAACACGGCTTCAGTTGCCAATGCAAGTTGTTTGTAGGGATCTTGTGGGAATTCCTGGCCGCACGCCTTCTTATAGGCCTGCTTGTAAAGCTCCACAACTTCCTTCCAATCTTCCGCCCTCATCTCAATATCGAGTTTATATCCCTTGGCTGCTTTGTACCCGGCCAAAGGATGCTCAAACACTTCGTCTTCGATATCCATCACCACAGTACCGAACATCTCAACTACGCGGCGATATGAGTCCCAGACAAAACGATCATTTCCCGTCGCTTCGATCATGCCGACCGCCACTTTATCAGTCAGGCCGATATTGAGGATGGTATTCATCATGCCGGGCATGGAAAATTTCGCACCGGAACGGCAGGAAACCAATAAAGGTTTTTTGGCGTCGCCAAATTTTTTGCCTGTCTTCTTTTCAATCTCTTTCATAGCCTTCAGTTCCTGATCCCACATTCCGACCGGGAACTTACCAGCTTTTTGATAAGCATTGCACGCTTCTGTGGTGACAGTAAAGAAGGGCGGCACGGGCACGCCGGCGCGAGTCATATCCATCAAGCCTGCGCCCTTACCTCCAACGATGGCTTTAACACCATCCCATGAACCACCGGCAAGTTTTTCAACTTCTTTTACTTCGTTATAAAGGTAAACCCATTTAGGCATCTTGTCCTCCAGAACATATATGTAATTATTTTCACGAACATCCTGAAAATTCTACCAAAAAAGGATGAATTGACAACTGACGAATATCACATGAATCATATTCAATCTGTAAACTCATTGCAAAGTAAAAACAAGAGTAACTAGGTGATAATAAATTCAGGAAATCATAATGACTACTAAAGTTCTTGTAATAGATGACGACATGGCAATCACCGATCTCATGAGCATGCTTCTTAAGACTCATGGATTCGAAGTGATGACGACCAACAACGGCGCAGACGGCGTTCGTATGGTGCAGGAGTCATCCCCCAACGTAGTACTGCTTGATCTCATGATGCCCGAAATGGACGGCTGGCAGGTCTGCAAGGCAATTCGTAATTTCAGCAACACTCCGATTCTGATCCTTTCCGCGATCAACGATCCGCGTATGGTAGCAAGCATCCTGGATGCAGGCGCCGATGACTTTTTAGTAAAGCCCGTTCCGAGCGGCGTACTGGTCGCGCATATCCGAAAAATGGTTCGATGGAATGGGACCATTCACATTGCGCCAAATCAAAAGAAAGCCAAACTTGGTAATACAGCCCCGCTTCTTTCTTAGCCGGTGGTTGATTCTCCTTCTGAAAATGCCCCACACCGTGAGAGTGTGGGGCATTTTCCATCCTATTTCAAATATTTCAGAGCCTCTGCAGTAACTTGTGACGCTTCCAGCATTGGCATATGCCCCCCGCCCTGAATCTCTACCAGATGAGAAAAGGGCAGCAAGGATTTGAGTTCACGAGCTCGATCAATGGGGATCAGAGCATCAGCATCCCCGTGAAGCAGCACCAAAGGCAGGCGCAATAACGAGAATAATGAAGTAGTATCTTCGCGCTCGGCCATGGCATGCAGCGCGCCGGCGATTCCAGCAATGCTTTGTCTTTCTATCAGCGGGTGAACAAAATCTCTCACCGTTTGGATTGAAGAAAGTTTATCGGTCATTGCTTCTGCAACGACACCAACACCTTTCTCCCGGACTTCTTTCGCAGTTTTATACCGGCCATCCTTGCGTTCAAGAGTATCCGCCAGGGTTTGAGAGGCAACCAGCGCCAATCCGCTTACACGGCTGGGAAAGTGCTTTGCCAGGGCCAATGCGATGTATCCGCCCATGGAATGACCGGCCAAAGCAGATTTTTCAATCTTTAGGTGATCCAGCAATTCAACGATGTCACGAGCCATATCCAAGACAGTATACACATCCCCCGCTGTTGAGGAGGCGCCAAAGCCACGTACATCCGGCAGAATCAGGTCAAAATCGTCTTCAAGCAGATGGGTTACTTCATTCCAGATGGAATGATCCAAGGGGTAGCCATGAATCAAAACCAGAGGCGCTCCCCTTCCCCGGCGTTCATAAGCAAGAGAAAAATCTCCCACATCGAAAGTTTCCATCTTTAATTCCCTACTTCCATTTAACCGGTGCTTTTAGTTTGCTACCCAATCTGGATTTGTAAAAGATAAACCCATTATCGCGCCCGAACTCGAACACCTGACGGGTAATATCCACATCGGCTTTACAGTATTCGGCGACCTTGTCCAATTCTCCGTTTCTGAACCATTGCACAGACTGGACTCCATCAGCGGTCTTTGTGGTTCCGAGGCTGGCGCTGGCAATATTATCAAGGCTGACCCGAAAACCAAGATTCTTCTGAAAGTCGAGAAGCAGATCCAGGGTCGGGATGGATGCAAAACGGGTCTGAGGGGAATATGGCTGCAAGACTCTATAATCAAACCCAACCAGGTTAAATCCAATGACCTTGGTCGCAGACTTTAATTCCTCGACCAAGGCAGGCACGTCTTTTTCCCAATATATGGTGAATTCATTTTTTGCCGTCGAATAGGTCACCCCACATGCCACTTTTAACTTGTCAGCATTCTCGCGACCACCCACTTCATCGAACAGATTTTGAGATTCAAGGTCAAAGAAAACGTAGTTCATGACACACCTCTAAAGATTTGACAACTCTTCGCGAGCGAAAGCCAGCGCTTGCTCTTTGGTCTCGATTTTACCAGCGGCTTGATTTTCACGGATGGCCTCGAGCAATGCGCCGATCTGTGGGCCGGGAAAAAGGCTCAATTCCTTCATCAAGTCATTCCCATCCAGCAGGCGCGGCGGCGTGACAACCTCTTCAGGACGCTCCCAGTAATTCTCAAGCAGGATACGAGCAATATCCAGATAAGAGTTCCAAACCTCGATCGTGAGGTCATTGGCACGAGTCCCACGAACATCTGCAAGCGCAAGCAGGATCAAATCCACACCTGCCTGGCCGCCATCACGGAAGAAACGATAAATGGCCTTACGAGACGGAGTCTGCTTTTCATGCTCAAACCTGCTCGCAAAGTTATGAAGTCGCATATGATGTTTGACGATGACATGCAAGCGCTCGATCTCGTCGTTGCTGAGGTTAAAGAAATGGGCGCGTTCGGCTGTAACCTCAGCGCCCTTCACATCATGGTCGTAAAAACGGGTGCGTCCATCTTCATCGACAAATCTTGTTTCAGGCTTGCAGACATCGTGATACAAAGCAGCAAAGAAAAGCAGGGAGCGATGAGAGCGGTCCTTGTTGAGCGGACTGGAGAGGTGCGCTGCCAATTGCTCACGGTAACGTCCCAGTCGCAGGCCCAACAAACCTGTGAACATGTCGTTCGTCTTTTCGGCGTCGTAGCCAACCCGGAGACTGGACAAGGTTTCGTCTAGAAAATCCATCACAGCCAGGGTATGCGTCCAAACATCGTACACATGCGGAAGGGATTGTTGAACGCCCTTCATCTTATGCAATTCCGGCATGAGGCGTGAGAGAACGCCAAGCATATCCAGCGCACGGATGGAGGCGCTAGCCTTGGGGCCGCCCAGCATTTTGAAAACCTCATCCCGCAAGCGTTCCGCGGAGATGCGCAAAATCTGATCGGCGGAAAGTTTCATCAGTTCGCGGGTGTTCTTTTCGATGGTAAAGCCAAAGGCCGCAGCCTGCCGTACCGCCCGCAGAATGCGGACCGGGTCATCGGAGATGGAGGTCGGGGCACAGGCACGAATTACCTTCGCACGGATGTCACTGCCACCATTGGTGGGATCAATGATCGTGTCGTCGTTCAGGTTATAAGCAATGGCATTAATGGTGAAATCACGGGCACGCAGATCTTCTTCGAGGTTTGCTCCTCGATAGGAGGCGAAGTCGAGATAGATACGGGTACCGTCTTCATTGGAAATGATCACACGCCCCGTGTCACGCTCATCATCCAGCGCCATGAAGTCTGCATCAAGGGCGTTCGCAATTTTTCGAGCGAGGGAAATGCCGCCAAATGGCAAAGCAAAGTCAAAGTCTGGAGAGAGGCGGGACGTGAACAAGTCACGCACAGCCCCGCCAACCAGGTAAATCTCCTGTCCGGCGGGCAGGGCCTTCTTTATTTGATCCAATATGGCAGGTAATGCAAAATACGCTGGCATAAAAACTATTTCCGTTCTTTCCTTATGGCGGCTGGATCGTGAAGCCTGCAAGGCTTGCTCGCGCGTCCCCCCTTGGGCAACGATCCGGCCGCGGACAAGAGCCACCCAACGACCCGCGTAGGGTGAATTATTTTTGTCCGCGCCCATTGTCAATCCCCTTCCCTGCTCTTATTCCGGTTTGTATTTATTCAGGTCGACGACACCGACAAAAGGCAGGTTTCGAAAATATTCGTCGAGGTCGAGGCCATAACCAAAAACGAACTTGTTGGGAATACTAAAACCAAGATAATCGATCGGGACATGCGCTTCACGTCGCTCGGGCTTATCCAGCAAGGCGCAAACCTTTAAAGTTTTAGGCTGACGAGTCTCCAACATTTGCAAGACCGCCGCGATGGTATGGCCGCTATCCACAATATCTTCGACCAGCAGCACATTCTTATTGCGAATGTCCGTTTGCAGATCGAGGGTCACTCGAGCAGAGCCGCTGGACTCGCGGCGTCCCACTCCATAGGAGGAGACGGCCATGAAATCCATCATATGAGGAATGGTGATGCTCCGGCTGAGGTCCACCATGAAGGGCACACCACCGCGTAAAATGCAGATGAGCAAAAGGTCGGCGTTGCGATAATCGCTGCTGATCTGTGCGCCAAGTTCCCTGACGCGCGCCTGCAAGGGTTCAGTGTCTATAAGGATCTCAGCCAGAAGGTCTTGATAATTTTCCATGGTCTCTCTTCCTTAGCGAGGTACTTCGTGATGAAGGCGGCAACGCGCTTCATACATTTCAGACGCGCCCACAATAACGATCGGCTCGTCGTAGCGGGCGGGCTTGCCGTTGACCAGGCGCTGCGTGCGGGAGGCATTCCCGCCGCACACCATGCAGATGGCGTGCAATTTCGACACGTCTTCAGCGGCGGCCATCAGAGTTGGCATGGAACCGAACGGCTCACCGCGAAAGTCCGTATCCAACCCGGCCACGATGACACGCACCCCGCGCTCGGCCAGATCCTGTGCCACCATCACAATACCAGGATCGAAGAACTGCGCTTCATCAATACCGACAACAGTGGTGTCTTTCTCGAGCCTTGAGCGAACATCCGCAGAGTTTCCGATGGGAATCGCTTCAAAGGTCGAACCAGTGTGGGAAGCCACTTTCTCAACCGCGTAGCGGATATCAATGGCGGGTTTAAATACCTGTACCTTTTGTCGGGCGATCGTCGCGCGCACCAGCCTGCGAATGAGTTCGTCGGTTTTGCCACTGAACATTGATCCGCAGATGACTTCGATCGATCCTTGTGTATGCTTCATTGTTTTCTCCGGCCCTCTCCGCCCTCACCGGCGGCAGGCATGTAGGGATGATAAAAACAGGCAGACGCTTTTGCATCTGCCTGTCTAGTTTACCTGAGAAATTTCCAACTGACAAAGAACTAAAGGCTAAACCCTTATTCGCCTGCTTCCGGAGCAGCCTTCTCGGCCTTGGGGGCCTCAGGAAGTTCGATCTCCAGCGAGCGCAGTTTCTTCTTCAGCGTAGTCAACGCAGACTGGCCGAAACCAGAGATCTGCAGGAGAGCGTCGTCGCCTTCGGCCAGTTTTTCCACCACCTGGCCAACGGTAAGCAAGCCGGCCTTTTTGAGGGAGTCCGTGGCGCGCGGGGCGAGAGCGAGATCATCCACATTGCGGTTGAACACATTTGTGGATTCTTCGCGGGCCTTCTGCTGCTCCACATAGGATTGGCGGGCGGAAAGCTTCTTGTAGAAGCGGTCCACCTGACCTTCAACGTCGAGGATCTTGGCAGATTCGCCGGTGTAGAAAGGATGGCAATTCGAGCATACGTCGATGCGCAGTTCCTTCTTGGTGGAGGTGGTCACCCAGGTGGTGCCGCAGGAGGCACAGGTCACCTTGGCTTGGTATACGGTAGGATGAATATCAGCCTTCATTATTCCACCTCAGCGGGGATCACGTTGACGCGTTTGCGTCCGCGTAAAATATCGAACTTCACAACGCCATTTGCGGTTGCAAAGAGAGTGTCGTCCTTGCCGACCATTACATTGAGGCCGGGTTTGATCTTGGTGCCGCGCTGGCGCACAAGCACATTGCCAGCCAACACAAACTGACCAGCGTAGCGCTTCACGCCCAAACGCTGGGAATTGCTGTCACGTCCGTTGCGGCTTGAACCGCCGCCTACTTTATGTGCCATTGTCTACTACCTCTCGCTACTTTTCGTTTACTGAACCTGGCGTTATTTGCCGGGGTTCCCAATGGAATCAATCATCAACCGGGTGTACTGGTGGCGATGGCCGCCCTTCACACGGATGCGTTTCTTCGGGCGATATTTAAAGGAGACAACCTTGGGGCCCTGAACATGATCGACCACAGTGGCGGAAACCTTGACGCCAACGGTTGGCGTTCCGACCGTAACAGCATCCCCGTCAGCAACGAGCAGAACACGGTCAAAATCGAACTTTTTGCCAACTTCAACGGCAAGGCGATCCACGTCAATGGTCACGCCTTCGACGGCACGATATTGCTTGCCGCCACTTTCAACGATTGCAAATTTCATTTTTTTCTCCAGTCATTCACTTCGCCGCGCAGCCTGCGGGGTCCTTACACCCTTCGCCGGTCATCGGGGAAGCTGGGATTTTTACAGGCAGCTGCCCCGGAAAATTTCTCCGGGGCAGGAGCGGACGGTATTATACATGTGAGTTGGCCGAACTGTCAACAATTTCGGCGTGGAAAATACCCAAAGAGCAGGGATGTTTTCAAGGTCGAGGCGGAAGCGCTACTGTTTGGGGATGATGGCTGTGATAGTCCTGGTCACGGTCTGGAGTTGACCGGCATGCGCCTTGAGTTTGTTCACATCCCCGGTCTTGAGACCGGATTGAACGTCGGTGATAGTCCTGGTGGTCTCAACTTCGTTATCGATGATCTTCTGGGTCATGCTTTCAAGGTTGACCAGTAGTTGCATAACGTTCTTTGGAATGACCGGAAGGTTTTTGAGGATGGGCAGAAGCACATCCAGGATCTGATTGGCGATACGGGCATACTTGACCGTGAGTGTGTGCAGCGAACCGATGGAGGAAGTCAGTTCCAGAGCGACTTCCTGAATGGAGTCGATCATTTCCTTGTGCTGCTCGATGATCTTGGAAATGTCATTGATGGAAGCGGTCAGTTTATCTGAAAATTTCACATAGGACACGGCGGTCGGTTTTGCAGCGACTGCGCCGCCTCGCACGACGCCTTTGACGGGAGTTGTGGGCATGAAATATTCCTCCAAATGGAAAATGAAATGATACGGCTTTGCAACCGTATGCCAACTATACTTTAATTCGTTTCTCATCACAACCTTGTTGACAAAGCCGATTTTCTCGTATATGCTGATGGGAACGACAAACTTATCAGTCCGAGGAGAGTTTTATGAACGAATCCGATACCCGTTGGGAACGTACTCGTAATGGACTTTTATGGGTCGCCATTCCGCTGATTCTGGGGATATTGATCTCGACCTTGATTCCCAAACCGATCATCGGGGTGATTCGACTCGAAGATGCGATCTATTCCTTCACCGCCCAGAACATGATCAAGCAAATTCAATATGCCATTGACCATCCTGAAGTGCGCGCAGTGGTGCTGGTATTCGACAGCCCCGGCGGGACCGTGGTGGATACGGAAGCCGTGTATATGGAATTGACCCGCCTGCGCGCGATGAAACCGGTGGTCACTGCGGTCAACGGCATGGCAGCCAGTGGCGCATATTATCTTTCGGCCAACACGGACTACATATATGCCAAACCTTCCTCAATGGTGGGGAATATCGGCGTGATCGGCTACCTGCCGCCCAGCCCCTTCGTGATCGAAGATATCATCACAACAGGGCCTTATAAGTTGTGGGGCGCGCCGCGCGATTCGGATATGCGCCAGGTGGAGATGATCAAGCAAGGTTTCTTCCAGGCGGTGGAATTGGGCCGTGGGGAAAAACTGACCGCCGGACCTGAGACCATCTACAGCGGACAGATCTGGTCCGGCATTGATGCGACCAGGCTGGGGATCGCGGATGAACTCGGCACTGAGACCGATGCCTATAACAAGGCGGCAGAACTGGCAAAGGTCGCTAACTATCAAGCCGAAGATCTGGCCTCTTTAGCCGGGGTCAACACATCCGGTCTCTTGTTCTTCATTCAAGGTCCCGATGGTGTGTCGCTGCCCTACCCGAACAAAGCCGGGGTATACATGCTGTACATCCCACCGCTGCCGGTGAAATAATAGGAGACCAAAATGAAAAGATCATCCATTTTCACCGCACTTTTGATCCTGATTCTCCCCATCCTTGCGCGCGGACTTTGGTTCTACCGCGGCCTGCCACAGCGAGGTGAGATTGCCACACCGGATTTTGAATCTTTCGCTGCGCCAGAAGCGCCGCTCAACAAAACAGCTGCAAAGGCCAACACCGCCAGCGAGGCGACTGGCGGGATCGTGTTGCTTGATACGATCCACCTTAATCAATTCAACCCAAACGAGATCGATGCGTTGACCAGCGCCATTCAAGAACGCGGCGGTCGGATGGAAAGTTACATCGACTCGACACAACTCGAGTATCAATTAAAGTACGCCAGCGCATTCATAACCGTCTCCCCGTCGGTTCCATTTTCAACAAACGAACAACAGACGCTGAAAAAGTTTGCTGATCGCGGCGGGCGCATTTTGGCATTCACCGACGCGACACGCAATTTCATTTACTACGATTCTACCAGCGGAAACCCACTTGCTTATGGAGACTCAGAATCTGCCAATTCGCTGCTTTCTGCTTTTGACATCACCGTCAACAACGATTACCTCTATAACACCGAAAAGAACGAAGGCAACTTTCGCAATGTTCTCTTTGATGAGTTTAGCAAGAGTGAATTGACCTTCGGCTTGAAAGAAGTGGCGCTGTATGGGACACATTCGGTCGAATCACTCTCAGGGATGATCCTGCTGCGGGGAATGGAATCCACCCTGTCGTCGGGGACAGATGCGCATGATTTCAGTCAGGGCGGCGCAGCGCTCAGCGCAGATGGAAATGTCGCGGCTTTCGGCGACTTTACCTTCCTTACTTCTCCGTATAATTCCTACACCGACAACGCCACTCTCATCGCGAACCTGGCGGATTTTATTCTGGCGGGCTCACGGAATACATCCCTGCAAAGTTTTCCGTTCGTCTTCAAAGAAAAATCCGTACAGGTCTTTCTGACCTCGGAAGTAACAAAGACCACGGAACTGGTCACCGCCTTGAGCGGACTGCAGACCTCCCTACGCGCGATGGGCATCGAGATCGAATTCACCGATATAAGGCCACGCTCCGGTGATGCGATCGTCATCGGTTCCTTTGCCCCGATGGATGAGATCGAGCCGTATGCAAAGAAATTCGATGTAACCCTCGGCGATGGCGATTTCATCACCACTGCCGAGTATGGCGATGTAGGCCGGTACGGCACGGGCATCCTGCTCTTCGATGCCAGCGACAAAGGCAACACCCTGGTGCTTTTAGCAGACACACCAGAAGATATCAATTCCCTTATTAGCGTGATCAGCAACGGCTCGCTTTCGGCCTGTTTGACCGGCGAGAGCGTGGCTGTGTGCAGCGTGGGAGTCGGCGGCGATTACTCAAGCGAATCAACAGATGGCGAGGCAACCGATGAAGCAACCCCGGAAGCCACGCCCACACCCAGTGGATAAAAAAACATGACCCCTTTAACACAACTCGGTTCAGTACAAGGTTATCTCGCAAGGCCTGCAGGCACGGGTCCCTTCCCGGCCATGATCGTCATTCAGGAGTGGTGGGGCCTCGATGCCCAGACCCGCTCCATCGCAGACCGTTTTGCGCAGGAAGGCTATCTCGCTTTCGCCCCTGATCTGTATCATGGCGAACTTGCCCAACTCGGCGATGGGGATACAGCCATGAAACTGGTTCAGAAATACGGCCCGAATGCGCCAAAGGAACTCGAAACGGTTTTTGACGGCCTGACCTCCCACCCGGATTGTAACGGCAGGGTCGGTAGTGTAGGCTTCTGCTTCGGCGGACGCATGTCGCTTTCGCTGAGCACCTTGCGGCCTGTGAATGCCGTCTGCACTTTCTATGGCGGCGGGATGCAGACCATCTTCGACCAGTTACGCGCCAAACTCAAAGCGCCTGTGCTTGGTTTCTTTGGCGATGCAGATGTCTCCATCCCGGCCGGAACCGTGGAAGAATTCGACAAACTCCTCGATGAGGTCGGCGTGGACCATGAGGTCATCATGTATCCCAACTCCGGTCACGCCTTCTTCCGCGACAGCGATCCCAACGTATATAAACCTGAAGCCTCGCAAGACGCCTGGGAACGCGCCAAGAAGTTCTTTGCAAAAAATTTGAATTAGCAAAGCAACCATGAACGATGGCGCTTGGCCGTGGAGACTCCAGTCAAGCGCCTTTTCATTGACAAATCACCCCCGATACTTTACATTCGCTTCATGCCTGACCTGAGCCTGGCCCAGCGTTCCATTATTGAATCTCCCCTCGACTCCCGACTCTTCGTCACTGGAAGGGCAGGGACCGGGAAGACCACGGCCGCCGTGGAGCGCGTCAGGTTCCTGCTTACGCAAGGCGTTCCCGCGGATACGATCCTGCTGCTCACCCCGCAGCGGACGTTGCAGGAGCCATACCTGGACTTGCTGGAAAGTCCACAACGCATTGCAGGCGGCGACGTAACATCCGCCACCATCGGCGGGCTGGCACGCAGAATGTGCGACCTGTTCTGGTCGTACGCTGCCGAACAAGCCGGGTTTAAATATCCAGACCAGCCGCCGGTATTTCTCACATTGGAAACGGCGCAATATTTCATGGCGCACCTGGTGCGTCCCCTGCTGGAAGAACGTGGATATTTCGAATCCGTCACCATCAACCGCAACCGCCTGTATTCCCAGATCATCGACAATTTGAACAAGGCCGCCGTGGTTGGCTTTCCCTACACGGAGATCGGTTCGCGCCTGGACTCAGCCTGGTTCGGCGACCCCGGTCAGCGCCGCATCTACGCCGATGCGCAGGACTGCGCCACTCTTTTCCGCGAATACTGCCTCAACAACAACCTGCTGGACTTCTCATTGCAAATGGAAGTCTTTACAAATATCCTCTGGCCGAACGAGCATGTCCGCGCCTATTTAACTCAAACGTATCGCCACCTCATTTACGACAACGTCGAAGAGGATGTGCCGCGTTCGCACGATATCGTCTCTGAAATGCTGGAAAGTTTCGACTCGGCCCTGCTGATCTTCGATCAGGCCGCAGGGTATCGCAGATTCCTGGGCGGCGACCCAACCACCGGCGCGGCCTTGAGCGCAGGCTGTGATCAGGTCATCGAGTTGAACGAATCTTTTTTCTGCACGGAGGATATCATCCGCCTGTCAGATGGAATGGTCGCGGCCATCACCGGCAACGAGCCCGAATTCGACAACAGCGAAAACCCGGCGATGGAATTCATGCTGGCCCACTTCCACCCGCAGATGCTGGATGATGTACTGGCGAAGATCGTCAGCCTGCTCAATGAGGGCGTCCCGCCTGCTGAGATCGTCATTCTCTCTCCATACCTTTCAGATTCTCTGCGCTTCTCGATCTCCAACCGACTCGAAGCAGCGGGTATTCCCTGGCGGACGAACCGTCCCTCACGTTCCCTGCGGGACGAAGCCGCCAGCAAGACCCTGTTGACCTTGTCTGCATTGGCGCACCCGCAGTGGAATTCCCGCCCACCCAAGTTCGATGTGGCGCACGCCTTGATGTTCGCACTAAACACAGACCTGGTCCGCGCGCAGTTGCTGACCGAGATCGTCTATCATCCGCGTGACTTGAGCCTTTCTGCTTTTGAAGAGATCAAGCCGGAAGTTCAGGAGCGAATCACGTACGCCCTCGGGGCGCGCTATTCGGAACTGCGCCTTTGGTTGGAAAACTATCGCGCCGAACCACCGATGCCTTTTGATTTCTTCCTGCGCAAATTATTCGGGGAGGTCATTTCGCAGCCGGAGTACGGCTTTCATTCCAACCTTGATGCAGTGCGCGTGGCAGCCAGCCTGGTCGAGTCGATCAGGAAGTTCCGCAACGCGATGGAGCCGTTGAACCTTTCCGGCTTTGACATGGGGCGTGAGTACATCGCCATGCTGGAAGACGGTGTCATCGCGGCGCAATATCTCGAAGCGTGGCGCAGCGATGACAAGGATGCGGTGCTCATCGCGCCTGCTTATACCTTCCTGATGATGAACCGCCCGGCCACAGTGCAGTTCTGGCTGGAGCCCGGCTCCGAAGGATGGTCGCAGCGCGTGTCGCAACCGTTGACCCAGCCATTCGTGCTCGCGCGCCAGTGGCAGGATGGCCGCGTGTGGCTGGATTCGGATGAAGTGCAGGTGGAGATCGAAGCGCTTTCGAATCTGGTCTCCGGCCTGCTGAGTCGCTGCCGCGAAAAGGTTTATCTTGCGCTGTCTGACCTCGGCGAATCGGGGTTCGAACAAAGAGGCGCGTTATTGAGAGCGTTCCAGAAAGTGCTAAGACGTTCGGAGGGCTAGCCATGCGAAAAAGGATCACTCTTGGAATTTGCGCGTTTCTCTTCTCCGCCCTGGCTTGCGGCAGCGGAGTGGAAATTCCCGCGCCTCTGGTCTCAACTCCGACCGCGGCCCCGGTGAGCGGTACCGCGCAGCCGCCCACGGAAGTTGTGACGATCGACGAACCGGCAACCTCCGGAGTGACCATCGCAGGCTGCCCCATGTTCCCTGCAAATAATTTCTGGAATACCCGCATCGACTCATTGCCGGTGCATCCGCTTTCGGAGGCGTGGATCGATTCGATCGGACGCAGCGAAGGCTTTCACATGGACTTCGGCTCGGGGACGTGGGAGGGCGGGCCGATCGGGATCCCCTACAATGTCGTGGCAGGATCCACTGTCCCGAAGTTTGATGCGGTCTTTTATTATCCCGACGAATCCGATCCGGGACCGTATCCCATCCCGGAGAATCCCAACATCGAATATGGATCCGATCATCACATTCTGACCATTGATACGGAAACGTGCAGGCTGTATGAAATGTACGATGCAAGTTTCGACGGCTCGAATTGGAACGGCGGTTCGGGCGCGATCTGGGACCTGAACTCGAATGCCCTGCGCCCCGAGGTATGGACCTCGGCTGACGCTGCCGGGCTGCCCATTTTGCCGGGGTTGGTGCGTTACGATGAGATCGCCAGCGGTGAGATCCGCCATGCATTGCGCTTTACCATAGAAAACACGGCGGGATATATCTGGCCTGCGCGCCACAAAACCTCCGACCCGCAAAACGGCATCCCGCCGATGGGCGCGCGCTTCCGCCTGAAAGCGGATTATGACATCAGCGGCTTTCCTCTGGAAATGCAGATCCTTTTACAGGCGTTCAAGACCTATGGGATCGTCCTCGCGGATAACGGCTCGAACTGGTACGTCAACGGCTCGCCCGACGAACGCTGGGACAACGACATGCTGCACCTGCTCGATGTATTGACTGGAAATGATTTTGAGGCGGTGGATACCTCGGTGTTGATGGTGGATGTAAATTCGGGAGAAGCGAAGTGAAAGAAATCATCTATAAACCCAAATATATCGGAACCATGAAGGTTGCCTTGTGGCTTTACCCGGCCTGGGTCGTGCTGACGGTTTACTTCGCCTATCAATGGTTCCTGACCAGCTCTTTCAATCCGCAAGGTTTTTTGACCGTGGTCTTCGGGCTCATGGCCGTGAGTTTACCCCTCCGTGTTTTCAGGGAGGCGCGCTTTGGCGAACACATCACCGTGAAGCGCTACCTCCTACCAGACCTCACCCTTGAATACAAGGACATCATCGCTTATGAAAAGAGGCTGAGGCTGGATGCGAAGAACAAAGGCATCTCCCTCTACATGATGACACCCGATGCCCTCGACGAATTCGAGCACATCATCCGCGGTTTGATAAGCTCGGGCAGGATCAGGCTGAAAAAGAAGTAAGATGATACAAACAAAAGATATTGTGAATTTCCCTGTTCATTTTCTCATCGCATGAATTCCTTCACCCCCCGCCCCTCGCAACAACAGATCCTCCGTTACAACGGCGGACGGCTTGGCATTGCCGCCGTGCCCGGCGCGGGCAAGACCCACATCCTCTCTGCGCTGGCCGCGCAGATCATTCACAGCGGAGCCTTGCAGGACGGGCAGGAAGTGCTCATCGTCACCCTCGTCAACTCGGCGGTGGATAATTTCGACCGGCGCATCAAACACTTTTTCAACAGCCCGATCGAGTCGCTGTATAAATATCGCGTGCGCACCTTGCATGGCCTCGCGCACGACATCGTCCGCGAGAAACCGGCGCGCGTGGGGCTGGAGGAACGCTTCACCATCATCGATGAACGCGAGGCGGGCTTCATCCGCCGCGAGTCGGTCAATGCCTGGCTGGCCTCGCACAACCTGGATGAATACCTCGACCCGGCTCTCGACCATTCCAAGCGGGATTGGGTCAAGCGCCAGCAACTGCCAGATATGCTGGATTCCCTTGCCCTGGCCTTCATCCGCTCTGCCAAAGACCGCCTCTTGACTCCCGAAAAGTTGAAAGCCAAACTCGACGCTTCTTTCACGCCGCTGCCTCTTGCCCAACTCGGCTGGAGCATCTACGCGGACTATCAGCGCGCCCTCGCCTATCGCGGCTCGGTGGACTTCGACGATCTCATCCGCCTGGCTTTGACCTTGCTCGAAAGCGACGAGGAATATCGGGAACGATTGCATTTCCGCTATCCGTACATCCTTGAAGATGAAGCCCAGGATTCCAGCCGGACACAGGAGCGGATCCTTTCGCTCTTATCCGGCGGGGACAATTGGGTGCGCGTGGGCGACCCCAACCAGGCCATCTTCGAAACCTTTACCACCGCCTCGCCCGAACTCCTGCGGACGTTCATCCGCGAGAACCCAAGCCTGGACATGCCCGAATCGGGGCGTTCACAACCGGCGGTGATCGCGCTCGCCAACCACCTGATCGACTGGGTCATGAACGCCCACCCCGACCCGAACGCGCGCTCGGCGCTCTCGCTGCCGCACATCCAGCCGGTGCCGCTGGGCTACGAACCCGTCAACCCGCCGGATAACCCCAAGGCCATCCAGTTCATCAGCGCCAAATATTCGCCGGAGCAGGAACTGGAAGCCGTGGTCAAGTCGGTGAAGAGTTATGTGGATACCTTTGCGGAACTTCCCGAAGAAGAAAAGCCGACCGTGGCCGTGCTGGTCCCGCGCAACGCCCGCGGCGTGGACGTGGTCACGGCCTTGCGCCAGCGCGGCATCGAACCCATTGAGTTGATCTCCAGCACTTCCGAGACCCGCGCCGCGGCTGGGTCCTTGAACTATCTGCTGACGTATCTGGCAGATCCGCAATCTGCGCGGAAGTTAGCAAAAGCCTATGAAGTCTGGCGGCGGGATTGGCGCGAAGATGCCGCCAGGATGGAATTGGTCAAAGCGGTAGGCGATGCCCTTAAGCAGATCCGGGAGGTGGAGAGTTTCGTCGCGCCGAGCCAGGCCGATAGATGGCTGCCCACTCTGGCGGAGTCGGAAGCGCAGCAGGTCATCGTCGAGTTGAACGAGTTTCGGGTCGTCATCCAACGCTGGTTGAATGCGGTCACCCTGCCCATCGATCAACTGGCCCTGACCCTGGCGCAGGATGTGTTCAGCGATGCGGCGGACCTGGCGCTGGCGTACAAGATCGCGCTGGTGCTGCGCAAAGCCGCGGACGATCACCCGGATTGGCGGCTGCCGGAGTTGACCTCTGAACTGGCCGTGATCGCCAAGAACGAGCGGCGCTTCATCGGCTTTTCGGACGACGACTCGGGCTTCGACCCGGAGCGGCATCGCGGCAAGGTGGTGGTGACGACCATGCACAAGGCCAAGGGACTGGAGTGGGACCGTGTGTACTTGATGTCGGTCAACAATTATGACTTCCCCTCGAACATGCCGAATGACCGTTTTATTTCGGAGAAGTGGTTCGTGCGCGGCGGCCTGGACCTGGCGGCAGAGTCACTGGCGCAGTTGACCGCATTGGAATCAACGAGTGAATATGACTGGTACGAAGAAGGCGCAGCCACAATGCGCTCGCGTTTGGATTATGTGAGAGAGAGATTGCGCCTGTTATACGTGGGCATCACCCGCGCCAGGCGCGATCTGATCGTGACGTGGAATACCGGCAGGCAGGGTGATGCAACGCCAAGTTTGGCGATGAGTGAGTTGATGGGTTGGTGGGAGTCGGAATAGTAGCAAGCATTGAACAGTTATTTCCGAGAAGATGTTTACTCTTTGCTGAATAATGCGGAGCCAGCCATTGTCGTGCCAATTACTCCCATCAGAGCAAAACCAATAGCAACCCATAGTACCCAACTGTAGGATAAATATTGAACTGGCGTGACTGCAGCTAATGCAAGACCCATACCCATCGGAAACCGCCAACGACAAATCCCGCAAAAAAAACCTTTTGTGCTTCGTTTTACAATTTCCGCGTGAACATCTTTAGATATATCAGGATCAAGTTCTTTTAAAACCTTACTAGATATTTTCCCGCCAATAAATCCCCCTAAGGCACCTAGCAAAGTAAGAATTAGAGGAGTGCCACAAAATATAATAATAGCAACTAGAGACTCCATATTATCTCCTTATGATTATTGAAATAATATAAATTATAAACATAATCACTGGAGTGAACATCCACCCAAACACTAGCAATATCAAATGTTTATTTTGAAAGTTTGGATATTTTTTCCGCCAAGCCCAACCAATCACAAAGCCAAAACTACTAAAGCCAAGAATGCTTCCAATAATCAATCCTAACACCCCCCCTTTTACCCCTTCATAAGCAGAAGGATGATTGCCTGCAGTGAGAGTGCCTATTAACCACCCTGCCATAATGCATATTATGCTAATAAGAGCGAATATAAGTGCAGGTAAAAACTTTCCTGATCTTAATCGAATTTTATCCACAGATACATCCTTCCTTGATCGATATTTTTACAACACTAATGGGGGTTTGGGGGGTACGATGTACTGCGCATCTTTTAGATACCTTCACACGCTAAGAGGGAGGTTGCATAGTCCATTTTGTCTATGTTGTTCAGAATTGAAGAATGAAGTGCGGCATAAAGACAAAAAACGGTCTAGCGGATTTGATATCCCGAGACCGTTTTTTGTTATGTGACGAACAACTTCTAATGCTCGTGAGTCAGCGATTGGGTAGTAAGTGAAGTGAGTTGAGCCTGGTCAACTTCAATGGGCGGGGAAACGAATGTGGTTCCATCCGCCAGGTCTTGCAAAATGCGTTGACGAAGATGATCCATGGATCTGCCCATTTGCGGGGTGAAAACGGTCCTGGCGAGCAGGATGAAGAACGCCACACGCAGCCAGGGTCCGCGCGGCCTGCCGAAAAAACTGATCACCCGTGTCCCCTCCGGGGTGGGCTCCAACTTGTAGGTGATCGTCGTGGTCACGCCAAAGGAGGCGTTGGAGTCATCCGTCGAAAACTGCTCGAAGGGACTCCAATCCAAAATCAGTTGTTGAGATTCCATGTTGCCATGGTAGCAGTAGAAAGCAGAATTGGTCGTCGTCCGCCCTTGCTGCTGATCGCGTAATTCCACTTTACTCGCCCCCAGCACGATGGCGCGGTGTTCGGGCTTTGTCAGGTACTCCCATAAGACGGATGGAGGCACTGGAAAATCGGCTTTCATAACGATCAGCGCTTCATCCAGCCTGACCTCAATGCGGACCCTGTCCTTCAAGCGTTCCCACACCTGATGCATATCATGCACATACATTTGTACTTCGCCCACATCTGCAAAAGACTCACGATGCGGGGTCAGGCTTTTTTTGAAATCATCCAGTCCCAACACATCCATCACTGCCCCGGTAAAAGCGGCATATGCCTTGAGCCCCGTCTGCTCCTTGATATGATTCTTCGCAAGGCGATGTACCAAATTGACATCGTTCCCCACCAGCTCGGTGAAATTTCCCAATTTCTGGGTCATGTAATCACCGAAGTGAACGAAGAACTTCAAGTCGAGATTGGTCAGGTTGCGGCAGGCATTACAGGCACAAGCGGTATTGAGAACCATCAAGTCCAATGCCTTGCGAAAGGACACATAGGTGGATTCGATCATGTCCAGCAGGCTTTGTCCCTGCAAAAATCCGTGAGCTGGCGCATACGAAAAAACAGCGTCGCCTTCCAGTTTGGATAACACCAGCGGCGACTTTGTGTGGTCGATCAGGATATTCAACAGGGCAGTCAGGCAGTCGCGCGCGTGTTCCAGTTCCGACTCGTTGATATATTTTGAATAGCCGGTAATATCAGAAATGATCAGGAAGCCTTGTTGCGCCATATCCCGGTTTATATCATAGGTTAATAAAAAGCGGTCTCACAAACTTCTCAACCACAAAACCGTTCTTAACAAAAACCCTCCTGCAAGATGGGCTGAAATTCCCCTTCTCTCCATATAATCAAACAAACCTCGTACTGCGGAGATGGAGAGCATGCCCATGAAACCTTTTCGTTTTGGAGTCACAAGTTACGGAGCCGATGTCAACGGTGAAGGCTGGGTACGAAAATCTCAACGCGTTGAAGAATTGGGATATTCCAGCCTTTTTGTGTCCGATCATTTTATGGGGCAGATCTCGGTCATCCCCGCCCTGGCCTATGCCGCCGCCTCCACAAGTTCACTGCGAGTGGGCAGCATCGTCTGTGCCAACGATTTCAGGCATCCCATTTTGCTGGCAAAAGAAGCCGCCACCCTTGACCTGCTTTCAAATGGCAGGCTGGAACTGGGCATCGGCGCCGGGTATCTCAAAGCGGAATTTGATGCGCTGGGAATTTCTTTTGATGACGCAAAGACCCGCGTCGAACGCCTGCGTGAGTCGATCCAACTCATCAAGGCTTATTTTCGCGGAGAGCGGATCGACTTCGACGGAAAACATTATCGCGTCCAAAGCGATATCGGGTTGGATTTCATCCCCGCACCTGCGCAAAAACCGCATTCCCCCATCATCATTGGCGGTGGAGGCAAACAAATGCTCACCCTCGCCGGGCAGGAGGCGGATATTGTCGGCCTCGCCATGCAGGTCAACAAAGACGGCACAGGGCCGGACATCGAATCTGCCATGCTGCCGCTGGAACAAAAGATCGAATGGATTCGCAGGGCGGCAGGTCTGCGTTTTGAGGAGATCGAAATCAATGTGCAAACCTGGGTGGTCGCCGTTACAGATTACCGCAAAGCGACCCTCGAACAGATCGGGCAGCAATTCCCATTGCCATACAAAATGCTTGCCTCACTACCCTTCATCCTCGTTGGCACCGTTGAAGAGATCGCCGCCCAAGTCCAGTCCCATCGTGAAAGATATGGTATCTCCTACTTTTTGGTCTTCGATCAGTACATGGAACAATTTGCGCCGGTTGCCGCAAGATTGGCAGGAACATAAAGGAAAACGGTCTCGCAGAAACTCCATCCGCGAGACCGTTTTTTTTGTTTTTATCCGAATTCTATTTCTGCTTCTGGTTCTTGGTCACAATGGAAATCCCTGAGACCAAATATCCATACCCCAGCGCAAAAAGGATGTGGGCCACGAGCGGGATCCAGCCATTGGCGCGAATGACATCAGAGCCCACCATGCCCACCAGGGTCAAGACGAACCCGGCAATGGAACTGACCAGCAGCATGATCGTCATGGTCCACTCGGCTCCCGGGGTCACAAGGTCCTTTGACATCCAAATGAACATGGCAGCGAGGATCAAGACAGCGCCCAGGAAACGGGCTACAAAAAGGGTGGCGGTATAGGTCTCCGTGTCGAAAAACTTCAGCACGGTCTCCGGCACGGCCAAAAAGGCGGCTCCGAACACGGCAAGGACAACGGCGTTCAATACGGATAGAAATCGGTAAGACATATTACTCTCCTCTGGGATATTTGAATGCGAGCACGCTATAAATATACAATGGCTCGCAGGTTTGGCAAAGAGATTTTATCCGCCAGACCTTACATTTGCTTTGCACGCCCATTGACCCGCGTTAAAACGAACAACCCCGGGATTCCTTCCTCCGCGAGGCTGTTCGTGACGGTGCGATCTACCGGATTGGCGTCAACACCAGGACCGGAATAACGCGTTTCGTCTTTTGACGGTATTCGTTGAAACCGGGCATCATCTCGGCCATCTTATCGTAGAGGCGGGTCCGTTCGGGTTCCCGCGCCACCTCGGCCCTGGCCTGGAATTTATCCGTGCCAACCTCCACGGTCACGGTCGGGTCGGACACCACGTTATAGTACCAGTCCGGGTTGGTTGGCGCGCCGCCTTTGGAGGCGATCACCACCAGTTTTTCACCATCGCGCACGCAAGCCACCGGGTTAATGCGAGCCTCTCCGCTTTTCGCGCCTTTCGAATGAAGAAGCAGCAGGGATTTGCCCTCAAAAAAGCCGCCGACCTTCCCGCCGTTCGCGCGGAATTCCGCAATGATCTGTTTATTCCTATCGTTCACATCACTCATGAAAAATCTCCTTTGATTTCGAATCAAAGGATGTTCCGGAAAAAGAAACTCTTACATTGGCTATCGCGGGTAAAATTCAGGCAGCAGGAACTTTAATGGTAAAGGAGAGACTATGTTCAAATCAAAAAGCAGGGATGTGATCACTCCGCAATCGGAGCATCTCAAAT
>Ga0268298_10001686_pt1 | contig 25443 bp, 16 predicted proteins | sample WWTPWeurt_MetaG_FD_194462 | JGI IMG/M metagenome (GOLD analysis project Ga0268298, IMG submission 194462) | Activated sludge microbial communities from WWTP in Nijmegen, Gelderland, Netherland - WWTP Weurt | ecosystem: Engineered > WWTP > Aerobic digester > Activated sludge | place...
AACAGGATCTGTTAAAGCAACGATCATCTTTTCATTTAAGATTCCACGAACTCCATAGAATGCACTATCTGAATAAATAGACTTATACCATTTTAAGGCACAATTGTCTACCGGTTTGATAAGATAGGAATTCTCAATGGATTCTATAAATTTTTGATAATTGTTGCGTCCCTCTGAGGTAGCAAGATGTACAAGCACGGAATTGATGATGCCTTTATTTAACTCTTCAAATACCTCTGGATTTTTTCCGGTAGTATTTATTACTGCAGCCGGGAAAAGAGATTCTTGTTTTTTTCCACCGAAAATATCCGGGTGTTGCGCCTTTCCTGAAGCCAGATGCACTTTTTCCTGGAGGTAGCTTTCCAGTTCGTAGAGATCCACTTCTCTGATGGTATCCTTATTCGCCTCACCCTCCAGGCCTTTGAGCAGGTAATACGAAAAGAGACCTCTTCCATTTCCCCATCGTTGATGTTCCAATGAACTTTCATATGGTTGGCAGGACATAATTTTTACCTCACTGGAGAATCTTTTCATCAGTTCCATGGCTGTAGCTTCTTTGCCACCGATACGATCACCGGCAAGCGCACCCGAATGGCAGGCATCCAGGATAACAACCACCTTAACCTGGGATCGGGTCAATCGACCTATAATGGAATCGTTCAGATAGTCAATGTCCAGTCCATTCAGGGTATAATTATTTTTTGGGGTGTCGTGTGCGAGCAAGTAACCTTTTTCACGATTGCTTTTTGTCTCTACATCTCCATGACCGGAAAAGTAAATAATGGCCTTGTCATCCTTTTGACAGCTTGTGATGAGCCAGTTCAGAATGGACTGAATGCCTGCAAGGGTGGCATTAGAATCGACAATGACTTTAAGTTGGTCATTACCCAGTCCGCCCCCCCGAGGATCTTGCAGGAACTCGGCAAAAATATTAGCATCTCTGTGTGCATACCTAAGGTCCAGAATTCCCGGGTCCATGTAGTTAGAGACGCCAACTATTGCTGCATAGGTCTTTCCTGATGGGGAATTTTTCAATTCTTCCTCCACGGGTACGGCGCCCTTGGTCATGGGGGCTTGAATCTGTGCCGACAAGTTCAGACCATTGCAGAGCAATAACAGGGACAGATAAAGTCGCCAGTGCAATGGAATAGTTAGAAAATATGAAAAATACAAGATTGTTGATTACCCAGGATATGACCTGATGAGTTTGGGACAAAAATAAGGCCAATTGTTTTAACGGCTTACATACATCCACGAGTAAAGGATTAAGTTTGCTGCAGAATCAAAGTTGTGATTTTGATACAGATTTAAAAATTCGGTTATTAGCAAAGAATGAAAGCCCAATTAACAAATTTAATATTTCAGATTAAGCGGTTCGATTTACTACATAAACGATAGATTTTTTATAACTTACCTCCCGGGGTCTGCAGCTTTTTGAGTAAATTTAATGTAAAACCAAGAGTCATGAAAAACAACAGAATAGCGGGTATTAAAAGTTTGGTTGGCAATACACCACTTTTGACCATCCGCTTAAACTTTAAAGGGGAGGAAAGGATTGTATATGCCAAAGCTGAGAGTCTTAACATGACAGGTAGTGTAAAGGACAGGATGGCTTTTCACATTCTGGGAAAAGCTTATGAAAAAGGCACCCTCGTTCCCGGTATGCAAATTTATGAAGCTACCAGTGGCAATACCGGAATTTCCGTTGCAGCCATCGGCAGGGCATTGGGTCATCAGGTCAATATATTTATGCCCGACTGGATGAGTATGGAGCGAATCAACCTGATCAAAAGCATGGGGGCCCGAATTAACTTGGTGAGTAAAGAGGAAGGTGGATTTTTGGGGAGCATAGAAATGGCAAAAAATGCAGCTGCCAGTTCACATGGTTTCGTTTCCAGTCAGTTTTCCAATGAGGATAATGCAGAAGCACATTATCTTACTACAGGACCGGAGATTTGGTGGCAGCTTAAGGCAATGGACCTAAGTCCTGATGCATTTGTCGCTGGTGTAGGATCCGGCGGCACTGTCATGGGTGTAGGAAAATTCCTTCGGGAGCAAAATTCAGCCATCAAAGTTTACCCACTCGAACCGGCAAATTCTCCCACCCTCAGCACCGGATACAAAGTAGGAAAACATAGAATACAGGGAATCTCAGATGAGTTCATTCCCGCCATTCTTCATTTGGAAGATTTGGATGAAGTAATTGCTGTGGATGATGGAGATGCCATCATCATGGCACAAAAATTAGCTGCAGAACTGGGTTTGGCCGTAGGTATTTCTTCAGGTGCTAATCTCCTTGGTGCTTTGATGGTCCAAGATAGGATTGGTAAGGATAAAATAGTGGTGACTATACTTTGCGACAGCAACAAAAAATATCTGAGTACAGATTTGTTGAAAGAGGAACCAGTTAAGCCGGGGTTCATCTCAACGGATGTAGAGTTGTTGAGTTTTAGTGCCCAGAAGAGAGTATGCAGGGTTTGTTTTGATCCGGAAGAAGCACGGTTGGAATATTTGAAAACTGTTTAGTTTTGCATGGTACTCTGAACAGTTTGATTCTATTTATAAAGGATTTAAAAAGCTTTTGAGCACCACAATTGCCATATAGAATGATGCATTTAAGATTAAGGATGAAATTTCAAGTTTGCAAACCATACTGCGTTGCGGTATTTCCAATGTTTTATTTATTTCATCCACATTCCGACTAACAACAAAATGGTAAGATGGTATTCAGCAGTTTGTTGTTTTTAACTGTATTTTTTCCCTTGTTTGTGGTGGGATATTTTCTTGTACCGAAGAAAATAAATCTCAAGCATTTGTATATTTTAGTAGCCAGCTTTATTTTTTATGCCTGGGGTGAGCCAAAATTTGTGTGGATCATTTTCTTTACCACTTTAGTCGATTATTTTTTGGTGAAGAAAATGAATTCCTATGATGATCCATTCAAGCGAAAATTATTTTTGGTATTTCCAATTCTACTGAATGTGGGCTTGCTGGGGTATTTTAAGTATTTTAATTTTTTTATGGATTCTTTCCATCAGATTGGGGCAGCCTTTAATCTTCCACTGATTCAGATAAGTCAAATTATTTTACCCATTGGAATCTCATTTTTTACATTTGAAAGCATCACTTATTCTGTGGATGTTTACAGAAGGGTTCACAAGCCTTTGGATAAATTTTGGGAATATCAGATGTACATTATTTTTTTTCCAAAGTTGATTGCCGGGCCAATTGTACGATACCATGAAATCTCAGACCAGATAAACGATCATATTCACCACGATCATTTTCATAACCGGATGAATGGATTTGTCCGATTTGCCATTGGTCTGGGAAAGAAAGTTTTAATTGCAAATGTAGTGGGCCGACAAGCAGATGTGATATTTGATTTAGGTGTGGAGCAATTGACCACACCACTTGCATGGTTGGGGGCATTGGCCTATACGATGCAGATTTATTTTGATTTTTCGGGATATTCCGATATGGCCATTGGGATATCCCGCATGCTGGGGTTTAAACTACCAGAGAATTTTAATCATCCTTATGTTTCCAGAAGTGTGACTGAATTTTGGAAGCGCTGGCATATAACCTTAGGAAACTGGATGAGAAATTATTTGTACATCCCATTAGGTGGTAACCGTGCTACCCAGGGAAGAGTGTTGTTTAATTTATTTCTCGTTTTTGTTCTATCCGGTCTCTGGCATGGCGCAGGTTGGAATTTTATCGTATGGGGAATTTATTATGGAATTTTTCTTGTAGGAGAAAGGTTGCTGCTTAAAAAAAGAAACATAGAGGTCGAAGGGTGCAGGAGCTATTTTGGAATGATGTACACTTTTTTGGTTGTGGTGATTGGTTGGGTTTTTTTTAGATTGGAAGATCTTACCCTGGCTTTGGATTATGTGCATAAAATGTTTTCTCTGGACTTTAGTCATAACTATGTATTTGTTTTCCAGGAAGATTTCTTTTTTATTTTGATCACAGGTTTGTTATTTTCTTTTTGTGTATTGATACCATGGATGAATTCATTTCAGTTAAAATTATTTGGTGAAGGTTTGTACCGCTCCCAATTATACATGTTTGTTTGTCTTGGAATTTTGACATACGGTGTTTGTTTGATATCGTTGAGTGGGGGATTATTTAATCCATTTATTTATTTTAAATTTTAGATGGTGAGAACAATACAGACCGGCAATCCATCTAATCCAGAAAAAAATACATTATTATGGCAATATAGAATGGAGGAAAAGGGTAGTATGGATAAATATTTCTGGTATCTTATCCTGATTTTTCTGTTGGGTATTTTTATAGTTATATTCAGAAATAAAAGTGGGCGTACACAGTCAGAAATAAACTTTGGGAATGTGTTTTCGGGGTTGTTTCAAATTCAGACAGAGAACAGATTATTGGAAAAACCATTTATCCTTAAGTTAAAGAAATTAAAAGATAAATGGGAATATTTCCTTTTTAAAAAAGTCAATATTGATGATTCCTTTTCCGGAAAGGAGGGTTATGTTTTTGGTGAAGACATGACCAAGTCAATTTTTGGGGATGATTATTGTGGTGAGGCGTTCATTTATGATCAGGTTTACAAAGCAGCATTTGTGCAGAAAAAATTGAAAGAATCTGGGGTTGAACTTCTTTTTCTGTTTGCACCCGGAAAAGCTTCTGTGTATCCTGAAAAGTTACCTGATTATTTAAGGAAGACAAAACATAAGAAGACCAATTATGAAACCTATATTACAGAAGGAAAAAATTTTAATTTAAATATGATTGACTTTGTTCAGTATTTCAAAACACTGAAAAGTCAGACTCCTTATCCACTTTTTCCCAAGTACGGTTCGCACTGGAGTTTTTACGCCGAGTGCATAGTAGTAGATTCGACGATCAGAAGATTGGAACAAATGACCAATGTTAATTTACCCAATTTTAATTATACGAATGTAAGGCTATTGGACACAGTGAAGTTTAGAGATGCAGATATTTTTCAAAAAATGAATCTAGAAGTGCCGAAAGGTAATTTATTGGCTTATCCGGATAAATTTACATTTGAACACGGTGAAGACGTTCATGCCCAAAAGGTGTTGGGGATAGGGGATAGTTATTATCAATGTTTTCAATATACAGGCGCCATGCATGAGGCATTTGGTGACGGCAAGCAATGGTATTATTACAACAGTATTTTGCCAAAGGATGAAAAGAATCCCGAAGTTTGGGAGTTGGATCTGAAGAGTGAGCTGCTTGGTCATAAAGCAATACTGGTGCTTTGTAATGAATTGAATCTAACCTTATTTGGCAGTGGTTTTATCAATGAGGCGTATGAATTGTTCAGCAATCCCGAACAATATTATGATTACAAAAAAGACAGAGATAGGGTAAATTATTTTAGAAAGGAAATACATCGCAATAAAGATTCTTTGGATCTGGTGGCTTCAGAATCACAACGAAGGCGGATCTCGGTGGATTCATTAATTACAGAAATTAGTTTAAAGAAGCTTGCACAGGAGAAATTAAAAAAAATTGAATCGGTAGATTAGCTTTAATGGGGATCGATAAAATATAAAATGTAAAGAAAATATTTTTTACAAATATTAAATGGATGATTATGAAAAGCATGGGCATATATCAATTATTAGCTTCTGTTTTTTTTGGAGGAATGATCCTTCATTTTGCAGGACCATTTTTAATTCCATTGGCTTATGCATTTTTAATTGCAGTCGTACTTTTTCCGATTTGTGCTTATTTTGAATCCAGGGGATTTGGGAAAGTTCTATCCATTGTGTTGCCGTTAATCATATTGTTTATTTTCTTTTCCGTTTTGGTACTTTTTCTGAGTTATGAATTAGTCATTCTCAGTGAGAAATGGCCAATGATACAAGCAAAGCTAGATCCAATGCTAAATCAAATTCAGCAGCAACTTGAGATTGAATTTGGCTGGACTGCAGAAAAGCAATTAAACTGGATCAAAGGATATTTAGTTCAGATAAGTCAAAATACCGGAGCCTATTTGAAAGAAACTGCGAATGCCATTTTCTCAGCTTTATTTAATCTGATCATCATTCCCATTTATGTTTCCCTGATTTTGGTATACAGGAGAAGCCTGGTGAGATTTGTCATTGACATTTCAGCGGAACATTATCGTGTAAAGATGAAAGAAGTTATAATGGAAACTGTAAAAGTGTTTTCAGGTTTTATCCGTGGGATGGTAACAGTTTATATTGTGGTTGGTATATTGAATTCTTTTGGTTTGTGGGTCATTGGTGTGGAAAACCCCATTTTATATGGAATGGTTACTGCCATCATGACCATTATTCCAGTCTTTGGGATACTTATCAGTGCACTCTTGCCGATCACCATCGCGTGGTTGGAAACAGGAGCTTTGTGGCAACCAATAGGTATTGCAGCAGTTTTTACCATTGTGCAATACCTGGAGGCAAATTTAATCTTTCCTTATGTGGTCGGACGATTTGTTAATCTCAACACTCTGGTAGCCATTGTTTCTATTTTTCTTGGCGGACTTTTTTGGGGATTCTCAGGTATGATATTGTTTCTTCCATTTGTAGCAGTATTTCGCTTGTTTGCCGATCATTTTCCGGAATTGAAGCCCTGGAGTAAATTGTTGAGCAGGTAAATATTTAATTCTTTCTCTATCCGTGGGATGCTACAAATTTTCTTTTTTTTTAGCCACCCAGATTAATGAATTAAGTACTTTTCAAGAAATTGGTCCAGGAGGATAAAAAATAATGCTAAAAAAAATCTTCGAAAGGATAAATAATTTTATATTTGAACCGCGAGCGTAGGAGAATATGTGCAGACTGATGTATTTGTTTTGAAATGTATTTAGTTTTTGTGCAGATGGTTTCCCAAAACCAATCATCCTGATTTCCGGTACTACCTTAAGTAATCAATCTATTTATTGACTTTAAATTCTTTCCGTTATGATGAAAGTATTGAAATGGATATTTATCCTTGTTTTGGGGGTAGTAGTGCTGACCCTGCTTGCCTCCTGGATTCTCGCAAAAAAATTCAACAGCGAGTTTGAAAAAACTTATTCTTTAACTCCTGCTCAAATTACTATTCCGTCTGATTCAGCTTCCATTGAACGAGGAAGATTGCTATCAGTCGGATGTCGTACTTGTCATGATGTCGATTTGGCGGGCAAAGTTTTTTTTGATGATCCAAATATTGGTTCATTGCCTTCTTCCAATCTAACCCGTGCGAAAGGGTCAGAGACAGAGGGATATACTAATGAAGACTTTGTAAGAGCCCTCAGGCATGGTTTAAATAAGTCAGGTCACGCGCTCATGGTAATGCCCTCGAAAAGTATAGGAAAATTAAGTGATCAGGATTTGGGATGTTTGGTCGCTTTCTTAAACTCGCTGCAACCCATAGAACGAACTTTTGCCAAACGTCAGTTTACTTATATGTCTCAGGCAATGGCCGGCGCAGGGATGTTTGGGAATTTGTTTGATTACAAAGTGATCGATCACGATAAAGTAAAAAATGTAAATGCACCGCCTATAAGTAACAGTAAAGAATATGGTGCTTATGTGGTAGGTTATGAAGGATGTATGGAATGTCACGGAAATAATTTTGGCGGGGGTGTTTCACCGGATCCAGTTTCCCCTCCTGTTCCGGATATTTCAAAAAGTGGCAAGGCAGGTAAATGGACTTTGCAACAGTTTACACAAACATTCAGAAGCGGAACAACCCCAGAGGGAAAATCTTTGGATGGGCAATTTATGCCATTTGCCGGACTGGGTGCTTTGAGCGATATGGAAATCGAAGCTGTGTACAATTACATCCAGTCCTTTCCGCCAGCCAATAAATGAAATAGATTTTCGCTAAAAATTATTGCAATCATCCCATAACTGCAAAAGAGTCAAATAATTTATTTTAACCAACTAAACATTTAATTATGGAAAAGAAAATCATTTTTGGGGCTTTGGGTGGAACTGTGGCGGGGATGATTGTGGCGAGTGCAATTTTTATGGGATTGCTTGGTGGGATGGCTGAACAATGGATGAAAGACAATCAGGCATGTCTGGTTGAGATGAACCCAATGTTTTGGATTATTGCCAGTGTAGTGCAATCTGTTTTTATTACCATTCTCTTCGTAAAATTAAATATTGATAATTTCAGAAGTGGTGCAATTGCAGGAGCCTGGATGACTTTTTTTATGATTTTGTGGTATGGCTTGTTTAACGTATCCACTTTTAAAGCATATACCTGGGGGTGGTTGCCTTATGATCTTGTAGGGAATACCATCACCGGAGCAATTGCTGGCGGAGTAATCGGATTAATACTTGGAAAAATGAAATGATATTTTTCGAAAAAATTTAGTTATTAAAAGAGTGTTAAAAACAGTCAGCGAGGATTTCCTCGCTGACTGTTTTATTTTTAAAGTCTGTGGCGTTTGAAAAACTTAAAAATGTCATCATTGATTCTCTCTTTATAACCTGGAATTGGAGCGATCTGATCATAGATGGTGTGACCTATTCCTTCCAGTTCGTAATGTAGTGTTTCTTTTTTACATTTCTTACAGGTGACCGGAAGGACCGGCGTAACAGGTGGACTGCACCAGCTTGTCTTGTTGATCACGTATGTATCGATGAGGAAGGATGTTCCGATGCCTGTTGCTGTACAAAGATTATGTGTAGCCCAATCCTGGCATGCTTCATAGGCATCCACAAAATCTAAGCAGAATAACGTTCCGCCATGGTATGGAATGGTTCCATCCAGCGACCCATGAATCTGGAAGTAAGGCAGGACTGGAACTTCGTCTAAAGGATATACTTCCCACGGATATGCTGCCAGCGTCGTAATGGCTGCAAGCCAATTGACTTGTGTGGATAGATCTAATGTTAGTCCACCGCCGTTACTGGTCCCCATCGCATAAATTCTGGAAGCGTCAATGTGATAAAAGCTTTCCATGTTGGTTTTAATGTTTTCTACATAACAGATGTCGTCAATTTCCTCCAGACATGCACCATGCACATACCAAAAGGAATCCAGATAGGCTCTTCCATACACGCCAATAAATTTATTTTCATCTACCCATTCTCCGATTCGTTCCTTCCATGCACAGGCTTTATTTTTATGGCCGGAACCCTTTCCATGAAATGCAAATACTAAAGGATATGTTGAATCCGGATGAAACCCTACAGGTAACTGAATATAGAATTTTCTTTCCACACCACAAGCAGTGATTGTTTTTTCTATCAGCCCGTCTGTTGCACAGTTGTCGGCTGCTGTAGCCAAAGCGCTAATTGGTTTGTCTTGATTAAATATATCGTTAGAAATATTTTCTTTGTTACAAGCAGTAAAAAGTAACAGATTGAGCGAGAACATGTAAGCAAGTAATTTTTTCATTTTGTTTGTTTTATTTTGAATTTAATTTTGTATTTCAAAAACGAAAGAGAATAATTTCATTTTTGTAATCATGAAAATTCAAAAAAATTTCAGAATGTAAATTTTAATTCTGTTGATCAGTACAAAAAGTAAATTCAATACTTCTTTATAGTTGAGTCATTTGATTTTGTCCATGTGGTAAAATATTTTATTCATCCCGTAGCGCTCTTTTCAATTTAAAATGAATTTTAGAATCTCCGGGGTATTTCCCAGTGAGGAATTAATTTCTTAACACGTATTTAATGTAATCGTAATATATAAATTTGTGTGAGGTAATCTCTTGAATTTAATTTTGCAGCAGGATGCACATACCATCTATTAAGCAAATTTACCAATGAGAAAGCTGCATTTTGTAATACTTGTTATCTTCTTTATTCCTTTATTTTTAATTGCCGGTCAAAGAAAAGTTTTGCTTATAGGTGTGGATGGTATTCGATCTGATGTAATTAAATATTGCAGAACTCCCAATATTGATTTTATTTCAAAAAATGGATTTGGAAGTTTTCAATCCATGCATCAGGATATTACCATGTCCGGTCCTTCCTGGTCCAGTATATTGTGTGGTGTATATCATCAAAAGCATGGTGTAGAAAACAATACTTTTAAAAATAGTCGTTACGATCAATTCCCAATGTTATGCAGTCCTGCGAAGAACATCAACCCGCAACTCAAATTTGGTGCATACATTGAATGGAGTTCACTATATAATGTTTGTGTTCCGATGAAATGGGACACCCTCATCAAAGGAAATATGGGGCATACCAGAGAGACAAAAACCAAAACGAGTTCATGGATAGGAAATTCAGATTTGGATTTTTACTTTGTTTATTTTGGTGAAGCAGATCATATGGGGCATCATTTTGGTTTCAGTCGATTTAATCCATTTTACAAACGTGCCCTGGGACGTATTGATGAATCCATCGGTGCGCTGATAAATGCAATACGGTCCAGAGACAGTTACCTCGATGAAGACTGGCTTATTTTGTTGACTACCGATCATGGGGGCAAAGGATTTGGTCATGGCGGATATTCACCTGAAGAAAGGCAGATCATGTGGTGGGCGTACAACGAGGGGATTGTAGCAAGGAATTTTGATGCTACGGAACATGGCAACCTGAATATGGATTGTTTTCCCTATTGCAATGTGGAAGAACGATCGGCACCTGTTCAGGCCGATATTGCAATTACTGCACTGCATCACTTATTATACAAGGATTGCCCTACTTTTGAGCAGGACTGTGAGATTGGATTTGACGGTAGATCGTGGCTGGCAGAAATGGGGCTCACGCAATCTCGATCCCAGCAGGTTACACTGCGATGAAAATTTAAACAGTTTTTGTTTTAAGCTTTTCAAAGTAATTGACTCCTACATGCAATACGATATTATTGCATGAAATAAACTCGCTGCTATAACTTTATTTTATCTCCTTTTTGAAGTCGCCATTTTTTAAATCGCTCAAATCATTTTTCCGGAAAAATTTGTTTTTTTATTTTTCAACAAAATGGAAGTTTCGGAAAATTAATTCTATTGCATCATGGCATCCACAATGGCAGTTCTAAAATCAAAAAATACCTGTTGTAATTTACTTTCCGCATCTGTACCATAATTGATCATGAAAGAAAGTGTCATGTCCTGATTTGGAAAATAAAAAACATCCGCTGTGTAGCCAAGATCTCTGCCGGAATGGCCATAAGCAAATTGATCGGGAGCTCGTTCGGTAAAACTTTTCATTACGCCCAATCCCAGAAGTCTGTCTTTGTTTTCCTCTTTGTGTCCGAAGGTGAGCATCGCATTCAAAGATTGCGTTTTTAAAATTACTTTATCTCTGAAAAGGAGTTCAACAAAATGCAACAAATCAATGGAGGTGCTGTAAAGCCCACCATAACCATTACCACTGCCGGTATTGTAATTGGTCAGGTTAACAATTGTGCCATTGTTGTAGAGATCAAAATAACCTTGTGCAACGGTATGAGATGGAGGTATGTCATGCCAGTAGTAATACGTATCCTCCAGATGATTTGGTTTAATGAGTCTTTCTTTAATAAGTTCAGCATGTTGTTTTCCGGTAGCTGCTTCAATGACCATGCCTACCAGCAAAGTATTGGTATTGGAATATTTGACAGAATCTCCGGGTGAAAAAACCTCTTCATCCCCTCTTACAAAATCCAGAAGTTCTTCTTCTTCCCAAAATTTGTCGGGTTGGTTTAGGACAGCCAGATAAAATGCCTGATCTTTTATCACATCTGCGATTCCGGTGGTATGACCAAGGCAAGTTCTGATGGTAGCTTCTTTTGCATTTTTTATATCTTTCAGTTGTTTGTCGGTGAGCCATTTGCTAATGGGGTCATCCAAATTCAACACACCATCTTCGACAAGCAAGTGCGTTAAAGTTCCTACAAACATTTTTGTAATGCTCGCAGCTTTTGAAATGTGACAAGGCTCAAGAAGTATGCTTTTATTAATATCCGCCATTCCTGACCCTCCCAGCCAAAGACCATTTTTATCTCTTATCGCCACAGAAATTCCGGGCATACCCTTTTTGACGTATTCGTCCATTACAGACTGGTACACATTTGCCTTAGGATGGATGGATGAACTATCCCCTGAAGGAAGATTACAATTGGCAGTGTAAGGAATTTTATCCTCCTTTTGGCAGGCCGTCCATAGGCTTGCACAAAACAGGCACATCAAAATGTAAGATATGTTGGTACGCATAGATTATTTTTTGAAATAAGTCAGGAAATTCGAAGCTACCCCTAGGTGGAACAAATTATATGGTAGAATGGTGACATAGTTCTTCACAAAGGGTGTCTGAACCATAAACTGGTATTCGACAAAAATCCTCAGCGGATGTTCACCAAATGGGCTGAAAGTATAAGAAGGACTGATGCTTAAAGCCAACATGGCCTGTGGTCTTCCGATACCTTTGCAGTCCTTATAATTTCCATTGTCGTTTATTTTAAAAACCTGCAGGTCCGGAATGGAATGGAGGTAACCAACAGCCAGTCTGGATTCAACGCCAAGATGTTTTGCGGCCATCCATCGTCTGTAACCGAGTTCGCCGAACAACTGAATTGCATATTGGGAATTGCGGTGATAGAAATAGCCTAGCTTGGCATTGTACAAAAGCTGGTTATTTCCTTTGTTTTTCCAGAGGAATTCTGCCCCAAGATTAAATCCGGGATGGAGTATTGAGGATGTAAGAAATAAATCTCCTCCCCCTGGAAGCATGGTGTTGGCATTCAGTACTGAAAAAACTATGGTGGGTAGACGGTTAGAAGATTGTGCTTTAGTACTTATAAAAATGCAAATACATAAAATCGTGCAAATAATTCTACCTACCGTTTTATTTAATTTTTTCATTGGGACAACTTTATTCCCAAATGTATTTTAAAATTGGCATTTTTTCTAGGAAATATTTAACATGTATTATTAAATAGATGGAAACCATTTTCTATTTTAGGTCACTAAAGTGCAGTGGAATTTTTGAAAGTTAGTAACTGTTCATACTCGATGACGCATTTAAATATAAAATCTGTCTTCAAATCTAATCATTTGGATGATTTAGTAATAAAAATCCCTGTCAATCAAATCTTACATATAAAATGCAAAAATAATGACAGGGATTTTTACCACATTTTATGATTTAATTCCAACCGCCACCAAGAGCTTTATACATATTTATTTTTGCCATCAATTGTTTCAATTTTATCTCAGTAAGATCAATGGTTGATTCCAGAGCTTCGCGTTGAGTAAGCAATACTTCAATATAATCTGCTCTTGCAGAGCGGAACAAACTGTTGGAAATGCCAACAGAATTATTTAGAATATCCACTTCCTTTAATTTTGTTTCATAGCTTTTGGTAAAATTTTCTATTGCGTTTAACTGATTCACTACTTCAATAAAAGCATTTAATACAGATCGTTCATAATTGTATACAGCCTGTACCTTTTGGGCATTGGCATTCAGGTAATTTGCCTTGATGGCATTTTTGTTGATCAGCGGAGCCATCAAATCTCCTCCAAGGTTATAAAGAAAGGATTCCGGATGGATGAGATGTGTAGGATTAAAAGCTTGCAAACCTAAACCTGCGGTTATTTTAAACGAAGGATAAAAATTGGTTTTAGCGGATAGTACGTCCAATTTAGCAGCGGCCAATTGCTGTTCCGCTTTTTTGATATCCGGTCTGTTGGCCAGCAATTGGGAAGGAATGCCTTCGTTTACTTCCTCAAAACTTGTTTTTAAAAATAAGCCAGAATTTCTATTAATCCTTTGAGGAAAACGTCCTGCAAGAAAATTGATTTTGTTTTCAGTTTCTACAATCCGCTGGCGTATACTGTACTGCAAATTTTTTGTGTACAATAATTGAGCCTCAAATCGGTTGACAGCCAACTGTGTTACTTTTGCCGCATCTTTTTCAAGTTTAATTACTTCCAGCGCGTTCGTTTGAAGATCAATGTTCTTTTCAACAATATCCAATAAATTATCCAATGCTATTAACTCATAATATGAACTGGCCATTTCTGATATCATGTTCGTAATGAGAAAATTTTTTCCTTCTACAGTGGATAGATATTTCAATACTGCGGATTTCCTTGCATTCCTCAGTTTTTTCCAAACATCAAGTTCCCAGGAAAAGTAAGTACCAATCAAGAAGTCGCCAATGTATTTGGGTCCTCTGTCTGGATCTTGTTTCAAGTCTTCTTCGGAAAACCCATTCCATGTATACTTGCCTGCCCTGTCTGCAACAGCTCCTGATCGAAGGTTCACAAAAGGTAGGTATTCACCTTTTCTTATGCTTATCTCATTTTTGCTGATTTCGATTTCCTGCAATACCATATTCAATTCCTGGTTATTCTTTAATGCTGTATCAATCAGCGCAATCAAGATGGGGTCATTAAAATAATTTCTCCATTGAATGGATGCACTGTTGAGTGTATCCTGCGCGTTGCTGTACCTGGAAGGAACTGATTTATTTTCCTCCCGGCTTACATAGGAGGGTACTTTGCAGGCACCTAAATACAGAGCTACCAATATGAGTAAAGAATAATTAGTTTTCATTTTTGTCATCATTTTCAACTTTATTTCCGAATCGTTTAATAAATTTTTGGAAACGTTTACTAAAAGCTCTTTCATTACTGCTTTCAACAAAATGTTCAGTTAACGGATTTTCATCTTCATCTCTGATGAGGTGTTTTCCTTCTTGCATTTTTCCGAAGATGTAATAAAGTCCGGGTACTAATACAACACCGAAGACGGTACCAAACAACATGCCTCCCAATGCAGATGCACCAATCGTATGGTTACCCACAGCACCTGCTCCTTTTGCTATGACCAGTGGTATTAATCCTGCAATAAATGCAAAGGATGTCATCAAGATGGGGCGGAAACGCGCTTTGGAGCCTTCCACGGCGGCTTGCAGGACACTCATTCCCTGATTGTGTTTTTGTACTGCAAATTCAACAATCAATACTGCATTTTTTCCAAGCAATCCAACCAACATAATTAATCCTACCTGCGCATATACATCATTAGAAAGTCCCATGGCTTTTAACATGAAATAAGTACCAAAGATGCCAGGAGGAATGGACAGTAAAACTGCAAAAGGCAAAAGAAAACTTTCATACTGTGCCGCCAGAATCAGATAAACAAAAAATAGGACAACCAGTAAAATATAAATGGCTTCGTTACCTCTTCTGGCTTCATCATACGAAAGTCCTTCCCAAGCAATATCATAGCCTCGAGGCAAAGATTGTGCCGCCACTTCTTTAATCGCATTAATTGCATCACCGGATGAATATCCTTTAGATGGTGAACCATTAATGAGTGATGATATATACAGATTGTAACGAGCTATTTCATTAGGTCCCTGCGTTTTAGTGATTTTCATAAAAGCAGAATATGGCACCATTTCATCATGATCGTTTTTTATGTACATATTGAGAAGGTCTGATGGTTGTTTTCGAAACTCAGGTCCTGCCTGTGTATACACTTTGTAATAATTGTTGAAGCGAATAAAGCCTTGCTCATAGGTACTGCCAATCATAATGTTTAGATTTTCCATAGCCGCACCAATCGAAACACCTTTTTGCATAGCCAATGCATTGTCCACGGTTATTTCATATTGCGGATACTTGGCAGAGTAAAAAGCAAACAAACCAGTTAACTCTTTTCTTTTTTTCAATGCTTCTAAAAATTCTGCATTCACTTTGTCAAATTCCTGATAATCCACATCACTGTGCTTGTCTAACAAACGCAGAGAGAAACCATCTGAAGTTCCATATCCGGGCACTGCGGGTGGTTCGAAGTATTCAATATTTGCAGGCAGGTCTCTTGATTTTTCTTCCAGCTCTTCAATAATTTCCTTAACCGTTTGATCCCGTTCAGACCAATCTTTTAAATTAATTAAACATGTACCTGCATTTGAGCCCCTTCCTTCAGTGAGTATTTCAAAACCCGCCAATGAAGTAACGGAGGCTACTCCTTCAACCTCTCTGCACAGGTGCTGGAGTTTTCTTGATATTTCATTTGTGCGTTCCAGCGTGGTGCCCGGTGGTGTTTGAATGATTGCATAGATCTGTCCCTGATCTTCACTCGGAATAAATCCGGCCGGGAGAACTTTGTTTACACCAAAAATTCCAAATGCAAACAGGAGCAACATGCCATAAGTAATAATTTTTCGATCCACAATCAGGGTTAAGAATTTAGTGTATTTACCTGTTAGCTTCTCAAAGGTGTTGTTAAACCAATCCAAAAAAATACTGACAGGGGATTTTGATTTCGGCTTATCGTGTGTATTCTTTAATAGTATGGCACATAATACAGGAGTGAGCGTAAGTGCCACAAAACCTGAAATAACAATTGCAAACGCCATAGTGAGTGAAAATTGACGATACAGCACACCAACGGGTCCTGTCATAAATGCAATGGGTACAAAAACAGAGGTCATGACCAGTGTAATGGCAATAATGGCGCCGCTGATTTCTCCAATTACCTTTTTAACAGCTGCAAAAGGAGAAATATTTTCTTCCGCCATCTTAACGTGAACAGCTTCCACTACTACAATAGCATTGTCTACCACAATACCTATTGCCAGTACTAATGCAAATAAAGTAATGAGGTTGATGCTCAAGCCAAATGCCTGCATGAATACAAATGAACCAATCAAGGATACAGGTACTGCGAGAATAGGAATTATAGTAGAGCGAAAATCACCAAGGAATAGATAAACCACAAAAGCAACCAGCAAAAATGCTTCTAAAAGTGTGTGCATTACTTTGTCAATTGACGCATCCACAAATTTTGAAACATCATAATTGATTTCGTAGTCAACACCAGGTGGAAAATCCTTTTTCATTTCCTGCAGTTTGGCTTTCACCTCATCAATTACCGTACTTGCGTTACTGCCCGGGTTTTGTTTTAAAACCAGTGATGCAGAAGGGTTGCCATCTTTATTAGAATAGATATCCACAAACTCACTTCCTACTTCTACCTCAGCAATGTCTTTTAATTTAATGTTTTCCCCATCGGGATTTGCTTTCACGATAATATTCTGATATTGCTCGGGTGTATTGTACCAACCTTTATAAGTAAAAACATACTCCTGAGATTGTGCTTTTTTGCCTGAGCTTAGACCCACTCTTCCCGGTCGCGCCAATACACTTTGTTCATCAATGGATTTTAAAACTTCCTCAGCAGAAATTTTGTAAGCCCTCATTCTGTCCGGGTTCAACCAAACCCTTATGGCAAATGAACGACTGCCTATGGCTTGTGCAAAACCCATCCCTTTAATACGTTGCAGCTCTGGCAGTATATAGGTATTGGCATAATTAAACAGAAACTTTTCATCCACTTTGTTATCCTTGCTGTACAAGTTTAGATACATGAGCATACTCGGCTGTAACGGAGTTATAATTACCCCTTCCCGTTGAACAAGTGGTGGTAAATTGGTCATTACCTGATCTACTCTGGATTTAACCCTTACCGCTGCAAGTGTGGGGTCTGTGCCCGGTTCAAATACAACATCAATAGTGGCTTCACCTGCACTGGTTGCATCGGATAAAATATATTGCATGCCTTGCACACCATTTATGGCACGCTCCAAAATGGTCACCGTTGATTTGATCAATACATCCGCATTGGAGCCTGGAAATTCAATAAAAATGGATACTCTCGGCGGAGCAATATCAGGAAACTGCGCTACCGGTGAAGTTTTAATTGCCAATAAACCCAAAAAAACAAGGGCTACGGATAAAGCAATTGCAAGAACCGGCCTTTTTATAAACTTATTAAACATGGTTCAATTTTTGTTTGGTTTATGCTTTATTCCGCATGTAAATTATTTAGCTCAGCAAGTTCTTTTTCAAACGAAACAATTTTGTATTGAATCTTTTCGTCGTTCTTGACTTTGCCTAATCCTTCGGCAAGTATTTTATCTTTAGTGGTTAAACCCGAGGCCACAACATAAACATGCGGCATTTCTTGTCCAATGATGATTTGTGTGGCTTTGAGCGAATTGTCCTCTCCAACAATATAAACATATTTTTTATCCAGTACATCAAATGTGGCTTTTTGCGGAATGATAATCGCATCTTTAAGTGAAACTGGCATCAGGATATTTCCGGTTTCGCCATGGCGTAGAATTCCCTTTGGGTTAGGAAATGTTGCTCTAAATGCAATGTTTCCGGTTTCATTATTAAAATCGGCTTCAATGGTCTCTACTTTTCCGGAATAGTCAAAGAGATCATTGTTTGCCATTTTTAATTTTACCTTAAGCGTACTGTCTGATTTTACTTTTTTCACGTAGTCCAGATATTCTGATTCTGGTACATTGAAATATACCCACATTTTGCTGTTGTCTGAAAGAGTAGTAAGCAGTTCACCTTCATCCACAAGACTGCCTAGTCGCACATTAAATCTTCCCATGATGCCATCGAACGGAGCGCGGATATTTGTAAAATCCAAATGCGTTTGCGCCAATGCCAGATCCGCTTTGACTTTGTCCAGATGTGCTTTGGCCAATGCGAGTTCATTGGGTGAAACTATGTTACTGTCTGCAAGATTTTTTGTGTTTTTATATTCAATTTCTGAAAAATTATATTCTGCCTGTGCTTTTTGTAATTCTGCCTGATAAAGTAAGGGCATGATTTGAAACATCAGCTGACCCTTTTTTACAGACTGTCCCTCATCTACATAAATATTCTGGAGATAGCCCCTTTCCTGCGATCTTAATTCAATGTGATTGATGGATTGTATCTGCGCGACATATTCACGATACAAAATGGTGTCCATTTCTATTGGAGAAGTGACTAAAAAATTCGTTTCCAGTTCCTTTTCATGTTTTTCGTGACGACAACCGGAATGGATAAAAATGCTTGTGAGGTAAAGGAGAATTACTATTCTCTTCATAACTGTTTTGTTTTAAATTTATAATAAGAAAAATTTGCTCTGACGAAGGAGTGAGCGATAAAAATTCATGGGATACAAGCATCAAAGTGCTTATATCCGATAATTTTAAACAGCAGGATTTATATAAGGAAACTCTTCCAGGACTGGTAGAGAATAATTAGCGAAACCGTAGATCGGTTAACAAAGGATTGATTGAGTTGGAAAAAGTAACAGGCTAAGGAGAAATTAAATTTATTTAAGCATGTTGTGGAATCATGCCAAATAAATGGATTCCATTGGTCTTCCGAACGTTCATCTTCTTCATTCTCATTTGAGGAGTCTTCTTCATTCGGAGAATAAGAACATTGGAATGGAATGGATGAAGGGTAATGATTAGGAAGATAGTTATCCTCCGATAAGTAAGATGTTTTGTCTTTGGAGGATAAGTTTTTTTCTATTCGAATGCCAGCATATACTGAGTTTTGTCCCCAGACAAGGAAGACCCCAATCGTCAACAAAAAACAGTAATTCAGAATTGACTTAAACACTGGATTATTTTTTAGATAGTCAATTTAAATTTATTTTTACTAAACATGCCGGGAAAACAAAATTTCAAATAAACTAATACAACTTTAAATGTAATCTGGTTTCAAATTGCGAAATTATAAAGGATACCATTAAAAAAAAGTTAAAAAATGATTCATGACCATTTGACTTGTTACTTTAACAATTAATTTAGAAGCAGTTTGCAATAAATTGAAGGCTGATCAAATTTGGTTATGATCTTAGAGGTAAAGTGGATAAATGACATTCAAAAAAAAATAGGAACCAACAAGGTAATTACATCAAGAGCATTCACTTGGATATTACTCCGATCAGATTATATTCTTGTAGGTAAGATTTTATTTTCCTGAAAGACGATCATAAAAAATAAGAGCGAAGTTCAAGATACTTATCTAAAAATAGAATTCATTCAGGATAATCTATCCATGAACTACTTTGAGTACCAATTTTTTATGCATCATGTATCTTAGGATCATGGTAAAAATAATTACAAAGAGAATCCCAACGACGGCTTCAATAATGAGCATGTATTTGCTGTTAAATTTATCATGCGCCCATCCGTTTATTGCCGTCATGTAGACAACAGGTAAATTCCCTAGAGATGCAAGCAATGAAAATTTTGTGGCAATGTGTTTTTTACCTATGGCATACAGGATCACATAAGTAAAAGCTGCATAAATCATTCCCATGGTAAATGCATAAATCAGGACACCACCGACATAAACCGCAGGCACCATAGGGAGTACGGCCATAATAAAAGTTGTAATAGCGCATAATGCTCCACTCCCCAGGTAGGACATCCATACACCCCATTTGTCTGCGATAATTCCACCCACCACACAGCCCAATGCACTCACCAAACCACTTAAAATACCCGTTACCAGCACTACAGTATCTGCATCCGTTTTCCAGTCTTCAGCAATAGCTGACCATAGGTTAGCCGCTGCTCCTGTACCAATTGGCATTAAGATTAAAATAATTACAAAAAGTGCTATGGGTATTTTGATCATCTCGAGAATACCTTTACCCATTTCTTTGATTTCGTGTACAATGGATTTTTCCTTATTGTGCGGAATGTCCTTAATTTTTAAGATGATCATCCCAAATAAAAGACAAGTTACGCTCAATACTATTCCCGATATCCCTACATTAAAATGTGTAGCAAGCCACAAACCGAGTCCGCCACCAAATCCGGTTCCTGCTAAACTTCCTGCCTGATACCATCCTGAGGCCTTGCCTTTATCTTTTTCTTCAATGGACTTTGCCATGAAACCATTTATAGGTAACAGAATCAGTGTTGCCGCCACTTGTGAAATAAATACAATAAGGGTAAGTAATGGTGCGCCCTTTGTGGTAAACGGGGTAAAACAAAGCAATAGCAGGGTGGTGAAGGTAAAGAACAGTCCAATGTAAAACCATTTTCTCAAACTAAAGGAAATGTCCACCACCGGACCCCATAAAAATCTCCAGAGATTTGCTGAAGTGCCTATGGCCACAATACCTGCAGTTAGTGCAACGGGGAAGTCATTTTTAGTCAATAGGAACGGAAGTACCACTGTTACAAATCCGCTGCTGATGCCGGATGGAAGCATCAGAAAAAATATGTAAATAGGTTTTATATAAGACTGGGTTTGTATTTCCATTTTTATTGATTACACGATGATCGTTTTTTATTTTTCATTCCTATTAAGTGCGCATTCCAATTTATAGTATTCCTTAGAGTCATCTCAAAAAAAATTAACTGCAGGAAAAATAATATCCTTTTTTAGCACAGGAGAAAATACAATTCCTTATTCAATGGGAATACATTAATCCATGGGTAGACTGTCTGTTATTTCCAATACCACATTGCCTGTTTTTTGTCCGCTTTCCACATATTTATAGGCATCTACTATCTGTTCTAATTTATAGTGTCTGTCTATTACAGGTTTGAATTCATTATTTTCCACAAGTTCTTTTAGAAATATTACATCATTTTTGGTGATGGTGGGGATTGGAAACAGGACTTTTTTACCCCCTGATAGTGGTGTAGTGAGTGCAAGAAAAACGTTTTCTGCATTTTTTCCTAATTCCGTGGAAATGTAAATTCCTTTATCTGTGAGCAGGGGTTTGCATTGTCCAAAGGATGATTTACCAACTGCATCAAAGATGAAATGAAATTTTTGTTCTGTTTTGGTGAAATCCTGTGTTTGATAATCTATCACTTCATCAGCGCCAAGTGACTTCACCAAGGCTACATTTTTTGTGTTGCATACAGCACAAACTGTTACACCAAAGTGTTTTAGAAGTTGAACAGCCGCGGAACCTATGGCACCTGTTGCACCATAAACCAAAGCGTTTTGTCCTTTTACAATTTTAGATGCACGGATATTGTTCAATGCATAATGAGCTCCTTCTGTGATGGGCGCTCCTTCCGCAAAACTCAAATTCCCGGGCAAAAATGTGATGGCATCATTTTCTCCAATCGTCAAAAATTCTCCGTGTCCTCCCCAGGTTTTGTCATTGTAACCAAAAACTTTATCGCCTTTTTTGAACATCGTTACATTTTTCCCAACTTCCTCAACCACACCTGCAAATTCACAGCCTAAAATTGGTTGATTTGGCCGAAAGAGTCCACTCCAAAAACGCGAAATAAAATATTCTGCACTGCGAAAACCGGCATCTGTCCGAGTGACTGTGGAGGCAAATACTTTAACCAAAACTTCCTGGTCATTTGGCAATGGTTTAGAAACTTCCCTTATGCTTACTACTTCAGGGGGACCGTAAACGGTATGAACTGCTGCTTTCATAAAGAAATTATTTTAAGATTCATGGATGGTAACAAGATTAGAACGATAATTTGCTGACTTCCTCATAAAAGTGGACAGAAAGTTAAGTTAAAAAACAGAATCCAAAGAAATTAATTAGGTATTCATTGGACACAATGAACATGCAATATACAGAGGATTAAATTGCGAAGTATTCTTTAGAGGAAAAGACATAAAATAGATGAAAAATAATGGTTAAAATAATTTTAATTTTGAATGGGATTACCATATATGGTTCAGTTAGTTTGGTAATTCTTAATAAATTTACTACCTTATCAAAGTAACATCCCCCTTAATTAAAAATCTTTGCCCTGCCGCATTTTCCCAATGAATTAAATAAATATATACATTAGGTAGACATGGATGGTTATTGACCATCCCATCCCAACCATTACAATTGGATCCCATACCATTAGGATATGATTTACAGGAGTAGACTTGTTGACCCCATCTCTCGAACAATTGTATAGAAATTATTTTACTTCTGGAATCTGAGAATGTTATATTCCAAGTGTCATTTTTGGAATCTGCATTCGGTGAGAAAATATTTGGAATATATATTTCGGAAGTTTGATTCTTGACACGAATAAATATAGAATCTATTGCTGTACACCCATTACCATCACTTACTTCAAGATAGTAGGTTCCATCATGAATAGCCGTTATTTCTGGATTTTGACATTCAGTGCAAGATAAATATTCTGATGGGAACCATCTGAATCTATTCACATTCATAGCATGTAAACCACTTAATGTATGAGTGCCTCCATAAATTAGTTCTAATGTATCATCAAGGTCTACATAAATATCTTCGTATGGAATGACTTTATAATGGATTAATGAATCGCATGAATGTATATTCGATTTATGAACAGTGAATTCGCTTGCTGTATTATACCATAATTGCTCAATCTGGACCGAGTCTCCAATACAGTAATAGAATGTAATCGTTGTGGGTTCAGGAATAGGATAGAGGTGTATTTCTGTCATATGGAATGAATCACAACCATATTGATTATTGAAATGAGTTATTATGATGGTTGAGTCATGATACCAAATATTATCAATCTGAATAGAATCCCCATTACAGATGTTATGTATAGTACGTGAAGCTGGAGAGATAGGATAATTAATGATGTTAATACTTACAATAGAATCACAACCATATTGACTCGAATATTTGCTCAGAAATGAAGTATCATGCAAATAATAAGTTCCTTGGTAGAATACCGAATCCTTGATACACTTGTTCAAGTTTAAGGTCTCATGAAATGATGGAAATACGGCTACATTATAAACATAAATAGAATCACATCCTTCTTGGTTATTCCAAATAATAGTATCACTTTCATTTGAAGTTATCCATTTTCCTCCATTTGGATTGAATATCCATACTGAATCTCCTTCACAGATCTTAAGGTTTGTTGTAAATGATTCAGACTGTTTAGTTTTTAATGAAATTAATACAACAGAATCACATCCTAGTTTATTAGATAATAATATTCTTAGTTCATCATCTTGGTGGTACCATTGGTTCTGGATGTATACAGAGTCACCTTGGCAGAATTCCAGTACTGTGTGACTACTGTCGATAGGAATCACACGAATTTTGACATTGATTAAAGTATCACAAGCGTCTGGATAAGTCAGATAGATCTTTAACAATGTATCTTTCTGAAGGTCAGGTATCGTTACTAATGGATTAGGCAGAACAATACCATTTATAAGATAGGAACTTGCATTCGTCTTAAATGATATCGTGGATGTATTACCCACACACACCAGTGTATCAGCTTGTGTCAGACTAAATTGGTGGGCGCAATGACAGCGATTAACCTGTACTCTATGGGTATCAGATTTAAAACCACAACGAATCGGATATGCTGCTATGACTCTATACATGCCAGTGTCAAGAAACATCACAGCTAGGCTATCTCCTGACTTGTTTACAATATTTCCACCATCAGGCAGCATCCATTCTGTCACATGAGGACAAGCCTCTTTCACAAGGAAATGAGCCAGACTATCCTTACATATTATTTTCTTTCCTTGAACTACAGCCCTATAAGGTCTTTCTAAACCTACTGCAAAATTTGGTGCACTTAGACCTGACTTACCTCCCAGATAGAAGTCATTAAGCCTAAGTTCACAGGCCTGACCATATTCATTGGGCTGATGGATTACATGCAGCGTCTTAAAAAATTTCATGAATGTGGTTATATAGATTCTATCATCTCTGCCTAGAACGGGTCCTCCCACACCAAAACCCAATTGGTGAATTATTCTGTTAATTCGTTTTCTCACAACAGATGAATCAGGATCCAGAAGGTCCACTTGAAATATTACATCAAATGTATCTGCACTAGTAAGATAAACTTTGGAGTCATCGGCTGAAAAGGCAGCACCTGTAAGTTCTTTTCTATTTTTAGCTGTTGTAATCGTATCAAACAGGTCATACCCATTTGAAATAATTCCTGTACTAGGATCAAACTGATGTAATTCTACTTGGCTAGGAAGAACTGAACCTAATGTACATTCTATAATATATTCACTGGAATTAGAGATGCTTAATTCACCAATTTTGGACAAATTATCATCAATGTTGTGTATATTACCTGAGATAGATGTAACTTTTTGATTGAATTGAATACCACTGGTGTCTAATAAGAATGAATAAAAGATTTCTGATGCTGCGTTTTGACAAATAATCCACCAATCTCGTCCATTACAGTGTCTTACGACTAGCACTTGTTCAGAACTAGAGTCAATGAGTACTTGTGATGGGGTCACTACTGCGCCAAATCCACTATCCAGACTCATATCTATCTGGACAAATCTTAATTTATATGGGGGAGCATTTAAGGTGGGATTTTGATCTGGTGAAAAAAAATAATATAAGGAATCACTACCGGGCTGGGGCACGATAGCGCACATGACTGAAGACCGATTAGAAAATCGTGGACACCCTGTCATAATCTGATGATTCCTATTATAGATGTAATCATTATCTGAATAGAAGAGTAGATTGCCCTGTTTATCACAGATACTGGAGTGGCCTTCTCCTATACCTAACGCACTATAGAAAAATGAATCCGGCTGAGGTGTGCCAGATCGCCAATCTATCCCATGAGTACCCATATACCAGATCGAAGTCTCTAATCCAGTAGGACAAGTATCAGAGCTGATAATTATTTGATTGTTGAAAACTAATGGTGTGGGTGTTAATTCATATTTAAATCCATATACCTTAAATGGAAAAATTAGCAAAATGATTAGCG
>Ga0268298_10001687_pt1 | contig 25424 bp, 11 predicted proteins | sample WWTPWeurt_MetaG_FD_194462 | JGI IMG/M metagenome (GOLD analysis project Ga0268298, IMG submission 194462) | Activated sludge microbial communities from WWTP in Nijmegen, Gelderland, Netherland - WWTP Weurt | ecosystem: Engineered > WWTP > Aerobic digester > Activated sludge | place...
TAAGCTGGTCGAAAGTGCTCAACAGGTGATTGGCGACCTGGATGAGCCCCATACAGGTTTTCTGTTTGTTATGCCTGTCCTCCAGGCTTATGGTTTGGGCAAGCACCGGACAAATCGGGCAAACGAATAGGTATTCAGGCGATCCTATTAAAGTGAGGTATTGACTTCCCCGCTTATTGAGATGATACGACCTTATTGTAGAGAAAGGAGGCGGTTATGAAGACAGTAATTGCGGCAGCCCTGGGCGAATGCGTACATGTTGCCGGAATTAGCAGCTTCCTGCGCCTTGCCGAGGCGGCAGGCTGGCGCACAGTTTTTCTTGGCCCGGCTGTGCCGATTGAACAGGTGCTCGAAGCAGCCCAACGTGAAAAAGCAGATCTGGTCGGCATTTCATACCGTCTGACCCCAGAAACCGGCGAACGGCTGTTGGGTCAGTTCGCCGAAGCTGCCAGCGAATTGTATGCGGCCGGCGTACGCTTTGCCTTGGGCGGCACGCCGCCTGTAGCTGAACGCGCCCGGGCACTGAGCTTTTTTGAACGAATTTTCGACGGCAGCGAACCGCCCGAAGCCGTGCTGGCCTATCTCAAGGGGCAGGTGAGTGCGACGCCAACTGCTAACAACTTCCCACAAACCACTGTTGAGCGCATCCAATGGAAATCTCCGTTCCCACTGCTGCGCCACCATTTCGGCCTGCCTGCCCTGGAAGCAACCCTGCACGGGATTGAACAAATCGCTGATGCGCAGGTATTGGATGTGATCTCTTTAGGGATCGACCAGGATGCCCAGGAGAATTTTTACCACCCTGAACGGCAGGATCCACGCCAGAAGGGAGCCGGAGGCGTACCGGTGCGCACGCCAGAGGATTACCAGGCTTTGTTCGCCGCCAGCCGGCGCGGTAACTATCCTTTGCTGCGCACTTACTCCGGCACAGATGATTTCATCCGTCTGGCCAAGATGTATGTGGAGACGATCAATATCGCCTGGTGCGCCATTCCACTCTTCTGGTTCAACCAGATGGATGGGCGCGGGCCGTGGGATTTGGAAGGTTCAATCCGTGAACACCAACAAGTGATGACTTTCTATGGCAGCCGAAATATCCCAGTTGAATTGAACGAGCCCCATCACTGGGGAATGCGCGATGCCCATGATGTGGTCTTTGTGGTCTCCGCTTACCTGGCGGCCTACAATGCCCGCCATTGTGGGGTCAAAGATTACATCGCCCAGTTTATGTTCAACAGCCCGCCGGGACATTCCGATGGCATGGATCTGGCCAAAATGCTGGCGATCCTGGACTTGATTGAACCATTGGCTGGGCCTGATTTTCGCATCTGGCGTCAGACTCGCACTGGCCTGCTCAGCTATCCGCTGGATCCAGATGCAGCCAGGGCTCACCTGGCTGCCAGCGTCTATCTGCAAATGGCGCTCAAACCGCACATCGTGCACGTTGTTGGCTACACGGAGGCCCACCACGCCGCCAGCGCTGAGGATGTCATTGCATCCTGCAAACTGGCACGGCGGGCAATTGAAAATGCTCTGGCCGGTCAGCCCGATATGACTGCCGATCCTGGAGTGCAGTCGCGCAGAGCAGAACTGGCTGCCGAAGCGCAAATCAGCCTGAAAATGATAACGAACCTGGCAAAATCCGATGGGATTGATGCTCTTGCTGACCCTACAACCCTGGCCCGTGCGGTGACGAGCGGGATACTGGATGCGCCACAGCTGCGCAATAATCCTTTTAGACACGGACGCGTGTCAACACGCATCATCAATGGGGCCTGCCTGACCGTTGACCACAATGGCTTGCCGCTGGCCGAAAAGGAACGAATCGCCCGATTGTTTCTGGAGAATCTCAAATGACTATAAACTCGCGCTATACTGTGATTGGCGCAGGCCACGGCGGTAAGACTATGGCCGCCCACCTGGCCTTGATGGGTTTCCCCGTCACCCTTTGGAATCGTACATTTGACCATATATCTGTGATCAAAAAACGCGGCGGCATTGACCTGGAAAGCGCCGAAGGCGGGCCGCATGGGTTTGGGAAACTGACCCTGGTTACATCCGACCTGCGAGAAGCGCTTATCGATGCTGAAATGATCATGGTGGTGCTGCCCTCATCGGCGCATGCCGAAATTGCCAAAGCGGCTGCGCCGTATTTCAAAGATGGACAAGTTGTTGTGCTCCATCCCGGGCGCACCTGCGGAGCGCTGGAATTCAAAAAGGTACTGCAGGATACCGGTTGTACGGCCAATGTGACTATCTCCGAAGCCGAAACCTTTATTTATGCCTCGCGCTCCGATGGCCCGGCCCAGGCGCGTATCTTTCGCATCAAAGAGGCTGTGCCGCTGGCGGCGCTGCCTGCGACGCGAAATGCCTTGGTTCTGGAAAAAATCAACGAAGCTTACCCACAGTTTATCGATGGAATCAATGTGCTGCACACCGGGTTAAACAACATGGGTGCTATTTTTCACCCCGCCCTGACCTTGCTGAATGCGGGCTGGATCGAGGCCACCCATGGCGACTACCAGTTCTATATCGACGGCGTCACACCTTCGGTGGCGCGGGTGCTGGAAGTGCTGGACCGTGAGCGGGTGACCGTCGCCTCATCGCTTGGCTTGCGCGCCCGCACGGCGCTCGAATGGCTGAAACTGGCCTACAACACCACAGGGGATGATCTGCAAGAAGCCATCCATAACCAGCCCGGCTACTATGGGATCAAAGCTCCCAGCACCTTGAAGCACCGCTATATTTTCGAGGATGTTCCCATGAGCCTGGTGCCGATTGCCTCACTCGGGCAGCATTATGGTGTCTCTGTGCGCGGTATGGACAGCATCATTCGCCTGGCTTGCATCGTTCACCGAACGGATTACTGGCGGCGCGGGCGCACGGTCGATCGCTTAGGGATTGGCGAGTTGAGTGTCAGTGAACTGACACGCTATGTAAACGAAGGCATTCTGGAATAGGAAAAACCGGAAGATGTGTGGAATTGCAGGCTTATTTCCTGGTGAGGCGCAGACTGAAGTGTTAAAGAACGCAGAGGGATTGTTTTATGATCAGGAACTAAATATCTGCTACCCAGTTGAAGTACTGCCGTCACGGATGGGGCAGAGTCGCAGTTTGTAAAACAGGAGTGATTTATGGAAATACGCGCTTGTATGAAACACAATGTGTTTTCGATTTCAGCCAGAGCCACGATTCGCCAGGCTGCCGCCCTGGTGTTAGAGCGGCATATTGGCTTGCTGCCGGTGGTGGATGAACTGGGAAAGCCGGTCGGTGTGATCCGGCTGGCGGATCTGCTTTCGCTGGAACTGCCTGACTTTTTCAACTTGCTGCCAGACCTGGATTTTGTACATGACTTTGGCGCAGTGGAAACGACCCGCCCAACTCCGCAGGAGCTTGCCCGCCCGGTGACGAGCATCATGCAGCCGATCACTTTTGTCGAGGAGACCTGCGGCCTGCTGCGCGCCTATGCCCTGATGGTAAAACATAACCTGCATGATTTGCCGGTAGTCGGCAATGGCGGTGTGCTGGTAGGAATTGCTTCGCGGGTCGATCTTGGCGCGGCGATCCTTTCCAGCTGGATGACTGTTGAGGCGCCATGATCGCCCAATTTCTCGCCGCACTTATTTTCCTCGCCAGCCTGTGGTTGATCTTTACAGAAAAGCTCAACCGCACCATCACAGGCTTGCTGGGGGCGGCCTTGATGGTGGGGCTTGGAAAATTGCTGGGTTTCTATGACGAAGCACGAGCGATTGCCGCTGTTGACTATAACACCCTGGGGCTGCTGCTGGGCATGATGATCCTGGTGGCGCTGCTGGAACCAACAGGCTTCTTTCAGTTTTTAGCAGTTTGGGCCGGACGCATCTCGCAAGGCCGGCCGGTGCGTCTGTTGATCTTGCTCGGCGTTGTAACCACGATCGTTTCGATGTTCCTGGATAATGTGACCACGGTGGTGTTGATTGCGCCTGTGACCATCCTGATTTGTGAAATTCTGGGGATCAGCGCTACCCCATACCTGATGGCTGAAGCGCTTCTTTCAGATACCGGCGGTGTATCCACCCTGGTCGGCGATCCTCCGAATATGCTGATCGCCTCGGCAGCCGGATTTTCGTTCAACGATTTTCTCACCCATTCCTTGCCGATTGTGGTGGTTGTCTGGTTTACAGCCTTGCTGGTTTTGCGTTACCTGTTTCGCCGTGAACTGGCTGTACTGCCGCCCAATACCGAAGCCGTATTGAAGCTGGATCCGCGCGAGTCTTTGGATGATCCGAAAACCGCGCAACGCGTGCTGCTGGTTCTCGGTGGAGCGATTCTGTTATTTTTCCTGGAAGAATTGTTTGGACTCAGCCCGGCCTTCATCGCCCTGGGGGCTGCCTCAATTGCGCTGGTATGGGTCCGCCCGGACATCAACGATGTACTGCGCCGGATTGAGTGGGGGGTGCTGATCTTCTTTGGCGCTTTGTTTGTTATGGTGGGTGGGCTGGAGGCCTCCGGGGCATTGGGCGGTTTGGTATCTTTGCTGGAGAGGTTGGATACCATTCCTCCTGTACTTTTGGGGCTGGTTTTGCTCTGGTTTTCGGCCGGACTTTCGGCATTTGTTGATAACGTGCCGATAACCATCGCCCTGATCCCCGTACTGCAAGGATTGGGCGCCCGCGGCGTTGATATCCAGCCGCTCTGGTGGGCGCTGGCCTTTGGCGCCGGGTTTGGCGGCAATGGCACCATCATCGGCTCGACCGCCAACATTGTTGTCGCCAGTATTTCCGAACGCACCCGTACCCCGATCACATCCCAATTGTGGAATAAACGCGGCCTGCCGGTGATGCTGGCGACCTGTACGGTAGCAAGCGTTCTATACTTCATTTTGTATCCTATGTTTACGAGATAAGGAGGTAAACCATGTACATGATTATGTTTGTTCTGGATAACCCTGATTTGCTGGACCAGGTGCTGGACGCCTGGGAGAGTGCCGGTATTCGCGGGGCGACAATTGTAGAAAGCACCGGAATCCAGCGCCTGCGCAAGCAAAGCATCCCCATGCGTTACTTATTCCAATCGTCCGGATCTGTCGAAGAAGGGCATCTGACGCTGTTTGTGATTGTGGACAGCGAGACAATGGTACAAGCCTGCCTGGAGGCAAGCGAGAAAATCGTCACAGATCTGGATGGCCCTAATACGGGTGTATTTGCTGCCTGGCCGTTGACGGTTGTGCGCGGCGTGCCACAGCGCGCTCAGGGAGGGTAGGATGGTCTGGGTGACGTTCTTTCTCTCTGCAGCGTTGATTGTCTTTGCTGCCATGCTGTTGGCCAAATATGGCGATGTGATCGCTGTGCGCACCCGGCTGGGCGGAATGTTTATCGGTGTACTGCTGTTGGCAGGTGTGACTTCCCTGCCTGAGGTGTTGACTACGATCAGCTCATTGTATCAGGGAGTGCCTGACCTGGCTGCCGGCAACCTGCTGGGCAGCAATCTATTCAATATGTTTCTGTTGGCCGTTCTGGATCTGCTGCACCGTAAAGAGCGTGTCCTGCGCAAAGCGGCGCTCAAGCATGCCCTGACGGGCAGCTTGACTGTGTTTTTAATCGGTCTGGTGGTATTCTTCATGCTGGCCGACATTAAACTGCAGATCGGCTGGGTGGGCCTGGACAGCGTGATCATCATGCTCGTGTATATTGTGGGCATCCGTCTGATCCAGACCAACCAATCTCATGGTATAAGTGCAGCACTTCAGCAAGAAGATATCCCGGAAGGGACGCCAGCATTGTGGAAGGGGCTGCTGGGTTTCAGTCTTGCTGCAATCGGTCTGGTAATTGTCACCCCATGGATGGTGCAATCCAGCGCCGAAATTGCTGAAATTACCGGGCTTGGAATGACTTTTGTCGGCACCACCCTGGTAGCGATTGTCACTTCTCTGCCCGAACTGGTAACTACCATCGCCGCGGTTAAATTGGGCGCCGATGATATGGCAATTGGAAACCTGTTTGGCAGCAATCTATTTAATATGTTTGCACTTGGGCTGACGGATGTGTTTTATCTGCAAGGGCGCTTCCTGGGTGTGATTGATCCGGCTTTCTTACTGGTAGGTATGCTGGGTTTGCTGATGACCGGACTGGGACTGATCGGGAACCTGGCGCGCCTGGAAAAGCGGATATGGTTTATTGAATTGGATGCGCTGGCTTTGATGATGTTGTATTTTGTGGGGCTGTGGCTGCTGTACAGCCGCGGGGTAGCGCCATAAAGTAAACCCTGTCTTTGACAAACGTTAATCTGATCGAAGCCTGCCAGAAACCCGGATGTCCAGTTTGTCGCCTAGAGCAGGAAGTGGTCGAACAGTACCTGATAAATCTATTCGAGAAGCATTTCCATCGTCATGACATTCGTGCGCAAGTGCGATCCAGCCAAGGTTTTTGCAAGGAGCATGCCTGGCTGGTTTTCGAATTGGGCCTTGGGCGTACCTTTGGAGCGGCGGTGATCTCCCATGACCTGTTGATGATTGCTTGTGATGATTTACAAAACTTTGAACGCCCACCCTTGAAAGTGCATTGCGCAAATAACAAAGCAAGAAGTCCGTGTTTTATCGAATAATGAGTTAAGGAATGCTGTGATCTTAGTAGGATAATGCGGCTTTGCACTCTATCTTGTGGGCAGCCGAACAATTCTGTTTGCATTCACTTTTTTCACTCTGCTGCGGTTAATAATTTTGGGGTATCCTCCAGATTCAGTGTTCTTTCAAATGGTCTGCGCAGAGCCACTTTTCGTAAACGGTGTTCGTGATCAAAATACAGTCTGTCGAACATTGCTACCAATAACAATTTGCGATGGGTGCCATCCATCAGCTTCCAGAAAATTTTGAAATCCTTGAGGAGTGGGACAAATTCCTGAACTTCCGGCTGCATGGTCGGCTCGGGTTGATTTAACTCCCGGCTGATTTCAATGATCGATCGCTCGTATTCAGCCTGTGTAATCGTTTTGATGGTCCGCCTCTCCTGTAACTGGGCCATTTCGTTGAGCAAAATAAACCGCTGAAGATGGTAATCACTAACCCTTTAGGTGAGATCAAGTAAGCCAGAATTAAGTCGTACCATTCTGGGGGAATGATCAGATTTTCCATCAGTTGGTTAACTTGCTCTTCCATCAATTCCTGGCGCAAGTTGGCTCGGTGTCTTGTTAGCAGTTCTGCTCCCATGCCGTTGGGATTGGCTTCCATGTTGAGCGATTTGAGGACTTTCTCGAATTCAGGCTTGGATTTCTTGCGCCGGGCATACTCTTGCTGCAAGGTTGCACAGCGGTAATAAAAATGTCCGTTTGTTGAAAGCCCTTGCAATTTCACCCTGCGTCCGTCATGCTGATAACATTTCCAGCACCAGACGGTGCCGCTCAACAAATATTGAATCGTTGGGTGCACTTTGTTATTGGGACTTTTTCCTCGGCCTTTACGGTTAGTTTGGTTTCTTTTCCACAAGACTTCAGAAACAATCCCTTCGTGCTGACCGCGATTGCGCTCATCTACCGGTCACCCGGTCGTGTCAAGCGCTGGATGGGAAAACGCCTTTTTGTGCCTGTGAAGGACAAACAAAAAGGCGCACCCACCGGCAAATTCCGGTTTTGGTACGCCACGGGATGAATTGTATGCAGATTGGGGGGGAAAGTCAAGGAAGTGGTGACGCTTACGTATTAGGTCCTACACCCTCTCGAGGGCAGACACGGTTGAGAGGTATAAATTTAGGCTATTTCCAGGTTCATACTGATCTAAGTTTTCTAAATCATGCCTACCCTCCTTTTTTGACCAGTGAGTGATTACATGGAATTCCTTATCTCAATTTGTCTGTTTGCCCACCTTGACAGTCTCAAAAAAGACAATTATCATCAAACTACCTAAATTAGTAAATTTCCTCAACATAATCATAATCAGAGCAAATCTCTGAAAGGGATGGATAGCGATGACTACGGATGTTTACGTATTTCTTGCCAGGCCAGATTCTGCGTATTCAGGTCCCCCCTTTGAGGAAATTCACCCCTTCGGTCCTTCGCAAGATTTTTATCATACCGATCTTGAAATCAAGGTTCCGGTCGAAATGGCGCCTGGCGTCCACGCCCTCGCCGTGGTATCCGGGCTGGCACGCCTGATTCGTGAAACGCCTGCCTCCAAAACCTGTACCCTGGTGTTGAAACCTATCATGGTTTCCGGTCTCAGCGCGGCGCTTGGCGGAGGGTCAGTGGTCTTCGTGTACCGCAACCTGGATACCAGTTTGGTCAGTTCCGATTACGATAAAACCCGAATACCCACATTTGGTGATCCGCCTCCTGTGTGGAATGCGAGGGTCAACCAATTGATCGCCGATTTCCAGGCAGGAACAGAAGCACTTTGGTTCGAAGGGGGTGATAAACTCGGAACGGCATATCCGAAGCCAACAGAGTCTTTCCCAAGCCTGGGCTTTGAAATAGTGTTTATTCCCAACGGGATGGGAGAAAAGAGCGACAGCCTGGCCGGTTCAGAGTTTGCCTGGCCGCGGTTGATTAAATTACTTGGCGAAGATAATCCGCAGACCCGGCGGTTGGACCCTGCCACATTTTACGCCGCCGTCCAGGCTGCACCAACCGGTATCCAGTTAGCGCCCACCCATGCCGGGCATGAGCTGCTGACCTTGCTCACCCGGCGCATTTTGCTCGAGCTGCGCGATGAATACAATAAACCATTCGCAGGCAAAGCGATAGTCGTTGACCCGCTTCATTTGGATGGCACTCCCTATATATTTACCGCTTTCGATCATGGTACGGTGGTTGTTGAGACATCTACGCCAGATGTTGCAACCTCCTATTCGGTCATGGTTCTTACACCAGGAATGACTCCTCCTTATATGGCCAATCCGGATTGGCGGTATGTGCTCAGCGAACTTCCCTCCGGGGATGCGGCTGCCAAGATGCAAACGAAATCGCTTCAGGCTCCCTCACTTTGGGCCCTGCAGGCGTTATTTATGTACGACGAGGATCATCCCGACCATTGGTTTCCGGCGAATAATTATGTTAGGGACACGGAACCCCTGCCACGGTTTACCGAAGGCAACATCATTACACCGATCCTGGATGGCGTTGAATCTTTTAAGCAGTACACTGAAGCGATCCGGACGGCTACCCAGTCCGGTCACTTCATTTATCTGGTCGATTGGGAGGTTAAGGATGATTTTCATCTCATTCCGCACGAAGATGGGACTACTCTTCTAGAGTTGTTGTCAAAAGCAGCCCATGCTGGTGCAGCGATTCGGGGGTTATTTTGGGAAGGAAGCAGAACCATTGGTGTGGATAACCGGCCGGTGCAGACTCATATTAATGCCCTGCCCCACAGCCGGACGCTTATTACTGGGACACCGAATTTACTCGCTGCCTCGCACCATCAGAAATTTTTGATCGTCAATGGAAACTCGGGAAGATTTGCCTTCTGCGGTGGGATCGATATTGTGCCCAAACGCCTGGACACACAGGCCCATGACCAATGGGGCGCCTTCCACGATGTCCATGCCAAAGTAGAGGGTAAGGCGGTGGACGACCTTCAGCATACGTTTGTTGACCGCTGGAATGGTCACCCCGCTATTAATAATGGTCCAGAAAAACTTCCAAACCCGGAATCCATCCAAAAACCGGGCAGCATGTACGTCCAGGTCGCCCGCACATATCCGGGTATTTCGGAATACGCTTTCGCCCCCAAAGGTTCCTATGGGCCGCTCAATGCAGCGCTGCGAGCCTTCAGTAAAGCCCAGCATTTTATTTATATCGAGGACCAGTACCTGACCCCCTATCCAGGAGACGATCCTTCCAGCGCAGCCGGCGACACCCTTGGTATCCTGCAGGTTTTAAAGAAGGCGCTGGAGAGGATTGACTACCTGATTATCGTCATCCCCAATCACACGGACCAATATCAAAATCGTTCCCGGCGTAAACTGTTCATTGAGGGGCTGCGTGCAGTCAACGCCGATAAGGTTCACGTTTTTTACCTGGGTAGAGAGTATGATATGAGAAACAAGAAGAGGGATGCTGAATTTGATACGGAGGGCGGCGGAAAGGGGTGTTCGGGAAGTCCAGTATCAGAAGTCCTGAAAAGCGAAATATATGTCCATTCCAAGGTCTGGATCGTGGATGACGTGTGCGCCAAGATCGGTTCGGCCAATATGAACCGGCGCAGCTACACCCAGGACAGCGAGATCGATCTTGTAGTCGTCGATGGCGCGCTGACGAACGGCGCCCGGCGGTTTGCGCGCGACTTTCGCAAAAAATTATGGGGAGAGCATCTCAACCTGGATCGAGACAGGCAGCACCTTCTGGAAGACTACACACTCGCCTTGGAGTACTGGAAAAATCCTCCAATAGGAGCGCGCATCCGTCCATATAAGCATGCAGAAGGGGCTGATCCACTAATAGATCGATACATCGATTGGGATGTGTTTGTCGATCCAGATGGCCGCCCGGTGGGAGAACGACATGCCTGAAAACCTCATCCCCATCCAATTATTGATCCAATCAGTCCCCCTGCCGTCGGGCGCTGCTACAGCAATCCAGAGCCTGTTTCCAGCGGTCGTCCTGGATAAAATTGCTTTTCGCGACTACGCCCCGATCAGCCTGGCCGAGGGATTCGGTCTTTCGATCCAACTGGTGATCCACGGCGAAGCCGCCATCAGCCTCCCCGGCATCGATGGCCTGGCGCTGGTATTCAACAGCAGCGGGACGGGGGACACAGCGGTGGATTTGACCTGCTTCGTCAGCCCGACCGGTTACCGGGCGCGCCTCGACCATGCCAGCATGGCTTTGCGCTTTCCTCAGACGATTTTGAGCGATCCAGCAACGGGGCTGGGAGCGGAAATTGGTGTGACCGGCTCGATCATTTTAAATGAAGACCTGAGCATCACCTTCGAAGGATTTGATGAGTTCAGCCTTGCCAGGGGCGAGCTGGGCGGTGCTGGCGGTCCGCTGATCAAAGATGCCTGCCTGAAGTTAAGCGGGTTCAAGTTCCCGGATGGGCCGGCCGTCCCCGACGGGATGGTGGGGATCGGCGGGACGCTGGTGCTGGCGGAAATTGGCATCGAAGCCGGAGTCCACGCCGTGTTCAGCAAGGTGAATGGCGCTAGCCAGTTTTATATCCGCTCCACCGCTGATGTGGACTTTGGTAGCGGAATCCAACTCCATCCGGTAGAGAACGAGCCTGTACTGACAGCGCGTTTCCAGACCCAGACCTCACTCGGCGGCGACATTGATGCACAATTCAATTTCAAGGGAGAGCTCGATTTTCCGCTGGCAGACCAGACTGCGGCGCTGGTCATAGCGGGCGGCCTCGACCTGGCTCGAACAGCCGGCCTCTGGCATGTCGTGAGCGGAGAAATCGGCATGGACGCGCCGCGCGACTTCACCCTGCCGGGCGGCATCACAATGGGCCAGGCGATGGTAAATCTGGCTTATGCCGAGGCGGGCGCCACACCCGGCAGCAACGCCGGTTTCGCCGTCACCCTGACCGGCCATGTTAAAATTTCTGGCGCCGGAGATTGGATCGTAAAAGCTGGCGTGAAGTACGACCCGACCGACCCAGCCAGGATTCAAATTGACGGCAGCATTGAACACGTCCGTTTCAACCTATCGACCTTCTTCGCTGTTCAAGACGCTGCACTCGTATTGACGGCCAGCTCGCAACCATTGAGCGGTTCATTGACTCTCTCCAGCTCCAGCGCAAGCCTGTTTGCCAGCCCCGAAACCCAAAGTTTTCTGGTGTCCGCTAAAGATTTTAGCGCTTCCATCAGTATGGCCGGAGACCAGGTTGGTATCCAGTTCCTCAGCGGCACACTACACCTGCCGCCGGTTTTCAGCCAGGACAGCCAACCGGCCGCCATGACCCTCAGCAGTAATACCCCGGTCAGCCTGGTGATCGAACGCTCCGGTATGGTGCGCATTGACGGCAGCCTGCTCTTCACCAATTTCGGCGCCAACCTGCCCGGCCTGGATGCCAATTTCAGCATCCACCTGGACACAGCTACGCTGACCGTGACCAACAACCAACCTGCCCTGACCAAGGTGGAGGGCGACCTGCGCTTGCCGCGCCCGGATGACCCCGCCCAGGTAATCGATGTGCATTTTAAAGATGCCGCATGGGATCTCAACGGCTACCCGACTGGCGAAATTTTCCTGCCAACCGATGTCGAGATGCCGCTCGGCACCGGGTTCAAGATCACCATCGTCGGAGTGGCTTCCAACCCGGCCGCCGCCACCAGCCTGACCGTCACTCAGCAGAATGCAGCGCCTGTGGTGAAAATTGCCGGTGATTTCCGCCTGAGTGTCTCCAAAGATGTGCTGACCGATGAAAATGGCAGGGAGGTGACCAGCGATACCAACGGCAGTGTCACCTTCAAACCCAACAACCTGCCGGTCTTTGGCCCCGGCCAATTGTCACTCAACGCCAACTTTCGCCTGGGCGGCGCCAACGGCATCCTGGTGAAAAACGCCGGTTTGCAGCTCCTGACCGGGACATTTGATCCCCAGGCTGGAAGCCCTCCAACGTTCACCCTGCACGTCGCCGGCGAGCTGGTCTTGCCAAATGCCGATGCCAGCGTCAAAGTCGCCGGGGTCTTCACCAACGGCGGGTTCGATATTCGTTCCAGCGTCTCAGTCCACCTGGGCAGCGGCGTCTGGCTGCACCCGCTCGACGCCAGTATCCCGGTGTTGGTAGTGAGCAGCGGAGCGTCTCAATCCATTCAGATTCACGCCGCCATCCAAATGCCGAGCGATAACCCGGTTGGCATCGGGGCGATGGAGGTCAGCGGCGCTTTGAACTTCACCCTGAAAGCCAATGGCTCACTGCAAATTGACTCGCTGCTGGTGATGAGCGCCATCAGCGGGGCTGACTGGACTCTGCCCGGCAAGATTCGCCTGTCCAAGGCGAAAGTCGCCCTGGGGTATGACGGCCAGACCCAGACTTTCGCTGCCCGCCTTGGCGGACAGGTGCTGCTTGGCGCCGACAGCGTGTCTGGCAGCGTGACCTTCCTGGCTGGTTTGCATGGCCACCTGGACGACCCGCTGCGGGTTGACCTGGTGGCGGATATCCTGGTCAATAACCTCAATTTGCTGGATACGATGGTCCTGGTCGACGGTACATTCCATCTCGAAGCCCACACCTCCCCGCTCAGCGGTAAATTGACTCTGGTGAATGTCTCTGGCGGGCTTTTCCCGCTCGCCGCGGCGCAGGGCCAGGCACAGAAATTCCAACTCTCCGTGCAAAACCTGAGCGCCAATCTCGATTTTTCCACCACGGCCCTGGCGCTGACCGTGACATCCGGGCAGTTGACCCTCCCGGATGTCTTCAGCGGGGCAGACGGCACGCCGCCTTCGGTCGCCATCGCCGACCAGGCCCTCACGATCCAATACACCTATTCCCCGGCGGCTTTGAGCTTCTCGGGCAGCCTGCTGTTTAGCAATTTTGGTTTGCATGGCCAGGACGATACCGCCGCCCTTGGCTTCCAGATCGATACCGCCACTTTGACCTTCAGCAGCAGCCAACTTCCGTCGTTGAGCGAGGTGAGCGGCAAGCTGTCGCTGCCTGACCCAAGCGATGGGCAGAAATCTGTAGACATTCTGTTCGACAAGGTGGGTTGGAAGCTGGATGGGGTCCCCGAAGGCGAGATCATCCTTGGTACCGATATCAGCCTGCCGCTCGGCGGTGACTTTGAGGTGGTGCTGCTGGGTAAAGATTCGGATTCACAAGGCATCAGCATGTCGGTGACGAATTCTACAACCGGCGGAGCGCCAACGTTTAAATTGACCGGCTCACTCCAGTTCAATGCTCCCGTCTCGATGATTACCGGCGAAAACGGAGACCAGGTGTCGGCAAGAGTCGATGGCGCCAGCCTGGAGTGGACGCTGGGCGGCCTGCCGGTGATGCACAGCGGAATATTGACCATCGGAGAACCTGACGGTATAAGCCTCCATTTGGGTGGTCGGGATGGGCTGTTGATCCAGAATGCGAAACTCAGCCTGAACCCAGAAAAGGTCTTTGACCTGCTTACCCAGGGCAGCAGCGCGACGGTAGTGCAGATTGGACTGGGAGGTGAGGTGATATTCCCTGGCGGCGCCCTCAGCCTGGAATTGGCCGAAGCCGTTTTTGAATTCACTGGCGGGGCAGCACCTGTTTGGCCCAGATTCCATGCCCGAGGCTTTACCGTGGGCACCAATAAATCCCTGCTGGAAGGACTGCCAATCTATGTCACGGAGGCGGGGTTGTTTTTCAAGGATGATACAAAGGCGCTGCCAGACCTGCTCTATCCAGAGAATGTCGAGATCCATCTCAGCGCCGGCTTCGGTTTACATGCGGGAGACTCGATCATTGGCGGGCAGGTCAATCAAATCGTCGCCTCCATTATTCATGGCCTGCCGGCAGTTGAATTAAGCGGAATTGGTTTCGGCGTGGATAAGGTGGAGATCTTAAGCAATTCGTTTACAGGCGAAGTGTACCTGGGCGGCCTGGCAAATTTCCCGAACCACCTTGAGAATATTTACATGGCCGGAAAGCTCGGTGGTAAGGTGCAGGGTGCGGGCATTGGACTGCTGGCAGCCCTGAACGTCATGACCACCCGGCCGCTTGGTTACTGCATTGACATCAGCGGCGGCCCGGCCGGCATTCCGCTCGGCCAGACCGGCTTCTTGCTGACAGGGGTCTCTGGCGGCGTGTCTTTCACGAATAAGAACGGCGATCCATGTGATTTTGCCCAATATATCGAGCTGGATGCGGCCGGCCGCCCGGTGGATAAAAGCACCTCGGCCTCCAGCTCGAACAGCCCGGCCAAACTCGGTGGGCCAGAGATGCCCAGCGAGCGCCCGCAGCCCAGCGGCGAGCCAGACTGTCCCGGCGACTGCCCGCCGGCCTCGATGAATATCCTGTGCCAACCGCACCCTGATGGGACCCTTTTCCCGAACCGGGCCATCCTGAAATTCAGCTCGCTGGATGAAGCGTTCATCACTCGCATCGGGCTGGCAGATGTTCTGCACACCTTCGACGGGCAAATTGCGGCTGCCACTCAATCCTCAGAAGATCTGGCGATCTTGATTTCAAATGCCGTTATCGACAAAATTATGGAGAGCTTACCCGCTCTAATCCCTCCACTGCCCGGTCCGTATCCGGATGAACCGCCGGGATTCGCAGATATTATGAGAAACCCGGCCGGACAATGGAAGAAAATCGTCCAGCCTATTCTGGAAGACGCGATCAAAACCGCAATCGAGCAAGCGCGCTCCCGCAGTGGTGGGACTCTTTCTCTCTATGCCATCGTGCGAGATGCCCTGTATGCCGGTGTTCCTTGCCCGGACGCCACCCTGCAGTTGAGCGCCACTCTTTCTTACATTGGCGTTTCCGCCTTTTTAAGCGTCACGGGTGGTGTGAACATCAGTACTACAGATACGGTGGGGATCATCGGTTCGGTCAATGTCTTCGGCATCCCGCTGGGGAAACTGCGCGCCTTCATGACCATCACCAGCGCCACTGGCGGTATTGAGCCATCCATCTGCGGCGATTTGCGCTTTGTTGCCGGGCCGCTCGATTTGGGCTCGTTGAGTTTCCTCTACCAGGTGCCCTCCGCGATTGATGAACTGCCGGCGCAGATCATCGCCTTGGGCAGCGGGCTTGCCCCTGGTATCGTGCGCGGCCTGGTCACCAGCGTCACCGGCCGTCCGCTCGACAGCCGCTACGCCGAACCTTACGACCCGCAGCCAGCGCTGCGTTCGCTCTCCAGCCAGGAAGCGGTCGCATTTGCAGCCCGCCTGCTGAGCCTGCCCCTCACCACTTTTACGCAGGCAGAACGCGACGCCGTGCGCGACTTCCTGGTCGCCTTAATGGAAGCATATTGGGAAAGCTTCAAGCCCAATATTGTGTTGTGCGGCAAGGTGGCGCCCAAGATTTTCGGCCTGCCCCTTGGCGGTAAATTGATAGACGTGAAAGGTTGGATTACCAAAGAGCGGATGGGGGCCAGTTTTGAATTCAGCCCATTGTTTTTGCTAAGCCTGGCCTTCCCGATCAATGGTTTATTTGTCCCCACCGACAGGGCGAGCTTTGGTTTTGGCATGAAGTTCCCGCCGATCGACAAGCTGGCCGAAGCCGGCATGACGGGGCAAATCACCTCGCCCGATGAGTTGATCCAATTGGTGGAAAATGGCTTTGGCGAATTCCTGGATAATGCCAGCCTGACCTTCAGCTATCAATTGTCGCCCATGGGGATGAAACTGGCTGAGGCGGCGGCGCGGGCGATCATGCCCTACCTGGTGCATCATCCGGCCAGCCCCGGAAGTGGTTGGGTGCGTCCAGAAAACCGCGGCTCCAACCTGCCCTCACGAGCCGAAGTGCTGCAAGTCGCCCTGCAAAAAGGCAAACTGGCCGATTCTTTCTGGGCAGGAAACCTGGGGGAACTGTATCCAGACCGCAGCGAAATGCAGAATATGCAGTTAATCCGCGATTATTTCCCGCACGGCGGCATCCTTGGCGCTGGCAAGATTGTCATGCCGCTGGCGCTGCGCGAAGCGCCGCCGCTGAAAATGATTGATACCATCCTGCACAGCAGCGATATCCTCACCCGCGTAAAAGCTGCCTTCGAGTATGTCACCAAGCACGTCCTGCCAACCGAAGAAGCGGGGGCGTTAACCTTCTATATGCCGGCGCCGAACCCACCGACATTCGCGGTGGGCGGAACCGACCTGACGCCGCGTGAACTGATGGAATCGATCACCCGCCTGGAATTCCCATCCGGCCCAATCAGCGCCGGGCCGGCCTACTCTCTGGATACGGCTATTTTTGGCGGCTATGTGCACGGCAAACTGCTGGGTGTAAATATTGGCGATGCAACCATAGAGCTGGTCCCACCAGCCGCGGCTGGTGGGACCGGTTATTTCTTGATCAAAGCCGACACATCCAGTCAGCCCTGGTTGAATCACTTTGTTCGCCAGGCCAGCCTGCGCTTTATTATTCGTGCGGCGCCTACAAATTCTATTGAGGATCGTTTTGCCATAATCGCCCAAGCGCTGGCTCATTTCCTTTTTACCTTGATGGGAGATGCGGCCCGACAGGAATTCCCAGAAATCGCTCCGCTGCTCGTCAATTCACCATTTTCTCAGTATGCCTTAACGACAGCGGAAATTGAATCAAGTCTTATAGAAATATCCCAGGCATTCGCCAATGATTTACCCAAAGTAGCCCTCGAAGCCGCTTTGCAAGCGCAGGATTTGTTTGCCCCTCCCGAGCTGAGCCAAATCCTCAGTTTCAGCGGAGGCCTGCAGCTTTTGGCCTACTCGCCCCATTATGATCCGGATTATTTGCCAACGGATACCAGCGCCGGCGCTCTGGCGAGGCGACAGGGCGGCATCTTGCTGAAAGGTGCGGTTGATTTTGGCAGTCCCAGTCTGGGCTTACAAGTGAGCATACCTCAGGCTGAGTTATCAGTGATTCCGACCAATGATCACGAAGCTCTACCCCGATTGATAGGAAATATGGAAGTACAGGGTGTTCAGTTCCCCTATAATCTCCCTTCGATTGGCACCGCACGACTGGCTTTTGACAGCCAGCCAGACACCGGCCAACCCTACCTGATGGTAAGTGCCAGCCTGCATGCCCTGAAGGTTGCCAATTTGGGCCTCAAGCCGCTGCATGGGGACTCTCTTTCGTTTGGGTTGGCTTTCCTGGCAACAAGTGTTAGTCCAGGCTTTCGTACACTACTGAGAATTGATCCGGCGCAACTTTCTCTGCCCGCGTTCGGTCTGGATTCGAACGTAAAAATTTACGGGGCTAGCCCCGACCAGCCGTTTGATATTGACTCTGGCGGTTTGTGGACAGCGACGGTTGCCTTCACAACGTTGACACTGAACGATCCCATAACTGGCCAGCCAGTCCTGCAAATCGGCCAGGAGGGGAAGGAACTGGTATCCGAACTACAGGGAAATGGGCTGAGCTGGCGGTCCTTAAAGATCCAGATACCAATGGATTTACCTGTTACTGCTTTCCCTGGCAAACCCTATGCTTACAGCTTAAAACCAGCCTCCGGCGGGCAGTCGGTGATCATCTTACAAAGCAGTGGGGATTTCAGTGTAAATCTTGAGATTGATGCCTTGAATTTTGGGATTTTCGAGTTGGTCAGCCCGATACAGGACAACCCGCTGCAGCTTACATTGAATACCAAGGGGCTGGCCGTTTCCGCATCCACCCTGTCGATGAAAGGCCTTTCCACGAGTTTATTGACAGTGGATTCGTTCATCATCAAGCTCAATGGAGATTTTAAAGCTAAGATAGCGACATCTCCTTTGGTTCTTTCGGGGATATGTGAAGTCAGCTCCAGCAGTATGCGGCTGGTGGGAAGTTCCTCCTTTAAATCTTTGGCGCTAAGATCACCGGTGGTTACCCTTATGCCTGGCACTGCACTGGCAAAGAACATCAATGGCAAAGGCGTCCTTGAGATCGATTCGAGCGGGCGGTTTTATTTTGAGGCTGACGACATCGGCGTTGATTTTGGAACATTGTTCAAAGCAACTGGCGATCTGATTTTCAGGAACGACTGGCCCGAAAACTTGGTCAACATTGGCAGTATTGACAATTTGTTGATCAAATCCGGAGGATGGATGACAGGTTCTGATTTCTCAATAATCAAATTTCTTGAGAAGGAAGACAAATACTTTCAACCTATGCCACACCGCTGGTTTATTGAAGCGCTGAGTGCAATCAGTGATTTTTCGTTGCTGGGTCATAATGACCCCAAATCACAGGAAAAGGCTTCCATTACTGTAGATTGTCCTTTGACCCAGTATAAGCCATTAATCGATCTTGGCCAACTGGAAGCAACCTTTGAAACTACCGTCAGCGTTCTCACCAAAACACACCAGGGAGATATCGGCGAATTAAGTGTACAAATTGAGATCAAAATTCTGGATGTCAATCAAAATGAATTAAACAAAAGTGTAAGAAAACTTGTCAAGAGTGATTTCACCTTTGGAAAAGACCATTTTAAACTAAATTTCAATCACTTCATTCCTCCAGATGCGGTAACCGTGAGGATATCAATTTCCTTAGATTATCATGTTGAGGATGATCCATACTTCGTATTTACCAAACTATCCCTCACACCAACGAGTGGAATGCTTCTCTCCTTGTCCAACGCCTCCCTACATGTTGGCGCTCTGCCAGGGTTCTCGGCGTCGGGCGACATCCTGATAGCGAGCGATCATGTCAAAGCCGACCTGTCCACCAGCAGCTTTGGTGTCGCGAAACTTGCCAAAATTGGGGCAGCGAATGGCCAACTGGAATTCAAAGTTGGTGAGGCGTTAAAAATTCTCATCGCTTCCCCGGAGGTTAGCCTGCTGGGGGAGAGCATCGTACCGCCTGCAGAGATGGCTATGTCAATCAACAGCAATGGGCATTTCAGCGCCGCCCTTCGCACAACCGAGATCATCCGCCTGCTCCCCAATCTGTTTGAGATTCACCCGGCGACGGATTTTGGCGAAACGCGGGTAATCCTGGATTTAAATCCGGCTGCTGGCACTTCGCTACTGGCAGCAGACGGGATAATTAAAATTCTAAAAATGCCGAATTCGGATTATTTCTTTATTCCAAACAGCCTACAGGCACACGAATGGTTGATGGATTTCCAACTAGATCCGAGTTTTAATTTGCTCTCCCCATTCAATTTGCATGGCCTGGGCCAAGGTGAGGAACTTTATTTTGGTGTCAAAGAACTGGCTGTCATCTATCTGGCAAGCGAGAGTAAACCAACGGGCATAAAATTGGTAACAACCGACGGGGGATTTATGCTCGAAGCGAGCTGTTATGTAGAATTGTTGGGATATCAGATGGATATGAAGGGTTTGATCTCGGCCAGCGGAGACATGTCGGCCAGTGTTTCTCTTCAAAATCCAGGTCAAGAGCATCCTCTCCTTGACTTGGGTCCATTCCATTTCAAAATTCTTCCAAAAGGAGCATTTGTTGTCGAAGCTAACCTGTTCGACTTCGCCAATGGGTATTTCAGCCTGACAGTACCCGACTGGACTCTAACCTTTTCCGTGGAAGAAATTCCAAATCTACCATTTGCCTGGCCAGAAATCCCATTCCATCTTCCAGGTTTTACGGTTCGAGAGAGGTTTACAAAAAATAATTTCGATTTTGGTACTCTGTCTCTCCCGTCCTTTAGATTTCATGGGATAAATTTGCTTGCCAAACAGGGCCCGATCCAACTTCAACGAGATGGGAATTCAATTAAACTGCTGGCTAAGAATCATCAAAACTTTTGGGGCTTGGAAGGAGATATGGCGCTGGATATTATAATTACCAGTCCAACCGAATTCACAATAAAATCCGAAGATAATTATATTTATGGTAATCTATCGATCGGTGCATTTGGTGGAACAATGACTGGTACAGTAAAGGTAAAGTATGACGATTCTGATTCTGAATACCCGTTTCGAGGAACTGGATCCTTTCACGTAACATATCCAACTTTCTATGATCCAGTAAACCACACTCCACTTCCTAAGCCAGATGATTATGATACACCAGACCTTACTATTAAACTTGGAAAGAATGGGATTAAATGGTCACTCACCGAATGAAACCCGCCTATCCACGAGGGCTCATAGCCCTTCAGCTTGCGGCGGGTTTCATTCGGTCAATCTAGCCTCAGAGGCATGCGGATTATTCCGCGATTCAATGATGTGGAGGAAAGTAAAGCCATAAAAAAATTGGCATCACGGTGTTGGCTCCGGCTCAATCGGCAGATTTGGACAAACTGCCTGGTATGGCAGAATATCACCAATATATTCCTGCCATTCAGTCCGAGTCAGGTTGCGTGTGAGGCGTTGGCACGTTTCGGCAATCATATCTACCGGCCGCCAGGACCAGGCGCGAGCAGTGCCATCATAGCTTCCAGATACCACATACCGGCCATCTGGGCTGAAAGCAACGGATACCACATCCAAGTCATGTGTCATCCGAGCGATTTCTTTCCCGGTGGCCGTCTCCCAAACACGGGCGGTGTAATCGTTGCTGCCTGAGACGACATACTGACCATCCGGGCTGAAGGCGGCTGAACTCACGTAATAAAAATGGTTCAGATGCGAGATTTCCTTGCCAGTGGCGATTTCATACACAACGGCGGCGTAGCTTTGATCTGCGACCACATATTTACCATCCGGGCTTAATGCGGCTGAACTTGCGCCAGAACCAAACCGAATAATATCTTTTCCAGTAGTCGATTCCCAAACTCGAATATTATCGCTACCCGCCGAAACGACAAACTTTCCATCCGGGCCAAAAACAGCCGAGTATACACTATCTCCATGGAACATGAATGCGATGGGTTTGCCTGTGATAGTTTCCCAAACCTGGGCCAGGTAATCCTTGCCGGTAGATATTAAATACTGGCCGTCTGGGCTGAAAGCGACAGAATTAACCCAATCAGAATGCGCCATGCGCGATATCTCTTTACCGGTCAAAGCTTCCCATACACGGATTGTAGTATCTAAACTCCCCGAAACTACATATTGACCATCCGGGCTGAAAGCGACGGACGTCACACTCATATCATGGGTCATGCGGGAAATTTCCTTGCCCGTGGCCGCTTCCCATACCCTGGCAATGTTATCACCACTCGAGACCATATACTTGCCGTCTGGACTGAAGGCAACTGTATCCACACTTCCGTCATGGGTCATACGGGAAATCTCTTCCCCTGTATTCGGATCCCAAACCCGAGCTGTTCCCGAAGAACATGTGTTGCCTTTAATTTGATCACAACTTCCGGATACGACCAATGAACCATCTGGGCTGATGGCAACTATGTTGACATAATTATCATGTCTCATGGTCGCAGCGACATTTTTATGGCTGCCAGTGGCTTCCCAGATTTCAGCTACACCACCTCCAATCGAAAGGATGGATTGATCATTTGGGCTAGATTCAACCAAGATGACATTGCCTTCAAAAGCCCTGCGGGCAATTTCCTTGCCTGTGGCTGCATTCCAGACGCGAGCCGTGAAATCATTACTCCCAGTTACGATATATTTGCCATTCTTGCTGAATGCGACTGAATTAACCCAATCAGCATGCTCCATCCGAGATATCTCTTTTCCTGTAGACGTCTCCCAAATACGCGCCGTGTGATCATCACTACCAGATACCACATATTGACCATCAGGGCTGAACACTACCGAGTTTACACTATTATCATGGGTCATATGGGAGATCTCCATTCCAGAAAATACATTCCATACATAAATAGTATATTCAAGACTGCTCACAATATAGCGCCCATCAGGACTGAAAACGACTTTAGGATTCAACATATCAATGGGCTTGCGGAAGATTTCTATACCTGTGGTCGCTTCCCAAACCCGAACGGTATCATCCCAGCTCCCCGATACCACATATTTGCTATCGGGGCTGAAAGCGATCGAATTAATCGCGCCTTCTTGGGTCATTCGTGCGATCTCTTTTCCTGTGACAGCATCCCAATCGCGTGCGATTCCTTCCCAACCACCCGTTGCAACATACCGCCCATCCGGGCTGAATGCGACACAACTAACTTTGTCAGCATGGGGCAGCCGTAAAATTTCTTTGCCAGTGGATGCCTCCCAAATTCGTGCTGTGCCATCATCACTTCCTGATACGATACGCTTGCTGTCAGAACTAAAAGCAAGATCATTGATCGAATTGGCGTTAGTCATTTGGGCGATTTCTTTGCCAGTCGCCGCCTCCCACACCAGGATTGTGCTCTTCAAACAATCTCTTTCTGCATAAGTATTACACACCGCTGAGACGACTAACCGTCCATCAGGGCTGAAGACAGCTAAGTCGGCACTTTTCATAGATATTGGGCTGCCGAAATTATTGAATTGCAAAATTTGTTCAGCATCTAAAAGCGGAAATAAGCGCATGGACTCCAGCGCCAACAACAGCGAGAGAAGTTCAGTCTTTGAACCTTTATCAAAAAACACTTTCGCCTGGGCAGCCAGTTGTCTGGCAAGGGCAATTTTCGCCTGGTCTTCTGCGCGACCGCGCTCAGCCTCGGCCGTGGCCGCATTGTTTTGAGCCGTTATCATATTTTGCGCCGCCTGGGTGGAAGCAGCCTGGGCTGCGCTTCGCTGTTCTTTGGCAATTTGCTCGTTCGCCAGAGCCGTGGCTTCATTCTGGGCAGCCTGGGTGCCGCGCTTCTCCGAGAGTCCCAGGGCGTTGGTGGCTGTACCGGCATTGTTTTGAGCGGTTTGCAGGTTTGCGCCAGACTGCCGCCACAGGCTGAAAGAAATGATCATTAAAAGGATCGCCACACCCAGCCCGATCGTCAGAATCACTGCACGCTGCCGCTGAGTTTGGGTCAGACGCAGAGCTTGCTCCAGTTCGCGTTTGCGCTGAGCTTCGCGTTCTCGCTCTTCTTGTTCCACAGCGGCCTGTGAAGCCTGCAGAAATTCCTTTTCAAGGGCGATCATTTCTGGCTCGTGCTCAGCGCTCCACTCTTCCGCCGCAGCCAACCGGGCGCCGCGATACAGCGCTCCTGCATCGCGTCCAAGTGCAACCCACTGACGCGCATCGCTGTTCAGTTCCCGGTGTAATCGCAGGCTCTGCCGATCTGCTTCCAACCATTGGCGCAGAGAGGGCCATTCGCGGATCAAAGCTTCGTGGGCAACTTCGGCTGCCTGGTCGGAGGTTGTCACAAGGCGGGCATCCGTCAGCGTCTTAAGCACCACCTCCACCTCCTGGCGGTGGGATTCCTGCGGGGCGATTTCCTCAAGCGTAGCCCTGCGGCGAGTGTCCTGAGTGCCTTCACCAAGCTCGGTTAACCCCAGGAAAATCCGCCGGGCAATCTCCTTCTGTGCGCCGCTCAGTCCATCAAGCACCGCATCAGCAGTATGCGCAATGGCGCCGTGGACGCCGCCCGACTGCTGATAACCCTGCAGCGTCAACCGCCTTCCTTTCCGCTGCAGCCAGGTTTCGAGCAGAGCATGCGAAAGCAGCGGCAAGTTGCCAGGTTCGTCACCCACATCCCGCAGCAGATTATCCATCAATCCCTCTTCAAGCTGCCAGCTGCCGATCCGGGCGGGCTCTTCGATCGCCTGGCGCAGTTCGGCGGTTGTCATCGGTCCGATGAGCGCCTGGTGCTGTTCGAGAGCCATCCGCAGCTCACCGAATTGTGTGCAGGGGGCGTAGAAATCGGCCCGCAGGGTCAGGATAACCGTCACCGGACTGTCATCCTGGCTGGCTGCCGTCAAAACATGTACAAATTCCGTCTGCAGGCTGGTCTTATCGCGGAAAGTGGTAAACAATTCCTCAAATTGATCCACGACCAGTGCCAGGCGCTTCGTCCCTTGCCTGAGCAGGATCCGCCCAGCAACCTCACGCAAACTGAGATCACCCGTCTGCAGATGGGCTGCCATTCTTTTTGCTTCTACCAGTCCATCCAGTTCACTCAGACCCGGATCCAGCAGCGGCAGGACTGCATTGCACAAGGCCAGCAGCGGCTCACTGGCCATCCCCGGTGTAAAAGGTGGGACAATTGTCCACCGGCCTGTCTTTCGTAACAGGGGCAGCAGCCCGGCCCTCACGACCGATGTCTTCCCGCTGCCAGAAGCCCCAACGACAGCCAGGAAGTTCGAGGCTGTCAGGCGTTCTGCCAGGTTCCTGACAAGTTCAGAGCGCCCAAAAAACAACTCCACATCGCTCTCATCAAAATACTGCAGCCCTTTATAGGGAGATTCTCCCGAGGCAGGTTCATCTTCCGAGGTATAAAACAGCTGTCCATCGCCGCGCAGGAATAGAATGGGTGTCGCCCAATCCAGATCGGCAAGACGATCCCCGGTCGCGGATTCCAGGATGGCCCGCCGGCCTTCCAAAACCGCTGCCTCGACCGGCAGCATCGCTGCCAGGGCGCCGTAAAAGCCGCGGTTAAATGCGATGGCTGCCTCATCTGGAATGGGGAACTGCATCGCCACAACTGCCGGCAGGCTGCTGGATTTCATCAACTGGTGAGCGATGCCGGCAAAGCGCTGCTGCTCCGAGCCCATCCCCGACTGGCAGGCAGCCAGGACAACCAGGCGCAGGTTGGAACCTTGCAGGTAGCTGGCGAGCAGTTCGCCGCTCCAGCGCTGGCTCCGGCCAGCTTCATCTTCGAGATATAAAAAGCCTTCCTGTTTTCCTTCATAAAAGGCTGCATGCCCATCAAAGTGAAAAAAGGCGTAATCGGAACGCAAATGTTCGCGCAAGCTCGAGGGCGTGACGGGTGACAGGGTTGTGATGTGGGCAGTATTCCCCAGAGCCTCGCGCAGGGCCTGTTCACTGGCTGACAGGTTCAATTCGGCTAAATTTTTGGGCTGCGAGCGGGCATATAACACCGAAACGGGTTGTTTAAGACCGGCCGGCGCGGTCGGCTGGCTGCTTTCTACCAGGC
>Ga0268298_10001688_pt1 | contig 25384 bp, 23 predicted proteins | sample WWTPWeurt_MetaG_FD_194462 | JGI IMG/M metagenome (GOLD analysis project Ga0268298, IMG submission 194462) | Activated sludge microbial communities from WWTP in Nijmegen, Gelderland, Netherland - WWTP Weurt | ecosystem: Engineered > WWTP > Aerobic digester > Activated sludge | place...
GCTGGTTGCGCACGAGTTGGATGGCGTCGAGCAACTCCTCCCGGACATCCACCTCCCGTGGGCCATCATCGCGTTCGGGTCTGCCAAGGGAGCGCATGGACTTCACGATGGCCTTGATTCGCTCGGCGCCATGGCGGGCCTCTTCGATGCTGGCACACAGGACGGCTCGGTGCGGCTCCAACGGCTCCACCCCGGCCAGGAGGTCGTGCGCCGACGAGATGCCGGCGAGGGCGTAGCTCAGCGGGTTGTTGATCTCGAGCGCGACACCAGCCGCCAGCGTGCCGACCGAGGCGAGGCGTGTCGCCACGACCAACCTGTTCTGCAGGTCCTCCACCTCGGTCACGTCGGTGCGAGTTCCGGCCATGCGGGTCGCCCGGCCATCGGGCCGACGCGCGACCACTCGCCCGCGGGAGCGCACCCAGCGCCACTGGCCCGCCGAGGTGCGGATCCGGTAGTGGCCCTCGTAGGCGTCTGCGCCACCTTCCACGCTGGCGAAGAGCGCGGCCCGGGCGCGCTCACGGTCCTCGGGGTGGAGGACGCTCTCCCACCCCGCGAGCGTCGCGGCGATGTCGCCGGGCTCTACGCCGAGCATCTCCCACCAGCGCGAACCGAGCGAGAACCGATCGAGCTCGACGTCCCAGTCCCACTCAGCATGGGTGCCCGACGCGAGGGAAAGGCGGAGGCGCTCCTCGCTGGCCTTGAGCTCGACCAGGAGTCGCTCGTTCGCGGCAGCCGCCTGGCGGAGGCGGTCCTCGGCGTCCTTCCGCCAGGTCACTTCGGCGTGGGTTCCCGCCACCTGGACGGCACGACCCTCCCGGTCGCGCTCCACCACCCGGCCCCGGGAGTGGACCCAGCGCCATGAACCGTCCTTGGCCCGCATGCGGTACTGCGTGTCCAGGAGCGGGGTGAGTCCCTTGGCGTGCGCCACGACCTCTTGGCCGACGCGCTCGACGTCCTCCGGGTGCACCAGCGCGGCCCACCCAGTGAAGCTGGTTCCGAGCTCATCTGGCCCATAGCCAAGCAGGGTCGGCCAGAGCGCGTTGTAGGAGACTTGTCCGGTGGGGAGATCCCAGCTCCACACGCCGAGGCGGGAGCTCTCGATCGCGTGCGACAGCTGCTCTCGGCTCTGGCGAAGCTCCCGCTCGCTGTGCTCGAGGGCGGCGGTCCGCTCCTGCACCTTCTCCTCGAGCGAGTCCTGCACCGCCCGGAGCTGTCTGAGCGCCCCATCGAAGGCACGCGCCACCGTGTCGACCTCGTCGAGCGGTTCGGGGCTGGACGGTGATGAGCCGGGCGCTCCCTTCGGCGGCGCCCAGCCTGTGATCCGATCTCTGGCTGATCAGAGATCCACCCCAGTCTGAGGATCGCGGCCGACAGCCGGCGGGATCGTGATCCAGGCAGGGCGGGCGACGCCGGGCAGCACCCCCCGACCCGGCCGCAGGCCGGTGGGGAGGTGTAGTTGTCGTTGAGGGGCTGCCTACTGCTCTCGACCAGCCTCAGGCTCGGCCGAGTCGTCGGGGAGCTTGGCGCCCCGCTCCTTGGCGCGGTCGCGAGCGACCTGCTGCCTGTAGCTGGGCCCGTCGATGTCGAGGCGGATGGCGCGCATGTTGACGCGGTCGAGGATGGCCACCGCGAGGGTGGCGTCGCCAAGGTACTTGCCCCACGCGCTGAGCTTGATGTTGGAGCTGAAGGCGGTGGAGGTCTTGCCGTGGCGCCGGTCGATGAGGTTGAAGAGGGTGTGGGCGGCGGTGGGCTCGTCGTCGCGCTTCTTCACCTGGCCAAGGCCGACGTCGTCCACGATCAGGAGATCGGCCGCGGCCCAGCGCTTGAGGCGGCGCTGATAGGTGCCGTCGGCGAGGCCAGCGTAGAGGTCGTCGAGGAGGTCGACGCAGCGGGCGTAGCGGACCGACATCTGGGCTTGGCAGCCGCGCAGGGCGATGGCCTGGAGGATGTGGCTCTTGCCGGTGCCGCTCTTGCCGGTGACGACGAGGTCCTCCTTGCGGCGGGCGAAGTCGAGGCCGGCGATCTCCATGACGAGGGCCTTGTCCAGGTTGGGCTGGAACGGAAACTCGAAGGCCTCGAGAGACTTGCGCTCGGGCAGGCCGCTCTGGTCGATGCGCCGCTGGATGCGCCGCTCGATCTTGTTGGCGGCCTCGGCGCCGAGGACCCGGTCGAGGAGCGCGCCAGCGGCAGGCTTCTCCTGGGTCGCCCAGCCGAGGTGCTCGTCGAGGTGATCGAGGGTGTGGTTCAGCCCGAGAACGGCGAGGTGCTGCCGAAGTCGCTCGGTGAGGTCGCTGGGTCCTGGGGGTCGCTTTCGTCCGGACATGAAGCCTCCTGCGCGGTTTGCGCGATGGGAAGGTGGTCGTACTCGTCGAGGTCGCGCAGGCAGGTGTCGCCGGCGTCGAGGGGCTCCTCGAAGCGACGTGCGGTCTCCTCGGCCACGTACTCGGCGAGGCGTCGCGGGACGGCGCGGGCGGCCAGGATCCGCTCGATGGCCAGGTACTCGAAGGCGCCGTAGGAGCGGGCGTGCGCCAGGGCAGCGCAGAGGTCGGTGGTGGCGTAGCGCTCGCGCAGCAGGAGGATCTGGCGGGCGTGGTAGCCGGTGAAGCGCCCTTGGGCCGCGGTCAGGCCGGCGAGGAAGCGGCTGGCGTCGGCGCCCATGCCTGCGAAGGCCTGCTCGATCTGGCCGAGGTCGGCGCCGCGACGGTTCCACGGTGGGTGGATGAGCTGCGGGTCCACGTCGACGCCTCGGCCACGCGGCGCCAGCTCGTGGTAGGCCACCGGCTTGAGATCGGCGGCGTAGACGAAGAGCTCGTGCTGGGTGACGCGCACCGGGAGGATCTCGGTGATGTGGTCGTAGGGCACGGCGTAACGGTTGCCGTCCACGGCGACAAAGCCGTCGGCGGTGCAGACCCGGTAGAGGACGCGGGCGCTGTCGTAGGGGTGGGCAGGCAGTGGCCGAAGGTGCGGCCGCTCCTCGGCGAACATCTCCAGCTTGGATTGGCGGGTCTTCTTGTGGGGGCGAGCGTCGCAGATGGTTCGCTCCCACTCGGCGAGCTGGAGGCGCAGGTCCTCGACGTCGCGGAAACGCCGGCCGTTGAGGAAGCTCTTCTCGAACTCCCAGAAGCCGCGCTCGACCCGAGGCTTGTCGTTGGGGTGCCGGGGCCGGCATGCCACCGGCCTGAACTCGTAGTGAGTGGCGAAGGCCAGGAAGCGCGGGTTGTAGATGGGCTGATTCCCCTCCCAGCCGAGGACGACGGCCTTCTGGTTGTCGTACTTGCAGGCCTGGGCGGCACCCTCGAACCGGGCGAACGCCGCCAGGTGACCGTCCATGAGGGCGTGGTGGTCGCACCGCGGGTAGACGCTGAAGCTCTTGCGCGTCGAGTAGGTCAGTACGTACGAGAAGAGCTGGAAGATCTCGCGGCCTGTCGAGGTGAAGTCGATGGCGAAGGGCGACCAGTCGCTCTCGGCCATCTTGCCTGGCTCGGGCACCTCGGTGGGCTGGCTGGCGGTGGGCGTTGGCTTGGGCCTGGAGGCGCGGACCAGCTTCTTGATCGCGGTGTAGCCGCCGTCGAAGCCGGCCTGGCGCACCTCCTCGAAGACGCGCTGGGCGGTGATCTCCGGGTAGCGCTCCAGGAGGTCGGCCACCTTGGTGCGGAAGCCGTCTACCTTGCTGGCGCGGGGTGCACGAGCCGGCTGCTCGATGGCAGTGTGCTCCGCCTGGCGGGCCAGGCCGTGCTCGGTGAGGAACTTACGGACGGTGTTGCGGCTGACCGAGAGCGCCCGGGCGATGGCCCGGCGGGAGAGGCCCTGGTGGTGCAGCGTGACCATCTGGTGCAGCAGCTCCTCGCGGGTGGTCCAGGACATGGGCGACGGTCTCTCCGGTGGCGTGGGCGATGGTGCGGCCGAGGGCCGCAAGGACGGGGGCGAGCGAGAGGAGGGCCTGGGCGCAGAGCTCGCCGGCACGCGCCCCGAGCGCCGCGAGCGGCTGCCCGAGCAGGCGAGCCTCGAGGCGCGCCGACACGCGGGTCACCGTGGCGACGTCGGCCATCAGCCACTCCGCGTCGCTGCGGACGCGCCGCGCCGGATGCGGCCCCGCCCGCGCTGGCTGCGAGGTGCGCCACCGCTCCAGGACCTCGGACCGCCCCGCCTCGTCGGTGCCGAGCAGCTCCTCGACGAGCTTGGCCGTCTGCCGGAAGGTCATGCCGGTGCGGGCCACCACCCGCGCGGCCGCCGCCTGGTTGCGACGTGGCAACCGGGCCAGGGCCGTCGCCGCGCTCGACCCGAGCAGGCCGAGTCGCACGTCGGCCTGGACCGCCTCGTCGAGCCCCTCGGCCATGAGCAAGCGGCGCGAGACCCAGCTCTTGTGGCGCGACAGCCGCCGGGCGATCTCGGGCTGGTCGAGGCCGTCCTCGCGGTAGAGCGAGCGCACCAGCCAGGCCTCCTCCAGCTCGGTGAGGCCGTGCCGGTCGTGCAGGAAGGAGAGCGCGACCTTGGCCCCGGCGGCATCGACGTCGAGGGGGTGGACGCGCAGCTCGGCCCAGCCCAGCGTCTTCGCGGCACGCAGTCGCTTGAAGCCATCGACGACCTCCAGCCTGCCCTGCTCCGGCTCGAAGATCGCGATGGAGGAGAGCTGGCCGACGCTGGAGAGCGACTGCTGCATCCGCGCCACAGCGCCGGCCTCGCAGAGCCGCAGCGCGGAGAGCCGCTCGCCGAGCGCCTCCACCCGCACCACCCGCGCCATGGTCTCGCCGGCCTGCATCCCGCCCAGTTGGACCAGGGAGCCCGCCGCGGGGCGAGGGTGGCGCGTGACACCTTGTCCCAACGAACCACGTCCGAGACCCTCTCTCCCAGCGGATCCGCGGCGGAGGGTGGCGCGTGACAGGCGCCGTCACGGTGCCGCCGCCGTCCCAGAAACCAGCGTGGAAACCCGCATGAATGCAGGCAAACGGCGCAGGAGGGTGGCGCGTGACAGTGCCACCGCGCTGTCCCAGGACTCGAGCATCTCGGCCCTGAGCTGAGCGGGTTTGAGCGCGGAGGGTGGCGCGTGACAGGAGCCGCCTCGACGGCGCTCGCGGCTGCGCCGCTGGCGCTCCCGCTCTTCGACCCGGCTGTCCTGGAGGTCCCGGCGCCGCCGCCGCCGCGCCAGCTTGCGCCGACGCCTGGCTCGGCACGCTGGCCCGCACACCTGCTGCGACGTGCCCGCCGATGCCGCCGCCCTGAACCACCGCCGGCACTCCGTGCACCGCCTCCGGCAACCGCCACGTCGATCCATCGCGGCAGGGTCGCGCGGACCCATCACCTCGGGAAGTCCGGCGCGGTACAGGGTGGATCACGATCCCGCCGCTGGATCCTGGCCACGGCCGGCGGCGGGTGGATCTCTACGCCGCCACGGGGTGGATCACGGGGAAGGCGCCGCTAAAGGGGCGCTCCGGACGGTAGTTCCTTCGCGGCGTCGCTGAGCCGCGTGATCCGCGCGGTGAGGGCCATGGCCCGGCGGCGGGCGGCCGCCGCGACCAGGATGAGGGTGGTGAAGCCCACGAGGAGGTAACCCCATCCGACCCATCGGAAGGGGGCGAACACCGAGGCGTCCTGCGCGAGGACCAGTTCGAGCGTCAGGGCGTCCAGCGGCGGGGCCAGCGTCACGGGCCGGGCGACCCTGATGGCGCCGGGCTCCGAGTCGGGGCGGGAGGCGTGGAGGAGCTTCGCTCCACCGGAGAGGAGGCTGGCCTCGGTGCCGGGGTCAATCCCGCGCGTCGCCGCGGAGAACACCACCCCGAGGTCGAAGCGGACCAGGATCACTCCCTCCTGGTGCTGGGTTGGAGGGAAGACGACGGGGATGGCCATGAAGACCAGCACCGTCCCGTCCGGCCGAGACTCGAGCCCGGCGCGCGGGCTGGGAGCCGAGCCCTCGTCGAGCGGTTCGCGGGACGAGGGCCCCGTCAGGTTCGAGGCGATGGGCCGCCCTTCGAAGTCGCAGAGGACGAGCTCCGACCGACCCACCACGGGAAGCCGGTGCTCCCGGAGGAACGGCAGCAGGTAGGTGTCTCGACCGGCAGAGTCCACCAGGCCGTTCGCCACGAAGGAGTTGGCCGCGAGGTCGGTCGCGTCCTGGGCGATGGCGTTCAGCGTGGAGGTGAGCTCCCGCTCGACGAGGCTGGCGTGGTGCGCCAGCTGGGAGTCTATGCGCTCCGTGACCAGGTGACGGATCGCGAGGTAGGACATGGCGCCGAGGGCGAGTGCCACCACCATGGCCAGGCCCAGCGCCGTGACCGTCACCCGGTTGGTGATGCTGCGCGCGAGCCACGATCGATACAGGTGCCCGGGCCACCGGCGGCCGGCGCCCGGAGCAGGCGCCTCAAGGCCCATGGCTGCGGCGCCTCGGGCCGGAGGCTCGGACGATGGCCCCGTCGGCTTCGTACACCGCGACGAAGACGTCCTGGGGCGACAGCGCCTCGTGGCGCTCGCTGGTGAACGGCCGCGGGTAGAACTTCACGAGGCCCTGGTGCGGCCCGAGCCGCTCCAGGGCATCTCGGACGGCCGCCCGGTCGGTCGAGCGCGCCTGTCCGATCGCCTTCGCCAGCAGGTGGGTCAGGTCATAGGCGTGAGCGACGCCCACGGGCGCCCGGATGCCCCTGGCGCCCGTGGTCTTGAAGAGGCGGTTGTGCGCGGCGACGAGGCGCGTCGCCCGGACGTCTCGTGCGCCGATGAAGCTGTAGGTCTGGACCACGGTGAGGTCGACCTCGTGGAGCGCAGGACCCGCCAGCTCTGGCAGGTCGCCCCCGGTGACGCCCCAATGGCTCAGAATGGGGACTCGCTGCCCGGGAGGGAGCGACGCGACCTCCTTGATGAGCGTACCCGCCTCGTTGGCGTTCGAGACGAGCAGGACGGCCTGCGCGCCCTGCCGCAGCAGATCCTGGTACGGCTCGAGGAACGACTTGTCGTTCCAGTTGAACCACCTCGTCGCCACGATGCGCTGACCGGGGTTGCGCACCGACCAGGCCTCGGCGGCGGCGAGGCTGCTCCGGCCCCAGCTCGTGTTCAGCAGGAGCATCCCGACCTTCGTGACGCCGCGCTCCCTGGCTTCGCCGAGCACCGCGGCCATGGCCCAGCTGTCTCGAATCGAGAGGCGGAAGACGAAGTTGGGCTTGTACCCGTTGTCCACGATGGCGTCCGCGGCGCCCCACGGATCGAGCAGCGGGATTCGCTCGGCATGGATGGTGGGGAGGGCCTCCAGGACGGTCGGGCTGAAGCGACCGCAGAAGACGGCCACCAGATCCTTCATGCCGGCCATCTCCTTGATGTTGCCGATGCTGCGTGCGGGAACGGAGTGGTTGGCCCGCTCCACCAGTGCGAGCGGCCGACCGCCCAGGACGCCACCTGCCGCGTTGACCTCGGCGACGGCCAGGAGGATGCCCTCCCGGATCGCTTCCGCAGAGTTGCTGTGGGCGTATCCGAACTCGGCGTCGAGGCCGACGAGTACTGGCTCGTGCGCGTTCCGGGCCATGTCGATCAGTGATTCCGGAGCAAGCCGATCACTGATTCCGGCGGAAGCCGATCACCGATTCCGGAGCAAGCCGATCGCTGAACGCATAGCCAGGTGGGAGGCCCGAGGGGCCGTCACCCGGGAGCGTTGACGTCGCTGGGTAGTCCGTCGTCCATGCCACCTCCCCAACGGAGGTGGTGATGGCGGCAGAGAGGCTACCCATGCGGAAGCTGAGAGAGGTCATCAGGCTGAGGTTGCAGGGCGGGAAGTCGGGCCGCGCCATTTCGCGGAGCTGCGGGGTAAGCGCCCGGTGAACCCCACCTGTCGGGCGGCGGGGTCGGCGTGAGAGGGTGCGGCGAGGGGCGGAGGATCAGGGCGCGGCGGGAGCTGCGCGCGCGGCGGCCCAGTTCGGCGGGAGCAGCTCGTCGAGGCGGCGGTTGGGCCAGCCCTCGGCGATCTTCTTGAAGACGTCGGTGAGGTACACGAGGGGGTCCACCCCGGCCAGCATGGCGGTGGAGATCACCGTGTAGGCGATGGCGGCGCGCTCGCCGCCCTGGTCGGAGCCGGCGAAGAGGTAGTTGGCCCTACCGACCGCGACCTGGCGAAGCGCCCGCTCGGACGCTGTGTTGTCGAGCGGTAGGCGGCCGTCCTCAAGGAAGCGGCGGAGGGACTGCCACCGGTTGATGGCGTACTGGCAGGCCTTGGCGAGCGCGCTCTTCGGCGGCTCGGCGTTGTAGGTATCGGCCACCCACTTGCCGAGGGCGGCGAGGATGCGGGGCGCGTCGGCCAGCCGCCGAGCCAGGCGGGCCTGGTGATCCTCGCCCGCCTCGGTGGCGGCGCGCTCGATGGCGTAGAGCTTCCCGATCAAGTCCACGGGGATGGAGGCCCGCAGGTCGCCGGCCTCCAGCGTCTCGACGAAGCCGCGCCGGGCATGAGCCCAACACGACACGAGGACTGCGGTGGCCCCCTCTCGCTCGAAGAGGGCGTCGTAGCCGGCGTAGCCGTCGACCTGCAGCCAGCCCTTGCGGTCGGCGAGGAAGGACTGGGGACCCGAGCCTTTCCAGTCGGGCGTGTAGACGAAGGACGACCACGTGCCATCGCCCAGGTACACCCAGAGGTGCCCGCGCTTCACGCCGTTGGGGTGGTCCGAGTCGAGGACCTTGATGCCGGTGTCGTCGCTCTGCAGGAGGTGCGCCGCCACCGACTTTCGCCAGATGGCACGCGCGATGGGTGAGAGCGCGTCGGTTCCAGCGGCCACCCAGTCACCGAGCGTAGAGGGCTTCAGGTCCACGTCGCTCCGGGCGTAGATGCCGGAGAGCCGGTGGAGCGGCAGGTGGTCCTTGTACTTGGAGACCAGCACGTGGGCGACGAGCCCGGGCCCTGGAATCCCCTTGTCGATCACCTTGGCCGGCACGGGCGCCACCACCATGCCATCGCCGCACTTGCGGCAGGCGCACTTGGCCCGCAGGTCCACGATCACCTTGAAGCTGGCCGGCACGAACTCGAGCGTCTCGCTCCGCTCGTAGCCGGCGCACTCCTTCTCGCCGCCGCAGGAGTCGCAGATCAGGTCCTCGGGCGAGGGCTGATGGATCACCTCCTCGCGCGGCAGGTGGGCCGGCAGCAGCTTGCGCCCGTGACCCTTGCGGGGACGCAGCGCGGGCGGCGCGATGGGCGCCTCGGGGTCTTTCGCGGCCTCCAGGAGGACCTGGAGCGCGGCGTCCACCTCGCGGGCCTCGGCCTGGGCCTGGGCCACGAAGAGCGCCAGCTGGTCCGGGTCGATCTTCTCGGAGCGTCGCCCGAACTGGTGGCGCTGGAGCTTCATGATCTGCAGCTCCAGCTCGGTGTTCCGCGCCAGCAGCTTCTCCACCATCGCCATCGCGGCGTCGACCTGCCCCGCGGAGATGACCGTCCGCAGGTGGTCGGAGACGCCCTTGATGTCGGCCGCGCGGGTCACGGCCCCCTATTGATCACACCCCCGCCGCAGAGGCAATGGGACGCCCCGCCCCGTGATCATGGGGCGCTCGCGGCGCCCACCTCGGCCGCCGCCGCGCGCCGCGCAGGTCGATCCCCTCCAGCATGAGCGCCAGCTCCGGGCCCTCGAGCGTCACGTGGCCGGCGCCCGCCTCCGCCTCGCGCGGCGGCCGGAAGACCCCGCGCTCCAGTCTCTTGTAGACGAGCAGGTAGCCGTTGCGGTCCCAGAGCAGCAGCTTGGCCCGGTCACCTCGGCGGTTCAGGAAGACGAAGACGTGGCCGCAGAGCGGGTCCTCGCCGATGACCTCCCGCGTCGCCACGGCCAGGCCATCGAAGCTCTTTCGAAGATCCACGGGCCGGGCGCACAGGTAGATCCGGACCGTCGACGGCAGCGTCAGCACGCCGGCTCCGCCACCACCACCTCCAGCAGCCGGCGCAGCGCCTCGGCTTCGAACCCGGGGCCCACCCGGATCCGGACGTCGCCGATCGCCACCTCCATCACGCCGTCGCTCGCGGCCCGGGCCGGCCGTGGCACCTCCACCGGGACGAACTCGATCTTGCCGGCCGGCTCGACCGTGTCCCGCCGCCGCCACCAGGCCAGCCGCCGCGCCGTGATCCCGGTCTCCCGGCTGAACGCCGCCATCGACAGCCCGCTGGCCGACAGCGCGTCCAGGGCCGCGCGACCCTCCGCCTCGCCCCAGTACCGGTTCGCCGCCAATGCCCTCAGCTTCGCCAACTCCGCCTTGCCCATGCACACCTCCGGGCGGCGGACTCTGGGCCAGGCTCGTCAGGCGCGGAAGGTGTGGTTCACCGGGCGCTTACGCTGCGGGATCTCGCCGAGCACGGTGGGGACGTACCTGGGCAGGATCGCGCTGGCGAAGCTGAGCTGGCCGCTGCCACCCGAGCTGGACGACGACGAGGTGCTGGAGCGGCTGCTCTTCCCGGACGAGCACCACCCGGTCTCGAACCGGCCGGAGCCGAACTGGTCGTGGATCCACCGCGAGATGCAGCGGCGGCACGTCACCAAGATGCTGCTCTGGCAGGAGTACCGGGAGGCCCAGCCGCTGGGCTTCCAGTACAGCCAGTTCTGCGCCCGCTACACGGCGTGGGCACGGCCGCTGTCGGCGACGATGCGGCAGGCCCACCACGCCGGCGAGAAGACCTTCATCGACTTCAGCGGCAGCGGGCTCGACGTGGTGAACCCGCACACGGGCGTCTGCCGCAAGGCGGTGCTCTTCATCGCGGTGCTGGGCGCGTCCAACCTGACCTACGTGGAGCCGGTGCTGGACCAGGACCTGCCGACGTGGATTGGCTGCCACGTCCGCGCCTGCGAGTACTTCGGCGGCACCAGCGAGATCTGGGTGCCGGACAATCCGCGGGTCGGGGTGACCAGGGCGAGCAAGTACGAGCCCGTGCTGCAGCGGACGTACGAGGAGCTTTCGGCGCACTACGGCGCGGCGGTGATCCCGGCGCGGCCCTACAAGCCGAGGGACAAGGCCAAGGTCGAGGTGGCGGTGCTGATTGCCTCGCGCTGGATCCTGGCGGTCCTGCGGAACAGGACCTTCTACTCGATGGCGGAGATGCGGGCGGCGGTGGCGCCGCTGCTGGAGAAGCTGAACGCCCGGAAGATGCGCCGGCTCGGCAAGTCGCGTCGCGAGTTGTTCGAGGAGATCGAGCGGGCGGCGCTCAAGGCGTTGCCGGTGCGCCCCTACGAGTACGCCGAGTGGGCCCAGCCGACTGTGGACCTGAGCTACCACCTCGAGCACGACGGTCACTTCTACAGCGTCCACTTCGGCCTCATCGGCGAGAAGCTCGACCTGCGCGCCACCGAGACCACCGTCGAGATCCTCCGCCGCGGCCAGCGCATCGAGAGCTACCCGCGCAGCTACGCGAAGGGGAAGTACACCACCCTCAAGGAGCACATGCCGCGCGCCCACGTGGACCAGGTGGAGTGGACGCCGGAGCGGCTGACCGACTGGGGTCGGAAGACGGGGCCGAACACGGGGGCGTTGCTGGAGGCCATCATGGCCTCGAAGGCCCACCCGCAGCAGGGCTTCAAAGCGTGCCTCGGGGTCCTGCGCAAGACCAAGGAGTACCCGCGGGAGCGAGTGGAGCGCGCCGCCGCGCGGGCGCTGCACTTCAAGATGCTCAACTCCGGCAGCGTCGCCTCCATCCTCAAGAACAACCTCGATCAGGTGCCACTGCCCGGCGAGGAGCCGCAGCAGGCGCTGCCGCTGCACGAGAACATCCGCGGCGGCGACTACTACCACTGACCCGAGACCGCGCCGACGCGGCCTCGCGGCGCCCCGGCGCCGGGCATCCTGCCCGCCCGCCGTCATCATCGAGGCCAGGGAGAAGTGCATGCTCGTGGAGCAGACGATGGAGAAGCTTGTGGCCATGAAGCTCAAGGGGATGGCGGAGGCGCTACGCCGCTGGATGGAGGCGCCCAAGGAGAAGGAGATGACGCCGCTCGACCTGGTCGGCCTCCTGGCTGACGGCGAGTGGCGCCACCGCCAGCAGCGGAAGCTGACGGGCAGGCTGCGGACCGCCCACTTCCGCCAAGATGCCTGCGTCGAGGACATCGACTACCAGCACCCCCGGGGGCTGCAGAAGTCGGTGATGCTGGACCTCGCCGCGTGTCGCTGGGTGGAGGCCCATCAGAACATCATCCTCACGGGCCAGACCGGTGTTGGAAAGAGCTACCTCGCCTGCGCGCTCGGCCAAAAGGCGTGCAGGGAGGGCCACTCGGTGGTCTACCGTCGCGCCAGCCGCCTCTTCGACGAACTGGCCCAGGCCCGCGCCGACGGCACCCACTTCGCGCTGCTCCGGCGCCTCGCCAAGACCGCCGTGATCATCATCGATGACTTCGGAATGGAGGTGCTCAGCGCCGCCCAGCGGAAGGACTTCCTGGAAGTCATCGAGGACCGCTACGGCACCTCGTCCACCGTCATCACCAGCCAGCTCGACCCCACCCACTGGCACCCGGTCATCGGCGACGAGACCATCGCCGACGCGGTGTGCGACCGACTCGTCCACAACGCACACAGGGTGAAGCTCGGCGGGGAGTCGATCAGGAAAACGAAGGCGGACTTGACCCGGACCCAGAAGCCGGCGAAGTAGACCTACCCAGCGGCGTCACGCCCCGGGTGATCGCCTTGCCGGAACGGGTGATCGGCATCGGCCGGAATGGCCGATCGGCATGGCCGGAATACGCAGTATCGGCGAAGAAGTGGACCAAGTACGAGCGGAGGGCGGTGGCGCTGGAGTCGGCGGTGGCCGCCGACGCGATCCGGCTGTTCCCGCAGAACCTCGCCGGGCGCAAGCAGCACACCGAGAAGCTCGAGAAGTGGATCGCCCATCTCGGGATCGCCATCTAAGGAGGCGCACTGAAGACCTCGTGGGACCGACCTGCTAGAGGGATTCTGCGCGGAGGCCGCGACGATGTCATGCACCCACGAACATGACATTGCGCTCGAACAGGAGCGACAATAGTTGTCCAACCCGTTCCATGGACATGCTTCGAGATGATGGGCGGACAAGAATCTGCATCGCACCAGACTGGAAGCCAGACCCGCGCATCAACACTTGCCGCCGCACCGAGAATCCCAGGTCATTCCAAAGGAACTCGCCGGGGCCTGGGCCCAGTCGAACTCCGTCAGCGGCGAGTCGCCCGCTAAGCTTGTGGTCATCGACCACTGCCGTTACCTCGGGCATCAGGACGAATCCAAACTGGATGCCCTCGCATCCGCCGCCATTCAGTTCGCCGAGTAGCTCGTTTACGACTGGCATAGTCACCGCGAGCGCGCCAGGGTCAAGCTCGATCTCGAGATGCGGAGGATGAACTCCGCTGGGCGCCGCTATGGTGAGCCCGGGCATACGGTGGAGGCGATGGCTTGACGTGCATGGGACGCCCAGCCTCTCGGCAATGGGGCCAACCAATGTCAGCGCAGTTGCGACGGTCTTCGTCAGATTCGATTCGCTAACAGAGACATGGATGTCATCCACAATTGTCCCGTAGTCCCCCAGGACGCTGCCACCTTGGAAGGACGAGAACACTTCTTCGTATTCGTCCTTGGAGAACGGCTGGTGCGCAAACTGCAGCACTCTGTTCGTTACCGCGACGATGTTGGAGAGCGAATCGGGCGAATGAACATTGAATCCCTGCAGGAGGTTCAGGGGGGCGCCAATGGCCCCTACGTCAATGCCCATGAGGCCCACTGGAACAACTTCCACCTTCTGGCCGTAAGCGAAGCCTGCCTCAAATGACACCCACTGAGAACGAACGGAATCCGGAGTGAGGAATACGAACATGATCTTAGAGGCGCGCAACCTGAGCCATCCCCTCATTCAGATGAGGCCGAAGACTTCACGGATCGTAGCATGCTGACGGAGGAGCTCATCGAATTTCGCCATTAGCGGCCGTGCGCGCTCGTCGCGCATGTTGAGGAGGCAGTCGAAGTAGAACAGCCCCTGGTTGAGCAGCGAGTGCGCCCGCTCCTTCGAGGTGTTGGCCCTCATCCGGCGGTCCTCGCCGACGGCCTCTCCCGCCGCGCCGAGCAGCGTCAGCAGAGCGGCGGCGATGGCGCCCACCAGGAGGATGCGGTCGCGCCGCGCCGGCGTGCTGATGCGCGTGTCGGTGAGCCCCATGCCGAAGCGGAGGTTCTTGAGGTCGCGGAAGCTCTCCTCGATGGTGAACCGCCTGCCGTAGAGCTTCACGATCTCGGCGCCGGTCCTGTCCTGGTGGCTCGTGGCGAGGCACCACGCTTCCTTCATGCCCTTCGCCTTCACGCAGACCACGGCGCCGAGTTCGCGCCGCGCCTTGGTGACGCTCGCCTTCTTGAGGAGGAGCGGACGCCCGCTGGCCGGCACCCACGCCTTGGCCGGCCTGGTCTCGCCATCGGCGCTCGTCACCTTCACGACGCCGCGGAACCGCACCACGAAGTCGAAGCCGAGCTGGTCCTTGAGGAGCTCGTAGAGGGCTTGGTCCCCGAAGCCACGATCCGCGAGCACCGTCACCTTCGTGCCAGGCGGTACGACCTCGGCGAAGCGCTCGAGGAGCACGTCCTCGTGCTCGTTGCGCCACCCTTCCAGCTCGGACTTCACGACGCTCTTCCAGAGCAACGGCGTGGCGCGGCCGTGCTTGGTGATGAGGTAGAGCGCGATGGTGGACTGGTCGTCCTGGTCGAAGTCGGTCCAATCGAGCGCCACCACGATCTCCGGCCGGCTGGCGATGACGAACGGCACCCAGGTGGCGAAGAGCTTCCAGACGTCGACGCCGGTGTTGGAGAAGAACCGGTCCACCTGCTTGATGGCGTGCTTCCCGTCGAGTTCCTTGGCGACGGCGAGCGCACGCCCGAGCGCCCCGACCGCGAGCTGGGCGCCCTGCAGGGCACCCACCGTGGCGTCGGCGAGCGAGGCCACTCGCTTGGCGTGGAGGTCGTAGTCGAAGATCGAGGAGACGAAGTCGTGCACGCGGCGGGGGCGGATGGCGTGGGTGCGCATGGGCCCCGCACCATGATCTCAACCCCGCGGATCGTCTACAACTCCGCCCATCCCATGACCGTGGGAATGAGGGGATCGGTCAGGTTCAGGACTGCTCACCCAGCATGCAGGCATGGAGGCTTGCGTCCGGCTATTACTATCTACTACGCCAAGCCCCAGCGCCGGCTGCCCTTCCTGGTCTGCTCAGTACAGTGAACCGCCAGCGCACGCCTGTAACTCGCTGGTTGAACAACTCTGCAGTGGAAGGTTGATCCGCTCCTTCTCTCGAAAATCAGGATGGCCGGCCTTGGCACAGACCGGACAGGCAAGAGCCGAACTCGGTGTGTATTGTTTTCAAAGTGCGTCAAATGAACAGCTATGTGGTCGCCTGTGTCAAACGTGAATGTCACCTTCTTGCTCGCCCCTGGTCCGACAGCAAAGAACGCCCCTAGCGTCGCCACCGGGAGCTGAATCTGATGCCCACCTCCGGTCTCACGCAGGATCTGAAGGTAAAGGCGCTGGGGCTTCTGCGACAGCGTGGAGGCCTCTGCTAGGAACTCATGTCGCACCGCTGGTCGCGCCGCCCTCTTTAGAACGCGTCTAAAGAGCGGCGGTCGAATGGCGGGAAACCTCGGTAGCTTCTGACCTGCCCCCCGGAAACTGGACGGATCGCGATGTGAGTCCTCCAATGGAGGACGCATGCGCAAGAGCAGGCATACCGAAGAGCGGATCATCAAGGCGCTGAACGAGGTGGAGGCCGGCGCCAAGCTGCAAGACGTGACCCGGAAGCTCGGGATCACCGAGGCGACCTTCTACCGGTGGAAGTCGAAGTACGGCGGCCTGGAGGTCTCGGACGTGAAGCGCCTCAAAGGGCTCGAGGACGAGAACCGAAAGCTGAAGACGCTGGTGGCCGACCTGACCCTCGACAAGCAGGCACTGGAGCACCTCCTCGGAAAAAAATGGTAGGGCCCGCCGCGCTTCGCCTGGCCGTCACCGAGCTGGAGGCGAAGTTCGCGATGAAGAAGCGTCGGGCCTGTCGCGTCATCGGTCTCGCGCCGTCGACGCTCTACTACCGAAGCCGTCGCCCAGAGCGGGCCGAGGTCCGAGCGCGGCTGCGCGACCTGGCGGCCCAGCGTCCGCGCTGGGGCTACCGGCGCCTCCACGTGCTCCTCCACCGCGAGGGGCACCAGCTCAACCACAAGCTCGTCTTCCGGCTCTACCGCCTGGAAGGGCTGGCAGTCAGGAAGAAGAAGCGGAAGAGGATGACGGCCTCGCTGCGGGTCGTGCCTCCGCCGCCGACCCGGCCGAAGCAGCAGTGGACCATGGACTTCACCCAGGACTCCCTGGCAAGCGGGCGGCAGTTCCGGACGTTGAATCTCATCGACGCCTTCACCCGCGAGTGCCTGGGCATCGAAGCCGACCACTCCCTCACCGGTCCCCGCGTCGTTCGGTTCCTTGACCGGATGGTTGAGTTCCACGGGAAGCCCGAGGTCATTCGCATCGACAACGGGACCGAGTTCACCAGCAGCGCCGTAGACGCCTGGGCGTATCGCAACGGCGTCAGGCTGGACTTCATCTCCAAGGGCAAGCCGACGGAGAACGGCCACATCGAGAGCTTCAACGGGAAGTTCCGGGACGAGTGCCTGAACCAGAACTGGTTCATCCACCTCGACGACGCTCGCCTTAAGATCGAGGCGTACCGGGTCGACTACAACGAGGTAAGGCCGCACAGCTCGCTGGACAACATGACGCCGAAGGAATTTACTCGGGGTCTTACTGGACTCGCATTAGCAGCCGCCCAGTGATGGGGGGCAGGTCACCCACTGCGACACGACCTGGTTGGTGGTGATGAGCATGCTGCCCCGCTCGTACCGCCGGGCCACGAGTTGGAAGAACAGATGGGCGGCTCGTTTCTCGAACGGCAGGTAGCCGAGCTCGTCGACTATGAGGAGCTTGGGCCGTGAGAAGTAGGTGAGCTTCTCGGCGAGCAGGCCCTCGGCCTCGGCCTTGGAGAGCGCCGCCAGCAGGGCGGTGGCGCTGGTGAAGAGGACCGGGTGGCCGGTCTCGACGGCGGCGCGTCCGAGAGCGATCGCCAGGTGGGTCTTGCCGACGCCGGGCGGGCCGAAGAGGAGGACGTTCTCGCCGTGGTGGATGAAGCGACCGGTCGCCAGCTCCCGCACGAGCTTCTGGTCGATGGAGGGCTGGAACTTGAAGTCGAATTCCTCCAGCGTCTTCACCACGGGGAAGTGGGCGATCTGCAGGTGCATCGCCACGCGCTTGCGCTGCTTGGCCTCGACCTCTTCGCGGAGGACCCGGTCGATGAAGTCGAGGTAGGTGGGTTGGCCTCGGGCAGCCTCCGACAGCAGGGCGTCGAGCTGCTCGGAGATGCGGGTGAGCCGCAGGCTGGCGAGGCTCTCAGCGACACGGGCGTGGACGATCTCGCTCATGCCGCCTCCTCGATGACGGCGGTGTAGTCGGAGAGGCTCCGGCCCATGGCAGCCAACTGCCCTGGAGGCGGCTCGGCCGCTGGGATCTCGGCTGGGGTCCGCCAGATCCCCACGAAGTGGGCGGGATCTCGCACGATGGCGCCTGGCTCGGATGACCTCGCATGGGCCGCGACCCGCTTGGCGCCGGCGAAGACCTCCACCGTCGCATCGCGGACCTGCACCTCCACGTGCTCGCCCACCAGGGCGTGCGGCACGCTGTAGCGGACGGTGTCGATGTCCACCAGGCAGTCGTTGCTGACGACTCGGCGGAGCCGCCGGACACGGCTCGGCAAGGGGCGCTGAGGAAGCGGGATCAGGGTGGCCAGCTCCACCTCGGTGAACAGGTCGGCCGGGCGCCTGCCGGTGGTGCCGTGGATGCGCTGGTCAGCCTCCGCCATCCACTGGACCAGGTGGCCCTCGAGCGCGGCAAACGACTCGAAGCGCCGACCCGCGATGCCGTTGCGCTTCACGTACTTCACGCCGGACTCGGTCTTGCCCTTGGTCCTGGCCCGGTAGGGCTTGCAGGCCCGCGGCGTGACGTCCCAATCCCGGCAGAAGGCCAGGTAGGCGGGCTGGAACACCACCGTTTGGGCGCCGCGATTCACCGAGGCCACGAGGCAGCGGGAGTTGTCTCCGAGCACCTCCTTGGGGAGGCCGCCGAAGTGCCGGAAGGCGCATGCGATCCCCTCGAGCCAGTCATCCTGCCGCTCGCAGAGGAATGCCTTCACGAAGAGCCGTCGCGAGTACCCCAGGACCGCCACCAGGAAGTGCACCGTGACCTGGCGCCCGGCGATCCAGACCCGCCGCTGGCCGAAGTCGATCTGCAGCTGCCGACCCGGGGCGGTCTCGAAGCGGAGGGTGGCCAGGTCGGCCGCCCGGACCTCGCGCCGCCGCCCCTGGAGCACCCGTTGGACCGTCCTGAGGCTGGCCGGGGTACCCCTGGTCTCTAGGAGCCGCCGGACCACCACGGCGTTGCCCTCGGCCTCGCCATCGAAGAGCGCCACCGCCTCGGCCAGCTTGGCGGTGTCCAGCCGCCGGGCCGCCGGCCGCACCTGGACCTCGGCCGCCTCGGGACTCCGGAGGTACCGACGCACCGTGTTGCGGGCCAGCCCGAGCTCCCGGGCGATCCCCTTCACGCCCCAGCCGCGCCCCGCGAGCACCCGCATCTGCTTGACCGCCTCCGCCTCGACCATCGGCACCTCCCCATCCACCGGGGGTGCCACGAAACCCACGTCCATCGCCATGCCCGCCTCCTTGGTGAAGCCTTGCAGGAGGGGGGTCAGGATTAGTGGCGCATGGGGGTCAATTATCCTGGCGCGCTACAGGTCTACACGCTCTGCGCCGATGGCCGGCTCGGGCACGTCCGGGTCGGTCTGTCGATCCGGATCTCTGGGGACCAGGTCGAGGCCTACTTGGTGGCGGCCGGCGCCGCTGGGCTCACGCGATCTCCTACCAGGCGCCGCGGCCAGCGCCCTGCGCCGGCCGACGTCCTGGAGGCGCTGCGCGAGGCGGTGGACGGCACGCGGCGCGTCACTGAGATCGTGCAGGCGCTCAAGATCCTCGGCCGGACCTCGCCGACCACGCAGCCGACCGAGGTCAATCTCCGCAAGGTCCTGGATGCCACCCTGGCCGTCGCCGGGAACGACCTGAGGCGGCGGGCGCGCCTGGTCTGCGAGCTGTCGGAGGTTCCGCCCGTGGTCGGGGACGAGGGCCGGCTGGGCCAGGTGCTCCTCGACCTCCTCAATAATGCGGTGCAAGCCATCGAGGCTGGCCACCCGGAGGAGAACACGATCATGGTGCGATTGCGGCACGTCGGCGAGCAGGTCTTGGTCGAGGTGGCCGACACCGGTACCAGCATCGCCTCGGGCGACCTGGCGCGCGTCTTCGATCCCTTCTTCCCGGCGAGATGGCCCGTCGGCGGATTCGGCCGCGGGCTCGCGGTGGCCCAGCGCATCGCCACCGAACTCGGGGGGACGATCGAGGCGCAGAGCCGCCCCGGAGAAGGCGCTGCGTTCCGGCTCAGTCTTCCCGAGGCGCGCCAAGGCGGTGCCGATCGCCAGTAGTTCGACGGCGCAGCGCAGCGTGGCCGCGAGCGACAGTGAAATGCGGCGGCCGGCTACGGTGTGATCCTGCCCAGGGCTTTGGCGTCGCGCACGCGCGGTAGAGGCGCCCACGATGCGTCGTCGAGAGGTACCGCGCTCGGTGCCTCGAGCTTTCCAGAGTATTCCAGGATTCGACGCGCCTCTTGTCCGATGGCGGCCAAGCCGACTTCCTTGTGGAGGAGGCCGACACCGAGGGCCCGGAACCTCGCCACCATGTCGTCCGAGGTGTCGTCCGCAATGGCCACGATCGCGAGTTCGGTCTCTCCACCTGCCGTCCTCAGGAGTCTCACCAGCTCCAAGCCATCCAGCGCTGGCATCTCGAGGTCGGTGACGACGAGATCCAGAGCCAGTATCTCGTCTGTGAGCAGTCGCAGCGCAGCGTGACCATCGCTGGCTACCAATACTTCGCCTCCAAGCTCCGCGAGTTCCTGCTCGAGCGCGTATGCGACGATCGGGTCGTCTTCGACGAGTAGGATTCTCGGCGCAACAAGGGATCTGGATGCCGTCAACTGAAGCCTCTGTCAGCTCCCCCCACCGGAAAATAGCCATGTCGGCCCGCACGGTGCTGCCCCGCGTACCGGGGACAAGCATTGGCCCGAAGTTCGCTGTGCCAGGTCCCTGAGAGACCGACTGACGCGGGCTGGCGCCATGGTCAAGGCAGCGAAGGATGGCGCCGAAGCCGTTGCGTTGTGGAAGGCTCGTGGTCCATTCGAGGCGGTCGTGAGTGACTTCGAGATGCCGGGCACCACCGGGCTCGAGCTCTACCGGCTGATCCGCTCCATCAGCATCGAGACGGCCTTCCTCCTTGTGAGCGGAGTGGCGCTCGACCAGGCCGATGCGGAGCTCAGTCCCGATCCGCGGGCGGCGACGTTGGCGAAGCCGTACCAAACGACGGAGCTACTCCAGACCGTGGCGCGGCTCCTCGGAGTACGCTGACATACCGCCGAGGAATTCTGGTGAGCCGGCCAAACCGTGGCCAGCCAGCGCGAAATCAGGCCAGGCGAACACGGCTCGCGAGCCATGCGCCGACCTGCTCAACCGATATGGGCCGGCTGAGCCGCGGCGGCGCGGCCGGTTCGCCGTCGGTGGCCCCGCCATCGCCGCCCACTTGCACCAGGGCCTCCACCTGTGGCGAGCCGTCCGCCGCCAGCGCCTCGCCGAGATCCGCAGCGGACGCCGGGTCGCAGAGGATCAGGTCATAGCGGCCGCCGGCCCTCAGGGCTGCCAGGGCGCTCGACACGGTGGCGTGAGGCGCCACGTCGAAGGCCTTCGAGAGGGTCCGATAGGCGGCGGCACATTCGAATGGATCGCCATCCACCACCAGCAGCCGACGGCGGCTCGCACCAGGCGAGCCAGCCTGTCGCGACAGGGCCACGCGGGCCAGCGACGTAGGGGCTGGGAGCCAGACACGGAAGACCGTGCCAGCAGCCTTGGGCGACTCGACCTCGATGCGGCCACCCGCTGCCTGGACGATTCGGGCGCAGCTGGCCAGGCCGAGGCCGGTGCCCCGCATGCGCGCGCCTCCGGAGGTGAAGCCTGGGGTCGCCACGTAGAACGGGTCGAAGAGGTGGTCTCTGAGATCGCTCGGGATGGGCTCGCCATCATCGCGGATCTCGACCATGGCGCCGCTCGGCTCGGCCCACAAGGCCAGCGACACGGTGCCTCGCGCGGGCGCACTGCCTGCCACCGCCGAGGCCGCGCCCAGCAGGAGTTCCAGAAAGGCCTGCCCGAGGCGGGCTTGGCTTCCCTGGACCAGGATCGGGCCTGCGGGCAGGTCGGTCACGAAGGCACCGTGTCGACGAATCTCTGGGCCAGCCAGACGGGCGGAGTGCTCCAGCGTCTCGACCAGGTCCGCCAGGTCCCGGTCGCCCGCCGCCCGGTCGCGCGAGAAGGACATGAGCTCACGCACGATGAGCGCGATGCGGCGGCCCGCCTGACGCGCCTCGCCCAGCGCGGTCCGGGCCTCGTCGAGCGAGGCGCTGGCGCCACCATCGTAGGCCTGGAGCTCCTCGCTGGCGAACTCGACGTCCGCGAGGAGGATGGCCAGGGGGTTGTTGAGCTCGTGCGTGAGGCCGCGGGCCAGCCGGTCGGCCGCAACCAACCGGTCCGATGCGTCCAGCTCGATGCGGACGGACTCGAGCTGCTCCACCCGCTCGGCGGACTCCCGCTGCGCTCGCTCCAGCTCGATGGTGCGGGCGCGCATCAGGGCCTCCGTCTGCTCGCGCGTGGCCAGGAGGCCCTCCAACCGGTCAGCCATGGCGTCGATGGCCTGGCTCACCGAGGCCAGCTCGTCCCTCCCCGGGAGGGCGATCCGGTTGGAGAGGTCGCCGGCGCTGATGCGCCGGGCCCCTGCCTCCAGCGCCGCCAAGCCCCGCCGAAGCCGCGGCGCAATGCCGGTCACCCCGAGCAGCGCCAGCGACAGGATCAGGGACGCCAGGATCGCTGCCACCACGCGGGCGCTTGCAATGGCGTCGGCGGTGCGCTGCGAGGTCTCGGCGTCGCGGCGGCGCTCCCACGCGGCCAGCCGACCAAGTGCCAGCACCAGGTCGGGCCCGGCGCGCGGTGCAGTGGTCGCGGCGGCTGGGTCGAGTCCCGGCAAGGCGTCCACCGCCTGGCGCAATGCCTCCAACTCCTCACGGCCACCGGCAGGAGGCATGGTCCGGGCTGCCCGTTCGAGCGCCGAGATGGCGTGCTCCTTCGCGTCGATCCCGCCGAAGGCGAGCGCGGGAAGCGTCACGGAGAGCTCCCCGAAGTTCTCGGCACGCCGAGCCGCGGCCTGCCTGGAGGCGAGCACGTCGCTGGCGACCGAGGCGCCCCAGAGCACGGTGGCCACCAGCGCGAGGGCGACCAGGACGGAGCCCGTCCCGACGAGGTGGAGCCGGGTGCGCAGCTTCACGGCGGGAGCCCGCCTTGCTCGGACTCGAGCGCGGCGTGCGCCTCGTCCAGCAGCTTGGTCGCCAGGCCGAAGTCGCCCTCGCGCAGGCAGGCCAGGCCCACGGCGCTCCGTCGCCCCGAGGCGGCCAGCCGAGCCCGCAGGCGTTCGGCCACCACCAGTGCGCCCCGATCCGGTGTATCGACGAGGAGCGCCAGGAACTGCCGGTCCTGGCGGGCGAGGACGTCGGTCTGGCGGAGCGAGCCCCGGAGCAGCCGGATCAGCTCGGCCTCCCCGCCGGGGTCCTCGGCCGGCACGTCGGCCACCAGCAGCGCCAGCGGTCGATGGGCAGGCCGGGAGCGCTCCACTTCCTCCTGCAGGATCGCGGTGAAGGTCTCGCTGGACAGGGGGAGGAGGGTCTCCGGCTCCGGGGCACCGCTTGCCGGTCGATGGACGCCGAGGAGCCGTTGGGCCTCGTCGAGGACCGCCTGGACCTTGTCGGGCCCCCCCAGGTCCAGGTCGAACTCTGCGGAGGTCTCTGGGACCGACGCGGCCATCCGGCGCAGCGCCGCCGGCACCGTCTCGGGAGAGAGTTCGAGCCGCAGCGCCGCGTCTGTCAGCGCGGCCCTCGAGGCGGCCGGCGGCCGGACCGAGGTCCAGACTTCGGCGAGGCGGCCAGAGAGGTAGACCGCGTCGTCGAGTGAAAGGGCACTGCTCGCATGGTCCCTCGGTTGGAGGTGGTGGCTCCGGGCGATGGCCTGTTGGAGCCGCTCCGGCAGGTTCCAGCGTCTCGCCAGCAGCACGCCGACCTGGACGTGGTCGGCGCCAAGCGCTTCGCCCTCGAGCGCGAGCAGGGCCTCGTGATCTCCCTCGGCCGCCATGGAGAGCTGGCCATAGTCGCCTCGGAAGACCTCGTTGAGTGCCAGCATCCCGAGGTCCTGGAGGAGGCAGGCCACGAAGGCGTCGACGTCCTCGGCCTCGTCGGCGCGGCCAAGCGAGCGGCCGGCGATGGCCGCAAAGAGGGCGCGGCGCCAGAAGGCCGAGTGGTCGAAGCCGCTGGTGTCGCCGCGCCGACGCCCGCCGATGAGGGAGAAGGAGAGCGCGACGCCGAGGGTGGCGTTGGTCCCGAGCAGCGCCACTGCACGTCCCAGCGAGGCGACCTTGCCACGCGTGGCGAACGAGGCCGAGTTGGCCATGCGCAGGAGCTTGGCGGCGATGGCAGGGTCGTGGGAGACCGCGTCGGCGATGGCGCTGAGGTCGACCTCGTCCAGTTCGCACAGCTCGAGCACCCGCATCGCCACGGCCGGCAAGGTGGGCAGGGTTGGGCAGGCCAGGATCCGGACCGTGAGGCGCTCCTCGATGTCGCGATAGGGCGTCATCGCGGCTGCCCCCGCCCCGTCGGAGTGACATGGCCGCGCATGTCCGTGACGGCACGGCGCATGGCTGCCAGGTGGAGCGCCTGGGTGATGGCTGCTGCAACCTCGTCGCGGCTCCAGGGCTTCATCAGCACGGCGCTGACCAGCCCTTGCGCCTTCAACGCCACCACCTCGGGGAGGTCGGCGTAAGCGGTGAGCATGAGGCGCGCAACGGAGGGGTGGCGCGCCACGACCGCCTGGAGCAGGTCGATGCCGCTCATGACCGGCATGGAGAAGTCGGTGACCAGCACGTCCACCTCGTGGCCCGCCAGGAGTTGGAGGGCCTCGCTCCCGGAGCCGGCGCAGCGGATGTCGTAGTCCTTCCGGAAGGTCCGCTCGAAGGCGCGCAGCAGGATCTGGTCGTCGTCGACGACCAGCACGCGGCAGGCCGGTGCGCCGGAGACTCCCGGGCTTCTCGCCGAGTCGTCGATCATCTCGTGGTCCAGTGTGCCGCACGCTGCCACGTCATGGGTTCGCCTTCCTGACTGCTCGCCAGGTCGGAGAGCCATGCAAGAACGATTCCCGGCTGGAGCGACTTGCCTCGCGAGGTCCGCATAGGTGCGATAGCGCAACAGCCCGCAATGACACAATAATTATGACAATTACTCAGCGTCCGGGTGTTTGAAGCGGCGCCAACTCGACCCATGGGTGTCCGCTACCCGATGGGGCTTCGGCCTGCCTGCTCTGGGGTGGGACGGCTGAGCGCCATCCCCCAATCGGCGAGCGCGACGATCGGCCAGTCCCTCTCCTCAGGTCTGAATCCCACCCTTCGTGGCGAGCTGCTCGACGATCAAGAACAACTCGCTCCTCTCCACGGGCTTCTCGACGATCGTCACCTGATTGGCGGCGAGGAAGCGAGTGGCCCGGTCTCCGAAGGCTCCTCCCGTGACGAAGGCGATGTGTCCCCGGATCGCTGGGTGACTCGCGGTGACGGCCTCGTAGAAGCCATGCCGTCGAGACCCGTCATCATGAGGTCGCAGAGGATTGCATCCCAGGTCTCACCTGCGGAGATCCGCGCCAGCGCTTCGGAGGCCGAACCGAGGGCCACGACCTCGTGAGCCTTCCGGAGGTCACGCTCGAGCGACCGCCGCACCATCGGGTCGTCATCGATGACGAGGACACGCCTGCGAGCCGGCTCCGTGGCCGGAGAGGGACACGGCGCGCAGGGCGCTGAGCTCGCCTGGGGGCTCACCGGCAGTCGGACGCGGAAGACGGAGCCGCGCCCGACGCCCGCCTCCACCTCGAGCGTCCCTCCGGCGCTCTGCACGATGGTCAGGGCGATGGTCAGGCCGAGTCCGGTCCCCGTGCCGACGGGCTTGGTCGTGTAGAACGCCTCGAAGATTCGGTCCCGGTCGTGGGGGGCGATGCCGGTCCCGGAGTCTGCGACCTCGACCAGGATGTGAGAACCACTTCGCCTGGCCAGGATGGAGATGGAGTTCCCGTCCGGATGGCCCTCGGGAATCGCCTGAGCCGCGTTCACGAGGAGGTTCAGGAAGGCCCGGCCGAGCTCGCTGGTCCGCGCCTGGAGCCGGGGCAGGTCATCCTCCACCGAGACCTCCAACCTGGCCCTCTGC
>Ga0268298_10001689_pt1 | contig 25368 bp, 26 predicted proteins | sample WWTPWeurt_MetaG_FD_194462 | JGI IMG/M metagenome (GOLD analysis project Ga0268298, IMG submission 194462) | Activated sludge microbial communities from WWTP in Nijmegen, Gelderland, Netherland - WWTP Weurt | ecosystem: Engineered > WWTP > Aerobic digester > Activated sludge | place...
GGGCAGAACAGCACCGGCATGGTGATCGTGCGAGACAACCGCGAAGTCACGCCCGTGGACGTGAGCCGCGTGGTCGAGACCGCCAAGGCCATCAACATCCCCAACGACCAGCGCCTGCTGCTGGTCGAGCCGCAAGAGTTCGTCATCGACGGCCACGAGGTGAAAGAGCCCATCGGCATGAGCGGCAGCCGGCTCGAGGTGAAGGTGCACATCGTCACCGGCGCGCAGAGCGCGGCCGAGAACATCCTCAAGTGCGTGCGCCGTTGCGGCCTCGAGGTGGAACGCCTGGTGCTCAACCCCAGCGCCGCCGCCGCCGCTGTGTTGACGGAAGACGAAAAAGACCTGGGCGTGGCGGTGGTCGACATTGGCGCGGGCACCACCGACGTGAGCATCTTCACCGACGGGGCCATCCGCCACACCGCCGTGATCCCCATCGCCGGCGACCTGATCACCAGCGACATCGCCATGGCCCTGCGCACGCCCACCAAAGACGCCGAGGAGATCAAGGTGGAGTACGGCGTGGCCAAGCAATTGCTGGCCGACCCGAGCGAGAACCTCGAGGTGCCCGGCCTGGGCGACCGCGCGCCGCGCCTGCTCTCGCGCCAGGCCCTGGCCGGCGTGATCGAGCCGCGCGTTGAAGAGATCTACTCGCTGGTGCACCAGGTCATCCGCGAATCGGGTTATGAGGAGCTGCTCTCGTCCGGCATCGTCATCACCGGCGGCACCTCGGTGATGCCGGGCATGGTCGAGCTGGGCGAGGACATCTTCTTGAAGCCGGTTCGCAAGGGCCTGCCCACCTACAGCGGCCCGCTGTTCGACATGGTGGCCAACCCGCGGTCGGCCACCGTGATGGGTTTGTTAGAAGAGGCCCGGCTGGCGCGGGCCCGGGGCTTGAAGGTGGCGCAACAGGCGGGCTCGGTGCAGACGCTTTTTGGACGCGCAAAAGATTGGTTTCTTGGGAATTTCTGAGGTTGGTAGAGCGACAATCAAAACAAAGGATGTACCCCAACATCCACGGTTATCTGTAGAACTTGATTTACCCATTCATTGGCAACTGCTTGACACGATTACAGGAGAGATTCACATGCCTATCGAGATGATCGAAGAGTTCGACCAGGGCACCCGCATCAAGGTGGTTGGCGTGGGCGGCGGCGGCGGCAACGCGGTCGAGCACATGATCAACCAGGGCGTGCAGGGCGTTGAGTTCGTCTGTGCCAACACGGATGCACAGGCGCTCAATCGGTCCAGCGCGCACCAGCTCATCCAGCTGGGCGACAACGGCCTGGGCGCGGGTGGCAAGCCCGAGAAGGGCAAGGCCGCGGCCGAAGAAGCCGAGGCCCGCGTGCGTGCCTCGCTCGACGGTGCGCACATGGTCTTCATCACCGCCGGCATGGGCGGCGGCACCGGCACCGGCGCGGCACCCATCGTGGCACGCGTGGCCAAGGAGATGGGCATCCTCACCGTGGGCGTGGTCACCAAGCCCTTTGATTTCGAGGGCCCGCGCCGCATGAAGCAGGCCGACTCGGGCACCACCGAGCTCGAAGCCAATGTGGACAGCCTGATCGTGGTGTTGAACGAGAAGCTGCTCGAGGTGCTGGGTGACGATGTCACGCAGGACCAGGCCTTCGCGCACGCCAACGATGTGCTGAAGAACGCCGTGGGCGGCATCAGCGACATCATCCACATGCACGGCCTGGTCAACGTCGACTTCGAAGACGTCAAGACCGTGATGAGCGAGCCCGGCAAGGCCATGATGGGCACGGCCCAGGCCAGTGGCCCGGATCGCGCCACCAAGGCCGCCGAGCTGGCCGTGGCCTGCCCGCTGCTTGAAGGCATCGATCTCAGCGGCGCGCGCGGCGTGCTGGTGCTGATAGCGGCCAACCGCAACAACTTCAAGCTGAGCGAGAGCAAGGCGGCGATGAACACCATCCGCCGCTACGCTGCCGAGGATGCGCACATCATCTTTGGTGCCGCTTACGATGAAGGTTTGGGTGATCAGCTGCGCGTCACGGTGATCGCCACCGGCCTGTCGCGTGCGCGCCCCGTGGCCGCGCCGCTCACCGTGGTGCAGGCGCCCGCCGCGCAGCCCGCGTTGCGCACCGGCACCGACGGCCTGCCGATCCTGCAGAACGTGGCGCCGCAGCCGCAAAACGTGTCCGGCTCGCCCGGCCAGCAGCAGCACGACTACAGCGGCCTGTCCACGCCCAGCGTGTGGCGCAGCGCCCGCACCCAGGCCGCGGCCAAGGTGGAGGCGCTCAGCTCCAACGGCATGGACGAGATCGAGATCCCGGCCTTCCTGCGCAAGCAGGCAGACTGATCCAGCGCAGGAGCGGGGCCCGCCAGGGCACCGCTCGTGCGCTGATCAGCGGGTGATCAAGCAGCAATCAAACCCGGGCGCGTGTGCAGCCAGCGCTGGCGCTTGGCATCGCGCGCGTCGATGTCCACCGCGGCCACATAGCTGGTGAAGATCTCACTGGGCAAGGCCTCGGTGCTCACCTCGCCCTGCAGCACATACACCGGCATCAGCAGGCCTTGCACCTCGGTGGGCGGCAGGCACAGCAGGCCCAGCTTGGCGCTGTGCAGCTTCACCTTGGCGTCGGAGCGCAGGTCGGCAAAGCGCGCTGATCGGGCGAAGCGCTCGAAGGCCTGTTGCGCGTCCACCGCCGGGTGCATGGTGAGCAACTTGGTCTGGCGCGCGAAGCGGTAGGCCTGGCCCAGCTCGCCATCGTTGCCCACGGTGACCTGCGCCTTGGCCCCCGGCCCCACGAGCGCGAGGCCGTCGAGCCGGTAGCGGTAGTTCACCTGCAGGCCCACGATCCGCGCCACGCCCTTGGGCTGCTCCTTCGTGGCCTCCAGCACCCGCAGCTCGGTGATCGAGGCCAGCTCGGCCTGGGCGTGCGCGTCGCCCACGCTGTCGAGAAAGCGCTCGGCCACGGACCGGGCGCGATCGCGGCTGATCGGATCGGCGGATTTGGTCTGGCGCCCTTCAGCGTCGAAGCCGTTGCGCTCCAGGCGCACCGAGTGGCTGGCCTGGTAGATCTCGAGCGTGTGGCGCTCGTCGGCGCAAACCAGCCACGGGCCGGCGTCGCGCGCCTCGGCGCGCAGGCCGAAGCGCTGGGCCTGCTTGCTGGCGGAGGCAGCGGTCCAGGCGGGTGCGATCACGCCGTACAGCGCCAGCTCGCGCGGGGAGGGCATGTCCTGCGGAAAATCGATCCTGATGTTCATGGTGTGCTCCTTGGGTGGGCGTGCTGCTTCAGCAGGCACCGCGTGCGTAGTACAGCGTGGTGGGGTTGCTCGGGTCGGACGACACGCTGCCCTTGCCCCACCAGTGGTCGTTGTAGGTGTCGGTGCCGGCCTGGTCCGCGCGCAGATAGGCCCACTGGGTGTCCGAGCCCTCGGTGTCCTGGCAGGCCTTGATCCAGGCGCTGCGCACGGTGTTGCCGGCGTTCAGGTACTGCGCCAGGATGCGGCCCCGATCGGGCTCGTCGCCGGTGGTGGTGTGGAAGCCCAGCATCAGGTGCAGGCCCTTGAACACCGGCCAACCCCAACGACTGAAAACACCGGATTCCTCCAGCACATTGCAGGCATCGAGCGCGATGTACTCCAGATCGCGGTTGCCCCAGACGATCTCGGTGGGCTTGGCCCGCGCGTCGTCGGTGGCCACGCCGAACAGGAAGCTGCCCGGCGAGCCGTGGCCCGAGAAGAACACCATGTCCACGTTGTCGACCCAGCTGGTGTCGGTGCCCGTGGTGGGCGAGCCCTTGCCCTGTTGCTCGAAGTCCTGGTCCCAGGCCAGGTCGTCACCCCAGTTGAACTGGCGTGTGGCCGACAAGGTGTTGTAGAAGCCCTCGGCCTGAGGCTTGGTGTTGGTCAGGTTCGATGCCCTGCCGTGGTAGCTCTTGACCCATTCAATGCCTATGGTTCCCATGCTCGACTCCCGATGCGTGATGCGCACACGTGGCGGCATTCATCGGCGCAGCGCCAACGGTGATGCCTCGCAAAAGACGCGTCCTGGTGCGCATGAGGACGCGTGGCTCGATCTGCCACCCTTTTGTGGGCCGATCAGCGAGGTCGTGACCATAGATCAGTGCGCGGCCGGGGTGGTGCGCCGCGCCCCTAGAACTGGCAGTGCGGTGTGACCAAAGTAATCGCGCGGAGCCGCGGCCGGAATCCCTGTCGCTGTGAAGGGCAGTTGCCGCGTGGCAACATGCGCGCTGCCCAGCAGGAGACCGCCCATGACCGCACCGACCCTTCCCGTTCGCTTCCTGACGATGGCCCTCGCTGCTGGCTTGAGCGGCTGGGCCGGTACCGCCAGCGCGCAAACTGCAGCAGCGGCCGGCACGGCAGCCGCCTGCCCCGCCCTGCTGCACCAGACCTTCAACCGCCTGCAGGACGAAAAGCCGCAGGACCTCTGCCAGTACGCCGGCAAGGTGCTGCTGGTGGTCAACACCGCCAGCTATTGCGGCTTCACCTCGCAGTACGAGGGCCTGGAAGCCTTGCACGCCAAGTACGCGTCCAAGGGCCTGGTGGTGCTGGGCTTCCCGTCGAACGATTTCGGCCAGCAGGAGCCCGGCGACAACAAGCAGATCGCCGATTTCTGCTTCAACACCTATGCCGTCAAGTTCCCGATGTTCGCCAAGACCTCGGTGGTGGGCGCGCAGGTGAACCCCTTGTACGGCGCGCTGGCCAAGGCCACCGGCAAGGCGCCGAAGTGGAACTTCCACAAGTACCTGATCGATGCCAAGGGCCAGCCCGTGGCCAGCTACGTGAGCAGCACCAAGCCCTCGGACCCGACGCTGGTGGATGCGATCGAGAAGTCCCTGAGCCAGCGCTGACGCCGCGCCGCGCACTCGAATTCGGGGCAACATACGCCCATGAAAAGGCGCCACTTCCTGCAAGCCACCACCGCATCGGGCTCGGCCGCTTTGGCCGCGGCGGTTTCGGCCGACACGGCCGTCCGCCAGCCCGCCGCCGCCACCGAAGCAAGCTTTGAGTGGCTGGAAGCCAGCGTGAGCGATCTCGCCCGCGCCATGGCCGAGGGCCGCACCACGGCCGCGGCGCTGGTGCAGGCCTACAGCGCGCGCATTGCTGCCATCGACCAGGCCGGGCCGCGCCTGGCCAGCGTGCTCGAGCTGAACCCGGACGCGCCGGCCATCGCTGCCACGCTGGACGCCGAGCGCGCCGCCGGCCGCCTGCGCGGCCCGCTGCACGGCATCCCGGTGGTGGTGAAGGACAACATCGCCACCGCCGATCGCATGGCCACCAGCGCCGGCTCGCCGGCCCTGATGGGCATTGCGCCGCCGCGCGATGCCACGGTGGTGCAGCGCCTGCGCGCGGCCGGCGCGGTGGTGCTGGCCAAGACCAATCTGTCAGAGTGGGCCAACTTCCGCGGCAAGAATTCGATCAGCGGCTGGAGCACGCGTGGCGGCCAGACCCTCAACCCCTATGCGCTGGACCGCACGCCGAGCGGATCGTCCTCGGGCACCGGCGCGGCCGTGGCCGCCAATCTTTGCGCCATCGGCGTGGGCACCGAGACCGATGGCTCGATCACCTCGCCCGCCAATGTGTCGGCCCTGGTGGGCATGAAGCCCACGCTGGGCCTGGTGAGCCGCAGCGGCATCGTGCCCATTGCCTTCTCGCAGGACACGGCCGGCCCCATGTGCCGCAGCGTGGCCGATGCGGCCGTGCTGCTGGCCGCGCTGATGGGCCCCGACACGCACGACGCCGTCACCCGCGCGCAGCAGGGCAAGCTCGGCGCTGAAGCGTTGCTGCGCCTGCCGCCGCGGGCCCTGCGCGGCGCCCGCCTGGGCGTGGCCATGAACCTGGTGGACGGGCACACGCAGGCCACGCTGGCCTTGTTCGAGTCGGCCCTGGCGGTGATGAAGGACGCCGGCGCCACGCTGGTGCGCGCGCCGCTGCCCAACCTGGACAAGATGGGCGCGGGCGAGTTGGACGTGCTGCTCTTCGAGATGCGCCACGCCATGGCCGCCTACCTGGCCGAGTTTGCCCCTGCCGGGCCGCACCGCAGCCTGGCCGATCTAGTGGCCTACAACAAGGCGCACCCGGAGACCCTGGCCTGGTTTGGCCAGGAGTGGTTCGAGGCGTCCGTGGCCAAGGGCCCCTTGAGCGACCCGGCCTATCGCCAGGCCTTGACGCGTGGGCGCCGCTACGCACGCGCGCTGGGCATCGATGCGCTGCTGCGCCAGCACCGGCTCGACGCCATCGTGGCGCCCACGGGCGGGCCCGCCGGCCTGATCGACCCGATCAATGGCGACGGCGGCACGGCGCCATCGGCCACCATGCCGGCCGCGGTGGCCGGCTACCCGCACATCACCGTGCCCATGGGCCAGGTCGCGGGCCTGCCCGTGGGCCTGAGCCTGTTCGGCACGGCCTGGCACGATGCACGGCTGTTGGCGCTGGCGGCGCACTTCGAGCAGCTCACCCGACATCGCAAACCGCCCACTTACAAGGTTAGCAGCGTCTGAAGTCACGTGCGTGAGCGCCCCGCGCGGGGTGCCGCCGGGCTACCATCGCCAGCTTGTCGCCTGCCGCTGGGGCAGGCCGATCGACAGGAACAGGCGCCGTGGGCAACCGTTGGGGTGATGGTTTGAGCAATCAGCGTTCGGGCCGGCGCACGCTGTGCTGCGCCGCCCTGCTGGCGTGGGGCCTGCTGTTGTGCGCGGCGTCGGTGCGTGCGGCCGGCGCGGGCGTGCTGTTGAGCATCCTCGACGGTGAAGCGGTGCTGCGCTCGGGGGCCCAGAGCATGGTCGCCGCCGAAGGCCTGCGCCTGCCCGAGGGCACGCTGGTGGAGACTTCGGTCGGCACGCACCTGCTGCGGCTCGAATGGCCCGACGGCAACCTGCTCGATCTCGGGCCCGACACCCGCGTCATGCTGCAGCCCGGTGCCCTGGGCCGCAGCGGCGAGCCCGCGCCGGCCTATTACCTGCTGCAAGGATGGGCCAAGCAGGTGGCAGCCAAGGGCCAGGTGCACCGTGGCGGCCTGGCGCCGCAGATGGATGTGCTGCCCGGCAGCGGCGTGCTGGTGCTGCACGCCTCCGATGCGCAGACCTGGGTGTTTGCCGAAACGGGCGATGCCCGCTTGTTGGAGCGTGCCGGCGCAGCGGCTCGCGTGGCCCTGAAGGCGGGCCAGGCCTATCTGCGCCAAGGCGCGGCTCGCGGTGAAGTGGCCGCGCGCCCACACCCCGAGCAACTGAAGGCCGTGCCCAAGGGCTTTCGCGACAGCATCGGCCCGCAGGCAGCGCGCTTCAAGGGCAAGCCCGAGCCCAAGCCGGTGGCCTTGCCCGCGCCCAGCTATGCCGCGCTGCAGGCCTGGCTCACGGCCGAGCCGGCGCTGCGGCGCGAGTTTCCGAAGCGCTTTGCGCCCTTGCTGAAAGAGCCCGGCTTCCGTGCTGCGGTGGAAGCCAAGCTCAAACTTCATCCCGAGTGGGAACCGGTACTGCATCCACCGTCACCAAAGCCGATGGCCAAACCCCCTGCCCAACCAAGCGAGTACAAACCATGAAGCTGCTGGTCAAGTTCAATCTGCTGTACCTGCTGGCGATGGCCTTGGGCGTGGCCACGGCCGGCTTCATCATCCGCGACCTGCTGCAGGACAACGCCCGCGAAGAGGTGCTCAACAGCGCGCGGCTGATGATGGAGAAAGCGGTGGCCGTGCGCGCCTACACGTCCAAGCAGATCACGCCGCTGCTCGAGACGCAGATGAAGTACGAGTTCCTGCCGCAGTCGGTGCCCAGCTACTCGGCCGTGGAGGTGCTCTCGGCGCTGCAGGCCAAGCACCCCGAGTTCGCCTACAAGGAGGCCACGCTCAACCCCACCAACCCGCGCGATCGGGCCGCCGGCTGGGAGGTGGACGTGGTCAACCAGTTTCGCAACACGGCCGACCTGAAGGAGTTCATCGGCCAGCGCGACACGCCCGCCGGCCGCTCGCTCTTCATCTCGCGCCCGCTGCGCATCACCGATCCGGCCTGCCTGCGCTGCCACTCCAGCCTGGACGCAGCGCCCAAGACCATGGTGGACAAGTACGGCCCGGCCAATGGCTTCGGCTGGAACCTGAACGAGGTGATCGGCGCGCAGATCATGTCGGTGCCCATGACAGTGCCGCTGGAGCGCGCCGACCGCTCGTTCAAGGTGTTTCTCGGCGCGCTGGTGGCGGTGTTCGTGGCGGTGGGCATCCTGCTCAACGTGATGATCTGGGCCGTGGTGGTGCGGCCCGTCACGCGCCTGTCGGCGTTGGCCGATCGCGTGAGCCAGGGCGACATGGACGCGCCGGAGTTCACCGGTGGCAGTCGTGACGAAATCGGCGTGCTGGCCGAATCCTTCGCGCGCATGCGGGCCAGCGTGGTGCAAGCCATGAAGATGCTGGAGTCCTGAGCTTGGCTTGGGCGCCCGCCTGACCCGACAATCGCCCGATGGCCCGCCCCGAGAAACTCGGCAAATACCAGATCACCGACACCCTCGGCGAGGGTGCCATGGGCGTGGTCTACAAGGGTTTTGATCCGGACATCCGCCGCGTGGTGGCGCTCAAGACCATCCGCCGCCAGTTTGACGACGGCTCGGGCATGCTCGAGGTGATCGCCGCGCGCTTTCGCAACGAGGCGCAGGCGGCGGGCCGGCTCACCCACCCCAACATCGTGGCGGTGTACGACTACGGCGAAGATGAGGACACCGCCTTCATCGCCATGGAGTACGTGGAGGGCGCCAACCTCTCGCACTTTCTCGGCCGTCGCGTGCGCTTCACCGACGAAGACGTGCAGAGCGTGATCTGCCAGCTGCTCGACGGCCTGGATCACGCCCACGAGCAGGGCGTGTGGCACCGCGACATCAAGCCCGCCAACCTGATCATGACCCACACCGGGCGCCTGAAGATCGCCGACTTCGGCATCGCCCGCATCGAGTCGGCCGGGCTCACGATGGCCAACAGCATGATCGGCACGCCCAGCCACATGGCGCCCGAGCAGTTTCTGGGCACGCCGATCGATCGTCGGGTGGACGTGTATGGCGCTGGCGTGGTGCTGTTCCAGTTGCTCACCGGCCGCGCGCCGTTCACCGGCGACACCGAATCGCTGATGTACCGTGTGGTGCACGAGGCGCCGCCCGTGCCGTCCGAAGTGGACCAGGGCCCGCCGCGCCCCAGCGGCTACGACGGCATCGTGGCCAAGGCCCTGGCCAAGGACCGCGAGCAGCGTTTCGCCACCGCCGCCGCCTTCAAGACGGCGGTGCTCAACCAGGTGGGCCGCGAGGTGAGCGCCACCGTCTGCCTCGACACGCTTGGCGCGCTGAGCAGCCAGCGTGCCGCGGCGCATGCCGACGCCACGCGGGTGATGCCGCGCGCGGGCTCGTCGGGCGGTGGTGCGGCCACCGGCTGGGAGGCCAGCGTGCTCTCGGTGGTGGAGGCCTCGCTGGCGCGCCACATCGGCCCCATGGCCGGGGTGATGGTGCGTCGCGCGGCGCGCGAGTGCACCGATCTGGATGCGCTGTACTCGCGCCTGGCCCAGCAGGTCACCGACCCGGCGGCGCGCAACGCCTTCCTGGCGCAATCCTCGTTGCCTGGTGTGGCCAAGCGCAGCACCAGCGCGGCCGGCTCGGCACATTCGATGGGCGGCGTGGCGGTGGTGGGCGGCATCACCGACACCTTGCGCGCCGCCGCCGAGCGCCTGCTCGCGCAGCACCTGGGCCCCATTGCCCGCGTGGTGGCCAAGAAGGCGGCCGAGCAGACCGGGCAGCGCGAGATGTTTGGCGCTCGCCTGGCCGAGTCGATCACCGATGCGGCCAAGCGCAAGAAGTTCGTCGACGACTTCAACAAACTGTAGGCGCCCCTCGGTGCAGCGCATATCCGCCTGCGCGACAATGCCCTGATGATCCGCCAACGCACCCTGCAGTCGCTCACCCGCGCCGTGGGCGTGGGCATGCACAGTGGCCAGAAGGTGGAGCTCACCCTGCGGCCCGCACCACCGGACACCGGCATCGTCTTTCGCCGGGTGGACCTGGCCACGCCGGTGGAGATCCCTGTGCGCTTCGATTCGGTCAGCGACACGCGCATGGCCTCCACCATCTCGGCCGGCGGTGACCCGGGCGCGCCCAAGGTGCAGACCATCGAGCACCTGATGTCGGCCTGCTGCGGCCTGGGGCTCGATAACCTCATCGTCGACATCACTGCCGACGAGGTGCCCATCCTCGACGGCTCGGCCGCCAGCTTCGTGTTCCTGCTGCAAAGCGCTGGCATCCAGCTGCAGGACGCGCCCAAGCGCTTTCTGCGCGTGCTTAAACCCGTGGAAGTGCGGCAGGGCGAGGGCGATCGCCTGATGTGGGCGCGGCTCGAGCCGCACAACGGCTTCACGCTCAGCTTCGAGATCGATTTCGATCACCCGGCGGTGGACGCCACCGGCCAGCGCACCACCTTCGACATGGGCTCGGGCCGCTACAAGCGCGACATCGCCCGCGCCCGCACCTTCGGCTTCACCAAGGACCTGGACGCCATGCGCGCCCGCGGCCTCACGCTCGGCGGCAGCATGGACAACGCCATCGTGGTGGGCGACTACCGCGTGCTCAATGCCGACGGCCTGCGCTACGACGACGAGTTCACCAAGCACAAGATCCTCGACGCCATCGGCGATCTCTACAACGTGGGCCGCCCCATGCTCGCCGCCTACAGCGCCTACAAGAGCGGCCACGCGCTCAACAACCTGCTGCTGCGCAAGCTGCTGGCCGATCCCGAGGCGCACGACATCATCAGCTTTGATGACGAAGCCCTGGCGCCACCCGGCTTTGCCGAGTTGGCGCCGGCCTGGTGAGCGCAGCCGCCAACCCCGCCACCTGATCGCCCATGTTTCTCTTCCGCCTGGTCTTCGGTCTGCTGCTCGTGGTGAGCGTGCTGTGCTTTGCCATGTTCATCGGCACGGGGCAGCCCGCCTGGCGCCAGCGCGGTCTGGTGGTGCTGAAGTGGACATTGTTGGCCGCCGCCGGCTTCTTCGCGGTGCTGATCCTGGAGCGGCTGGCCCCGCTGCTGTAGAGTTGGTCTGAACATGAAGCTCCTGTTCTGGACCTCCGGCATCCTGCTGATCCCGCTGATCGGTTCGTCGATCTTCTTCTTCAGCCTCTACCTGGGCACCGGCGAGCCGGTGCCCAAGGCGCGCGCCGTGGCGCTGTACCGCTGGACGGTGGTGGTGGTGCTGGGCACCTTCAACATCTGGATCTTCACCCGCGTGGCCGAGGCCCTGGTGGCGCTGATGCGCCTGCGCGGCTGATCGCCGATCGGGCGCTGCGTGCGCTCAAAACAGCTGTTGGGCCAGGAAGGTCAGGCTGCGCCCTCGCGCCAGGGCTGCACTCGGCGCGTGATAGGACGCACGCGCCCAGCAATTGAAGCCGTGCGTCGAGCCCGGGTACACCATCACCTCGGCGGCCTTGCCGGCCATGGCCTCGCGCACCGCCTGCACGGCCTGCGGCGGGATGTGGTCGTCGTGCTCGGCGTAGTGAAACTGCATCGGCACCTGGATGCTTGAAGCCAGCGCCAGCTGGCCCTGGATGCCTCCGCCGTAGTAGGCCACGGCAGCGTCCACACCGCCGAGTGCGGCCGCCTGGTAGGCCAGGCGCCCGCCCATGCAGTAGCCGATGGCGCCCAGCTTGCCGCCGGCCACCTCGGGCAGTGCGCGCAGCGTGGCGATGGCCTGATGCAGATCGGCGGCCACCTCGGCGGGCTGCAGGGCCATGGCCAGCGCCACGCCGCGCTGGCGGTCATCGCCCACATAGCCCAGCTCGACGCGCGGCGCCTGGCGCCAGAACACATCGGGCGCCAGCACGGTGAAGCCGTCCAGCGCAAAACTCTCGGCCACGGCGCGGATGTGCTCGTTCACGCCAAAGATCTCCTGCAGCAGCAGCAGGCCCGGGCCCTGCCCGGCAGGGGGCAGCGCCAGATAGGCTTCGGCGCCGGAGGGCAGGGTGGTCCAGCGGGTTTGCACGGCGGAGTTCATGGCGGCTTCAAGCAGGGGAGGAAGGGCCGCATCGTAGCGCTGCGGCCGCCGTGCTGGGCTATGCTGCCCCTCCGCATCACATCAAACCGCAGCGGCCAGCCGCCGCAGTGCACAGCGCATGGGCGAAATCACGGGCTTGATCCAGGCGGCCGGCCGGGGCGAGGCGGGTGCCGTGGGCCGCCTCTACGAGCTGCTCTACGCCGATCTGCGCCAACTGGCCCACGCCAAGCTGCGGCGCGGCCCCACGCCCACGCTGCTGGACACCACCGCCCTGGTCAACGAGAGCTACCTGCGCCTGGTGCGGCTGCAGCAGCTGAGCGTGAACGACAGCGCGCACTTCATGGCCTACGCGGCGCGCGCCATGCGCTCGGTGATCGTGGATCTGGTGCGCGAGGCGCAGGCCGAGCGGCGGGGCGGCGGCCTGGCCCTGGTGACGCTGGACACCGCGCTGCTCGACGCCACGCCGGCCGCCGACGCGCAGATCCTGGCCGTGCACGAGGCGCTGCAAGCGCTGGCGGCGGTGGACGAGCGCCTGGTGCGCGTGGTGGAGATGCGCTACTTCGCGGGCCTGGAGATGGCCGACATCGCGCTGGCGATGGGCGTGGGCAAGCGCACCGTGGAGCGCGACTGGGAGAAGGCGCGCAGCTTCCTGTACGCCGCGCTGAAGAGCGCGTGAAAGAGCGCATGAACCTGTCCCCCGCCGACTGGGCCACCGCCCTGCGCCTGCTCGACGAGGCGCTCGATGCGCCGCCCACCGACACCGAGGCCTGGCTGGCCGCCCTGCCGGCCGAGCTGCAGCACCTGCAGGGCGCGCTGCGCCAGCTGCTGGCCGACCGCCAGGCCATCGAAGGCGGGCAGTTCATGGCCGCGCTGCCGCCGCTGCCGCCGCTGCCGCCGCTGCCGCCGCTGGCGGGCGATGTGCCGTCCGCCCACTTTGCGGCCGGCCAGGCCATCGGCCCCTATGTGCTGCTGCGCGAGCTGGGCGCAGGCGGCATGGCCAGCGTCTGGCTGGCTGAGCGCAGCGACGGCGCGCACCGCCGAGAGGTCGCGCTCAAGCTGCCCTGGCTCGGCGCGCGGGCGGCGGTGATCGCCGAGCGCTTTGCGCGCGAGCGGCACATCCTGTCCGGCCTCAACCACCCGCACATCGCCAGCGTGCTCGATGCCGGCACGCACGGCGCGCAGCCCTGGCTGGCGATGGAGTACGTGCCGGGCCTCACCATCACCCAATGGGCGGCGCAGCAGACACTCGATGTGCCCGCGCGCCTGCGCCTGATGCTGCAGGTGCTGCAGGCCGTGCAGCATGCGCATGCGCAGCTGGTGATCCACCGCGACATCAAGCCCAGCAATGTGCTGGTGGACGCGCAGGGCCAGGTCAAGCTGCTGGACTTTGGCGTGGCCAAGCTGCTGGACGACACCGGCACCAGCCCCGAGACCCAGCTCACCCAGTTGGGCGGGCGGGCGCTCACGCCGCAGTACGCCTCGCCCGAGCAGATCGCCGGCGAGCCGCTGGGCACGGCCACCGATGTGTACTCGCTCGGCGTGCTGATGCACGAGCTGCTCACGGGCCAGTTGCCCTATCTTCTAAAGCGAGCGACACCCGCGGCGCTGGAAGAAGCCGTGCTCGCTGCGCAGACGCGCCGGCCCAGCGCGGTGGTCAGCGACAGCGCCACCCAGCGCGCCCTGCGCGGCGACGTGGACACCATCGTTGCCAAGGCGCTGGCGCTGCGGCCCGCGCAGCGCTACGCGTCCGCCGAGGCCCTGGCGCAGGACATCGAGCGCCACCTGGCGGCATTGCCCATCCTGGCGCGGCCGGCGAGCCTGGCCTACCGCGCGGGCCGCCTGTTCAAGCGCCATGGCCTGGCCATCGCGGCCGCGGGCTTCATGGCGCTGGCCCTGGTGGTGGGCGCGGGCCTGGCGCTGTGGCAGGCCGATCGCGCGCGCAGCGAGCTGCGGCGCGCCGAGGCGGTGCAGGCCTTCCTGGCCAAGGTGCTGTCCTACAACGACCCGCAGCAGGCGCAGGGCCGCGAGCTCAGTGCGCGCCAGCTGCTGGACCTGACCGCAGCGCGCATCGACAGCGATTTCGGCACCCAGCCCGAGGTGCGCGCCCAGCTGCACCAGGTGGTGGGTGGCATCTACCTCGAGCTGGGCGCCATGGCGCCGGCCGCCGATCACCTGCAGCAAAGCCTGGCCCTGCGCGAGCGCCTGTCGCCGCGCGACGACCCGGCCCGCGTGGACACCCTGGCCCGCCTGGGCCAGGCGCAGATGGAGCTGCGCGATTTCCCGGCGGCCGAGAAGACACTGGCCCGCGCCCTGCAGGCGGGCGACGCGCTGGGCCCCGCGCCGCAGCGCTGGACTGGCCGCGTGCTGGCCTGGCAGGCCTACATCGCTTCGCAGCAAGGGCAGCTCGAGCGCAGCGTGGCGCTGGGCGAGCAGGCGCTGCAGCAACAGCGCCAGTTCAGCGGCGAGGCCACGGCCGATTTCCTCACCGTGGCCAACAACGTGGCCATCAACCACATCGCGCGCGGCCGCATCGCCGAGGCACAGGCGCTGGTGCAGCGCATCGAGCAGCTGTCGCCCCAGGTGCCCGACTACCCCATCACCGACCGCATCGGCACCCGCGCCCAGCTGGCCTTGCTGCTGTTCAATCGGGGCGAGTTTGCCGAAGCCGAGCGCACGCTGCGCGAGATCGTGCCCCTGTACGACCAGCACATCGGGCCGCGCCACGACCGCAGCGCCCTCACGCGCGCGCTGCATGCGCGAGCCTTGGCCGAGGTGGGCCGCTACCGCGAGGCGGTGGACGTGCAGCGCGCCAACGTGGCCCATGTGGCCTCGCGCGCGCCGCCCGAGCCCGAGGCGCGCAAGCTGGCCGAACTGCAGCTGGTGCGCCTGCTCACCCAGGCCGGCCAGCACGACGAGGCCGTGGCGCTGGCGCGCGAGGTGAGCCGCTTCCTGGATGCCAAGTACGCTCAACCAACACGTTACCGCGAGGCGGCGCGCTGGTACCTCGCTGATGCCTTGCTGGGCGCGGGCCAGCGCGATGAGGGCCTGCGTGCCTTGCGCGCCAGCCTGGCCAACGCTGAGCTGATGGGCCAGGCCAACAACCCGCTGGAACAGGCCGCCAAGCGCCTGGCCCTGGGCGTGGCGGCCCGGGGCACGGCCGATGCGGGCGGGGCCCTGGCCGGCGCGGAGCAGGCCTGCGCCACCTACGCTGCCGCGCTGGGGCCGGCCAACCCACGCAGTCGCAAGTGTCAAGCGGTGGTGGCCTGGCTCTCGGCGCTGCAGGCGGACGCTGCGCAACGGGCCGAGGCCACACAGCGCTTTGAAGCCGCGCTCCCGTTGGCCTTGCAGCCCCTGCCGCCGCTGCACCCGTTTCGCGCCGAGATGGCAGGCGCCGAGGCCGAACTGCTGCGCGTACAAGGTCGCGCGGCGGCTGCGGCAGCTCGCCACGCCGAGGCCAGCGCGCTGTACAGCCAGGCCCTTGGCCAGGCGCTGCCCGAGGGCTTCCTGGTGCTGCACTGAGCCTCGCACGGCCCTGCTGGCGCGCATTGATTCGCGCCCGTGGCGGGTTTGGCGCCGGGATTGCGTGGTGCTTGGCATGGACGAAGCACACACCACGAGGGCAAGGCCATGAATTCACCACTACTGACGATGCTGGCCCTGGCCGCCTTCATCCTGGTGTTCGGCGGCATCACGCTGTGGATCAGCTGGCGCGTGCTGCGCGGCCTGGCGTGGCAGTGGCGCCAGCGCGGCCAAGCCCAGCGCCTGGCCACGGCCGAAGGCTGGCGCTACGCGGGCCACGACCAGTTCAGCTGCAAGCTGGGCGAGCGCGAGTGGCGTGGCGGCCCGCACGAGGATGACGACGACGGCCAGCGCTGGACCGATTTCGAGGGCGGCGTGCCGGGCGTGTCGCCGGGCGGCTTTGTGGTCGTGTCTCGCCGTTCCTGGAAGCGCTCGCGCGCCAGGTTGCGCCAGCGGCAAAGCCGCCCCGAGCCGGACAACGTGCTCTTCCGCGCCGAGGCCGCCGCAAGCAAGGGCCTGCACCAACTCTTCGGCAATGCCTTCGTGCCGTCCCCCGAGCATCCCGATGATGACCGCGTGAACTGGACTGCTCAAGACGTGGGCAGCTCGGCCTTCCAGGAGCGTTGGGTGCTGCTGGCCAGCGAACCGCTGTGGGCGGCAGTGTGGACGCCGACAGTTGAGGCCCTGTGGCTGCGCGCCCATGCGCTGCGGGAAGGCGAGATCCATGCCCTCGCGCAACACCATTTCCTGAGCCTCAAGCGCGACGACGGCAGGAGCGAGCCCACGCTCGAGCAAGTGGCCGCCCTGCTGCGTCTGGGCCATGCGCTGATGCAGACCACGCAGGCCGTGGCCCAGCCGCGCGCCCCACACTGATCAGGCCGATGGCGGATGGCGCACCCCGATTGCGTGTTCATGGCTGGGGGCCCTGTCCCTGCCTGCGTTCAACCCGGAGAGTCGCCATGCACCTTGCCCGCCCAGCCACCGCACACCGCCGCCTGTTTTGGCCTGCCCTGTTGTGTGCATGCAGTCTGGCCTGGCCGTTGGGCTCGGCGCGGGCCGCCGACACCACCTGCACCGCACTGGCCAGGGCCGTGCGCGCCGGGCTGGGCCAGCAGCGCATCCACGCCGCCATCGATGTGCCGTTGAATGGCGACGCGCTGAAGGTGGGCCTGAAGCCCATGCTGGTACACAGCATCGTGATCGACCAAATGCAGTACAGCAATGCGACCCGCCAGGCCTTCCATCAGGTGGCCTTGAAGTCGGCGGCCGAACGGGATCTGGCCACCGACCTGGCGGCGTTCGAGGCCGAGTCCGGCTGCCGATCCCTGGCAGCGCAGCGTGTCGCGGGTCGCGCCACGCAGGTCTTTGCGTTCAGCACCGACCTGGGCCGGGGCGAGATCCGCATCAAGGTATGGGTGGACACGGCCAGTGGTCTGCCGGTGCGCGCCCTCACCGACGAACCCGACGTGGACGTGACCACCGGCTTCACCAAGCCCGGCGCAGGCAAAGGTGCCCCGCTGAAATTCGAGGTGAAGGAAACGCCCAATGGACGGCGTGTGGTGGGCACCCACGCCTACCTATACGGTGACGCTGTCAAGCCGCTCGGCGCCCGGGGTGCGGTCGACCCGGCCGCGTTGGCGCAATTGCAGGCGTTGTTGAAGGGCGCGCCATGAGCGTGGGTTGGTCCGCCCCGGCGCCTGCCGTAACAGCTGCCGTCGAGTGAGCCTGCGCGGCTGCGTTGGGCTCCGCTGGCCAGCGTGGCGGATTTGGGCGCGCTTTTGCGTGTTAAAGGGCAAGTCAACCTGCTGGAGCACACCGCCATGGCACACCGCCTGCCGCTGCAACACCAACCCCTGGGCCTGCCTTTCCTCTGGAACATCGATGCTCATGTGGGCGACCAGCGCAGCGAGAACCGGGCCACCGATGTCGAGCTGACAAAGCTGCTGATCAAGTCCGCGCTGGAATTCAGTCGCGGCGACGGGGAGGGCTATGAAAGCAACCCGCCCCTGGTGCTGAACGGCCAGTTCGACCAGACGCTGGCCTTCTGGATCTATCGGCTGCAGTTCAATTTTGGCGTCGAGCCCAAGGACGGCAAGGTCTCGCCGGTGCGGCGCTCCTCCGGTCACCTGAGCATGCTGGTGCAGTTGAACCACCAGATGCGCCTGCGCAATGCCCTGTACTGGGCCGACCTGGCCTCGGCGCCCGGCACCAGTGCCGCCTTGCAGGCCGAACTGCGGCGAAGCCTGTAGGGCCGCGCCAACGACCACCGAAGAAACTCACCAATGGAGCGAACTCGCCATGATTGAAACCGCCGCAGCCGGCCGCACCGCCTCCTCGATCCGTGACCAGGCCCGGGGCATCCTGCTCGGCATCCCGGACCGCGTGAGCTCGCTCGACCACCCGGCGCTGTTCTGCAGCCTCACCGGGGTGACGCAGGCCTATCTGCAGAGCGAGTGGAAGCGCGGCAGCGGTGTCACCACCTGCAATGCCTTTACTGGCGCCTATGCGAGGCGGCTCGGCTCACACATCCCGCTGGGTGTTGGCGGCTGTGAGCCAGCGCGCAAATCTGGCTGCGAGACCGCGTTTTAATGGTTGGGCCAGATGAGTCTTGTTCGGCGCCGTTGTCGCGGTGACCGGCTGCATCGCCGATGCAATGCCGGCGATCAGAACGGCACGTCGGCTTCGTCGATGTCGATGTCGTGCGCGGCAGGTACCGTTGTGCTGCATTCATCACGCAACACCTGCTGGATCTGCGGGCCGTAGCGAGCCCAGACGTGCTCGCGCAATTCGTCCAGGATCTCGAAGACCGCAACGGCCTGCTCAGGCGACCAGTGCGTGGGCAGCGTGATCGAGCCAGCTGCCACGCGATGCCGTGTGAAGTCGATATCCGCAGGCACGGCAGGCCGACGCCTCATGACTTGCCCGCCTTGGGTCGCGCGGTGCGGCGCTGCGCGGCCTTGAGTTCGGCGCGCGCCTTGGCCTCCTTGAGCCGGTAGGACTCCCCCTCGATGGCCACCACCTCGCAGCGGTGGACGAGCCGGTCGATCAGCGAGACCGTGCAGGCCGCGTTGGGGAACACCTCGCCCCATTCCTTGAAGGCGCGGTTGGTGGTGATGACGGTGCTCTTGTGCTCGTAGCGCCGGCTGATCAGTTCGAACAGCAGATCGGCGTGGCGGTTCGAATACGACAGGTAGCCCACCTCGTCGATGAGAAGCAGGTCGGGCGCGGCGTAGTGGCGGATGCGTCGGCGCAGAAGGGAGTCGCTGTCCAGCGCGGCCAGGTCGCCCAGCAACTGCCCGGCGGTGGTGAACAGCACCGTACGGCCCTCGATGAGCGCCTGGTGGGCGAGGTTGCTGGCCAGCATCGATTTGCCCACGCCGTTGGGGCCGACCAGCACCACGTTGGTGGCGTCGGTCATGAACGACAGCGTCATCAATTCCTGCACGGCCGCCCTGTCACAAGTCTTGGGCCAGTCCCAGTCGAAGTCGGCCAGCGGCTTGAAGCGCCCGATGTGGGCCGAACGCAGCCGCCGCTCCAGACTGCGTCGCGAACGCTCGGCCTCCTCCCAGGCCAGCAACTCGCCGGTCCAGGCGATGCGTGCCGGGTCGCCTTGCACGGCGTCCCAGTGCGCCAGCAGGCCCATCAGGCGCAGCGCCTGTGCGCGCTCCTTGAACTGGGGCAGATCGGCAGACGTGCTGGCAGCGGCGGTCATGGTTCGTCCTCGGGGTCGGCGGGCTTGGGAGCAGGATCTGGCGTTGGTTCGCCGGTGGGATCGACCACCGGGCGCAGCGCGTCATAGGCATCCAGGGCGTGGGCCTGCACCGTCACGTCCAGCGAGCGCGCCCGCTCGGACAGCGGAGTGTTCACCGGCGGCGGCGTCTGTTCTGCATGACGGGCACGTTCGAGCGCCAGGCGCACGGCGTTGGGGTGCGGCACATCACGGGCCAGGGCCTCGACGACGGCGGCCTGCATCGGCTTGGCGCCGTAGCGGTCCAGCAGCTTGGACAGTCCGGCCGTGATCGAGCCCAGGTTGTGGCCCCGCGCTGCGGCGCGCTGCAGCAACTCGGCTGCAGCCGGCACGGACTGGGTCAGCCGGTCGGTGGCGCGGTGAGCCCGCGCGCCGCGCTTGTGATCGACCAGTTCCTGGACGTGACCCTCCTGCTCGATCTGCGCTCTGCGGTCCCAGCTGCGCCGGTGGGTGGCCAGCACGGTCGCGCCGTCGAGCACGCGCACCCGGTCGGGCTCGGCCAGCACGGTGAGCGTGCGCCGCACGTGGGTGTGGGGGATGGAGTAGTCGTTGAGATCAAAGCGCACGTAGGGCGTCTTGCCGGCGTGGACCTGCACGCGTTCGGCCACCGGGTAGTCGTGCTCGGGCAAACCCATCAGGCTGGGCTGCTCGGCCTGGCCGGCTTGGCGCACCGTCAGCCGGTCGTCCTGCGGCCAGCGCCGATCACAGGCATCGCCCTCGCACCAGACCTGCGCCTGCGCGTTGAGGTCGTCCACGTCGGTGAACACGCGGGCAGCGAAGAAGTTGTCGCGGATGTAGCGGATTGACCGCTCAACCCGTCCCTTCTCGTTGCCGCGTGCCACCGCCACCGGGCGAGGCTCGTAGCGGTGGGCGGCGGCGAAGGCCAGCAAGTCCGGGTGGAAGCGGATGGCCGAGCCGCTGGCATGGTCCACGCGCTCGAGCACGGCGCTCTTCAAGTTGTCGTACAGCAGCACCCGGGCCACGCCGCCGAAGGCAGCGAAGGCCAGGACGTGGCCACGCAGGAAGCTGTCCATGCGGGCGTTCAGGCTGAAGCGCAGGAAGATGCGGCGCGAGTAGCTCAGCACCATCACGAAGGCCATCAGGGGCCGCTTGGCGCGGCCGACTACCAAGTGGCCGAAGTGACCCCAATCCACCTGCGCCTGCTCGCCCGGCAGTGTGCGCAGGCGCAGGTAGGCCTCGGCCGCCGGGCGTGGGCGGTGGCAGGCCACGAGGTGGCGGAAGTGGTCGGGCCCGCCGGTGTAGCCGCGCTCGCGCACCATGGCGTGCAGCCGGCTGGCCGCCAGCGTGGGGTACTTGGCCAGCGTCTCGCGGATGAACGGCAGGTAGAGATCGATCTGGCTGGGCCGCAGCGGGGGATCGGGGCGCATCACGCAGGCTGCGCTGAGCACGCGCTGCACGGTGTCACGGTGCAGGTGCAACTGGCTGGCGATGGTGCCGATGCGCCAGTGCTCGGCCTGGTACAGGCGCAGGATCTGCGCGCGCAGTTCAGGGGCTATGGCCACGGCTTGGCTGCCCCCTTGTGCTGGCACAGCGCGCGGGTCGGCTGTGGCGCAGGAAGTCCAGGCGAACCCGCGCCACACAGGGCGTGTGGCACCAGTGGCAGCGCCATGCCGATGAGGTCACGGGCAAGGTGGCAGCGGGCGAGGACGCGCTGCTGGTGGTGATGGCCGTGCATGACTGGGCGGTTGACGCCAGCGCAGGTGTTGCGGCGGCGGGCATCGGTGACGGGACGGTCAGTACAGCATCCGAGGGCGGCAACGGGGAACCCTGATGCGTCACCGATTGCGGTGTCGCCATCTCCGCGCGGATCACCGGCACGGCCAGCAAAGCTTGGCGATCGCGCCAGCGGCGGGTTCGGGCCGCATGCCTGAAGCGCCCGCGAAGGCTGCCCTGATAGCGCCGGCCCGCGTCACGCTGCGACTGCTGGCGAACCGCCGCAGCACAGCCCGCGGCGCAGTAGATCTGGCCCCGGTCGCAGTGACTGCACACCAGCACGGGCGTGCGGCAGCGCGCGCACAAGAAGCGTCGCGCAGGCTCGTCGTCCATGAGCACCCCGGCGAATTGCCGAGGGCGTGCTGGACGGGTTCGTCCACGGGTGCAACACTGGCGCTGCACCCGTTGTCGCATGACACGGTGTAGGGCACGGCGGGCGGGTCGAACTGCCAAGTAGGGGCCGCCGCCGTGCCCGCCTACCTCGGTGTGGGCTGATTACAGCGCCACGACCGGATGCGCCATCACTGGCCGCCGGCGCAACGTGCGCAACGGGCCTGCCGGTGATGCCGGTGACCCCGACGTGCCAACGCGCGGCCAGCATGAACACCGCTGCGTCGAACCTGCCCCTCAGTCGATCCCGCCAGCGCTGCGTGCCTGGCCGCCCTGCAGGGCGGCCAGGCACGCAGCGCTGGCGATCCTCAAAGCCCAAACACCAGAACCGCGTCCTCACAGCCAGAAAACAGCGCTTCCCGACAGCCGTTCACAGCTCACCCCGTAGCGCTCGCACAGCGCGCTAACGTAGTGTTTCCTCGTTAGCCAATCACGAATAAACTGCACTCTCTGTTCCATGGCGTTCGTCTCATCCCAAGGCATCGGGCACCTCCTTCCGGCACCCATCGTCCCCAAAATGTGTCACCCATCCGCCACGACTTTTGTGTCACCTATCCGCCACGACCGTACCCAGAATCGACCTAACCTCTTGGTCGAGCTGACTCGCTAGGGAAAGGCGCCTGTCCAGCGCTGCGCCCATTTTTCTCCTGCACCGCACGGGCGAGACACCACGCCTCCGCGAACACCGCACAACGAACGTTAGGCCTCGCAAATGCCCCTCTACCGACCCGGTGCGTATGACGACTCCATACGCAGCAAGACCTTCACGCAAGAAGTCCAGCACGCGAAGCTCATCTATCAGGATCTAGAAGATGACTTGCAGGACTTCTGTCGATTCGTGCCCCCAGTACCTGAGCACGCGTCCGTTTATTCGACGAGACTGTGGGGAATCATTCTTCGCGCGTGCTCAGAGATTGACTCACAGTTGAGTGGGTTGGTAAAGGAACTCGGGTCAAAAGCACTAAAGCCAAACATCGTTCTCTACAGACGCTACGAAGTTCGGCTTGAGCTGGCCAAGTTCGAACTCGCATCACGGTTTGACAAGCAGGCGCTCCGGCCGTTCGAGGCCTTTGCAAAGAACAAGTCGCCGGGTTGGTGGTTAGACTACAACGAGATCAAGCACAGGCGCCTGGAGACCCTTCAAGCGGCTACCCTTGGGAGTTCGCTTCAGGCTGTCGCAGCACTGCACGTCATCTTGTACCGACAGTGGGGCGACTACATGTTTCCGAAAAGAATGTTGCTGGTCGCGGGCCAGCAGCTTGCAGAGACGCCTTCCGAGATGTTTAGTGTCATGAAAACACCATGGTAGGCGGCTCGGCGAGACCTAGGCGCGAGCAGCCCAGTAGTGCTTGCCAAGCACACTTACAGCGTGCCGTTCGTACCGCAGCAAATCGAGACTACCCGAGCTGAGACGAGCCCCCCTAGGTTGGCCGACCTGGAGTTGCACGCGAAGCCGCGCATTCCACAAGGACGACGGAGAACTTACCGACCTCGATGCCGAGGTCGGCGAACGCACTGCTCTGATGAATCTGATGACCGGGTCGCTGGGCAGCTACAAGAATCCGCACAGCCATCGCAGAGTTTCGATCACAGCGAGCGAGGCCCGAGAGATGCCGCTGCTTGCATCACACCTGATGCGCATCGTCGAAGTTAGGGGTGAACTGCGCCGCGCCAGACTTCGCGCCGGCACCACGGAATAGCAATTAAGGCTTCGCTGAACCGTGGCCTACTATTGCGACCACATAGTCGTGTAGTTTGTCTGCCAGTTCTGCTTCGGTCTGCCACACGATGTGGTTGTACTGTTTTGTGTCGAAATGGACCTTACTCAGTTCGTCTTCGCGCACGCACCAAAAAACCGGTAGGCCCAGCCCCAGCGCATACCCTGCCTCGAAATAGACGCCCTGGCGCTGGCCTGTGACATCAGCAACAAGAAAACGCGAGTTCTTGATCTCGGCCATGATCTTGACGTCAATTCGATCCAAGTGTGGGGTCGCATCGACACGATAGGCGCCAAATCCCGCCCGTTTGAGTGCTGGGTGAATGCCAAGGTCGTAAGCAGGCTTCATCGAAGCGTCAAACCACATCGCGACAAATGCTTGGTTCGAAAACACGGAAGCATGGTCTTGTTTTTCCAGGTGTTCCCAACCGGCCACAGTGATCGTGACATCGTGGGCAAACGAGTCTTCCAGTAAATTGGCTTCTGGCACATCTCCAGATACAACGAAGCCACGCTGGACCAGTGACGCCAGCAGGAAATTGAATTCCTCCGCGGTCGAGCACCATGCAAGTGCGCAGTCATGCTCGGGGACGACGAACACGGGCTTGCCTGCAATCTCGGTCTGACGTTCGATACTTCGAAGCAGGAGGAGTAACTTCTCAGACACCCGATAAGTCGGCAAGCTCGCCGTCAACTCTTCCAACCCCATGCTGGTAAGCACCGGCATCGCCGACTTGGCTTCGTGTTGCCCCCGCAACCACGCCGACAGCGAATGATTTGCGTCGGACCTAAGAGCCATGGCCAATGCCGTTGTGGTGATTTGAAACGATCCACATCGAGGACATTGAAATTCGCAATTCCCACTCTGTTCGACTGCGCCAACGCCTGCATCACGCAGCTTGCAAATGGGACACTCCTTCAAAGACATGAGTCAGCCTTTCCAAAGTGAATCGTTCGATGCGAGGTTCGCGCCAAGTCTACGCGGGTCACCATGAGGATTGGTTGGCCAGTGCAGTCACGCTGGCCCTGACTTCATCCTTAGTGCCAATATAGATGGCGGCATGAGGTGCATCGCCTACACAAACTGTCCGTGCCCTACTGGACCGCTGCGTCGAGCTAAATGTCTGGGCTCTTGCTCGTCCTGGCTTGCAGCTTCGCGGCTCACTGAGATGCGCGAATACTAAGCGCACTCTCTGCGCTGTCGATCACGCGTTCGAGCAAATTGGCAGCCTGCTGTCCCGGTTCATCAGGAACTGCTTCAGCTCCTCGGCGGCATCGTGCACCACCTTGCCGCTGAGCTTGAGCTTGTCGTTGAAGATGCCCAGGTGGCGGCCCAGCTGGATCAAGGCATCGACTTGGCTGTGCATCTGCACCTCGATGCCCTGCTTCGTGATCTTCAGGCCGGCATAGAGCCGCGCCGCCGCCGGTGACACGGTGCGCACGTCGTGGAAGAACGGCTCGACGACACCATCGCCAAAGCACTCGCTGCACTCCGGGTTCGGCCGCGGGTGTCGATGGAAGCCCACGCCGCCCTGCTCGTCAAAGTCGGCCACGCCGTAGTCGGCCTCCCGCGCCTTCTCGTGCTCGGCGCGCGCTCGCTCCATCTCCACCTCGGTGCGCTGATACCGGAACCCCTTGCCCCAGCAGAAGCGGCAGCAGTTGCGCCGCAGCTCGACCAGTTCGCGCGGATCGGCAAAGGCGATGTCGCGGAGCATGGCCACCACGCCCTCAGCGCTCACATCGGTACGCTGGGCACGCTCATCCATCGCCGCCTTGATCAGGGCCGCCACTTCGGGTTTTCTCAGGAGGCGGTAGCCCGTGTCATAAGCCGATGCCTTGGCGTACCCGGCCCGGATGGCCGCCGCCGTGGCGTTCAAATCGACCGGGTACTCGCGCACGAACTCCAGCACCTTCGGCGTCAGCTTGGGTCCGCCGACCAATGCGGGCGCAGGAGCCTTCGGCTTCGCCACCCCAGCCTTGCCATCACCGACCACCTTTGCGCGCGCCACGCGTCGATCTGGCTTGCCGGCGGGGCCTGTTGACCGCGCCACCTTGTCGCCCTTGGTGGGCTTCGCCTTCCCTGCCGCCATCTTGATTCGGTCCTGCTTCATTGCTGCGTGCCCTTGTCCTGCGCGTCACGGCTGGCCGTGGCCTCGATGGCCCGGTCATAGGCCACGTTGAACGCCTGCAGAACCTTGCGCCGCTGCTCGGCCAGCATCTGCAGCTTCACGAACTTCAGGTCGTCGGCCAAGGTAGCGTTGACACCGACGGCG
>Ga0268298_10001690_pt1 | contig 25363 bp, 26 predicted proteins | sample WWTPWeurt_MetaG_FD_194462 | JGI IMG/M metagenome (GOLD analysis project Ga0268298, IMG submission 194462) | Activated sludge microbial communities from WWTP in Nijmegen, Gelderland, Netherland - WWTP Weurt | ecosystem: Engineered > WWTP > Aerobic digester > Activated sludge | place...
CTTGAGCACTGGGACGGACATAAACAGATAGATATATTCATTCCCAAAGGGAAGATATACATTGAGATTGACGGCCCTCAGCACTACACTAGTCCACGCCAGATAGTGTCCGATTTTCATAGAGACCACTACTCAGACGATGACGGTTTTCATACGATGCATATTCCTAACGAAGTAGTGCACAAACAGGCCATGAAGATAGCGAGGGCGATGAAAAAGATCCTTAATTTTTAGGCGTTACTAGATATATTGGTATATTTACAATATACTTGGTGAAATATGAATGAAGTCAAACTATACAAAATATCCGTTGGTATTCGACACAGGCGCTTGTTTCGTATGCCGGAGATAGCTGGATCTATTATCGATAATGTGGTTAGAGACGACTCATCTCCATTTTCAAAAATTTTTACTCGAACTGATGCGATCCTTGACGAAAGAAGAGAGAATAAAGGTCGCATTATTAGAGACAATGAAGGTCTAAATTCGTTGGTTGTTGATATCGATAGTGTAATTATCAATCTTTCTACTGATGACATTGATGTTACGCTGGAAAAAATTAAGAATAGCTATTTACCCTACATAGTAAAAAACATTCACAAAAAATACGACATAGATAATATTAACAGGATTGGTGTTGTCTACGAATATGAAATAAAGGGTGACCCAAACTTTTTAGTGCAAAAAATTACAAATAGTTCTATTGACGGTGTTCAGAATTTTGAAGCACAGTTCTCTTCAAAGGATAAAGATGTCCGCAGTCTTGTTATGAAGGATTTGTTGGACTATAAAAATTACATAATTGGTATAGCTGTAGACGAAGAAAACTTTTTGGCAAAATTTGACTACCAGTTTTATTTCTTGCCAGAAATAAAAAGCATATCAGATATCGATTTTGAAGGTTTTTTCAAAGAAAGTAAAGAAAAACTAGAGGCGAAGTTTCATTCATGGATACAAAATGAGAAGCAAAAATAATTTAAAAAAATTTCAGCATACAGGAAAGAGTCCTGAGCAGAGGAAGGGGTATGCAGAAATGATATCTGGTAAACAGTCTAGGGGAACTAGTGTTGAATTTGGTTTGAAAGAAGATTTTGGGGACACTTCTGCAATTGATGGTGATATTGAAGAAGGGGAGGTAGTTACGGATAAACCTAGCAGTTATAAACCCCCATACAAATCAAAAAGAACACAATGGGAAGAAAAGTTGCCAGGCTTTGCATTTAGAGCGTTAGGTTTAATACTATTTGGTCTTTCAGCTTGGGTTTTATATACGACTTTTACTAATTCAGTTAAGTTGGAAGGTCAGGAGCAAAAAATCAATCAAAGTGAAGACGATATTGAAGCAAATGCTTCGAGGCTCGATGAATTAGATGATCAGGTCAAAGAGAACAGTATAAATATTCAAAACCTAAAAGAAGATGTAGAAGATCTAGAAGTTGCGAACAGTAGGTCGTCAGTCAATAGGTAGTTTTTCTTGGTGAGGGGATTGATTTAAAATACTAAAAAAGTTCTAACATCATCCCACACAGCCAGCGAGCATGTGAGACAGACCGAGGTCTCGAAAGGAGCTATATTTATCAAGCTCCCTAGAGAACCAGTCACGGACACGAACTTACAAAATAGGTTCGAGTCCAAGGTCTGAAATCACGATTCAACTATTCCGTTAATGCATACCTGCTGAGAGCAGTAGCCAGACTGAAAAACCACCCACAAGGGTGGTTTTTCTGTGAGATGTTACTCCTGATTTGATTCGGCTTCTTCTGTTGGAAGATTATTTGTTCTTTCTTCTACATTCAAGTACTCCTCCATGCTTCTGTCTTGTTGTGCTTTCAGTATTGAGATAATAGCCTCAATTGTATCTTTATCAGTAAGTGCTTCGTCTACATCGTAAAGGTGGCTTTCAACAGCATCTCGTGTTGACTCATTAGTACTGCTAGCATTCACGTATTCTCCAATATCAGTGATTTGATCACTAAGGTATTCATTTACTGATTCAGTAGACTCTTCTGCGACGAATTCTTCAACAGTATTGTTAATTGCGTTAGTTGTAGATTCCTGAGTTTCATCAAGAGCTTCTAATGTTTCAGTTGACTCAGTAGTTTCTTTTGCAATTTTAACTTGTGCTTTTGTTACACCAGAGAGCTTTTTAAGGACTTCAATTTTATCTTCGTAGGAAATAATTTCTGAGTTTGTTTCTTCGAGTGTAGCAATTACATTAGTTACATGTTCATCAACTAGGTCCGTTAAATATACTAAATTCTCAGGCATTATATATGAATCCTGATGCACTATTTCTTTAATTTCTTTCAGTCGATTTTCCATTAGGTGAATGTCGTACGCTACTCGCTCCTCTGGGGTGATTTTAGTAAGAGCAATCATTTCTTCAACGACGTGGACTTTCATGGCATAGAGTGGCTCTCCTGGGAGACTATCTTGTGAAGTGTATGCGGTACCTATGAACATAATCAGTAATGATGCAAACGAAACGGATCCACGAAGTACCCACGATGTCCATGGTGAAGGAATGGATCGTTTTTCATGCTTCAGAGATTGCGATGCATGCTCAAGAAGCACAGACTTAATGGAGTTCTTTTCGGTGACACTTAGTGAGAGTTTCTTTCCACTCGTAAGCAATTTTTCTATTTCGTTATCTGTTTTCATGTTGTTTGTGGTCGTTGTTCATATGTTTGCTTCAAGGCTTCAATACCTCGCTTGATACGCATGGAAATATTCGTTTCGTTCTCGTCTAGTATAGAGGCGATCTCTTTAACAGGCAGGTCATCAATATACCGCATAACAAGGACTATACGATAGGAATCCTTAATCATAGCAAGGCGTTCCATAAGTTCTGTGTGTTCTGCGTGTGTGCTGGTCATATCGTGTTCGTCTTTGACTTCAAAGCCAGCTTCTTCTAGTGAATCAAGTGAAGTCTGAGACTTTTTAGTTCGGATTTCGTTTATGAAAAGATTCTTCGCAATACGATACAAGAACGCTTTTTCATGTTCAATTGTTTTATCGAGCATGACATATTGCCATGTCTTCAAAAAGACTTCCTGCATTAATTCTTTTGCCCGCTCGCTGTCACCTAGTCGATGGTAAAAATGTCTCCAAATTGCATCGGCATGGGTGTCATAAAGCGTTTCGAACCAAATCAATCGTTTATCCATATATGTAGACACAGGACACGGGAAAACCTCACACCTGTGCTTGTGATGACGTTTTTACGAGTACTTTATTACTACATTACTACTGTGAGATTTTGCGTGGAGCTGTGTCTTTAGAGGTGTACGGACGCGTACCTTGATTAAAATCGTCGCAATTATTACGAAAATACTTATTAAATTATGAAATTAAACAAATTTAAAAAAGGAGCTGTGGGCGGAATGCTGGCACTAGCACTTTTGACCTCAGCCGTTCCTGCGCCTCGTGCGGAAGCTGCAACTCTCGAAGAATTACAAGCACAAATTCAGACACTTATCGCACAGATTAATGCTCTCAAGGGCAATGTATCTGGTTCGAGCAATCTTGGGTCGTGTAACCCGTTCTCCATTGATATGACCTTGGGTCGTTCTGGAGTGGAGGTAACCAATCTACAAAAATTCCTTATTAGTAAAGGTCACCCAATTCCTGCAGGTGCTACTGGGTACTTCGGCGAGCAGACGCGTTCAGCGCTCGCACAGTTCCAGTCACAAAATGGCATCAGTCCTGCAATTGGATACTTCGGTCCGCTCACTCGTGGCAAGGTAAATGCACTTTGTGCAGCAACTCCGACACCACCGTCAAATCCAGGTAACAATAATGGTAATAATCCTGGGACAAATGAACCAAATCAACCAGGTTCAATTTTACAGGGAGAAGGTGATCTTAATACTGTAGAAGTTGAAACAGCAGATGACACTTCAATCCGAGAGGCTGCTTCCGATGCTCCGATTGCTGAGGTAACTTTAGAAGCTCGCGATGGCGATATCGAAATTAGTCGTCTTGATATCTCACTCATTGCCGACAGCGGAAATGACGAACGAGATCCGTGGGATACCTTTGAAGACGTGTCCCTGTGGGTAGACGGTGAAAAAATTGCAAATCAGAACATTGATAATCGTTCACTATTCCTTAATCGAAACACTGGAACAGTACGATTCTCAAATCTTGATTTAATCCTTGAAGAAGACGAAGAAGTTGAAATTACCATTGCTGCCAGCCTTAAAAATAATGTAAGAGGTGCTGGCACGAATGCAAAGTGGTCAGTCAGTGTTGATAGTATACGCTATAAAGACGCAGACGGAGTAGTAACTACTGATACAAACACAGGCGATCTTAAAGACAAAGTTGATTTTGAAATCGTGGAGCGAGGTGATGGTGAAGAATTAAAATTTAGCACTAGCAACTCAAATCCAGCTGAGCGAACAATCATTGTTGACGATCAGAAGAGAACAAATAATGTAACCCTATTAAGTTACAGTATGGAAGCACTTGGTAACGACATTGAATTAGATAAACTCTATGTAAATGTAGAAACAGGAAACGCTTCATTTAATGATGTAGTTTCTGACATCAGACTAAAGATTGGTAATACAACCTTCAAAAAAGATTCAGTTGTAACCACTGGTGCTTACAGCACAACAAGTGTCCTTGTCGCATTCGACATCGATAACAAAGTTGAGATTGATGAGGATGAAAAGGTGACCGCAGAAGTAATAGTTGATTTTAAGCCAAAGACAGCTTACCAAAATGGTGAGACTATATCAGCAAAAATTACTTCAGCAGAACGTGACTTGACCTCCGCTGAAGGAGCTGACGATATTGATTCATTCTCTGGTTCAGTAATCGGCAAGATCCAAACGCTTATTGCAGAAGGTATCTTCGTTCCGGTTGATTCAGTTAAGTTCAAGACTGAAACGCTCGGGAGCAATAACACGATCGGAGTATTCACTATTGAATTTGAAGTTAATGCAGTTGAAGGAGACTTCTATATCACTGATAAAGCTTCGACTTCTAGTCTAGCTTCAATTGGAGGTGTTCAATATAGTGTTGACACAACTTCTGGCACACCAGATTCAGTAAGTGCAATTTTGTCCTCAACAGCTGACGAAGACTCAAATGGCGTCTTTACAATCCGAGAAGGACAATCTGAAACCTTTACTCTAACGGTAACTGTGGATGCATCTACCGCTGGTAGTCATCGAGTTCTGCTTGATTCAGTACGGTTTACAGATGACACTGATGGTATTACAGGCGGTACCACCTACACTGTGACTCCGGTAAATGAATTCCGAACATCGTACCAATTTATCAACAACTAATTATTAGAAATTAAAACTATAAAACACCCCAACTTGCTGGGGTGTTTTAGGTATTATAAATAAACTAAAATCGGCAAATTGTGTCGTTTATCGAATAGATAGCCAATATAGCGACTATGAAATTAACGACTCCTGACCGAGTCCTTTTCTGTCACTCAATCGTGATAGAATTGGTTACATGAAAAAAATAGCTCTCATTGGACTAATCGTTGGCATAGTAATTATTGTTGGTTTCTTTGCCTTCAATACGAGCACCACTGAAGAAAAGTTGCCGATTCTTACCACCGACTATAAGAATATCGAGTATCTCATTGACGGAAAGCGAACAGCGCTCGGAACCACGACGCGCTATTTTGGTAATGAACTTATTGCTGATTTAAACAATGATGGTCGAGATGACATTGTTTTTCTCGTCACTCATGAGCAAGGGGGTAGTGGTACCTTCTTTTATGTTGTAGCAGCGCTTACTACTGATAAGGGTTATGTTGGTTCCGATGGATATTTGCTTGGGGATCGTATTGCACCGCAAACTACGCATATGAGTCAAAATCCTAGTCATAAAAATGTGGTGGTGGTGAATTATGCCGATCGTGGACCGGAAGAACCAATGACTACACCACCCTCATTTGGTAAGAGTGCATACCTCAAGCTTGATGTGGATTCTGTGCAGTGGGGAATTGTCGAACCGGATTTTGCAGGTGAAGCAGACCCGAACAGAATGACACTTGGTATGAAAACGTGGGTATGGAAGCATGCGCTCTATAATGATGGTCGTGAGATTGTACCAGTAGATCCAAAGGCATTTACCATCACCTTTGCTCCTGATGGTGCTTTCTCCGTTACGACTGACTGTAACAATGCGGGTGGAGCATATGCAGTAAGTGACAATATGATAACTCTCACCGATATCTTTTCTACACTGATGTATTGTGAAGGTTCACAGGAAGCGGAGTTTTTGGGCTTGCTTCGTGATACTCAAGCTTTTCATTTTACGAGTAAGGGAGAGTTGTTACTCGATCTCAAGTACGATAGTGGCACGGTGGTATTTCAGTAATATTGTCAGCGTTGCTTATGTGACGACCTCTACAGAGAGTAATCCTGCAACAAAAAGACCACTCTTTTGGGGGTCTTTTTGTTGTGGTTGCGTATACCCCCTAGGGGGTATACAATACAAGATATGAAATATATGGACGAAACAAATAAGGGAAAAGTACTACGCCGCCTAAAACTTTTGGAAGGGCAAGTTCGCGGGCTTCAGAAGATGGTAGAAAACGATACGTACTGTATTGACGTTATCACGCAGACTTCGGCAGTAAAGCAAGGGTTGTCGAATGTTGAGGATTTATTGCTCGAAAATCATCTCGGCGGATGCATTCTGAAGCAGGTAACTGCAGGACAGACCGAGAAAGCGAAGCAGGAAATATTAAAAGTGTACAAGCTTAAGAGAAAATAGTATGAAAGTATCAATATATGCAACAGCAGGTTTGCTAGTAGTGGGTGTTATTTTCGGTATTGCCTTTGGATATTACATAACCCCAGAGTACAAAGCTTCAATGTACGATAAAAGCAACATGAGTCTTGGTCAGGCTGATAGGACTTTTGATCTCCGGTATATAAATGCGATGATTGCTCACCATCGAGGGGCAATGCTGCTTGCCGAACAGCTTGCAAAAAACACGTCGCGACCAGAAATGAAGACGCTTGCACAAAATATTCTTGCTGATGAACCAAACGCTATTGCCGAATTATATTCATGGAAAAAAGACTGGTATGGTGATGTGAAAACGGTACGTGACCCTATTGTTGCCAACCTTGGTCCAGCTGATGAAACGTTTGATTTGAGATTCTTGAATGCAATTATTGCTCACCACGAAGAAGGTATTGTAATGACGAGAGAGACGAGGCAGAAATCAAGTCGTGCTGAGATATTGAATAATGCCGATGCTGTGGAAGCCTTTTTAGCAAATGACATAACAACCCTAAAAGATCTTAGAAGTAGTTGGTACAACATATAAACAGCTATGACCATACACACTTTTAAAATAAGAGGGATGCATTGCGCAAGTTGCGCATCTATCATCACCAAAAAATTATCAGCCATCCCACATGTAAAATCGGTCTCGGTTAATTATGGTACTGAAAAAGCGAAGGTAGAGTACGAACATGAATCTGTTTCTGTTGACGCCATGAATGAAACTATAGGCAAATTCGGCTATTCGCTTTTAGCTACTGAAAATCCTGAAAATAGTCATCATGATCATTTAAGCAAGATTGATGGTCTGGAAGAACTTAAAAAAAAGACTGAGTTCATTCTGCCTGTAACTATTGCAGTCTTTGGTCTCATGATGTGGGATATCGCTTCGAAACTATTTGTTGGGGTGCCTAATCTTCCGATTCCTATGCCCCTTTTCAATACAATTGGTATGATTGTTGCGACCATTGCCTTGTTTTGGGTTGGTAAGCCATATTTGCTTGGAGTAATAAGATTTATTCGACACGGAGTCGCTAATATGGATACTCTCATTGGTCTTGGAACTCTTGCGGCGTATCTTTATAGTATTGCTCTAACCCTCATTCCTTTCCTTGGTGTTTTACTTAAAGTCCCCGAGTATACATATTTTGATGTAACCATTGTAGTTATTGGGTTTATCACCCTTGGAAAATATTTAGAGGCGCGGTCAAAGAGAAAAACAGGCGACGCAATAGAAAAGCTTCTTACTTTACAGTCGAAAACAACGTTAGTTATTCGGGGCGGGAAAGAAGTTGAACTCTCGGTGAATGAGGTCACACATGGTGATTTGATTATTGTGAAGCCGGGTGCAAAGATTCCGGTTGATGGGGTAATCACTGAGGGCACCTCGTTTATTGATGAATCAATGGTTACGGGAGAGCCGATGCCTGTACAAAAGAAGATTGGTGACAATGTGATATCGGGAACAATAAATACTAATGGTTCATTGGTATTTAGAGCGACAAAAGTTGGATCTGAAACTCTGCTTGCCCAGATAATCAAAATGGTTGAAGATGCGCAGGGTAGTAAAGCGCCGATACAGGCTCTTGCTGATAAAGTATCGGCAGTGTTTGTACCGGTTGTTCTTGCTATCGCTTTTATTACTCTTGGAACATGGCTTGTAGTAGGGACACAATATCTTGGATTTTCAGAAGCATTCTCACTTGGACTGGTTTCGTTTGTCGGAGTTCTTGTTATTGCCTGTCCGTGCGCGCTTGGACTCGCTACGCCGACAGCAATTATTGTTGGAGTCGGCAAGGGCGCCAAAGAAGGTATTCTAATTAAAGATGCAGCTACCCTTGAAAAGCTCCATAAAGTAGATACGGTTGTGGTTGATAAGACAGGAACAATTACCAAGGGAAAGCCGACGCTGGTTGCGATACAGAATTTTTCAAGTGTTCCAAACGAAGCGTTGATTTCTGTACTGGCTTCGTTGGAAAAGAAATCCGAACATCCAATTGCTCATGCCATCGTTACCTATGCAGAAGAGAAAAGTATTGCCACAGAAGAAGTTTCGGAGTTTGAGAGCGTTCAGGGGAAGGGTCTTAAAGGGATTATAAAAGGTGTTACCTATTACGTCGGCAACGCAAAACTCATTAGTGATCTCAATATTCCGTTCGATGCTGTCACATTGAATGAATTTACCTCGCAAGGCAAGACGCCGGTCATTCTCGCGACAGGGGATAGTGTGCTTGGTTTTGTCATGGTGGCTGACGAAATAAAGCCAGAATCAAAGCAGGCGGTTGCTGACTTGCATAAACTAGGAATTAAAGTAGTAATGCTTTCTGGCGACGACGAGAAGACTGCGAATCACATCGCTTCTCTTGTTGGAATTGATGATGTGGTCGCTCATGTGTTGCCGCAGGATAAACTTGAAAAGATAAAAGAATTGCAGTTGCAAGGTCGTGTTGTTGCTATGGCAGGTGACGGAGTGAATGATGCTCCGGCGCTGGCTCAAGCTGATGTTGGGATTGCGATGGGAACAGGAACCGATGTTGCTATTGCGTCGGCGGGCATTACGCTGCTCGGCGGCGACATTTCGAAGCTAGTAAAAGCAATCAAACTTTCTAAGATAACGATGCGAGGAATCAAGCAAAATCTTTTTTGGGCGTTCATCTACAACATTGTCGGGATACCACTGGCGGCGGGCGCCTTCTACCCACTCTTCGGCTGGCTTCTTAATCCCATCTTTGCAGGATTTGCTATGTCGATGTCGTCGGTCTCGGTGGTGTCGAATTCTCTCCGTATAAAAGCTAAAAAGTTATAACTATATGAGTACCTACACCTTTCACGTTTCTGGCACTCACTGCCCATCATGCAAGATTCTTGTCGAGGATATTCTAGGCGAGCAGGAGAATGTACGAAGCGTACAAGTTGATCTTAAAAAGGAAATCGTAGAAGTCGAGATGAGCAGCGAACAAAACCCCAATGAGCTTGCGGCATTTCTCACCAGTACAATTCAAGCGAATGGGTATCACTTGTCGGTAGAAAAAACAACAAAAGTAGCGCGAGGAGGTGATGCTATTTGGAACGCTTTACCAATCGGACTTGGTATCTTAGCGCTATTTTTTCTATTGCAGAAATCGGGGATACTTAATCTGGGTATCGGCGGGCAAATAACCCCTGTCACCAGTTTCATAATTGGTCTTGTTGCCTCAGTATCGAGCTGTCTGGCGATTGTGGGAGGGTTGGTGTTGTCGCTTTCTGCGAAAATATCTCAAGAGAATAGCAGTGGTACGAAAACGTTTACGCTTTTCCACTTTGGTAGAATAATAAGTTTCGCTTTGTTGGGCGGGGTTTTAGGTGCCGTTGGCGGTGCAGTAGGAATTAATTTTACACTTACTGCCATACTGGGTCTTCTGGCGTCTATTGTGATGTTGTTTCTCGGTTTGAATCTTGTCGGGGTCTTTGCAAGGAATATGATTGCCTTACCATCAGGTATGTTCAATTTTTTAAAAAAAGTTGAACATAAAACATTTACTCCGTTGATTCTCGGCTTCGCAACATTTTTCTTACCTTGTGGATTTACGCAGTCTATGCAAGTTGTGGCGTTAAGTAGTGGATCTTTCGTTTCTGGTTCTCTCATCATGCTGGCGTTTGCTCTGGGAACACTCCCGATGCTGCTCCTTCTTTCTTTCGGTTCGGCGTCATTCGCGCATTCGAAGTATGCACCGCTATTTTTCAAGTCGGCAGGAGTGGTTGTGATTGGTCTTGGTCTGTTTGCGTTCCTTGCTGGGCTTGCGGGGTTGGGAATTATTAATCCGCTATTTACTATATAATTGAGCTGTATGAATAAAATCGCCTTATCAATTATGACGCTGGGACTCATTATCGGAATTGGAATCACTTTCCTTGGCAACTCGAACGATAACACTGAGGTCGCTGCATCACAGGCTGGTCAGAATGTTGTAATAAAGGATGGTGTTCAATACATTACTATTGTTGCGAAAGGTGGTTATTCTCCTCGAACCTCATCGGTGCAGGCCGATATCCCGACGAAACTCATTGTTAAAACAAACGGAACTTATGACTGTTCTGCGGCGCTAGTAATTCGATCTGTCGGATATCAAAAAATCCTTCCGCAGACAGGGGAAGAAATCATCGATCTTGGAACACTGCAGAAGGGAGCTGTAGTACAAGGTACCTGCAGTATGGGTATGTACAGCTTTACCATTAATGTTAGCGAGGGGTCTGAGGTTTGAATAAAATACAAAAGTCTTCTGAGGCGTTCCTAAATTTTGAGGGTGAGTGGGCGCTTTCTACAGAGCGGTAAATCATTGTTGTGTCGCGCGGTACATTGTCAAAAAAGAGTTATATAATACGTGAGTATGAATATCTTTAAAAAATATACGTATTCTTGGCAGGAAATTGGCATATTTAAAATCGCGCTGCTCGCTATCGGCGTACTCGTTGGTGCGTGTTGGCATGAATTTTGGGGTAGTTATTTCATGCCGTTAGCTGCCGTGGCGATTGTTGCCAGTGTGTACATCATGTACGTTTCGTTTAAGCAGTAAAATAACGTAATGTCATGGAGAAGCAACCTTCATTTTCGAGATTCGTAGGTGGTAGCAGCGAACAGAAAGTGATAAATTGGCTTGCACATTACCTGAGTAAATTGACAAAAAATGTATTTAGTGTATAATCAAGTTTCAAATCAGAATTGTATTAAGCAGCAGTGTTTATTGCAATCTCAATAAGGTTTGAGATTTATTCACTTTGTTCAATACAAAATGCAAACAGGAGTTATCGCTCGTTTAAATAACGGGTACGGATTCATTACTCGCGACGGAGAAGACAAGGATCTTTTCTTTCATGTAAACGGACTTGTTGGAGTCGCGTTTGATGACCTTCGCGAAGGCGACAAGGTTCAGTTCGAAGTAGGCGAGGGTCCAAAGGGTCCAAACGCCGTCAAGGTGAGCGTGATTAAGTAAGTCACTCTACACGAAAAAAGCACCATTTGGTGCTTTTTTCGTGGGTGTTTCTGATTGTGTTACTATACCAATAATTGTGCGAAAGTTTCAGTGGCAATTTACTTTTGATATGAATAAAAACTCCCGATTTGATTTTATTGATTTGTATGCTGGAACAGGCGGCATCAGTATCCCTTTTCGTGAACTCGGTGGACAAGCAGTATTTGCTTCAGAATGGGATAAATATGCTCAAACAACCTATGAGGCGAATTTTGGACATCGACCATGTGGTGATATTGGAGAAATTGATCCTGCTGACATTCCTCGTCATGATGTGTTGCTCGCTGGGTTTCCTTGCCAACCTTTTTCTAACGCTGGTTTAAAGAAGGGATTTTCAGATGTTCGTGGAACACAGTTTTTTATAATTTCAAAAATTGTAGAACAACATCGACCAAAAGTGCTTTTTCTAGAAAATGTGAAAGGGTTTAAAAATCATGATAAGGGAAATACGTTTGCAGTAATTAGAAAGATTCTTGAGGAGGATTTACGGTACACTCTTTTTTCGCAGGTGCTTAATGCAAAAGATTTTGGAGTGCCACAAAACAGGGAGCGTTTTTATATGATTGCTTTTAACAATGATTATTTTTCCGATGGGGTAGATTTTACGTTTCCTGCCCCCTTAAATTGTGAGACAAAAGTGGGTGACATTTTAGAACCGGCACCAGTTGCTGAAAAGTATACTATTTCAGATAAATTATGGGCTGGTCATCAAAGACGAAAAGCCATGCATCTTGAAAAGGGTAATGGATTTGGGTATTCAATGTTCAATCATGATTCAGCTTACACGAGTACTATTTCCGCTCGTTACTATAAAGATGGTTCAGAGATACTGATTGAGCAAAAGGGGAAAAATCCAAGGAAAATCACCCCCCGTGAAGCGGCAAATTTACAAGGGTATCCAAAAGAGTACAAAATTGTAGTCAGTGATGTACAGGCGTATAAGCAGTTTGGAAATGCCGTAGCGGTTCCAGTCATTAGGGCAATTGCCAAACAAATTGAGCCATTTTTATAAACTGATAGAGATATGAAAAAGCAAATAGGTTTAAAAATCTCAGACAAAATTTTTGATATAAATTTAGTATTTTATAATTTTCTCAAAAAAATCACGCAAGCCAAGCTGACCGATAATCAAATAGTAGCAATTCTAGCCTTGTGTATCTCAAATAGGAAAACTGATTTGGAATCGTTGCAGGATATTTTACTTAATCATGTTGAAGAAAAAATTGTCAGAGGTGATATTTCTATCATTGCAGACCTAATTGGAAGTCTTGAAAAAGAAACCATCAACCTTTTTATCTTTTCATTACGACTAAACATTATCAAGGGACTTTTGCTCGAAGAGGCAAAAATTACGCAAACACAAAAACTAGAGCAACTGAAAAATTTTCATCAGCTTTCAATGGCTTATGACAAGGTTTCAATACAGTCTGCTTACGCTACGAGGATAAGTGGAGCGTTGCTCTCTTTGCTTTTCTTTGAGAAGGTTGAAAATAATAAATTAAACTTTTTTGCTTCTTCCTCTAAAGAATTTATATCGAGCATCGCAAATGAATGTCAAAGTCTGATGAAAAAGGGATTGGAGCCGAATCAGATTTTTATGTTACTTTTTTCAGAAAGTATCAATCAGTCAATCACCAGCTCGGCTGGGGTTAGTTATGAAGATAGAATTAAAAATGTTCTGATTGCTATGGGAATCAGTCGTGACAGTATTAAAAAAGTTCATGATGCCGCTGATAGTTCTACAGAATTTGATTTCTTTTTTGAGCTTGAAGGAAGATCATATGGTATCGGCGCTAAACGGACATTACGAGAACGCTACAAACAATTCATTAAGACGGCAAGCATGTCTGAAATTGATGTGATGATAGAAATTACCTTGGGTACCGATTTGCGCCCAGTAATTGCTGAGAGTATCAGAAAGCACGGTGTCTATATTTTCGTTGCCGATGAAGTGTATGGTGCAAAATCTTTTCTGCAAAAGATTGAAGGAGTGTATCCGGCAAGTAAATTAAATTTAGCGCTACTAAAGTCTCTTCCGTAATCACAAAACGACTTTTGTCTTATTAGTTTGTCACTGGAATACAGAAAGTATTTTCTGTTATAATCTGCGACTGTATGCTTATCTATATTTTATTTGCTGTTGGGTTCGTATTGTTAATCAAAGGAGCTGATTTGTTAGTGACCGGAGCTTCGTCGCTCGCGAAGCGAATCGGGGTTTCGTCGCTTACAATCGGGCTTACGATTGTGGCATTTGGGACTTCTATGCCGGAGCTAGTGGTAAACCTACTGGCAAGTGCTCAGGGTAATACTGATATTGCTATCGGAAACGTAGTGGGGAGTAACATTGCCAATATTCTACTGATTCTTGGAGTCTCGGCGATGATTTATCCATTAGCAGTGCAACGAGGAACGGTATGGAAGGAAATCCCGTTTGCCTTGCTGGCAGTGGTGATGCTGATCGTCATGGCAAATGATGTGCTACTTGATGGGTCGACCACTTCAGTACTTTCGAGAATTGATGGGCTGGTTCTAATCGGATTCTTTGTTATTTTCCTCTATTATGTTTTTGGATTAGCAAAAAATGGCAAAGAAAATGCTGAAGAGGAATCGGTAGAACTCTTTTCAGTTGGTCGTTCAATTTTGATGATTGGTGCTGGACTGGTGGGGCTGGTACTTGGAGGTAAATGGATTGTTGATGGAGCGGTGGCGTTTGCTTCGAGTTTGGGAGTGAGCGAAGCTCTTATCGGACTTACCGTGGTGGCGGTGGGCACTTCACTGCCGGAGCTTGCTACCTCAGCTGTAGCGGCATATCGACGCAATGTAGATATCGCCATTGGTAATGTGATTGGTTCAAATATTTTTAATATCTTTTGGATTCTGGGACTTTCAGCGATTATCAAGCCGCTTCCGTTTGCTCCTAGTCTCAATGCTGATTTGGTGATGGTGGTGTTGGCAACGTCACTGTTATTCCTTGCACTATTTGTGGGAAAGCGGCAAATTCTCGAACGTTGGCAGGGTGGAGTGTTCGTGGCAATGTATGTTGCGTATACTATTTTCTTGATTTTCCGCGGCTAGTAGAGGGAAAGTTGCCGCTTTTGTATTGCGGCGTATACTTTATAGTATATGAATTTTAAAAAATTATTTGATTACTCGCAGCCGCTGGTCGCAGCGGTGACCATTTTTGTCATGGCATTGTTTGTAATTACCGTGTACGCAGCGAAGGTGGCATATGACATAAAACTCGCTGGCGACACTATCGAAGTGACCGGCTCGGCGAAGGAGGCGGTAGTAGCCGACATGGGCAGATTAACATTACTTATTGAAACAAAAACTGGGTTACAAGACCAGCAAGTGGGAGTGAGTCGGGTAAAAAGCGCTGTTGATAGAGTTACGGCGTATTTGGTAGAACAAGGGCTTACTGAATATGAAACCCCAGCTGGCAGCACCTATCCTAATTACTATTACCCACAAAACAGCGAGCCAGTGCAGACAGGGTATACAATTTCTCGACAAGTTGTGGTACTGAGTAGCGAGGTAGAAAAATTGACTAATATTGCTAATGACCTTGGTCCGCTCACTGGTACTGGCTACACTATCGGTACTGGAGGATTAGAGCTTACGTATAGCAAACTTGATGAAATGCGTGTAAAGCTGCTCACTGATGCGATTAAAGATGCGACTGATCGAGCAAATGCGATTGCTCAAAATTCTGGACGAACAGTGGGTCCACTTCGAAACGCCGTTGGGGGCGTGGTACAGGTGCTTCCACAGGGTGGTGTTGATATAAGTGATTATGGTTCTTATGACACCAGTTCACTTAATAAAGAAGTGATGGTAACTACGAGAGCAACTTTTAGTTTGGAAAATTAGACAAGCGAAAAATGATAAAAGCCGCGCCCGAAGGGCGCGGCTTTTATTGTTTTACAAAACTAGTCCGCACTCACTTCATTGCTACATTAGGTAGAGAATTCTATACTTAACAATATGTCAAAAAGTGCTACAGCAACAAACCGAACGATTATGCTTCTTGCAACGCTAGTACTTCTTTTGACGGGGGTAATTGTTTATTTGCAATTATTTTCTGATGACACCACTATCGTCGCCCCTTATTTGCAGACTGATATTCTCCATCTTGATGAGGGGGTCGTCACCGACGATCCATTTTTAAAGGATGAAGAAGTAGTTATCGTCGGCACTGCTTCCAGTACTGAGGGGCAGACGATGCTTAAAGTTGAGCCGGTATTGTTTGAGTATGTTGAAGTCATTGATAGTTGTGGACCACATTTTGAAGGTGATTGTTTGCGCGTGCGTTCTGGTCCGGGGGTAGAATATCCCACCTTGGCAAGTCTTCGAAATGGAGTCGTTCTTAAGGTAGGGGGAAGGGTCGAGCGTGATGGACAGGTGTGGTACAAAATTGTATTTGATGAATGGCTTCGTTATCCTGAACGGGTGAAAGGTGATTGGTATGTAGTTGCAGATTTTGTGAAGGTGCTGCTTGATGAGGGTGATAAAACTATTTGGGAAAATAGCTACGCTACTACCACACAAAAAACCATTACCGTCGATCGTTCAGAACAGATGCTCTACGCCTTTGATGGAAATGAATTATTTTTGGCAGCGGCAATTTCAACTGGACTAGAATTAACTCCAACACCGCGAGGCACTTTCACCGTTTTTAAAAAGACACCGAGCCGTTACATGCAGGGTCCGCTTCCGAATCTCGCTGATCGACAATATTATGACCTTCCTGGTGTGCCGTGGAATTTGTATTTTACCGATGGGGGAGCAGTAATTCATGGTGCGTACTGGCACAATAGTTTTGGCACACAGTATTCACACGGGTGCGTTAATCTGCCGCCCGCCGTGGCACATACCCTCTATTCGTGGGCTGAACTCGGCACCAAAGTGATTGTAAAGGATTAGCATAAGACAATATAATTTTTCTTGTGTCTAGGTATTTTGATAAGGTAGACTAGTCTTGTTTTGTTGTACAAATTTCTTCCGATTGCGTTTTTTATTGTCGAACTTGGAGCTGTCTACACGGTAGCAACGGTTGCTGCTGCACACGTACCACCGGTTACTATGGTAGCAGCAAAAGAGACTATTCAGCCACGTGTGGTTCGTATTGAAGTAATCAAAAAGGAATCTATTGATCCAGTTTCAGTAGTTGCAACTGAAATAAAATCAGAGTCAAAAAAGGATGCTCCTGAGAACGGTGAAGAACCTGTTGTGGTAAAGAACGAAGTGGCTGGAGCAGCAGCTGCTCTTCAATCAGTACCCAATTTTCAAGAGGGCAAGTTGTCAGAAAGCGCGGTTCATTCTGTTCCGTTCTACTCACAATTCTCGGACATTACCGCTCCCGCATGGCAAAAGGTGGGGTGTGGTATTGCCAGTTTAGCGATGTTGATTGAGTTTCATACTGAGAAAAAAGTTTCGGTTGATGCATTACTTACCAGTGGTATTAACGCTGGTGCGTATCTTGATAACGCTGGTTGGATTCACGCCGGTCTTATTAACCTTTCAAAAACATACGGCCTTACGGGAGAGAGTGTTAGTTTGTCACACTTGAGTATGGACGAAGCATTTTCAAAATTGCAGACAGTGTTAGAGCGAGGACCTGTTATGGTGTCAGTGCATTATACCTTTGAACCCACGAACCCTATTCCACACTTGGTGGTAATTACTGGAGTTAAAGATGGAAAAGTATTTTATAACGATCCCGCAGAAGCTGCGGCGGCGGGATCGCTCTCAATTGAAAAATTCGAACGAGCGTGGAAGAAGCGATACATTAGTATTGTGCCAGCGTAGTTTCGTTTGCTGCTTTTGTTCAATGCTAAAACGATGATGGTTGTGCTATTATGAACGCATATTCGTTTGTAACGTGTAGTTCTTATGGCATTGATCTTTGTGACGAGGCAGATTCCTGAAATTGGAATTAGATGGATGCGTGAGGGAGGACATGAAGTGGTGGTAAGTGAGAAGGATGGAGTGTTAACTCTAGGTGAACTCAAGGCGGCGCTGGCGGCGCGACCGTATGAGGGATTGGTCAGCCTGCTCACTGATACTATTGATGCCTCTCTACTGACGGTCGCGCCGCAACTTAAAGTCGTCGCCAATTATGCCGTTGGATTTAATAATATTGCCGTTAAGGAGCTGAATGCTGCTGGAGTGACGGTAACCAATACTCCTGGGGTACTTACTGACACAGTTGCCGAATTTACCGTGGCACTGATAGTGGCGCTCGCCAAGCGGATTCCAGAATCTGACCGATTTACTCGAGCGGGTAAGTATGTTGGTTGGGCACCAGAATTATTTTTGGGAAGTGATCTTTCTGGAAAGGCACTGGGTATTGTTGGCGCAGGGCGCATTGGTTCTGGTGTGGCGCGACGGCTCGCACAAGGGTTTGGTATGAAGGTGAATTATTATGATATTGCTCGTTCCGCCGCGCTCGAAGCAGAAGTGGCAAGCGAATATTATGAGTCACTTGATGAGCTATTGCGCGTGTCTGATGTTGTATCACTTCATGTACCGCTGCTTCCGGAAACAAAGCATCTCATTAACGCCGAACGACTAGCGATAATGAAATCTTCGGCATATCTGGTGAACACTGCACGTGGACCAGTGATTGACGAAATGGCGTTAGTAGCTGCTCTCAAACAAAAAACTATTAGGGGTGCAGCACTCGATGTGTTTGAAAATGAACCAGTTCTCGCTACTGATTTGGAAACATTGGAAAATGTAATTATTACTCCTCATATTGCCTCAGCCAGCGAAGAAACGAGAGGGAAGATGTCTGAACTTGTTGGATATAATATGAATGAATTTTTCCTTGGGCATGTTCCGCCGCATAAAGTAGATGTGGAATAAATTGTGGTTGCATTCGTATTAGCATTGTGAGAAAGTGACAGAGCGTTTATTAGCGAATAATCCGAAAAACGTATGAAAAAAGGATACATTGCAAACATTGAAACAGTGACGACAGAAAATACTGATTATCGTCGAGTGTTGTACACGGGAGAGCACAGTCAGTTAGTGGTGATGAGTATTGATCCAGGAGTAGAAATTGGTGAAGAAGTGCATCACCTTGACCAGTTTATTCGGATAGAAAGGGGTACGATAAAGGTTATTTTGAATGATACGGAAGAACACTTTCTCTCTGATGATTGGGCAATTATTGTTCCTGCCGGAGTAAAGCATAATTTTATCAATCAGGGTGATGTTCCAGTAAAACTGTATTCCATCTATTCCCCAGCCGAGCATAAAGATGGTATTGTGCAGCCTACAAAAGCTGACGAAAAAGAAGAACATTTTGATGGCGTGACGAGTGAGTAGGGGTGCTAAACGAAAAAGCGGCGGGTCCTTCGGACCCGCCGCTTTTTCGTTTTTCTCTTAATGCTTTGGAACGAATGTTAAAGCTTGTCCATGCTTGGTACCTCGTCCCGTTCGTCCGATACGGTGTACGTAATCTTCAAACGTATTAGGGAGGTCATAGTTGATAACATGTGACACGTCATCAACGTGAATACCGCGTGCTGCCACATCAGTCGCAACGAGTACTCGAGCATTGCCACTCTTAAACGCTGCCAAGGCTCGTTGTCGCTGCCCGTGACTTTTATTGCCATGAATCGATTCAGCCTTAACTCCATTTTTGGTAAGCTCTTGGGAGAGTTTTTCAACACTGTGTTTCATTGATCCAAAAATGATAACGCGCTTAAATTCTGGCTTTCCAAGAAGCGCAAGCAAGGTGTCAAATTTATGAACATGTTCATAGGTGACAACATCTTGGGCAATACTATCGGTCACATCTTTTTTCTTTACTGAAATAGTGACTGGTGACTGCATGAAATCATTCACTAACGCCTCTGCTTCCTTGGTCATGGTAGCGGAGAAGAACAGTGTTTGTCGTTCTTTCCTCACTCCACTTAAGATCTTTCGCATATCGTGAATAAATCCCATATCGAGCATGCGGTCGGCTTCATCAAGGACAACGTTAGAGATTCGTTCTGGGTGAAGATTGCCGCGCTCAATAAGATCGAGAATACGACCTGGCGTTCCGATGATGAAATGATTGGTGCGTTTCAAGGCTCTAATTTGTGGCTGGATACTGGTTCCGCCCACGCAGCTAGTAGCAAACAGTTTAAAACCAGCGCCGAATTTTCGAAATTCAGCCTCAGCTTGCAACGCCAGTTCGCGTGTCGGGGTTAAAATTAATGTCTGTTGATTCTTCTCTTTCAGTGTTTTTTGAATAAGTGGCAACAAAAAAGCAGCAGTTTTTCCAGTACCGGTTTGTGCAAGACCGATGACATCTTTGCCATCAAGAATAAGTGGAATCACCTGATCTTGAATTGGAGAAGGGGAGTCAATGCCTTGTTTGGTAACAGAGGCAACGATATCGGCATGGAGTCCAAAATCATTAAAAGAGTTTTTTGGCACATATGCCACTTCCTCAATAACGATTGGATTTTTATTGATAAATTGTGACGGGTCGAAACTTGGCTGCTTTCGGGCTCCCCCACGGCTTCCGCCGCGCTGGGGACGGCCGCTACCAAAGCGGCTTGCACCACCAGAACGGGTGCGGCTACTGGCATTTCGATTACGAGTAAAAGGACGATCAGGTTTTCCTGAATCAGAGTAAGGGCGGCGTCCAGATTGTGGACGTCGCGATGTTTGATATGGCATCTAAATAGTGGTTATTATTTTGGAGCGATGAAGCTCCGGGGCGTGCAGGTGGTAAATTTCAGAAACCTGAAAGTATAAGTAACATCAGACATCTGCAGCTAATGTGCCCCACACAAGAAACATAAGCGTTTTCATATAGTAATACATAATGGATTTTTGTCAAATTCCAAAAATAAGTAGTGTATACTATGCTATACCGTAATCAATAATAATAAAATGCCTCCTCAAGAAATGTTTACACCACAAGTGTTTCGACAAGCAGCTGCTGCGGAAATGCAGATGTTCCCGCCTCGATTTCTTATCTTCCTTTTAAAGAGCTACGCTTTAGTTTTTTTGTGTCACTTGTAGTTTCTGTTACGTTGGGGAATGGTACCGATTCCTTTTTTGAATTTATAAAAAATTTCCTAGATATTAAAAGTAGTATAGAGTTCTCTTCTAAATCAAGCTTGATTTTAATTATTTCAGTTCTGTACCATGTATTTTTTATAGTGTACTGCGTTGGATTGTTTCAGCTGCGCCGCTGGACAGTGATAGTGACAGTTGTAATTGTTACTAAAATCGTTTTGGAATTTTTCTATCAATTTTTTACTAGCAGTAGCGAACAAGGCGATTTTTCACTGTTATTTATTTTTGCTTTGGTATGGGTTATCTATTCCACAATAGTAGCAGCAAGTAGTATTTTTTTAGAAAGTATTTGTTCGTACCGAGTCGAAAGTTGTGGCTGCAAGTAGCAATAATTTTATTAACGATACCGGCAATTGTTTTTCTTTTACTTTCTATTGTTTTTGTAGATAATAAAACAGTCCATGATGCTCATGTTTTACCAATGGAACAAGTGACTCTTTCAGATGATCAGAATGCATACTTTGCACTGGTATTGGAAAATAGCATGACCTCATCTGAGCTGGTTAACTTTGAGAACGCAATAGCTCTGTACGAAGAGGTGGATTTGAGTAAAGGATTTGCCCGCCAACCAGAGTTATCGGCTGCTATTGCTTCCACTCGAAGGATATCAGATGCGTTTATCGCTGCTGCAGCACTATTTGGAATGCAGTGTCCTGTAACATATGATGCGGATGTGCGTACGATTTCATGTGAACTTAATACGGTTAGAGATACGGCAATAGTAGTGTACTTGCGAGTGATTGATAGTTATTACCAGCAAGATTACAAGGATATGACAAGGGCTAGTATTGCATTAGTTCAGTTTGCTCATCGTTACGAACAGATGGCAATAAATTTTAGTTCCGTTGAATATCTATTGTCTTTAACAATTCGCGATATGGGCTACGATGCTCTTGAGCTCGCAATTATAAAAATAAATGAAGCACAGCAAGGCGGATTGATTGAAAAAAATTTATTCGACGACCTTAAAAATGAAATTCAAGCCGCTTTAGAACTGAATCGACCAAACAGAAATGCATTAATAAATTCAGTCCAATCGGAATATGGTTTTGTAAAAGATATGATTTTTGAAATTGATTTGACTCGATACTCAAATTACCTGTGGCAACCAAACAAAACACTTCAAGAGTTTGCGAATGTAATTTCTACAACGATTGACTATTACAATCAAACATGTGGCTCAGTAGAAGAGAAAGAAAAACTACAAATACTCTATGAAGTAACAAATATACATAGTAAAAAGTTAGTGTATTCATATTTATTACAACCTAATGCTGTCGGAAAAATATTGAATTCAGTAATGATTTCACCGTTGAATGAATTTAAGGAACGGTACTGCACTGCAGATAAGAGGCATAGAGAGTTAGAATCGCTGCTTTTATTGATTTAAAAGGTTTTTGAGATAGGCAGATTGTGTCGTAAGAGTCTATTTTTTGGATACACGTTGTGTATACTATAGTACATATGACAATGACATTTCAGGCTGAGTACAGGCGAGCCTTTAAAGACGCAGACATTCGTGGTATTTACCCGACCGAAATTGACGAAGAAACTGTCTACTTTGTCGCGCGAGCGTTCGTGGAGGAATTTAAATTTGAAAAAGTATTGGTGGCATATGATATGCGCCTTTCTACCCCTGTACTGCGTGAAGCATTTATAAAAGGAGTAACTGATTCGGGGGCAACCGTGATTGATATTGGTATGGTACACACTCCTGTACTATATTTTGCCTCAGGTTCTTTGAGTTTGCCTGGAGTCATGATTACTGCTTCTCATAGTCCAAAAGAATATAATGGTTTGAAACTGGTATTTTCTGGTGCTATTCCACTTACCGAGAAAAATGGGTTAGCGAAGATTCGTCGCCGAATGGAGAGAGGGAAATTCGCAGCCGAGGTAAAAGTAGGGAAGGTGATTAAGAAGGATGTTAAGAAGGCGTATCAGAAATTTGTTTTAAAGGGAGTGATGGCAAAGAAGTTGGCAGGGCTCAAATTAGTGGCTGATGTTGGTAATGGAATGGGTAGTGTGCTCATGCCGCTTTTGCAAGAAAAGTTGCCGATTGATTTCACGATTCTTTTTCCAGAGCTTGATGGACGATTTCCTAATCGGGGGTCGGATCCAACATTGTCAAAAAACCAACGGCAGCTAAAAAAAACAATCAAGGATGGTTCTTTTGATTTTGGGATTGGGTTTGATGGCGATGGTGACCGAATTGCTTTCATGGATGAAAAAGGAAACTATGTCAACAGCGCAGCGATTGGTGCCTTGCTGGCGCGACAGTATCTGCAGAAGTATCCCAAAGCAAAAATTGGGTACACCAATCTTGATAGTTTGATTTTGCATGAAACCATAAAAGCCGCTGGCGGGAAACCAGTACCGGTACGAGTCGGGCATGCCTTTATCAAGGAAACGATGCGTAAGAAGGATGTTCTTTTTGCGGCGGAACATTCAGGGCATTTTTATTTTAAAGACTATTTCTTTACTGATTCAGTCACACTGACGTTGCTTGGTGTTATTGAAGCGTATTTGAGTGTCAAGGCTGAAGGAAAGACATTCAGTGAATTGATGAAACCATATGTCCAATACCAGCAAACTGAAGACGTGATTGTGATGGTAAAAAATCGTGAAGCAGCACTAGAAAAGACTCGCGCTTTTGTGGAATCACTCGCACCGCAGTCGATTGATTCATTTGATGGTTTTTTTGTGAATTTTGGTGATGTGTGGGGCTCGGTGAAAATTAGCGTGACGGAATATGCCTTGAAGCTGATGTTTGAAGGAAAGAAAAAGAAGGATGCGCAAGCAATGCAGGATAAAGTAGTTGCTTTTATTAAGTCGATTGCTGATAAGGCATAGTGTCGGTCTTTCTATTTTGAAAAACCGTGGTAGGATGCGCACATTATGAAAGCGGAAGTAGAATATATTTTTGGAAAACACGCGGTACGCGAAGTGTTGCAAGAGCGTCCCGATGTGGTCGTGGAAGTACATGTAGCGGCGGATTTTTCTGACGAAAGTATTTTGCAGTTAATTACGGCAAAAAAGATTGCACTCAAGGTACTGAATCAGAAAAATCCGCCGCGCGGCGTCTCTTCCAATGCGGCACATCAAGGTGTGGTGGCAGGAATTTTTCCGGAAAAACTGACGGTTCCTTATAAGGAATTTAAACAGACGCTTACCATTTCTCCAGACACGGCGTTGCTTGTGTTGGGTGAAGTGCAAGATCCACATAATGTCGGTGCGGTTATTCGCTCAGCCGCTGCGTTTGGGCTTCAGGGAGTATTGATTCCTCCACATAATCAGGCGCCGGTCACGGGTACGGTAGTGAAAGTATCAGCTGGCATGGCGTTTCGTATTCCGCTAGTTACTATTTCAAATGTAAATGCAACACTGCACGACCTTAAAGAAAGTGGCTTTTGGATTTATGGACTCGAAGGAAACGGTACTGTTTCTACGGTAACAGAATCATACCCAAAACCGTCGGTGTTTGTGCTCGGTAATGAAGGCTCTGGTTTACGAGAAAAAACAAAAGAAACTTGTGATGATTTGGTTTCTATTCCGATACATCCACGATGCGAATCCCTCAATGCTGCTGCTGCTACGGCAATTGTGTTAGCTTCATGGAGTGCCAAACACCCCAAGGCTTTATCATCCAAGTGACCTAGTGTATTATTGCAGCTACGTACGTTGTTCACTCCTTTGACGTGGCTTCGGAATAATTATCATAAGTAAAATGCTATGAGCGAAAACAAAATTGAATCAACAACAGAATCTACTGATACTGCCGCCCCTGAGGCTGCGCCAAAGAAAAAGTGTTCCCGTGTAAAGTGGGTGGTGGCGTCAGTACTATTGGTTATCATTATTATTACTGGAGTGCTCTATCTGCTTGAGAAGGAAGGTCGTTCTTCCACCTCATTTTTTTCAACAATAATTGAAAAGCAAGAAGCGAAAAAAGTGGTGGCTATTGTAAATAGTGAGGAAATTACCAATGCTGAACTTAAAACCAGTATTGAACAGTTTACGCAAATGGCTGGAAGTCAAGGAGTAGATACTACGAGTCTAGAAGTACAAACTGAAATCCGCGAGCAAGCGCTTCAGGTGCTTATTAATACAACTTTGTTAAAGCAAGAAGCCGCGGCACAAAATATTTCGGTGACTGATGAAGAGGTTGAGACTCGTCTTGCTACGTTGCGCGAACAGATTGGAGGAGAGGAAGTGTTGGCGGAACGTATGCAATCGCTCGGCATTGATAACGATCGTTTACAAAAAGACGTTAAAGATGAACTCACTATTCAAAAACTTCTTGATGGCGTATTTGAAAAAGCAAATATTACTGTCTCTGAAGAAGAAATCACTTCAGTCTATGAGGGTGCTGGAGGGGAAGCTGCCGGTAATCCTGCGTTGGAAGAAGTTCGTCCGCAAGTAGAAGCCCAAATTATTGCTTCTAAAGAACAAGCTGCTATTGATGAATATTTATCAACCTTGAAAGAAAAGGCAGTCATAAGAAA
>Ga0268298_10001691_pt1 | contig 25344 bp, 30 predicted proteins | sample WWTPWeurt_MetaG_FD_194462 | JGI IMG/M metagenome (GOLD analysis project Ga0268298, IMG submission 194462) | Activated sludge microbial communities from WWTP in Nijmegen, Gelderland, Netherland - WWTP Weurt | ecosystem: Engineered > WWTP > Aerobic digester > Activated sludge | place...
GGCAGATCGTCTCGGTGATCGGCCCCAATGGCGCGGGCAAGACCACGCTGCTGAGCGCCGTGATGGGCCTGCTGCCTTCGCAAGGCGGCTTGCGCTTCGAGGGCGAGGACCTGCGCACGCTGGATGTGGAGTCGCGCGTGGAGCGCGGCCTGTGCCTGGTGCCCGAGAAGCGCGAGCTGTTCGGCGAGCTCAGCGTGCTGGACAACCTGCAGCTCGGTGCCTACGCCAAGCGCCTGAAGAGCGCTGCGCTGAAGAGCCGGCTCGATGGCGTGTGCGATCGCTTTCCGCGCCTGGCCGAGCGCCGCAAGCAGCGCGCCGACACGCTGTCGGGCGGCGAGCGGCAGATGCTGGCTGTGGGCCGCGCGCTGATGTCCGCGCCGCGCCTGCTGATGCTCGACGAGCCCAGCCTGGGTCTGGCGCCGCTGATCGTGGTGGAGATCCTGTCCATCGTGCGCAAGCTGCGCGAGGAGGGGGTGTCCATCCTGCTGGTGGAGCAGAACGCCCGCGCCGCGCTCGAGAGCTCGGACCACGGCTATGTGCTCGAGACCGGCGAGGTGGCGCTCAGCGGCGAATCGAGCGCATTGGCCAATGATCCGCGTGTGCAGGCCACCTACCTGGGCGGCGGCAGCGATGACGACTGATGCGGCGGGCGTAGAGCCCCTGCCGCCCGCGCAGCGCACGCTCCCGGCGATGCTGCGCTTCGCGGCCGAGCGCTTTGGCGACAGGCCCTTGCTGCAGTTGGCGGGCACGCGCTGGTCGCACCGCGAGGCCGCCGAGCTGACGGCGCGCCGGGCGGCCCGCTTGCAGGCCGCCGGGGTGGCGCAGGGCGAGCGCGTGGCCCTGCTGTGCAGCAACCGCTGCGAGCTGCTGGAGACCTTTCTGGCCTGCGGCTGGCTGGGCGCAATGTCGGTGCCGCTCAACACCGCGTCGATGGGGCCGCAGATCGCCTACTACCTGGCCAACAGCGGCGCGCGGCTGCTGGTGATCGAGGCCGGCTTCGTCGAACGCCTGGCCCTGGTGGATCTGGCGGCCACCGCGCTGCAGGTGATCTGGATCGTTGGGGAGGATGAAGCAGCCAGCGTGCCGAGCACACTGCAAGGCGTGGCTTGCCTGCCTTGGCCGCAGGCCGGTGATGCGATCGAGCCTGCGCCCGTGGCGCCGGGTGATGCGCTGGCAATCCTCTACACCTCGGGCACCACGGGTCCGGCCAAGGGTGTGTTGTGTCCGCATGCGCAGTACCACTGGTGGGGCGTGCACAGCGCCCAGGTGCTGGGGGTGACGGGGCAGGACGTGCTGTGCACCACCTTGCCGCTGTTCCACATCAACGCCCTCAACACGCTGGCGCAGGCCCTGTTGTCGGGCGGCCAGGTGGTGTATCAGGCGCGCTTCTCGGCTTCGGGCTTCTGGCCCGAGATGGTGGCGGTGCAGGCCACCGTGGTCTACCTGCTGGGTGCGATGGTGCCGATGTTGCTGGCGCAGGCCGAGAGCGCGGCCGAGCGCCAGCACCGCGTGCGCATCGGCCTGGGCCCGGGCGTGCCGGCCTCGGCGGGCGCAGCCTTCTTGTCGCGCTGCGGCGTGCCACTGCTCGAGGGCTACGGCTCCACCGAGACCAACTTTGTCATCGCCAACCGGGCCGACACCACGCACCCTGGCGCGATGGGCTGGCTGCGCACGGGCTTCGAGGCCCGCGTGGTCGATGAGCACGACGTGGCCCTGCCGCCCGGCGAGGCGGGCGAGCTGCTGCTGCGCGCCGACGAGCCTTTCGCCTTCGCCAGCGGCTATTTCGGCATGCCCGACAAGACGGTGGAGGCCTGGCGCAACCTGTGGTTCCACACCGGCGACCGTGTGGTGTGCGAGGCCGATGGCTGCTTCCGCTTCATCGACCGCATCAAGGACGCCATCCGCCGCCGGGGCGAAAACATCTCGGCCTACGAGGTGGAGCAGGTGCTGCAGATGCACCCGGCGGTGGCCAGCGTGGCGGTGTTCCCGGTGCGCTCGGAGCTGGCCGAGGACGAGGTGATGGCAGCGGTGGTGCTGCGCGCTGACGCCGCGGTGGACGGGCCCGGCCTGGTCGAGTTCTGCGCGTCGCGGCTGCCGAAGTTTGCCGTGCCGCGCTACATCGAGTTCATGGCCGAGCTGCCGCGCACCGAGAACGGCAAGGTGCAGAAGTACCGGCTGCGCGAGCGCGGCGTGACGGCGGCGAGCTGGGAGCGGCCGGGCGTCGCCGCGGGGCAACGCTCGAAATGAGCCAAACCTCACCGCAGGCCCTGGCCGGCCGCACGGCCTTGGTCACCGGTGCGGCGCAGGGCCTGGGCCTGGCCATCGCGCAGGGCCTGGCGGCGGCGGGCGCGCAGGTGATGCTGGCCGACCTGCAAGGCGCAGCGGCCGAGCGCGAGGCGGCTGAGCTGCGCGCGCAGGGTGCGCGCGCGCAGGCCGTGGCGCTGGATGTGCGCGACGAGGCCGCGTTCGTGGCCGCCTTCGAGCACACGGTGGCCCTGTTCGGCGGTGTGGACGTGATGGTCAACAACGCCGCGCGCAGCGGTGGTGCCTCGCTGTGGGACATCACGGCGGCCGAGTGGGACGAGGTGCTGGCCGTCAACCTGCGCGGCTGCTTCTTCGGCTGCCGCATCGCCGGGCGCCACATGCGCGAGCGCGGGGCGGGGCGCATCATCAACCTCTCTTCGATCGCCGGGCAGCAGGCCAGTGCGGCCAGCGCTGTGCACTACGCCGCATCGAAGGCCGGCATCGCTGCGCTCACGCGCAGCTTCGCGGCCGAGCTGGCGCCGCAGGGCGTGTGCGTGAACGCCATCGCGCCATCGGCCATCGACAGCCCGGCGCTGCAGGCCCTGCACGCTGCGCGCCGCGATGCCCTGCTGCAGGCCACGCCGCTGGGCCGCTTTGGCACGGGCGATGAGGTGGCGGCGGCGGTGATCTACCTGGCCGGCGAGGGCGCGGGCTACATCACCGGCACCACGCTGGACTTGAACGGTGGGCGGCTGATGCGCTGAGCGTCAGCGTCAGCGCCGGCGCTGCATCAGGCTGGTGGCGGCGCCAGGATCTCGTCGTCGTCGTCCTGCGGCGGGGCGGCCGCCACGCGGTAGCGCTCGCTGGCCCAGGCGCCCAGGTCCACGCCTCGGCAACGCTCGCTGCAGAAGGGGCGCGAGGGGTTGTCGGTGGAGTACACCAGTGATTTCTGGCAGCTGGGGCAGCGCACCACGGGGGCGCCGGAGGGCGATCGCTCGGTCATGGCGGCAGCTTCAGGCGCAGAGGGTGAGCTCGAAGGGCGCGTCGTCGGTGGACGGGCGCAGGCGGCCGTCGGCATCGCCGCGCATCAGGCGCACCGACACCATCAGGCGGTGCCCGGTGATCTCGGGCACCAGGCCAGCCTCGCCGGCGATGCGCAGGCGCAGCAGCTGGTAGGACTTGCCTTGCGGCAGGCTCTGCTGATACTGCCCGCCCTGCGTCACCACCTTGTGGGGCGCACCCGAGTCGCGCAGCATGGACAACAGCAATTGCAGCGCCTCGGCCATGGGCGTGAGCGTGGCCACCCAGCCGTTCAAGTCCGCCTGGCGGCGATGGCTGTCGAGTTGCTGCCACGCATAGTACGCAGGCAAGTCGAACTCACAGGTGCCGCCCGGGATGCTGATGCGGCTGCGGATGGCCATCAGCCAGTCGTTGCCGGCCAGGGTCTGCCCGGCCTTGCCGGTCTGCGCATTGAGGCCGCCATGGGCGTGGTCGATCTGCGCGATGGCGGCGTCGAGCGCGGTCTGCGAGACGTTCGGGTTGCTGCGGTAGCCGATCAGCTGGGCCTTGTGGCGCTCCAGCTCCTTGAGCAGATCGGACTTCAGATCGGCGCGCGAGGCCACGTCCATGATCTCGAACAGCGTGACCAGCGCGAAGTGGTGGTCCACGGCTTCGGTTCGTGGCAGCAACTGGCCCAGGCGATCGAACAGGTGTTCCAGCCGGAGCATGGTGCGGATGCTCTCGTTGAACGGGTACTCGTACAGAACCAAGGTGTGCTTTCCGGTGGGTGCGGCCGGCTCGTGCCGGGCGCTCAAAGCGATTGTTTCACAGCACCACGCCGGGGCCACACCACAGCGCCCACAGCCGCGCCACCTGGGCCTGCAGCCTTGCCAGGCTGGCGGTCTCGTTGTGGATCACGGCGTCGGCAATGGCGCGGCGGCGCTCGCGTGTGGCCTGCTGCGCGATCACGGCGCGCACCTGGGCCTCGGGCCAGGCCGAGCGCGCCATCACGCGCTGCACCTGCACCTCGGCGCTGCAGTCCACGACCAGGATACGCTGGCAGCGCGCACGCCAGTGGCTCGATTCGGTGAGCAGGGGCACGTCGAACACCACCACATCGCTCGGCGCGCTGAGGGCCTGGTGCAGCGCCTGGGCTCCGATGGCCGGGTGCAGGATGGCCTCGAGGCGCTGCTTGGCGGTGGGGTCCGAGAACACCAGCTCGCGCATGCGGGCGCGATCCAGCGCGCCGTCGGCGTCGGCCACCGCGGCGCCAAACTCGGCCACCACGGCCGGCATGGCGGCGCCGCCCGGGGCGGTGATCTCGCGCGCGATGGCGTCGGTGTCCACCAGCGTGGCGCCATGGGCCACCAGCATCGCGGCCACGGTGCTCTTGCCGCTGCCGATGCCGCCGGTCAGGCCGATGCGGCGCTGCCCGGCAGGCCAGGGGCTCAGTGCGGGATCCACAGCGCGTTCAGGCTGGCGCCAAAGAACAGCGCGGCCAGGCCCCCGCCCGCCAGGTAGGGGCCGAAGGGGATGGGCACGTTGCGCTGGTGTCCGCGGGCCAGGATCAGGAAGATGCCCACGCCAGCGCCCACTGCCGAGGACAGCAGCACGATGCTGGGCAGCGCCTGCCAGCCCAGCAGGGCGCCCAGGCCCGCCAGCAGCTTGAAATCGCCCTCGGCCATGCCGTCCACATGGCGGATGAGCTTGTAGGTGCGCGCCACGGCCCACAGCGAGAAGTAGCCGAAGAGTGCGCCCAGGGCCGCATCCGGCAGGCTCACCGGCGTCCAGTGCTGCCACGCGGCGAGGATGCCCAAGCCCACCAGTGGCAGGGTGAGGTCGTCGGGCAGCAGGGTGGTGTCCAGGTCGATCAAGGCGGCGGCGATCAGCACGGCGCCGGCCACGCAATACACCGCAGTGGCTGCGCCGGGGCCGAATTTCCAGGCCACGGCGGCAAACAGCAGCCCGGTGAGCAACTCCACGATGGGGTAGCGCGCAGAGATGCGCGCCTTGCAATTGGCGCACTTGCCGCCCAGGCGCAGCCAGCCCAGCACCGGGATGTTCTCGTGCCAGGCGATGGCGTGCCCACAGTGCGGGCAACGCGAGCGCGGGCGCGACAGCGTGAGCGCGGGCAGGGCGTCCACGGCCGCCTCCAGCAGCTTTCCGGCTTGTGCCAGCTGGCCGGCCACCTGCGGCTGCGCGCCCAGCACGCGGCCCATCGAGGCATCGTCCTGCAGGTAGCGCGCGGCGTCACCCGCCCACTCGCGCTCCAGCATCACCGGCTTGCGGTAGATGACGACATTGAGAAAGCTGCCGATCATCAGGCCCAGCACACCCAGGCCCAGTGGCGAGAGCAGCCACGCCAGCACTTCCGGCGGAAGCACTCTCAGACCACCGCGCCGAGCTTGAAGATCGGCAGGTACATCGCCACCACGATGCCGCCGATGAGCACGCCCAGGATCACGATGATGAAGGGCTCCATCAGGCTGGACAGGCCCTTGACCATGTCATCCACCTCGTCCTCGTAGAACTCGGCGGCCTTGGCCAGCATGTGGTCGAGCGAGCCGGCTTCCTCACCGATGGACGACATCTGCAGCACCATGTTCGGGAACACGCCGGTGGTCTGCATCGAGGTGGTCAGGGCCGAGCCGGTGGACACGTCGCGCTGGATCTGCTGCGTGGCCAGGGCATACACCGCATTGCCCGATGCGCCACCCACCGAGTCGAGCGCCTCGACCAGGGGCACGCCGGCCGCGAACATGGTGGACAGGGTGCGCGTCCAGCGCGCGATCACCGATTTCTCGATCAGCGCGCCGAACACCGGGATCTTCAGCAGCAACCGGTCCATCACCATCTGCATGCGCTCGGAGCGCCGCCAGGTCTGGAAGAACATGTAGCCGCCGCCGATCAGGATGCCGAAGATGATCCACCAGTAGGAGACGAAGAACTCGGACAGCGCGATCACGAACAGCGTGGGCGCCGGCAGGTCGGCACCGAAGGACTTGAAGACGTCCTTGAAGGCCGGGATCACCTTGATCATGATCACCGTGAGCACCAGGAAGGCCACCACGATCACCGAGATCGGGTACATCAGCGCCGACTTGATCTTGCTCTTCAGCGCCATGGTCTTTTCCTGGTACGTGGCCAGGCGATCGAGCAGCGCCTCCAGGATACCGCCGGCCTCGCCGGCCTCCACCAGATTGCAATACAGCGCATCGAAGTGCAGTGGGTGCTTGCGGAAGGCGGCCGACAGGCTGGTGCCGGTTTCCACGTCGGTGCGGATGTCGTTGAGCAGGCGCGCCATGCGCGGATTGGTGGCGCCACGGCCCACGATGTCGAAGGACTGCAGCAGCGGCACGCCGGCCTTCATCATCGTCGCCAACTGGCGCGTGAACAGGGCCACGTCCTTCTGCTTGATGGAGCTGCCGCCGCTGGTGCGGCGCTTCTTCACCTTGGTGAGCAGGATGCCCTGGCGGCGCAGGCTGGCATTGACGGCCGCCTCACCGCCGGCGCGGATTTCGCCGCGCACGACCTTGCCGTTCTTGTCACGGCCTTCCCACTCGAAAACGAGTTCCTTGACATTTCTCGCGGCTGCAGCAGTCGCCATGGTTGCTCCGAGTTGGTCTGACTTGCTGACCGCCCGACATGGGCGGCCTACTTCAATCGTTGGTCGCCGTGGTGACTTCTTCCAGCGTGGTCACGCCCGCCCGCACCTTGATCAGGCCCGATTGCCGAAGATCGCGCACGCCGTCCTTGCGCGATTGGTCGGCAATGTCCACCGCAGTGCCCTCGGCCAGGATGATGCGCTGCTGGGCCTCGGTGATCGGCATCACCTGGTACAGACCCACGCGGCCCTTGTAGCCACCATTGCAGGCCGAACAGCCCACGGCCTTGAAAGGCTTCCAGGTGCCGTCGAGCTCCTCGGCCTGGAAGCCGGCGCGCAACAGGGCCTCGCGCGGAAAGTCGGCCGGCGTCTTGCAGTTCTCGCAAAGACGTCGCACCAAGCGTTGGGCGGTGATGAGGATCACGCTGGAGGCGATGTTGAACGGCGCCACGCCCATGTTCAACAGGCGCGTCAAGGTGGTGGGCGCATCGTTGGTGTGCAAGGTGGACAGGACCAGGTGGCCCGTCTGGGCCGCCTTGATGGCGATGTCGGCCGTCTCGAGGTCGCGGATTTCGCCGACCATGATGATGTCCGGATCCTGCCGCAGGAACGAGCGCAATGCCGCCGCGAAGGTGAGGCCGGCGCGGTCGTTGACGTTGACCTGGTTGACCCCGGGCAGGTTGATTTCGGCCGGGTCCTCGACCGTGGAGATGTTGACGCCGGGCTGGTTGAGCAGGTTCAGGCAGGTGTACAGCGACACCGTCTTGCCCGAGCCCGTGGGGCCGGTGACCAGCACCATGCCGTAGGGGCGGCCGATGGCCACCAGCAGGCGCTCTTTCTCGATCTTCTCGTAGCCCAAGGCCTCGATGCCCAGCCTGGCGCTGGACGGGTCGAGGATACGAATGACGATCTTCTCGCCATACAGCGTGGGCAGCGTGGAAATGCGGAAGTCGATGGCCTTGGTGCCGAACTTCAGCTTCATGCGGCCATCTTGGGGCACGCGCTTTTCGGAGATGTCGAGCCGGCTGATCACCTTGATGCGCGAGGCCAGCTTGTCCTTGATCGCGATCGGTGGTTGCGTGATCTCGCGCAGCTCGCCGTCCACCCGGAAGCGCACGCGGTAGTTGTTCTCGTAGGGCTCGAAGTGCAGATCGGACGCGCGCATGTTGATCGCATCGATCAGCATCTTCTGCAGGAAGCGCACGACGGGCGCGTCTTCCACATCGGTGGTGACCTCGGCCGCCTCGGGCGAGGTGTCTTCCTCGGAGACGTCGAACTCGAAATCACCGCTGGTGATGGTCTCCAGCGCCTCGGTGGCGCTGATGCCTTGGCCTTGCAGCAGGCGGGCCAGCTTGTCGTACTCGACGATCACCCACTCGGGCGTGAGCTGCGTGGCGAACTTGATGCGTTCGGTGGCCTCTTGATCGGTCGGGTCGGCGCCGCCGATGAACAGGCGATTGCCCCGGCGTGCCAGCACCACCACCTGGTATTGCTGGCTCAGCTTGCCATCGATGACGCCGCGCGGCAGGCGCTCGACATCCACGGCATTCAGGTCGAGCAGCGGCAAGGCCAGCGAGCCCGACAGCGTGTGCGCCAACTCAGACGGTGAGACCGAGCCCGCGCCGATGACCGCCGTGACGAAGCCGACCTTGCGCTCGCGCGCGCTCTTGGACAGATCCTCTGCGGCCTTGGCCGACAGCTTGCCCGCATGCACCAGCACGCGTGCAACGCCAGAAAGTGAGGATTGAGGGGTCTCGACCAGGGTGTCCACGGATTCCGAGCGGCTGACTACAAGCGAGGAACAAATCATGATCCTCGATACCGCCGGCACTGTAAACCGTATTAGGGTGGGCAATCGGCGCTAGTTCACGACCCGTTACCGGTGTGTTGCACCAAAGCCATCGAAGGGATCCACAAAGGAGTTCCGGCCGAATCGCGGAAAACCTGGTCGGGGTGAGAGGATTCGAACCTCCGGCCTCTACGTCCCGAACGTAGCGCTCTACCAGGCTAAGCTACACCCCGATTTGCGTTGGCTTGCAGGCTGCGAAAACACGCTGCAAACCATCGACACCGATCAGTTGAAAGCCATCACGAAGACCGCTCCACCGACCGAACGCATAATTCTAGCAGAGCTTCGCGGGCCGGGCTTTCAGGCAAGCGCAGGATGCAGGCGCGGGCCTTGGCGGCCTCGGTACGGGCCGCCTCGCGCGTGGCGTCGATGGCACCCACGCGCCGCACGATGGTGACGATCTCTGCCAAGCGCTCGGTCTCGCCGTGCTGGATGGCGTGGCGGATCATCTCGCGCTCTTGCGGCGTGCCGTGCTCCATGGCCAGCAGCAGGGGCAGCGTGGGCTTGCCTTCGCGCAGATCGTCGCCCACGTTCTTGCCCAGGGCTTGCGTGTCGCCCTCGTAGTCGAGCAGGTCATCGATCAGCTGAAACGCGGTGCCCAGCGCACGGCCGTAGTCCGAGCACGCAGCCTCGATCTCCGGCGTGGCGTCGGCCAGCACCGCGCCCAATTGCGCGCTGGCCTCGAACAGCTTGGCCGTCTTGTAGCGGATGACGCGCAGGTAGTCGTCCACCGACAGGTCGGGGTCGTGCATGTTCATCAACTGCAGCACTTCGCCTTCGGCAATGATGTTGGTGGCATCGGCCAGCACCTCCAGCACCCGCATGCGGCCGGTGCTGACCATCATCTGGAAGGCGCGCGAGTACAGGAAATCGCCCACCAGCACGCTGGCGGCGTTGCCGAACAGCGCATTGGCGGTGGCGCGGCCGCGTCGCAAAGACGATTCGTCGACCACGTCGTCGTGCAGCAAGGTGGCGGTGTGGATGAACTCCACCGTGGCCGCCAGCTCGAAGCGCTCGCGGCCCTCGAAGCCCAGCGCCGCAGCGACCAGCAGCACCAGGCGCGGCCGAATGCGTTTGCCGCCGGCGCTCACGATGTAGTGCGAGATCTGGTTGATCAGCACCACCTCGGACGCGAGCCGACGATGGATCACCGCATCCACCTGCTGCATTTCGTCGACCATGGGGTCGTGGGCGGTCGATTCAGGGGCGGTTTGGGTGGTCACGGGGCAGGAAGCGCGGAATATGTCGCAAATTATAGGGATGCCCTGGCGCCCCGCTCAGGCGATGGCGAAGCCGTGCGGGCAACCGGCGTGCTGCCAGGCGCCTGTGCTAGACTCCCGGGTTCTTTCGACCCTGCCCTTCTTTGGGCTGGTTCGAAAGAATGCAACGAGCATTTCATTTCCGAAAGAGGCACATATGTACGCGCTCATAAAAACCGGTGGCAAGCAATTCAAGGTTGCAGCCGGCGAAAAGATCAAGGTAGAACAGATAGCTGCGGACGTGGGCCAAGAGATCGTGATTGACCAGGTGTTGGCCGTTGGTAGCGGCGAAACCCTGACGGTCGGGACTCCCTTGGTGCCCGGCGCCACCGTGAAAGCCACGGTGGTGTCCCACGGCAAGCATGACAAGGTGCGCATCTTCAAGCTGCGCCGTCGCAAGCACTACGTGAAGCACGCTGGCCACCGCCAGACCTACACCGAACTGCAGATCAGCGCCGTCACGGCCTGATTCAGCAAGAGCACTTGAAGGAGTTCTGAACCATGGCACAGAAAAAGGGCGGCGGTTCCACCCGGAACGGCCGCGATTCCCAGCCCAAGATGTTGGGTGTGAAGGCGTTTGGTGGTCAGGCCGTTTCGGCGGGCTCGATCATCGTTCGCCAACGCGGCACGCGCTTCCACGCCGGTGACAACGTCGGCATGGGCCGCGACCACACGCTGTTCGCATTGGTCGACGGCAAGGTGTCGTTTGCCACCAAGGGTGCACTCAACCGCCAGACGGTGGTCATCACCCCGGCCTGAGGCTCCACGCCCCAGGCCTCCAGCGAAGCCCCGGCCTGCCGGGGCTTTTGCTTTTCCGGCAACGCGCGCATGGGGCATCATTGCCCGCTGCGCACCTCGCGCTGAGCGAGCGTCGCAAGACTTGACGGGTGCGCAGTCACCCAGGATGAACACCATGAAATTCGTCGACGAAGCCACCATCGACATCGCGGCCGGCAACGGCGGGGCCGGCTGCGTGAGTTTTCGGCGCGAGAAATTCATCCCCTTCGGCGGGCCCAATGGCGGCGACGGTGGCCGCGGCGGCAGCGTGTATGCCGTGGGTGACCGCAACCTCAACACCCTGATCGACTACCGCTATGCGCGCCGGCACGAGGCCCGCAATGGCGAGGCCGGGCGCGGCTCGGACCAGTTCGGCGCGGCCTCCGACGACATCGTGCTGCGCATGCCGGTGGGCACCATCATCAAGGACCTGGAGACCGAGCAGGTGATCGCCGAGTTGCTGGTGCCCGACGAAAAGGTGCTGCTGGCCAAGGGCGGCGACGGCGGCTTCGGCAACATGCACTTCAAGAGCAGCACCAATCGCGCGCCGCGCCAGAAGACGCCGGGCTGGCCGGGCGAGCAGAAGAAGCTCAAGCTCGAGCTGCGCGTGCTGGCCGACGTGGGCCTGCTGGGCATGCCCAACGCCGGCAAGTCCACGCTGATCGCGTCCATCTCCAATGCACGGCCCAAGATCGCCGACTACCCCTTCACCACGCTGCACCCCAACCTGGGTGTGGTGCGCGCCGGCCCCGAGCGCAGCTTCGTGGTGGCCGACATCCCCGGCCTGATCGAGGGCGCGTCTGAAGGAGCCGGTCTTGGCCACCAGTTCCTGCGCCACCTGCAACGCACGCGGGTGCTGCTGCATGTGGTGGATCTGGCGCCCTTCGACGAAGCGGTGGACCCGGTGGCGCAGGCCAAGGCCATCGTCAAGGAGTTGCGCAAGTACGACGAAGCGCTCTACAAGAAGCCGCGCTGGCTGGTGCTGAACAAGCTGGACATGGTGCCGGACGACGAGCGCGAGGCGCGCGTCAAGGATTTCGTCAAGCGCATGCGCTGGAAGGGCCCGGTGTTCCAGATCTCCGCGCTGGCCCGCCAGGGCTTGGACCCGATGGTGCAGTCGCTGTTCGAATACGTGCAGGCCCAGAAGGTGGCCTTGCCCCCCGAGGTGGACCCGCGCTTCGATGCGCCCCCTGTCGTCGCCGCTGCACCACTGGGGCTGGACGATGACTGAGGTGCTCAAGGGCGCCCGCCGCATCGTGGTGAAGGTGGGCTCGAGCCTGGTCACCAACGAAGGCAAGGGCATCGACGCGCAGGCCGTGGGCAACTGGTGCCGCCAGCTGGCGGCGCTGGCGGGCCAGGGCCGCGAGGTGGTGATGGTCTCCAGCGGTGCCATCGCCGAGGGCATGAAGCGCCTGGGCTGGGCCACCCGCCCGACCGAGCTGCACGAGTTGCAGGCCGCCGCGGCCGTGGGCCAGATGGGCCTGGCGCAGATGTACGAGACCCAGCTCTCGCAGCACGGCCTGGGCAGCGCGCAGGTGCTGCTCACGCACGCCGACCTGGCCGATCGCGAGCGCTATCTCAATGCGCGCTCCACCTTGCTCACGCTGCTCGCGCTCAAGGTGATCCCGGTGATCAACGAGAACGACACCGTGGTCAACGACGAGATCAAGGTGGGCGACAACGACACGCTCGGCGCCCTGGTGGCCAACCTGGTCGAAGCCGATGCGCTGGTGATCCTCACCGACCAGCGCGGCCTGTATTCGGCCGACCCGCGCAAGGACCCGCAGGCGCGCTTCATCGACGAAGCGCGCGCGGGCGATGTGGCGCTGGAGCGCATGGCCGGCGGCGCGGGCTCGTCCATCGGCCGTGGCGGCATGCTCACCAAGGTGCTGGCGGCCAAGCGGGCTGCCGGCAGCGGTGCCAGCACCATCATCGCCTGGGGCCGCGAGCCCGATGTGTTGTTGCGGCTGGCCGCCGGCGAGGCCATCGGCACCGCGCTGCTGGCCGGCACGCCCAAGCTGGCGGCGCGCAAGCAGTGGATGGCCGACCACCTGCAACTGCGCGGTGCGGTGGTGGTGGACGATGGCGCTGTGCTGAAGCTGCGCGACGAGGGCAAGAGCCTGCTGCCCATCGGCGTGGTGGAGGTGTCGGGTGATTTCCAGCGCGGCGACGTGATCGCGGTGCGCACGCCCACGGGCGCCGAGATCGCACGCGGCCTGGCCAACTATTCGTCCACCGAAGCGCGGCTGATCGCGCGCAAGCCGTCCTCGCAGATCGCCGGGCTGCTGGGCTTCGTGAACGAGGCCGAGCTGATCCACCGCGACAACCTGGTGCTCGTCTGACGAGCGCCAGGCGGCCGCGGCCTGGGAATCAGTCCTCCAACTCGGCCTTGGCCATCTCAACGTCCAGGCGCTCCATCGCATCGGCGGCATCCGACTCGGCGGCCTGGGCGTAGAGCTTCTCGGCCTCCTTCATGCGCTTGTCGCCTTCGAGCATCACCAGGCCATTGGCGTACTCGATCATGGCGATGGCGCTGCCCGGGTTGAGCTTGAGTGCCTGCTGGAACATCTTCAGGCCCGTGGCCGTGTCTGCGCCCTGGGTCTTGCCCAGCAGCTTGCCCACCTTGTCGATCACCTCGGCATGGAAGGCACCCAGCGCAATGTGGGCGTCCGCGTGCTTGGCCTGCAATTTGATGGCGGTTTCGAGGGCGCTCTTCACCTTGCCGCCCAGCCCCTGCGCCAAGGCCTTGGCCACGCTGATGCCCTGGCTGTAGCGGCCCAGCGCATAGGCCATCCAGTAGTGCGCGTTGGGGTTCTTGGGGTCTTCGGCAATCTGCGCCTCGGCGCGCTGCGCCACCTCTTGGAACATCGCCAGCTTGGTCTTTTCGCTTTTCTCCAGGTAGTTGGCGTAGATGGCTTGTGCCTTGTTGGCCACGGTGATGCCTGCGCCACCGGCCTTCAAACCCGCTTCGCAGGCCTTCTGGAATTCGCCCGCGTGGAACAGCGCCCAGGCAGCAAGCACCTTTTCGTCCTTGGGCAGGGGCTCGGCGTCACCGAGGTGAAGGCGCGCCCACTGCTTCTTCAGCTTGGCAAGGTCCAGCTGGTAGTCGACGTCGTCGTACGGGAAAGCGGTCCATTTGGCCATCGTTGTGTCTCCTTGTCTTGGCGGTTATTCACTCGACGCGTTGGTAGGCGCCGGCGATCTGGAACAGGTGCTCGCGCGGTGCGGGCTCCAAATAGGGCATCAGCAGGCTGAGCACATGGTACGCACCGCGTGACAAGGCCGCGGCGGCGCTCTCGGGCTCGAGCGCCTTGCGCGGGTCGCGCACGTACTCGTAGCTCAGCCAGTAGGTGAGCACCACGACCATGGCGCTGGCCACCGGCTCGGCTTCGCGGCGGTCGATGCGCACGGTGTTGGACCGGGTGAGCCCGTCGAGCACGGCCTGCACCGCGCGCGACTTGTTCTTGAGCACGAACTGGAAGTGCGTCTCCAGGCGCCGGTTCTTGCTGAGCAGGTCGTTCAGATCGCGGTACAGGAAGCGGTATTGCCAGATCAGCTCGAAGAGCATGTGGAAGAACAGCCAGGCGTCTTCCACATTGCTGACGTTGTCGGCCGCCTGCAGCAGATCATTGAGCGCGCGCTCGTAGCGATCAAAGAGCGAGTTGATCAGCTCGTCCTTGGCCGGGTAGTGGTAGTACAAGTTGCCCGGGCTGATGTTCAGCTCGGCCGAGATCAGCGTGGTGCTGACGTTGGGCTCGCCGAAGCGATTGAACAGGTCGAGCGTGACCTCGAGGATGCGCTCTGCTGTGCGACGCGGTTTCTTGGGTGGGGTTTGCATGGGCGTGGTGTGGGCCTGCCGGCGAATCTAGCACCTTGGTGACCCTGCGTGTCCCAGCGCTCTCCCTACAATCGCGCCCCATGCCCGCCGTTCGATTCCAACAAGTCACCAAAACCTATACCGGAGCCCGGGGCACCTTCAAGGCGCTCGACGAGGTCGGGTTTGACATCGAGCAGGGCGAGTTCTTCGGTCTGCTCGGCCCCAACGGCGCGGGCAAGACCACGCTGATCAGCATCCTGGCGGGCTTGAACCGCGCCAGCTCGGGCCTCGTCACCGTGATGGGCCACGATGTGCGCAGCGACTACGTGGCCGCGCGCAAGGCCTTGGGCATCGTGCCGCAGGAGCTGGTGTTCGACCCCTTCTTCACCGTGCGCGAGGCGCTGCGCATCCAGAGCGGCTACTTCGGCGTGCGGCACAACGATGCCTGGATCGATGAGCTGCTGTCGGAGTTGGGTCTCACCGACAAGGCCGACGCCAACATGCGCCAGTTGTCCGGCGGCATGAAGCGGCGCGTGCTGGTGGCGCAGGCCCTGGTGCACCGCCCGCCGGTGATCGTGCTGGACGAGCCCACCGCTGGCGTGGACGTGGAGTTGCGCCAGACGCTGTGGGCCTTCATCGCGCGCCTGCACCGCGAGGGCCACACGGTGCTGCTCACCACGCACTACCTCGAAGAAGCCGAGGCACTGTGCCACCGCATCGGCATGCTCAAGCAGGGCAAGCTGGTGGCGCTCGACCGCACCGCCAATCTGCTGGCCGGCACCACCAGCACCATGCTGCGCTTCAAGACCGACCAGGCGCTGCCCGGCGATCTGGCGGCGCAGGCGCGCATCACCGGCCGCATCGTGCAGCTGAAGGCGCGTGACGCTCAGGCGGTGGAGCAGATGCTGGCCGCGCTGCGCACGGGCGGCGTCACCATCGAAGACCTGGAGATCGGCCGCGCCGACCTCGAAGACGTGTTCCTCGAAATCATGCAGGGCGGCCAGGCCGCGAAGGCGATCCCATGATGCTGGCCGGTGCCAAGACCCTGTTCTACAAGGAAGTGCTGCGCTTCTGGAAGGTGAGCTTCCAGACAGTGGCCGCGCCCGTGCTCACGGCGGTGATGTACCTGCTGATCTTCGGCCACGTGCTGCAGGACCGCGTGCAGGTGTTCCCGGGCGTGGGCTACACCAGCTTCCTGATCCCGGGCCTGGTGATGATGAGCGTGCTGCAGAACGCCTTTGCCAACAGCTCGTCCAGCCTCATCCAGAGCAAGATCACAGGCAACCTGGTGTTCCTGCTCGTGTCGCCGCTGTCGCATTGGGCCTGGTACGTGGCCTACGTGGGTGCCAGCGTGGTGCGCGGCCTGTGCGTGGGCCTGGGGGTGTTCATCGTCACGGTGTGGTTTGCGCCGCCCTCGTTCGTGCAGCCACTGTGGATCCTCGTGTTCGCCGCGCTCGGCGCGGCCATGTTGGGCTCGCTGGGCTTGATCGCCGGGCTGTGGGCCGAGAAGTTCGATCAGCTGGCCGCCTTCCAGAACTTCATCATCATGCCGATGACTTTCTTGAGCGGCGTCTTCTACTCGGTCAAATCGCTGCCCGGCGTCTGGCAGCAGGTGAGCCACCTGAATCCGTTCTTCTACATGATCGACGGCTTCCGCCATGGCTTCTTCGGCGTCAGCGATGTCTCGCCCTGGATCAGCCTGGCCGTGGTGGGCTTGAGCTTCCTGATCGTCTCGGCCATCGCCCTGCGCTTGCTGGTCACCGGCTACAAGCTGCGGCAGTGACGGTGGCGGTGCGGCAGACGGTGTGATAATTCACCCCATCATGGCCGACCCCACCACCGACGACGTGCGCCGCTTCATTGAAGCGGGCTTGCCCTGCGAGCACCTGGATGTGGAAGGCGACGGGCGGCATTTCTTCGCCACCATCGTGTCCGCCGAGTTCGAGGGCAAGTCGCGCGTGCTGCGCCACCAGCGGGTGTACGCCGCGCTCGGCGAGCGCATGCGCGAGCAGATCCACGCGCTGTCCATGAAGACGCTCACCCCGGCCGAATGGGCTGCCGCCCCGGCCGCCAAACCCGCGCCGCTCAACACGCACCATTGACGCTGCCGCAAGGGCTGCGGCTGCTTGCGGGATGGCGTGCGCCGGACGCCAGGCGCAAGCCCCTCGCGCATTGATCGCACCGGCATGCCCGCCCACCACCCCGCATCGGCGCCGACACCCAGAGGATTGCAGTGAACCCGGTCACCACCATCGCCTTGTCCAAGGGCCGCATCTTCGATGAAACCCTGCCGCTGCTGGCCGCGGCCGGCATCGAGGTGACCGAGGACCCCGAGAAGAGCCGCAAGCTGATCCTGCCCACCAGCCGGGCAGACACCCGCGTGGTGCTGGTGCGCGCCACCGATGTGCCCACCTACGTGGAGAACGGCGGTGCCGACCTGGGCGTGGTGGGCCTGGACACGCTGCTTGAGCACGGCGGCGCCGGCCTGTATCAGCCGCTCGACCTGAAGATCGCCCGCTGCCGCATGAGCGTGGCGGTGCGCGCCGATTTCGACTACGCCGCTGCGGTGAAGCAGGGCTCGCGCATCCGCGTGGCCACCAAGTACACCGAGATCGCGCGCCAGCACTTTGCCGACAAGGGTGTGCACGTCGATCTGATCAAGCTGTATGGCTCGATGGAGCTGGCGCCGCTCACCGGCCTGGCCGATGCCATCGTCGATCTCGTCTCGACCGGCTCCACCCTCAAGGCCAACCAGCTGGTGGAGGTGGAGCGCATCATGGACATCAGCTCGCGCCTGGTGGTCAACCAGGCCGCGCTCAAGCTCAAGCGCGAGCCCATCCGCCGCCTGATCGAGGCCTTTGCCCAGGCCGTTGCCTAACTCGCAAACTAACCATGCCAGACGTTGCCATCCGCCAGCTCGACACCGCGTCGCCCGATTTCGAAGTGCAGTTCCAGCGCGTGCTGCACTGGTCGGCCGAGACCGACGCTGCCATCGAGGAGCGCGTGGCCGAGATCCTGGCCGATGTGCACCTGCGCGGCGATGCGGCAGTGCTCGAATACACGGCTCGCTTCGATCAGGTGTCTGCCACGTCGATGGCCGAGTTGGAGCTCACGCGCGATGAACTGAAGGCGGCCTTCGAGGCCATCACCCCCGCGCAACGCGCCGCGCTGCAGTCGGCCGCCGCCCGCGTGCGCAGCTACCACGAGCGGCAATTGCAGGCCTGTGGCCTGAGCTGGCAATACCGCGACGAAGACGGCACCCTGCTGGGCCAGAAGGTGACGCCGCTCGATCGCGTGGGCATCTATGTGCCCGGTGGCAAGGCCACCTATCCCTCGTCGGTGCTGATGAACGCGCTGCCGGCGCACGTGGCCGGGGTGGGCGAGATCATCATGGTGGTGCCCACGCCGCGTGGCGAGAAGAATGCGATGGTGCTCGCGGCGGCCTACGTGGCCGGCGTATCGCGCGCCTTCACCGTGGGTGGCGCGCAGGCCGTGGGCGCATTGGCCTATGGCACGGCCACGGTGCCGCGCGTGGACAAGGTCACCGGCCCGGGCAATGCCTATGTGGCCAACGCCAAGCGGCGTGTGTTTGGCCAGGTGGGCATCGACATGATCGCCGGCCCAAGCGAGATCCTGGTGCTCGCCGATGGCAGCACGCCGCCCGATTGGGTGGCGATGGACCTGTTCAGCCAGGCCGAACACGACGAGCTGGCGCAGAGCATCCTGCTGTGCCCCGATGCGGGCTACATCGCGCAGGTGCAGGCCGCGATCGATCGCCTGCTGCCCGGCATGCCGCGCCGCGATGTGATCCGCGCCTCGCTCGAAGGCCGCGGCGCGCTGATCCACACCCGCTCGATGGACGAGGCCTGCGCCATCAGCAACCGCGTGGCGCCCGAGCACCTGGAGGTGAGCTCCAGCGATCCGCACCGCTGGGAGCCGCAGTTGCGACACGCCGGCGCCATCTTCCTCGGCGCCTTCACCAGCGAGAGCCTCGGCGACTATTGCGCCGGCCCCAACCATGTGCTGCCCACCTCAGGCACGGCGCGCTTCTCGTCGCCGCTGGGCGTGTACGACTTTCAAAAGCGCAGCAGCCTGATCGAGGTGAGCGAGGCCGGCGCGCAGGTGCTGGGCCCGATCGCGGCCGAACTGGCCTATGGCGAGGGCCTGCAGGCGCACGCGATGGCGGCCGAGTTTCGCTTGCGAAAGCCTTGACACGAAGTTCGTGATGCACGAAGATTGTGGAACACGAAGTTCGTGGAACGAGGTGATCCTCCGATGAAAAACGTCACCGTCACGATGGAAGACAGCGTTGCCGATTGGGCGCGCATGGAGGCCGCGCGCCGCAACACCAGCGTGTCGCGCCTGGTGGGCGAGTTGCTGGCCGAGAAGATGCGGCACGACGATGCCTATGAGCGGGCGATGAACGAGTGGATGCAGCGCCACTTGAGCTTCAAGTCCGACGGCTCGCCCTATCCCAGCCGCGAAGAGATTTATGCCGAGCGCCTCGATCGTTTTCGTTGACACCAACGTCCTGCTGTATTCCGAGGACACGGCTGATGCGGCCAAGCAGGGCGCTGCCAAAGCCTGGCTCCGGGAATTGTGGGTCCGCCGCTGCGGACGCTTGAGCACGCAGGTGCTCAACGAGTTCTATGCCGTGAGCACGCGCAAGCTGCGCCCACCCATGGCCGCTGGCGACGCGCGCGCTGAAGTCAGGCGCTATCAGCGCTGGCAACCTTGGGTGGTGGACCACGCCACGGTGGAGGCCGCCTGGGCGGTGGAGAGCCGCTACGGCCTGCACTACTGGGACGCCCTGATGGTAGCTTCCGCGCAGCAGCAGGGCTGCACCATCCTGCTCACCGAAGACCTGCAGCACGACCAACAGATCGACGGCGTGCGCATCATCAACCCCTTTCTCGTCGGGCCCGAAATGCTCGCCACTTCTGCATGAGCCACCTTGCCGACACCATGAGCCGCGTGATCCGCCGCGACATCCAGGACATGCACGCCTATGCCGTGCAGCCCAGCGCCGGCCTGGTCAAGCTCGACACGATGGAGAACCCCTACCGCCTGCCCGCAGCCTTGCAGCAGGCCCTCGGCCAGCGCCTGGGCCAGGTGGCGATCAACCGCTACCCAGCCGAGCGCGGTGAGGACCTGAAGGCCGCGCTGGCCGCGCATGCCCACATGCCGGACGACTGCGCCATCATGCTCGGCAATGGCTCGGACGAGCTCATCAGCCTGCTCAGCCTGGCCTGCGATGTGCCCGGCGCCGTGGCCATGGCGCCGCTGCCGGGCTTCGTGATGTACGGCATGTCCGCCGCCTTGCAGGGGCTGCGCTTCGTCGGTGTGCCGCTCACGGCAGACTTCGAGCTCGATGAGGCCGCGATGCTGGCCGCCATCGAGGGCCACAAGCCCGCGCTGCTCTACCTGGCCTACCCCAACAACCCGACGGCCAACCTTTGGGATGACGGCGTGATCGACCGCTGCATCGAGGCCGTGGGCCGCGTCAAGGGCCTGGTGGTGATGGACGAGGCCTACCAGCCCTTCGCGGCGCGCGATTCGCTCGAGCGCATGAAGCGCCATCCGCACGTGCTGCTGATGCGCACCATGAGCAAGTTCGGCCTGGCCGGCGTGCGCATCGGCTACCTGATGGGCCGCCGCGAGCTGGTCAGCGAGATCGACAAGCTGCGCCCGCCCTTCAACATCAGCGTGCTCAATGCCGAGGCGGGCCTGTTTGCGCTGGAGCACGCAGACGAATACGTGCAGCAGGCGGCGGCCATCCGCAGCGAGCGCGAGCGGGTGTTCGCGCAACTGGCGGCGATGCCGGGTGTGCGCCCGTATCCCAGCCAGGCCAACATGATCCTGGCGCGCGTGCCGGATGCGGCCGCGGCCTTCGCGGGCATGCGCCAGCGCGGCGTGCTCGTCAAGAACGTCTCGGCCCTGCATCCCCTGCTCGCCAACTGTTTGCGCCTGACCATCGGCACGCCCGACGAGAATGTGCAGATGATCGCGGCGCTGGCCGCGAGCCTTTGACCCCGAGGACATCCATCCCATGGACCGCATCGCAGACCGCGTGGCCGAAGTCAGGCGCGACACCAAGGAGACGCAGATCCGTGTGCGCGTCAACCTGGACGGCACCGGCCAGGCCAAGCTGGCCACCGGCATCGGCTTTTTCGACCACATGCTCGACCAGGTGGCGCGCCACGGCCTGATCGATCTCGAGATCGAGGCCCAGGGCGACCTGCACATCGACGGCCACCACACCGTGGAGGACGTGGGCATCACGCTCGGCATGGCCATCGCGCAGGCGGTGGGCGACAAGCGCGGCATCACCCGCTACGGCCACAGCTATGTGCCGCTGGACGAGGCCTTGTCGCGCGTGGTGGTGGATTTCTCGGGCCGCCCGGGCCTGCACCTGGACATCCCCTTCAAGGCTGGCATGGTGGGCACATTCGACACGCAGCTCACCTACGAGTTCTTCCAGGGCTTCGTCAACCATGCGCTGGTCTCGCTGCACATCGACAACCTCAAGGGCATCAATGCCCACCACCAGGCCGAGACGGTGTTCAAGGCCTTTGGCCGCGCGCTGCGCATGGCCCTCACGCCCGATGCGCGTGCCGCCGGCGTGATCCCATCCACCAAAGGGACGCTCTAGACCATGGCCAAGACTGTGGCCGTGGTGGACTACGGCATGGGCAATCTGCGCTCGGTGTCGCAGGCGGTGATGCATGTGGCTGCAGCCAGCGGCTACGAGGTGGTGGTCACGCAGCATGCCGACGAAGTGCGCGCCGCCGAGCGCGTGGTGCTGCCCGGCCAGGGCGCAATGCGCGATTGCATGCGCGAGCTGCGCGATTCGGGCCTGCAGCAGGCCGTGCTCGAGGCCGCCGCCAGCAAGCCGCTGATGGGCGTGTGCGTGGGCATGCAGATGCTGCTCACCCACAGCGAAGAGCAGGACACGCCGGGCCTCGACCTGATCGCCGGTCGCGTGCGCCGCTTTCAGCTCGACGGGCGCATCCAGGCCGATGGCAGCCGCTACAAGGTGCCGCAGATGGGCTGGAACCAGGTGCAGCAGATGCCCCATGGCGGCCGTGTGCACCCGATCTGGGCGGGCGTGCCCGATGGCGCCTACTTCTACTTCGTGCACAGCTTCTACGTGGCGCCGTCGGATGAGCGCCACACCGCCGGCCAGACCGAATACGGTGAGCGCTTTACCAGCGCCGTGGCGCGGGATAACATTTTTGCCACCCAATTCCATCCCGAGAAGAGCGCCGACCACGGGCTGAGCCTGTACCGCAACTTTCTGCACTGGACGCCTTGAAGTCCTTCGAGCCCTGGCCCTTCTCCCTTCCTCCCCGTCCCACAGCCCCACCACAGCCATGCTGCTGATCCCTGCCATCGACCTCAAAGACGGCCATTGCGTGCGCCTTGAACAAGGCGACATGAATGTCTCCACCACCTTCGGCGAAGACCCCCGTGCCATGGCACGGCGCTGGCTGGACGCCGGTGCGCGGCGCCTGCACCTGGTCGATCTGAACGGCGCCTTTGCAGGCAAGCCGGTCAACGAGCCCGCAGTGAAGGCCATCCTCGACGAAGTGGGCAACCAGATCCCCGTGCAGCTCGGTGGCGGTATCCGCGATCTGGACACCATCGAGCGCTACCTGGACGACGGCATCAGCTACGTGATCATCGGCACCGCCGCCGTCAAGAGCCCCGGCTTTCTCAAAGATGCCTGCACAGCATTCGGCGGCCACATCATCGTGGGCCTGGACGCCAAGGACGGCAAGGTGGCCACCGATGGCTGGAGCAAGCTCACCGGCCACGAGGTGGTGGACCTGGCCCGCAAGTTCCAGGACTACGGCGTCGAGGGCGTGATCTATACCGACATCGGCCGCGACGGCATGCTCACCGGCATCAACATCGAGGCCACCGTCAAGCTGGCGCAGGCGCTCACCATCCCTGTTATTGCCTCCGGCGGCCTGTCCAACCTGGCCGACATCGAGCGGCTCTGCGCGGTCGAAGGCGATGGCGTGCAGGGCGTGATCTGCGGTCGCTCGATCTACACCGGCGCGCTGGACTTTGCGGCGGGCCAACGGCGCGCCGACGAACTCAACGGCGCCTGAGCACCTACTTCTTTCTCACACCACCCACGCCAGCGTGGGCAACGAGCACGCCCATGCTGGCCAAACGCATCATCCCTTGCCTGGACGTCACCGGCGGCCGAGTGGTCAAGGGCGTCAACTTCGTCGAGCTGCGCGATGCCGGTGATCCGGTGGAGATTGCCGCGCGCTACAACGAGCAGGGCGCCGACGAGCTCACCTTCCTCGACATCACCGCCACCAGCGATGGCCGCGATCTCATCCTGCACATCATCGAGGCCGTGGCTTCGCAGGTGTTCATCCCGCTCACCGTGGGCGGTGGCGTGCGCAGCGTGCAGGACGTGCGGCGCCTGCTCAACGCGGGCGCCGACAAGGTGAGCTTCAATTCGGCCGCGGTGGCCGACCCGCAGGTGATCCGCGATGCGTCCGACAAGTACGGCGCGCAGTGCATCGTGGTGGCCATCGACGCCAAGCGCCGGCATGGCGACGACCTGGCGGCGCGCGGCCCTGGCTGGGACGTCTACACGCACGGCGGGCGCAAGAACGTGGGCCTGGATGCCGTGGCCTGGGCGCGGCAGATGGCCGAGCATGGCGCCGGCGAGATCCTGCTCACCAGCATGGACCGCGACGGCACCAAGATCGGCTTCGATCTCGAGCTCACCCGCGCGGTGAGCGATGCGGTGCCCGTGCCGGTGATCGCCTCGGGCGGCGTGGGCGCGCTCACGCACCTGGCCGAGGGCATCCAGGTGGGCGGCGCCGATGCGGTGCTGGCCGCCAGCATCTTCCACTACGGCGAATTCACCGTGGCCCAGGCCAAGGCCACGCTGGCCGCGCACGGCATCCCGGTGCGCCCATGAAGTCCTCGCGCCCTGCGCACCAAAGCCGCGGGGCCGTGTCAGAACCTGGGGCCAGGCCGGCGCCCGGCCGCGCGCGGGGCCACGCGCAGGAGGTGCGCCTGATCGGTGGCCAATGGAAGCGCAGCAAACTGCCGGTGCTCGACAAGCCCGGCCTGCGCCCCACGCCCGATCGCGTGCGCGAGACCTTGTTCAACTGGCTGGGCCAGGACCTGAGCGGTTGGCGTTGCCTGGATGCCTTTGCCGGCAGCGGCGCGCTGGGCTTCGAGGCGGCCTCGCGCGGTGCGGCCGAGGTGCTGCTGCTGGAGCGCGACGCCGAATTGGTGCGCCAGTTGCAAGCCAGCCAGCAGCGCCTGAAGGCAACGGGCCTGCAGGTGCAATGCACCGATGCCGTGGCCTGGATGCTGCGCTGCGCGCCCGCGCGCTTCGAGTTGGTGCTGCTCGATCCGCCCTTCGATGCGGGTCTTCAGCCTGCTGCGCTGGCCGCAGCCGCACCATTGCTGGCGCTGGGTGGGTGTCTTTACCTCGAATCGCCCACTGCGTTGGCTGCAGCCGACACCCCGCAGGGTCTTGCGATGCACCGTCAGGGACGCGCTGGCTTGGTGCACTATCATTTGCTGCAGCGCAACAGCTGAGCCACTCGCCGTGGGAGGAGTCCGCCATGACCCGAGCCAAGTTCCTGACCGCGGTATACCCCGGCACCTTCGACCCGATGACGCTGGGTCATGAAGACCTGATGCGCCGCGCGTCGCGCCTCTTCGACAAGCTGATCCTGGCTGTTGCGGCGGGGCACCACAAGCGCACCATGTTCACCATCGCCGAGCGCCTGGAGATCGCCCAGGAGATCGCAGCGCCCTATGGCAATGTCGAGGTGGTGGCCTTTCGCGGGCTGCTGCGCGACTTTGTCGTCGAGAACAACGGCAACGTGGTGGTGCGTGGCCTGCGCGCGGTGAGCGACTTCGAATACGAGTTCCAGATGGCCGGCATGAACCGCCAGCTGATGCCCGAGGTGGAGACACTGTTCCTCACGCCGTCCGACCAGTACCAGTTTGTCAGTGGCACCTTCGTGCGCGAGATCGCCACGCTCGGCGGCGACGTGTCCAAGTTCGTCGCGCCCGGGGTGCTGCGGCGCTTGAAGGAGCGGGTTTCGCAGAACCCCGAGGCCTGACGGTCCGCAGCCGAGAGCACCTGCCATGGCCCTGCTGATCACCGACGAGTGCATCAATTGCGATGTCTGCGAGCCCGAGTGCCCGAACCAGGCCATCGCCATGGGCGAGGAGTTCTACGAGATCAACCCCGACAAGTGCACCGAGTGCGTGGGGCACTTCGATGAGCCGCAGTGCGTGCAGGTGTGCCCCGTGGCCTGCATCCCCTTGAACCCGGACCGTGTGGAGTCGCGCGAGCAATTGCTGCGCAAGTACCAGGTGCTGATGCTGAGCACCGCCACGCCCGGCTGATTGGTACGCTCGTCCAATCGGTTAGGCAGCTCGCCTCAACGTACCGGTTTGGCCGGCACGCGGATGGGGTCTGACAGGGTCGGATCGACCGGGCGGTTGGCCTTCTTTTTCTTTGGCTTCTTGCCGTGGCTGGGCTTTGAAGCGGTTTTTGGCGGCGCGCTGGCCGCCGCCGCCGGGCCGATGCGCGCCGCGCTGGCGGGCTTGGCAGCGGCCTCGCGCTGCCGGCGCTCGGCCTCCAGTTGTTTGGCCAACTGGGCTTCGCGCTGCGCCGCCTCATTGGCCTGCCGCTGTTGCTCAGCGGTGCGTGCGTCGTCCACGGCCACCGGCTTGCCGCCGGGGCAGGGCGTGGACGAGTATTCGCGCCCGTCGGGGCCGCATCGATACACCGGTG
>Ga0268298_10001692_pt1 | contig 25332 bp, 26 predicted proteins | sample WWTPWeurt_MetaG_FD_194462 | JGI IMG/M metagenome (GOLD analysis project Ga0268298, IMG submission 194462) | Activated sludge microbial communities from WWTP in Nijmegen, Gelderland, Netherland - WWTP Weurt | ecosystem: Engineered > WWTP > Aerobic digester > Activated sludge | place...
GTTAGACGAAGGCCTCCAGGGAAACTTGTTCTCAGATGAGGACCATGAACTGGCTGGAAAACTCAGAACGCTGCCTTTGCTCCGTCCCGAGAAGCCGCTGCGACCACATAAGCGGCGCAGCGCATGACTTCGGTTAATTACATTTTCAGGGGACGACCAATCTTGAACGTCTGCTTGTAAATCAAAGGATCGATTTTTGCCTCGCCCGCCTTTGGACCGCCGGCTTTCCTTTGCTCTTCATAAGCATCTGCTTTCTTCGCATCGAACAGCACAATTGAAACAGAATTGAAGAACTTGAAATCCGCTCTATATGCCGTGTAATGATGCGAACGGAAAATCGCCATGCGACGAGTATGCTCAATCGTGAACTTATGCTGCGAGAGAGTGCGATGCACTTTGTTCTTTTTTTCCTCAGCTGTAGGCGGAACGTAGTTTGTTTGAATCACTTCGTGCTGTCCCGGACCCTTGTCCCCGTAAAGTTTGAACTTCAATCCTTGCGCCGGGTGCTGCGAAATATAGCTCAGATACTTCCAGTATGGCGGGTGAACGTCTGAGACCGGTTCGGTAGTGGCCACTGAATCGCGCATGCTTTGCACGATGTGGCTGTAGTGTTTGTAATCCGGATCCTTATCACTCCAGATTTCTTCGTCTGGAAGGTCTTTGGGCGTGATGGTAATATAGTGCACCAGATACTCGCCGCGAGCCGGATCATTCACGCGCCAGGTTGGATACGGAATCAGTCTGCGCGAATTGAGATCCACCGCATCGGTTTCCCAGAACGCAATCACATAGGCATAGAAATCGACCGGTTCGCTCGTGAGATTCTTGAGATCAAACACTACATCGAGGAACTCGCCTACACCATTGGGAGCATATCTTCTATCAAAGTTCACATTCGTAAGCGTGAACCGCGGATCCTTCACGGCGACAGGATCAAAATCCTGCAGCTGGATGGCAGAAGCTGGCCCGGCCGGTTTTGTTTCCGCCGCCACCGGAGTGGTCGCGGGAGTTGTGGCTGGAGGGGTCTGGCTGATGATGGCGGCCACACCTCCCATAAAAAACATTGCAGCAATTATCGACTTGGGGACGGACATATGATCCTCTGGCTCATTATCGAAGAACTCGATTCCTGGAGTTAGCCAAGCTCCGGGTTTTTCACCACAATTTTTCGATTCGAGGTGTTTTTTTCATGCGAGCCATCCTTTCCGTGCTTCTCATTCTGATTACTGGTGCCTGCTCCGTCACTCCTGAACGTCTGGCAGAAGCCTTGAACGATTCTTCGGCCCAGGAATTTCGCGAAAGCTCGTTTGTGCCTGTCTATATCGCCACCACCAGAGCGGCATCCAACGCACCTGCGTGCAAGAACCAATATTTTGGCGTGAAGGCGTCAGAAGAAACACGTTATGTCATATGCGAAACGAATGTTCCCAAAAACCACTCTGTGGGAGCACTGGACGAGACGGACGACGCCCCCGATCGCGATGCGCACTTCTTCGCGCCCACCATCAGGCGCTCTGATCTGGCAGGAATAGTGGCGGCCTCGCAGTCTGCAAAACAAGTTCTCGTTTTTGTTCACGGCTTCAATGTGAAATTCGAAGAGGCGGTTTACCGTGCAGCACAAATCAAATACGATCTTCGATTCAAAGGCCCTGTCGTGCTCTTCACCTGGCCCGCCGGAAGCGATGATGGAATTCTATCCAGCCTCAATGTATCCGGTACCTATGAGATGAATTTTCAGAACGCACGCAAGTCCAGAAATCAATTCCGCGAATTCATCACCGCACTCAGCGGAGGCGGATCCACCGTACATCTGATTGTTCACAGCATGGGCCACCAGGTTGTGATTCCCGCCCTCACAGAAGGAGGGCCGCCACCAAGACTCGGGGAAGTTATATTCAACGCGCCTGACTTTGCTCTCGAAGATTTTAAGAAAGCAGCACCCATTCTTCGACCTGCAGTCAAGCGGATCACTCTCTATTGCTCTCCGGGAGACAATGCTCTCGTTGCCTCTGAAAAAGTAAACGGAGGTAAACGAATCGGCAGATGTGCGAAGATTCCAGATGTAGATGTTGTAAACGTAAACGAAGTAGATTCTCCCGTTCTAGGAATCGGAGGACTCGGACACGGGTACTACTCAGGTCGTGCGATTCTCACGGACGTATATCAGGTACTACTCGGAGTGGACGTTAGCCGGCGACTCTTTGTGCGCAAAAGTAGCGAATACGGAGGCGAAGATTACGTTTTGCGACGCTGACTTCTGTCAAACTCATAAAGCGCAATTGCAAGAGCTGTCGCGGCATTCAGTGATTCCACATCTGATCGCATAACGATGCGTAGACGATTGCCGCCAGCTCCGGGTAAACCCGGGCCTTCCAGACCCGCTGTGATCAGAATATCCTTGCTGAAATTCACATCTTCGAGGGCGATTCCGTCAGACGAAAGTTGATAGATTTCCGGATAGTTCTCAAGCAATTCCACAAGAGAAGGTCCCTTCACCAGTGGGGCCACAAAAACTGCTCCCGCAGAGGAACGAATGGCCCGCGCAAGAAAAGGATTCGCACATTCCTTTGTGAGAATGATCCTGCCCGCACCAAAGGCAACCGCGCTCCTGATGGCAGCACCTACATTTTCCGGATCTTGAAAGGGAATCACAACGCAAAGACCTTTCACCCTTCCATCCCATTCGGACATTTCGGGAATCTCCGCAAGAAGCAACGGGGCACCTGTACCCAACTCATCGATCTGTGCGAATAGATCATTCTTGAACTCAAATTGCCTTACGTCCGGCGGCATGCTCCCGGAAAAGCTCTGAGGAACCACCGCCGCCTGTACTCGCACGCGCGCATTGGACACTACTTCCGAAACAATCTTCTTTCCGCCAATAAGACAAAGTCCATTCTTTCTGATACCCCGGGAACTCTGCAGAGAGATCAACATCTTGAACTTTTCGTTTTCTCGGGATGAAATTGCGTTCGATCCAGGAGCTTTCCACTCTCCTGGATCATCCACGCGAAAGCACACCAGGCGACGATGATCTTCCGAAGCAGGCAGGGTGTATGACTGATCGAGAAGAAGAGACACACCCGCACCCATCTCCGCAATTTCTGCATCGCAGTTCGGACCTTTCATGTAAATGATGGAACCGCCCTTCTTGATGGAGAAGATGGTCCGAGTCAGGAGATCTGCCATTGTGCTCACCGCGCGTGCGATGACTGCGTCCACGTGAATGTCATCTTCCATGGCGAGCCGCTTACCCAGAACCGTTGCGTTCTTCAATCCGCATTCTTCTACCACATCCTCGAGGAACTCCGCGCGATTGGCTCTGCTTTCGTTCAGAATGACTCTGGTTTCAGGACAGGCGATCGCCAGCGGAACTCCCGGAAATCCGGCGCCTGTACCAAAATCAAGTATGGACGCCGGCAATCCAAGGGGTGGAAAAATTCTCTTTAGATATCGAAGAATGATCAGGCTGTCCACATAGTGCTTGCGTACTGTAGCCTCATATCCGCGAATCCGCGTCATGTTCAGGTCTGGGTTGCGCTCCTCGACCAGTTCGTAAAAGCGAAGCAGCTGCTTCGCCTGGTGAGAATCCAGTTCGATCCCGGCATCTGCCAGATCGTCTGCGAGCCTGGATGCACTGAGCGCCATAGTTCACCGCACATTCCTGAATGCACAGGTCAAGCAGGAGCGCGAAATGAGCGAGGGATTAACCGAAAACCTCCGATACTATAGCGGGAGCCCATCGTCCATTTTGAACAATCCATCCCTGTCACTATCCAACTGCGAGGAAGCGGCCTGTGTTTGAATGGGTACACTATCAGTTTCCTGCTCGCATTTTTATTGAAAAGAATGCGACCCACAAGATCGGCACCCTCGTAAAAGAAGTGGGAAGTCGAGCGCTTCTGGTCGCGCTGAAAAGCGAAATGTCGAATCCAGATGAACTGGCAGTCATCAAAACCAGTCTGGACAAATATACGTCGGGCTGCATCCTCTACGACGATATGGCTTCGCGGCCTGGAAATAAGGAACTCGACACTGCGGCCCATTTCGCGAAGCAATCGAGAGCCGACATCATCATCGGTTATGGCGGCAGAGACTCCTTTCACGCTGCAAAGGCAATTGCTCTCCTGTGCAAGAATGATGTCTTCGCAGAAGATCTACCGCACACTGCACTTCCACTGAAACGGGCGCCTCTGCCAGTCGCCCAGGTTCCTGCGGCGCCCTCCATGGGCGAAGAAACGAGTCCTGTGTTCTCAGTTTACAATCCAGAAACTAGATCCGCATTCTTTTCACAGGATTACAGACTGTTCCCCGCGATCATATTCGTTGATCCAAATATCACAAGCACACTGAGCAAAGGCGAACTCAGTCGAGCTGGTGCGGCAAACGTCGCCGCTGCCGTGGAATCGATATTGTCTCGACGTGCTAACGATATCACAACGTCGATTGCTCTGCGCTCTCTGGATCTTGTGCAAAAAAACTTGCAACAGGTAATGAAAGAACCTGGCAATATGGCTGCACGCACCAACGTGAGTCTTGCAAGCGTGCTTTGCGGAATGGCGCATTCGAACAGTATGCTCGGTCTCTGCTATAGCATTGCATCCGCGACGAGCCTACTTACAGGCCTGGAATTTCATCTGGCTATGGCACTTCTACTTCCGCACGTAATGGAATACAATCTTACAACGTCTGCGGGGCGTTATGTGCAAATTGCGCGAGCGCTTGACGAAGACATCAAGGACATCACCGTGATTGAAGCTGCGATTAAAGCGGTGGAAGGCGTCCGCAAAACCTACCTGGAATTGAAAATTCCTCAGAGACTGAGCGAATTTGAAATTGCAAAAGAGGATTTGCCCGAAATTGCGGAACTTGCGTTCCGGATTCCCATGGTGAAGAACTCACCACGGGATCTAGACAAGAATGAAATTGAAACAATCCTGATCGCGGCCTACTAGGCCATTCATTCTTAAAGAAATTTCTTGAATACTTTCAGGATCCCTTGCTTCCACGGTACGCGATGCGTAACACCTGCCACGCTATCTGCATCCTGCGGCTTGTTCACAAGATACCACCGGAAAGAATCAATGAGCGCGTCTGAATTCGAATACTTCGAATGCCATCCAAGAGCTTTCGTGAGTTTCTCAGTGGAGACGAATGAATCCTTGTCTGCCGTTCCGTATACCCAGCGATAAAGCGGAGAAATGTGAAGGATCTCAAAAAATCTAAGAGCGATCTTGAGGGGACTGGATGGGACTCCAAAGACTCTCGAGCCGCTTTTTGAAAAGGCACACAGAGCGCCGACGTCTTCGCGCACTGTCTGGAATTTTTCCGCACCAACATTGAAGTTGTCGTTGGCCTTTTTAGCATTTCCGGTCATTCCAAGTTCGATCGCATCACAGAGATCTCTTACATCAAGAAGTTGATAACGGTTCTTTCCGTTTCCAAAGACAGGAATTTTTACACCGGATTCGACCCAGTCAAAAAGGATCTGAAACACACCAAGACGGCCTGTTCCAATGAATGTTTTTGGGCGAATAACACAAATACACATCTTTGTGCGATGACGATACTCTTCGCAAATTTTCTCCGCTTCGATCTTTGCTTCTCCGTAAGGGCCTACGCCCACACGAGGATCAGTCTCAAGAATTGGATGTTTCTTGGGAATACCATAAACTGCAGTTGAGCTGATATACACTACTCGATCGATCTTGTTAACAGCAGCGCTATCCAGAACGTTTCGCGTGCCGTCTATCGTTACAGAATAGATATCTTCCTTTTTCCAGAGAGGAAGCGCGGCAGCAGCGTGAATGACTGCATCATGTCCTTTCATTGCTTCCTGCAATGCCTTCGCATCGCGCACATCCCCTTTGATCATCTTCACATCTTTTGGATAGTCAGCGGGGTTAAAATCTGCGATATCATAAAGAGTGATCTTGTGTTTGTCTTTCTTCAGTCTCTGTACAAGGTGATAGCCCAGAAAGCCGGCACCGCCGGTAATAAAGATTTTCATAGTATTTTGGTTAATTTTTTTTGAGAGGCCCCCCTGTAAAGTTTTTCCTTGCCATCGCACTGACCTGAACGCGTTGTGTCCGCATGGCACAGGTTTTTTACGACGATTCTTGCGATTCTAAGTTCCTTAAAGGAAAAACAATCGCTGTTCTTGGTTATGGCAGTCAGGGACATGCACAAGCGCAGAACATGCGCGATTCAGGCCTGAATGTCATCATTGGCCTCAAAGCAGACTCCAAATCAGCACCTATCGCCCGCGAAGATGGTTTCGAAGTACTTTCACCATTTGACGCAGCCGCTAAAGCGGACATAATCCAGTTGCTTGCACCGGATCAAGTGCAAATGACAATCTACGAAGAGAGCATCAAACCCAATCTGAAGAAAGGGAAAGCACTCGTGTTTTCGCATGGCTTCAACATTCACTACGAACTCATCAAACCACCGGCAGACGTTGACGTTTACATGGTCGCTCCCAAAGGTCCCGGTCACCTCGTGCGTCGCGTGTATCGCGAAGGCGGAGGAGTTCCTTGCCTCATTGCAGTTCACCAGGATGCGACAGGAGAGGCCAAACAAAGAGCTCTCGCGCATGCGTCCGGTGTTGGTGGAGGTCGCGCTGGAATTCTGGAAACAAATTTCAAGAATGAAACGGAAACAGATCTCTTCGGTGAACAAGTAGTTCTTTGCGGGGGACTCACATCACTCATCCTCGCCGGTTTTGAAACACTGACAGAAGCCGGTTACGATCCGGATATTGCTTACTTTGAATGTCTGCATGAAGTAAAACTCATCACGGACCTGATCTACGAAGGTGGAATTGCACGCATGCGCCATTCTATCTCTGACACTGCAGAATACGGAGACCTCACGCGCGGACCACGAATCGTGGATGCTGGAGTGAAAGCTCGTATGAAAGAAGTACTCACTGAAATCCAGAAAGATAAAGGCGCGAAATTCGCGACGGAATGGCTTGCAGAATCCAAGAATGGTTACCCGAACTTCAACAAACTTCGCGAAGCAGGCCTGAAACACCCAATTGAACAGGTAGGTCAAAAGCTCCGCGGAATGATGAAATTCCTGGGCAAAAAATAACATCCGGCCATGAGCCTGTTATACGATGCCAGACTCGTTGAGAACTCCGGCATCGGAACCACGATCCGGGGTCAATTGCGGGAAATTCTTTCCCGCAAAATCCCCATCACTCTTACCGGAAACAGCAGACAACTTGCATCTCATTCGCTCACCGGCGTCCCCGTCATTCCCTTTGACGCGAAACTATATTCCATAAAGGAGCAAACATCCTTCCCCAGAGCTTCGCACGCACGCATCCATGTTCCTCATTACAACGCACCACTTCGTTATCTGTCTCATTGTTCTGTGACTGTCCATGACTTGATCCATCTTCAGTCAGACGAATTCAAGCACCCGGCTTACAGAGCATATGCGTCGCTCATGCTTTCGCAAATCGCACGCCGTTCACCCTGCATTCTAACTGTTTCTGAAACAACGCGAAGCCAGTTCCTCAGTCGATATCCAGAAGCACGGCACCGCACATTCACAACGTTAAACGGCATTGACCACAAACTATTCAGGCCGGCCAGCTCCGGTGCGGTCGCTGCACTCAAAAAGAAACATTCTCTCCCCGATGAATACTTTCTGGCAATCGGCATTGGAAAGAAGCATAAGAATATTGACTTCGCCCTGCGTGCGCTCAAGCACCTCTGGAAAGACACGGACTGTCCGCCCATCGTGCTCGCGGGAGCCGGAGGAAAAATCCCATCTTACGCGACACATGCCATGATGGAGAACTCGGTCAGAAAAAATGTAATCCTTCTCCCTCATGTTCCTGAGTCAGATCTTCCTGCCGTATACTCTTCTGCTCTGGCGCTCATCATGCCCTCTCTGCTTGAAGGATTCGGACTGCCTGCTCTAGAAGCAATGGCCTGTGGAACTCCAGTTCTTGCATCCACTGGCGGAAGTCTTCCGGAAGTATGCGGTCATGCAGCGCGCTTCTTTGATCCGCGGGACGAAGACGCATTCATCCACGCAGTGCAGGTTGTGTTGCAAGATTCCAAACAGCGCGCACGACTACGATCCCTTGGTTTATCGCAGGCCGCTGGATTTACGTGGAAGCGAAATGTAGACGCGATGATGCGAGCGTATCATCACACCGGATTTGAAGATTCCTGACTAGAGCCAGTCTCTTTTTCTAAACCAGTAATACATTGTGCCTGCAATCATCCCCATCGCTGCGATCAATGCAGGGTAGCCATACGTCCATTCCAGCTCTGGCATATGTTTGAAATTCATTCCGTAAATTCCCGCAAGGAACGTGAGAGGCATGAAGATGGTTGTAATCACAGTGAGAGTCTTCATCACTACGTTGAGACGATTGCTCACAGTAGAAAGATAGATATCCATCAAGCCTTGCAACATGTCGCGAAATGTCTCCAGTGTATCCACAACCTGAATGGTGTGATCATAGAGATCACGAAGAAAGTATTCCGTGCCAGGCTTGAATAGACCGGATTCGCGACGCTCCATCTTCATGACTACTTCGCGCAAAGGCCAGACACTCTTGCGCATCATCAGAAGCATTCGCTTCATTCTTTGGATTTCTCTCACGGATGGGTTTGCCGCAGGATCCAGAAGACTCTCTTCAAGTATTTCCAGTCTCTCGCCTGTGGCTTCAAGCACCGTGAAATAGTTATCCACGGCAAGATCCATGACGCAATAAGCCAGATAGTCTGCACCCATTCGTCTCACGCGGCCTTTGGCTGTGCGAAGCCGATCTCGAAGCGACTTTAGAATATCATTCTCGGATTCTGTGAAAGAAATGAGGAAATCTTCCCCTAAAATCAGGCTGATTTGCTCGTAATTCGCTTCACCTTTCGCATCCCACGTCACGTTCTTAAACACAATATAGAGATACTTTTCGTAGTCTTCGAATTTGGGCCTTTGATCCGTATTCAGAATGTCTTCCAGCACCAGTGGATGCAGCCCAAACACCTCACCCATTTTTACAACCGGGCCCACATCCGACAAACCACGAACATTGATCCAGGTGACGGCAGGATCATCCTTGTACGCTTGAAATACTTTAGGATCTTTAATGACTTCTTCTTGAAACCTTTCCTCATCATACTCGATGAGTTGAATCTCAGTAGAAGCTTTTTCATCCCCGGTATAGACTAGAGTTCCGGGAGGAGCTCCTCTTTTCCGGGCTACATCTCGTCTATAAAGCCGAGCCATACTACCTGCTCAGAACGGAATCGATGCGAAGCGCAAGCCTGTCTATGAATGGCAAAGTGGTTTCTTGATTTCTGTATTCGCGTACTGCAATCCAGACAGTGAGTCCCAGATACCCGAGGCCGATCAGGGATTTCAGTAGAAAGAATGTAAATTCAACAGGATAGGCCGGAACAGTGAAAGCCCTGATGAGCTCTCGCACAAATAGAATCACTGCGTGCGAAGCAACAAAACCAATCAATGTTACCAGGCCACGCCCGGCTGCCCTGAGTTCTGTCGCACTGGTTTCCACTGTGTAGCCAATTACCCAGAGCACAAAAAAAGGACCTGTGTAAAGGACTCGACGGATGTGCAAAGGAATGCTAAGAATTCGAGCGCGCATGATTTACTTCTTAATCTGGTTCTGGATGCGATCCACAAAATCGCTCAAAAACGGGATCTCCCATCTCTCTTCGATGAAAGCTTTGTATGCGCCAAATGCACAGAGCCCGAAATATCCGAGCATAGTAATACGCCAGGCCGCCTGCGTGATTGGATGAAACCATGAATCTGCGCCGAATAACCACGACGTAATGGGAAAATTTTCGAGAATCCAGACTGCGAAGTAAACAACCAGCATGCCTGCATTCAAATGCATTGCCTGCTTACCGTGAAACTGGCAAAAATCATTTTCCTTGCGAAAAAAGAGCGGATAGATCCAACCAAAGAGCGGAATGTATCCGATCACCGCTGCGACAGAATCATTGTTCTGCATGTTTCGCGAAAACCGCGATTGAATTTCTCTAATCTTGTCAGCCATGACTTCCTGGAAGGCCTCGAAATTTCGGAGAGGGCGGGATTCGAACCCGCGGTACGATTTAACTCGTACAACAGTTTAGCAAACTGCCGCTTTCGGCCACTCAGCCACCTCTCCAATTCCCCGGAGGGAGTGGGATTCGAACCCACGGTACATCTCTGCACAACGGTTTTCAAGACCGCCGCCATCGACCACTCGGCCATCCCTCCACTTTCCAGGCTGGTACTTTTCAGGCGAGTGTCAACTAGAAAGACTTTCAAAATATCAACTCATGCAACAAATGGATGAACCCATGGGCCTCGCTGCCATTGCGCTCATTTTGTTTCTTGGTTCGACAGGCGTCACTGCGTTCGCTTCAGGCTTTCTATTTCTACCTGCGAAGACCCAGAAATCGCTTCTGCCCATCCTCGTCAGTTTCGCCACGGGCGCGCTACTTGCGACAGCACTCCTGGTGATGATTCCAGACACTTTGCGTCAGGCTGGTACGCAAAAAACGATGCAGTGGGTTTTGATCGGCATTTTGTTCTTCTTCCTCCTCGAGAGACTTGTAATCTTCCGCCACTGCCATGAAGACGAGTGCTCCACTCATCGCGCAGCGGGAGCGGTCATCCTGACTGGAGATGCGATTCACAGCTTCTTTGACGGCGTGATCATCGCTTCCGCTTTTCAGTATTCGGTTGAGCTTGGAATCGCAACGAGCATCTCCATACTAATTCATGAGATTCCGCAGGAAATCAGCGATTTCGCAGTGCTGATCCAGAGCGGATATACAAGAAATCGCGCTCTTTTGATGAACTACCTGGCGGCCCTTCCGTCTGTGGCAGGTGGAATTCTCACATTCTATTTTCTATCTGAACTCAGGCATCTACTTCCATTCTTCATGTCGATCTCAGCTGCGAGCTTGATCTATGTAGCCATCGCGGACCTGGTGCCGGGACTTCACCGTTATGCGGGATTGAGAACGGGATTATTTCACTTTCTGTTTTTGCTCGCAGGCGTGGGCGTGATTGCCTGGATTCGCGGTTGATGGAAAGAGGGGGCGCGAAAATCAGAAGCAATGCCGGATTCTACGCCGGCATTGCCAAGACACTCTCTTTAGCCCTTGTAAGTATGGCCGTAATGAGAATAGTTCGCACCAATGAATGACTTCCACTTTTCCGGAACTTCGTCTTCAGGAAAAATTGCCTGCACCGGGCAGGCGGGTTCGCAGGCTCCACAATCAATGCACTCCTGCGGATCGATGAACAGCTGCTTTCCGCCGAGGTTGTCTTTGGAATAGCCTTTCTTGTCCCATTCGTCTTTACGTGGGTGAATGCAATCAACCGGGCAGACATCTACGCATGCTGTATCGCACACGCCCTGGCAGGGTTCTGTGATAATGTATGGCATACAGACCTCTTATTTATGCGGTCCGAGCCCTTCCAGTTTTTTTTATCGCCGCACCTACGTTTTTTCACAAAGGGTGGGGAGTGAGGCTCATGCAACGGAAAGGAACGGCAACCCTCAGTATTGAAAAATGGCCTTTTTGTTCTGTAGAAAATCCACGAGAACCATCTTGCCCATCTGCGTGGGATGTGGATAAAAGACCCGACCCTGAGATTGTTTCATAAACTGGCGCATGAACGATTCTTCGCCAAAATAGCCCATCTCCCAGTCAGACGTTAAAAGGAACGTGTTGATGACAATGTTGTCCTGCGTGCAGTTGCGCACTTCGCGCAGTGCGAATTCAAAATCCGCAGGTGAAGGCGGGTAATTTACATGCAGACTGCTGCCTTCAAAATGAGCCGTAGGCACCCCATCTGTGATCAAGATGATTTGCTTGTTCTTTGTCTCTCCGCTTCCGAGTAGAGTACGCGATAACTGCAGCCCCCGTTGCAGGTTCGTAAAATACTTAGGAATTCTATCTTTACCCTTTTCTGTTTGAGCCGCCATGTTGTATCTCAAACGAATGTGCGGATCGTACATGGTCACTGGATGTGGCTGGAGACTCGGAACTTTTGCTGGCGGAATTACACTTGCTAGAGTCCCAAAACCAACGATCGTCAAGCGATCATCTTTGAAATCCTGACGAATCAAAGCATCGAGAGCCAGCACAACGCGTTTCGCATTGTAAAAACGATCCGACCGCATCATGCTTCCACTCATATCAATCAGAACTACAGTGGAGCTTCTAGCAGATCCTCGCGCTTCAAATACTTCCATATCAGAGAGGTCCGGCTTGCTTGACTTTCGCCTAACGTAGCCGTTGACGATCGAAGAAGACAAGTCCAGATTGGATACTGGATCTCCAAAATCAAATGGCCTGGTTTTGCTCGAAACGTTTTCGCTTTCTCCTGTTTCATCCGCAGAATGCATCCCGCCGGATGTATCCGCTTTTAGTTTACTGAAGATTTCCTCGAGCGCACGCCTTCCAATCTTTCGCACTGATTCAGGCGAAAGACGCATCTCCCCTGTTTCTGGATCCGGAACAATCCTTCCCTGTTTTTCTAAAAGCTCTCTGAGCTTTTCAAAGATTTGTTCTCTCTTTTCTAGAAACTCCTCAAACTGTTCGGGCCCGAGATATTGAGCAAGCTTCTCCAGGTTAAAATTGAAGAGGTCACCACTTTCTTCTGCTTCTTTCAAAGCCTGCATTAGCTTTTCTAAGTCATCCAGATGCTTGAGTATGTCAATGGCTTCGTCGCGCGAAAGGGGAGTGGAGCCTGTGAACTTATACTTCTTTTCTCCTGCCACGAGATCATCCAGGTCTTCCATGTCCTGGATGACGGATGCTATGTCGTCCATAGAAACCGGACGCTTTTTTTCCTGCATCACTTCATTCTTGATGCGATACAATTCATCAATGGACAGGTTGCGAATCGCATCTTCGATTCTATCCTTCCATTCTTTGCTCTTCGCCGTATTTAGCAGATCGCCAGAATCTTTTTTTAAATCAAATTCTGTGTCCTTTCGCGCTGGCTTAATGTCAAATTGACCGAGCACATCATCGATCTTCTGTTGCAATTGCTGTTGGAGACTATGGACCAGATCGTCCATACCGCCTTCCTTCAGAAACATATTGACCGGCAACCCACGATCGATGAGCATTCTGAGAGCTTCGTCCAATTCCAGGTCGTATCGCATGATCATGTCCGAAAGGACATTCATCAAACGATCCATGTCCCAGGGGCGGTCACGTTCGGGTTCGTATGGGCCATACCTGTAAGTGATCATACAAATTTGCTTCCAATTCCAGTCGGTCTCTTACCAGATGCCATCGTCAGTCGTCAGCAACAAATAACAGGATAGCACCCGGCCGGCAGAATGGAACTTACTTTTCTGACCTACAATATCCATCGGGCCATTGGATTCGATCGCAAATACAGGCTCGAAAGGATCATAGAAACCTGCCGCGACGTGGATGCGGACATTGTCGCCCTCCAGGAAGTGGACCAATTTGCCCCTCGCAGCAAAGGCGAAGACCTGGCGCATCTGATTGCGCAAAATCTAGACATGCACTATGAGCTCGGACTGAATGTGAGGCTTCAGAAAGGCCACTACGGCAACGCCACTTTTTCAAGATATCCTATTGAACAAGCCCACAACTTCAACATAACCTGGGGCATTAAGAAGAAACGAGGTTGTCTAATCACAAGCATTGGCTTGCCTCATGCCAAAATCGCTATCTTCAATTTTCACATGGGCCTGGCGCGCATGGAGCAGGTTAGACAGAAAAAGAAAATCGTTCATTCAGACCATATGGAGCGCCTCGCTCGAGTTCCCATGGTTCTCCTTGGTGATACAAACGATCGGACTACCAGACTTTCTCACTCATTTCTTGAATCTGGATTTCGCGATACATGCCCAGGAAAGGGTCACAATACTTTTCCCGCTTATGCTCCAATTCTCAGACTCGATAGAATCTTTGTCACTCAACAATGGGAAGTAGTGGAGCACAGAGTCGTGCGAAACAAACTCACTCGAATCGCTTCCGATCATCTACCCGTAGTGGCACGCTTAAGACTTAAGTCTTACTGATCTGATTATACAAATCCGTTCAGTTGCGGATCCTTCTCAAGTACGTTCGAGATCATCTCTTGAAGACCGGTTAGATAATGCATGTATGGTTCAGGAAGCGAATCACCTTTTCGATTGGTTACTTGCTCTCTTAGTTTTCGCAGAGTGGAATGCACCTCTCCGAGTTTCTGCAAATGCTGTTCATGATTGTCTTTGCGAAACATCGCACGAATGTTATACGGATAGATATCACGTATCAATTGCCCAACAAAGAGCTTCTCTTTCTCCGGACGAATGATCACTGTTTCTTCGCGAGCAGACGCCTTATACTTTGCGTACGTAATCGTGTATCCAAACAGTTCCTTTTCAATATGAGCCACAGCCGGATCTCCCGGATCATGTCTGCGATATGATTCCCATTTTTCCTGAATGGATTTGCTGATTGGATCTACAGGAGCAGCCTGCGTCTTTAATTCTGAAATTTCTTTTACGTCAAAATGACTTGAGTACGCGCTGATGATGTCTGGCGATTCACGCGCAAGCATGTCTCGATCCTGTTGCGTGCAAAGAAAAAGTGCCGTCTCTCCGTCTTTCACAATGTGATGACTGTCTACCGGGCGACGCGCCGGGAATCGTCGCATGGTTTGATAATCCATAACGGAAAACGGACTTCCTGGATCCCTGCGATTTGAGAGAAACACATGCAACATTCCGTGATCGCGCACAATAGTTACCAGTACGTCCCCCCGCTCAGGATGCAAAAGCGATTGGAGAGTAATCTCTTCATCCTTTAGAAGCGCGCTTCCATGCGCAGTGATGACCTGTCTGGCTTTGATTCCCGCGATCAGGTTCAGTAGAACTTTACGAACCTTTTCGATTTCCTCTGGTTTCAGGTGCGATAGATCAAACTGAGTGGACATTCGGTTGCTCCGCCAGTGTTTCCGGATGAACCCGGGTTAAGTTAACTCCACCGCTCACATAGCAGTGGCGGCATCCGTAAATGTGTGCCTGTCGCTTTTGATTTGGACCGAGATCAGGAAAGATTGCAGCGATTAGATATTCGTCCTGACTGAGAGGTGTTCCGCAGACGGGACATATCCGAGGACGTTCCGCCGCTTTCATACGCAGAATACGTGCCGTATCCAGAGTCACAGGTTTCTCAATATTGGCGGGCGACTTTTTCGCGCCAGCAGACGTGGGCAGATTCAACGCGTTCAGGAAGACGATGAGTGCAAGGGCCAGTGCCGCAATCGTTACAAATGTTAGCATGATTCTACCACTATAGACTGTTTCGGTCCCAGAGGTCTCTATCTGGAGCCTGAGCCCGTCCAGAACAGTTCTTTCACCCACTTCTGGATTGGACGATCATAATCCTGCGGATGCTGGGGATTAGATTCTGGACTTTTTTCAAAATGGTCTTGCTTTGAAATGAAAATTCCTGCATATAGACGCCCCCCGCGACACTCACATACAAGGCTTCATTCTCTATTTTTTCAGGCCTGGTCCGGGCAGACAGATTTCCTGCAATTTCGTCCCACGATACTCCCAGAAGCATCAATTCACGCGTCCCTTCATCAAACGGAAGAGATCGCACGAATGCGTTCTTGAGTTCTCGCAATTGCGCAGACTGGGGCACACCAGGAGCCTGCTCTTCATCCAACGGATTGTTCAACCCTGCCATCCCCAAGAATATGAATTACGGAACTCTGACTGACCAGAGATTTAAGGTCCTCATCGATCCCGTCTAGATCCGGTGTAGTAAAAATCGCCTGGCCACTTTCGCGCAGGAGTTTCACAAAGGCCGATCTGCGCATTGTATCAAGTTCTCGAATTACATCATCAATGAGAAGCAAAGGTGTTATCTTTAGTTTTTGCTTCAAATGATGAAACTGTGCGATCCTGAGTGCAAGTGCCGCCGTTCTCTTCTGTCCCTGACTTCCAAATTGCATGATATCACGACCATCTTTCAAGAAAACGAGCGAGTCTCTGTGCGGACCACTTGTCGTGTATCCCAGTGATAGATCGCGAACCACGTTCTTATCATAGCTTTCTTTGAGATCATCTCTGTGCGAAAACTGAAGCTCAAGATTCATCGCGTCTCTGTTTCCGGATATTTGTTCCAGAGCGTCGCGAAACGGTTCCTTGAATGAAAGAAGAAAATTTTCCCTTCTGCTCCAGAGCTGAGATGCAAATTGAACCAGTCTGGCATTCCAGATCTGCAAATCTGCGATATTTGCCTGTCTTTGTCTGATCTTCTTCAATAGGGCATTTCTTTGTCTGAGTGCTTTTTGATATCCGATCAAGTTTTGGAGATACTCTGGTTCCATGCTAGAAATCGCAGCATCCAAAAACTTTCTTCGATCTGCAGGTGAACCTTCAATGATTTGTAAATCTGAAGGAGAAAAGACAACACAGATGAATTCTCCTACTATCGATGATCTCGAAGAAGCCGCTTTGTCGTTAAATTTTATTTTACGCCGTAAATCACCTGTGGAAACGTCCGTTGCAATTTCCATTTCTCCTTTCTGGCCTGCTCTAGAATACTTCGCTTTTATATAGTATCCATTGGATCCGTATCGGAGCAAATCGTGATCAGAAGCTCCTCGAAAAGATTTTCCGTGCGAAAGCATTCCAATGGCTTCGAGCAAATTGGTTTTCCCGGCCGCATTTCTTCCAAGAAGGAAGGTTAAGCGAGACGGGAATAAAATAGATAGTGATTCGTAGTTTCTAAAATTCTTCAGTAAGAGTTGTTCAATTCGCACAAGCGATGATCAAATCTTCATTGGCATAACCACAGATAAGAAATCTGGATCCGCCGGATCTCCCACTGTGCACGGCGAACTGGGAGAAGAAAACCCAAGAATCACATCTTCACCCGGAATTACTTTTAGAACATCCATTAGATAAACGGAATTAAATCCAATCACCATTTCCGGACCGGAGTATTCGCATTCGAGACTGCTTTCACTTCCCCCCAGATCAGGTGTGCTGGCTTGAAAACCAACGGTCCCTTCAGAAAAAATAAATCTAACCTGGCGAGCAGGCTCTATGGCAACTGACGCCGCCTGTTTGATTGCTTTTTCCAGGTCAATGCGATTGATCCTGATTTTGTAATCTAACTTTCGTGGAATGACTTGTTCGTAATCAGGAAATGCTCCATCAATTAGCTTTGTTACAAGATCTACTCTACCGATTCTAAAATGAACACGTTTGTCTTTGTCATCGTATGCGATCATTGCTTCTTCGCCTGCATCCAGGAGGCGGACAAGCTCTTTGATTGCTTTTGCCGGAATGATCACGCCATCTTTGAAAGGAAGTGCAGATGGAAAGTCTCTGGAGATTTTCGAGAGTCTTCTTCCGTCTGTCGCAACAACTATATTGGAATTTTTCTGAGACTTTAGAAACAAACCATTGAACACATATCTGCTATCATCCTGCGCCATCGAATAGTATGTTTTCAAAATCATTTCGCGAAAAACTGCAGGCGAAAAAGAAATAAGATCTTCCGAAGAAGGTGAAGGTGTTGGAGGATAATCTGAGGTAGGAGAAGTTACCAGATTCACTCTCGGTTTGGTTCTTGCTTTTGGAGAAGAAATGATGAGTTTGTCATCATCCAAAGAGATCTCAATGGTCTCTCCATCCATAGCTCCAATGACTTGTGTTAGTTTTTTCGCGGGGACTGTAGTTCCGCCTTTCTTATCCAGTGTAATAGGAAGCGTTGTTTTTAGAGCAATCTCCAGATCAGTGGTCGTGAACACTGCTTCGCCCTTGTCAGCTTCGATCAAAACGTTTGAATATACAGATCTAATTTCGCGTGATGGGATGATACCGTCTACGGTGGTAATTGCTTTCAGGAACTGCTGTCTATCTACTGTGAACTTCATGGTGCCCTTCAACTATATAATGATTATGTGTTTGTACTTGTACTTTGTTGTACCTGTGAATAAGTCAGTACTGCCGTAAATCTCGCTTCCCAAGCGACGGAACGATTTCCTGTCCGCAAAGGATTATGTCAAAATAAAAAGACAACTGTCAGAAACACTCCAAAAAGAAATTCACTATGCGAAAACGGACCTGATTTTGAACTAAATTCTTTGCTTTCTGACGACAGGATTGTCAATTGTTCACAGTGTACTCACAATGGCCTTGAGGGCACCTGCCAGTGCGTCGTCGTTTTCTAGAGCAATCTGAATCTTCTTTTCTGCATGCACTACCGTTGTGTGGTCCTTCTTCTTGAAAAACCGAGCAATTGCCGATTTGCTCATTCCACCCTGGGTGAGAGCCAGGTACATGGCCACATGTCTGGGCCAAGTATGCTCCGTTTTTCTAGAAGAACTCAGAATGTCCTGTTTAGAAACGTGATAGTGACGAGTGACTGCCTCAAGAATGGCGTGAATGGACGGGATTGCCGGTCTTCGCAGGGTTCCTTCTATGACAGAATCGATATTGGAGGTAGAGAGATGTTTGCTTTCCCTGGACTGAAGTTCGATTTTACCGAAGATGGATTTGATTTCACGAATGTCTGTTGCGGATTTGCAAATTCTTTGGATCGTAGAATGGTCTAGAATGTTGGGATTCACCTCCGCCATTTTTTGACAGAACGCTCTGCGCAAGTCAGCATCCACAGATTCCATTTGAACAACAATGCCCGAAAGAATTCTGCTTCGAAGTCTGCCGGAAGGGAAAACAGAACCTGGCTCTGTGGAACTGGAACATACGATTTGTTTGCCTCGGTCGAGAAAAGCAGTGATCAGGAAGTCAATTTCTTCTAGAGTGGACTTGCCGCTCCCGATCAAGTGGATGTCATCGAAAATGACGCAATCGAAAGACATCATAGATTCTTTGAAATCCAGGGAAGACCTCGAAGCGATAGCGCGAAGATGCCCCAGCTTAAAAGCGATCCCCGAAAGATATGCAATGCGTGCGCCTGGCTTTGCTTCGATTACGCTTCTCGCATAACTGTGTAGTAGATGAGTCTTACCGGAATTGGCGGGCCCGGACAAAAAGATTGGATTGTGTCTGCCCGGTTGGCGACACGCGGCTCTAATGCATTGAAGCGCGTTTGAATTGCATTTTGATTCTAGAAAAGTTTCGAAGCTGTATTCGGGATGAATCCATTCCGGCAGTGAATGGGATAGTTGGAATTCAACGCGAACCGGCCGTCCTAAAATGCTGGCCATCTTCACTTCAATCGGGCGAGTGTATTCTCGCAAATGTGACAGAATTCCATTATCGGGCACATTGAGAATCAGTCGGGATGAATCAGTACTGGTTCCGGGCTTCGCGGAATATAGCCATTTCAGGCTTGAATTCTGGGAGGATTCGCCTGCGAAGTCTTTGAGGACCTGATTCCACGCGTCTTTGATCATGATGGACGGCGGAATGAAATTTGAGGCGTAGAAGTCAGCAAGCCAAAAATGTAATCTCTTCAAAAACAGTTGACCCTGATGCCTCTTTCGAGGTTTCTTGATCAAACAGTCTGAGATTGATCATATTTCTCATCTTCAGCCAGACTCAGGAAACTTAAACTAACATCGATCGCAGGATCATCACGATTTCCCTATGAAAAGAACATTTCAACCAAGCAATAAGCGTAAAAACAAAACTCATGGCTTTCGTTCTCGTATGGCTACGGCCAACGGACGCAAAGTTCTCTCAAACAGAAGAAAAAAAGGGCGCAAGCGCCTGACTGTTTCTGATCAAACACACAGGAAATAATTTCTGTCCGGCCTGCGCGCCCGTACCCTCCGCGGAGAGAGCCAGTTTTCTGCGCTTTTCCGGGAAGGCAGAAAGATGCATTCCAGAGGAATCATGTTGATCGTATCGTCCGGCAATCCTGGCGGGATAGCTGTGTGTTCTTCACGTATGAAAAGAGCTGTGGATAGAAATAGAAGAAAAAGAATTATCCGCTCCGCACTTCAGCCTCTGGTTCCCGCAATCAAACCCGGGTGTTCTGTTGCAGTATTTGCCGATCTTGAATTCGAAAAACTTTCCCTTCCGGAAAGAACAGCGACTCTTCGTGATGCGTTTGTTCGTGCAAGGCTGCTTGCCCCATGAATGCGAACACTCTGGCCATCGCAGGGATTCGCGTTTATCAGAATACTATTTCTAAACTCATTCCTGGTCGTTGTCGCTTTTATCCAAGTTGTTCGAGTTACGCAGTAGAATGCTTCGAACGTTTTTCATTCGGGCATGCGTTTATCAAATCAGGCTATCGTATTCTCAGGTGCAATCCCTTCAATGAGGGATACTTCGATCCAGTTATTCCAGACGAACCCCAAAACCAGGCGTAAACAAAATGGAAAATAAAGAAGAACAAAAACCCGGACTGGGTTCTTTTCTGCCAGTACTGCTGATCGGTATTGCGGTCCTACTGTTCTTTCAATTCAGCGGAAGCGGATCTCATCCCCCGGTGACTCAGGAGCACGAAGGCACGGGTGCGAAATTAACCGATTTTGAATTTCAGTCGGGTCCCGGGGAAATTGTTTCTGTAGATACTGGCAACTTCATCGTGAAGTTGAACAGCCAGGGCGGACGAATTGATAAGTTCTACGTAAAGAAAAGCAAAGAACTCAATGTTCCTGATTCCGTACTGAAAACGGAAACTCCGGAAGCGCAATCCTACCAGGCCTTCGAGGGAAGCCGGGGGAACGGATTCGACTTTCAATTTCATGGATACTACTATGGAGACGGAGCCTCGCAGCTCGGTGATCCGGCCCTGAACAAAGCGCTCTTCAAGAAAGAAGGACCTTTTCAGGACAAAGATGGCGTCGTAGAAGTGCGTTTTCGTCTTCCTGTTCGACTTCGCGGACAAAATCTCGAAATTGTTAAGATCTATCGCTTTTTGAAAGGAGAGCATTTCTTTCGTCAAATCGCTGTAATACGAAACCTGGACAAAAAAGAATTCGTCTGGGGCGGTCCAATGTTCTTTCGCCCCTTTGGGGATGTAGGGCCCTCTACAGAAATGGCCGGAGGGATCAACCCGGCTCTGCACGGCAGGTTTTACTACTACAATGGAGAATTCAAGAGCAGAATGAATACTCCACCGACCAATAGCATTCTTGCTCCCATTGGTTGCGGTGAAAATCTAAAAGATAAACCTTATAGTGTTTATGCGGAACATCCCAATTCACTTCATTTTGTTGGCGCACACAGTAAGTATTTCTTCGCATACGCGAAGTTTCTGGATACAAACAATCCTCAGAGCCAGGTGGATGGCGTAGCCATTAGAAACGAAATCGATCCGGACGGCAAGCGCGCATTCACTACGATTCTCAACGACTTTAGGCTCGCGCCCAACACCGGGGAGCTTGAATTGCAGCCTGCAGGGGCGCAGACGACGGGCGGTCATGAATACATCAAAGGGATCCAGCAGAGAAATGATGCAGTCATTCTGGATCAGGAAATCTATTACGGCGTGCGAACAGACGAAAGTCATGCTTTTGCAAACGAAGCGCTGGCCAGGACTGAATTCGGATCGTCTGACACGGACAAAGAAGCACGCGGAGTCATTTACACTTCCAGTTTTCTTGCGCTCTTCTCAAAAGTCCGCGATGCAATCGTATGGGTGATGAGATTCCTTCACGTATATCTGGGCAACTATGGATGGGTCATCATTGTCATCGCTGTTTCCTTCAAGTTGATTACGTTTCCGCTGAATCAGATGCAGGCCAAGAGCATGAAGCGAATGAGCGCCCTAAAGCCTGAGCTGGAAAAAATCCAGGAGAAGTATGCGGACAATCCGGCGGAAAAACAGAAGAGAACCATGGAGGTTTACAAGAAGCACAACGTAAATCCTGCCAAAGGCTGCGTGCCGATTGTGATCCAGATTCCGGTTTTCATTGCTCTCTATAGCGCCTTTTCAGAGTCCATTGAACTCTGGCGGAGTCCGTTCATCCTGTGGATGACAGATCTATCCGCGCCTGATACAATATACACCATCAAAGACTTTCTGATCCTAAAGGATTTTCATATCAATGTTCTGCCGCTGTTTATGGTTGCCTCTCAGTTGTTACAGCAAAGGCTCACAACTGTGATCACGGATCCGCAGCAGAAGATCATGATGTATATGATGCCTGTGATTATGATTTTCTTTTTCTGGACAATGCCCAGTGGCGTGACGCTTTACTGGACTGTCCAGAATGTGCTCGCCATCGTCTGGCAACTGGTGACCAACCGGATGTCCGATGACGGGAAGACCGCCTGAACCATTTTTGGAGTAAGAGTATGAATTACATTTACGAGGCAGAAGGCAAGACGCGCGCTGAAGCAGAACAGATCGCCTTGAGCGCGCTTGGATTGAAAGAAGAAGATGTTACGTTTGAAGCAGTTTCCGCCGGAAAGAGTTTCCTGGGAATTGTAAACAGGAAACCAACCGTTGTTCGTTTGTTCGCGAAGAACGTTCCTATCGAAACAGTCATCAAAGGCACCGTGATCACACTGATTAGGAAGATGGGTCTGACAGTTGAGAATGTGGGAGTCCATATTGAAGAAGAAAGCTTCGTGGTTTCCATTGATTCTGAAGATTCTGCGATCTTGATTGGAAAGCAGGGAAGAACTCTCGATTCGCTGCAGTTTCTCACCAATTGCATGGTGGATTCACGCATCCGGAACAATCGTCGTGTGGTTCTGGACGTAGCAGAATACCGCGAGCGTCGCAAACAAAGATTGACCAAGCTCGCAAAGGCAGTGGCCGATCGAGTGGCGCGCACTTCCCAGAGCGTATTGCTAGAATGGATGAATCCGTATGAACGTAGAATCGTTCATCTTGCGCTCGAACCAGACGAGAGAGTAACCACTCGATCAGATGGAAACGGAGTATACAAGAGAGTGCGAGTTCTTCCTCAGAAAGGTAGACCCGGTTCTGGACCTCAGGATCGTCAGGATCGCCCTGATCGTCAGGACAGAGAAAGAAACTTCAATCGAGCTCCTCGCGAAGAAGAAGAGGAAGATCAGGATTTTAATAGAAAGGACGCTTTCGACGACCAATGACCATTGCGGCGATCGCAACGTACCCGGGCCACGCGGCCCTGGGTACGATTCGCGTGTCCGGTCCGGGTACTCTAGATATTATTTCCAGGTTCGTTGTTGCACCGGACCTGAAGCCTATTCCGTTTTCTAATCAGCCGCGCCATTCATTTTTCGCAAAGTTCATGGACGCAAATGTGCTCGTGGACGAGGTCGTAGCCGTTTACTTCAAAGGCCCCCATTCCTACACCGGAGAAGACTCAGCCGAGATCACCTTTCACGGAAATCCCATTTTACTGAAGAGCGCCTTACGACTGTTAGTCGAATCGGGGATTCGGCTTGCTGAGCCAGGAGAATTCACTTCGCGTGCGTTTCGCAATGGTCGTCTGGATTTGACGCGCGCAGAATCTGTGAAGAGGTTGATTGAAGCAAAAAGTGAGTATGAGCTTTCGGCCGCGCGCGCTATCTATGGAGGAGAGCTTTCTCGCAGGATGTCCATTCTCAGGTCGGCCATGATTGGCCTGAAGGCGGAGACGGAAGCGGAAGTTGATTTTTCCACCGAAGATCTCACTTTTCAATCGCGCGAAGAAAGGCGCGCACGAGTTATGGGACTGATCGCAGAGCTGGATTCGCTCCTTGCGCGCGGAAGTGCAACAGGAAGGATTCGAGAAGGAATTTCTATTGCGATTGTAGGTGTGCCGAATGCTGGAAAGTCTTCGCTACTCAATCGACTTCTCGGCTACGATCGAGCCATTGTTACAGAAGTGGCAGGTACCACTCGAGATACTCTTTCGGAAGAGTTGCAGATTGCTGGAATTCCTGTGCGTCTCGTGGACACCGCTGGAATTCGTGAGACCAATGATATTGTAGAAAGAGAAGGAGTGCGCAGAAGCCAGCGTGAGCTCGAAGAAAGCACTCTTGTGATTCACGTAATAGACGGTTCACGCGAATCCTACGCTTCGATTGTAGAATCGGACCGCGACAACGTAATCCATGTAATCAACAAAGCAGATCGTCTTCATCCGGGCGCAAATCCAGGGAGCGCGATTCAGGTTTCCTGTCTTACTGGTGCAGGAATGGATCATGTAGAAGAGGCGATTCGGGATAGAGTTCTTGAAAGACCGGAAAGTCGTGATCCTATATTGCTCGAAGAAAGACATCGCTTTCATCTACTGGCGATGAAGGCGACGCTGACAAAGATCATGGAACTCTGGCAGCAGAATGCGCCTGACGAAATCACAGCCCTTGAGATCGATGACGTGATCGATCATATTGGTAGCATCACAGGACGGATTTCAAACGAGGAAATTCTGGGACGCATTTTTTCGACGTTTTGTGTCGGGAAATGACGGCGAAAATCCGCTTGCGTACCGTATAGCCCGAAGCCACTTAGAATACAGGAGACTCATATGCTTAAGATTGGAATCAACGGATTTGGCCGAATTGGCCGACTGGCTTTCCGCACAGCTCTGGAAAGACAGGATATCGAAATCGTGGGAATCAATGACCTGCTCGACGCAGACTACATGGCCTACATGCTCAAATACGATTCAACTCATCGCGCTTTCAAAGGAACTGTGGAAGCAAAAGACGGACAACTCATTGTAAATGGAAAGAAAGTTCGCGTCACTGCTGAAAAGGATCCTGCGAATTTGAAATGGGGAGATATTGGTGCTGAAGTTGTAGTTGAATCCACCGGTCTCTTTACCACGATTGAAAAGGCACAGGCTCACATCAAAGCCGGCGCGAAGAGAGTGGTTATCTCTGCCCCTTCTGCGGATGCACCCATGTTTGTAATGGGCGTGAATCACAAAACTTACAAAGCAGACATGACCATTGTGTCCAACGCGAGCTGCACAACCAACTGCCTGGCTCCTCTTGCGAAAGTCGTGAATGATCGTTGGGGAATTCTAGAAGGTTTGATGACCACAGTCCACGCAGTCACAGCTACGCAGAAAACCGTAGACGGTCCTTCTCACAAAGACTGGAGAGGTGGTCGTGGCGCGTATCAGAATATCATTCCTTCTTCCACTGGCGCAGCCAAAGCAGTTGGAAAAGTGATTCCAGATCTAAACGGAAAATTGACAGGCATGTCCTTTCGCGTTCCGGTAGCAGACGTTTCTGTAGTGGACCTGACTTGTCGCCTTTCCAAGCCTGCGAAGTACGATGATATCAAGAAAGCAATGAAGGAAGCTTCCGAAGGGGAATTGAAGGGAATTCTTGGTTACACGGAAGACGAAGTAGTTTCTCAGGATTTTCTCGGGGATCCACGCACCAGTATTTTTGATGCGGGCGCAGGAATTCAGCTGAGCGATACTTTC
>Ga0268298_10001693_pt1 | contig 25332 bp, 19 predicted proteins | sample WWTPWeurt_MetaG_FD_194462 | JGI IMG/M metagenome (GOLD analysis project Ga0268298, IMG submission 194462) | Activated sludge microbial communities from WWTP in Nijmegen, Gelderland, Netherland - WWTP Weurt | ecosystem: Engineered > WWTP > Aerobic digester > Activated sludge | place...
TTCCCAGGCCTGCAGGTCGCGTGCGGACCAGTCGTTGAGCAGGACGACGCCGAAGAGGTGGCCGGGGGCCGAGGCCAGCGGCACCGGCGTGCCGGGCGGGTTGCCGGGCCCGACGAGCGCGCCGAGTTCGAGCTCGTAGTCGAGTTGCCGGCACGGGCCGAAAACCGGCGCGGGGGCCACCGGAGATTTGCTCTGGCCGGACGGGCGGCGCACCGGCGCCCCGCTGACGGTGATGGACGAGCTGCGGCCATGGTAGCCGATGGGCACCCACTTGTAGTTGGGCAGCAGCGGCTGGTCGGGCCGGAAGAGCTTGCCGGCATTGGTGGCGTGGAAAATGGATGCGTAGAAATCCGTGTAGTCGCCGATGGCGGCGGGGAGGAGCAGCGTGGCGCTGTTTTGCGGGACGAGGCAGGACTGGACTTGGCCGCGCAGAGCGCCGGGACAGGTGTCGGCCCCGAGCAGTTCGCTCAACCGTGCCCGCAGGGCGGTCCACACGGCCGGGCCGGCGGCCAGCAGTTCATTGAGCGAGGTTTGCCGGCAAGCCGCCCGGGCGGCAGCGGGAAGCAGATCCAGCTCCGCCAAGGCGGCCAGATCCAGAACCTCATCTCCGATCGCCACGCCGAGGTGCGGCGGGTGGTTTCCTCCCCGGCGAAACACGCCATAGGGCAGATTTTGCAGCGGAAAATCCGTCGCCGGCTGATTGGCGGATTCAATCCAGCTGCGGCGGGCGGGGTCGTGGGTTGCGTTGAGATTCATGCCCGGCGGGGAAGGTGGGTGCGCGCAGGTTTGAAGACGAGGCTGGCGGAGTCAAACGACTCCGCCAGCGGCAAGAACGGCGACGCAGGCCGGCGTCAGTTCGATTTTTCCTTGGCCGGCATCTCCAGAATTTTCATGGGAGCCAGCTGGGCAGTGGGATTCCGGTTATTCAGGTGTTTGCCGAGGAAGGCTTCGAGGCGGGCATAATAGCCGACGCGGCCCGCCTCATTGCGAAAGCCGTGACCCTCGTTGCCCTGGATGATGATCTCGTAGGTCTTGCCGAACTGCTTGAGCTTGGACTCAAGGCGGGTCCAGTTCTCGATCTCGACGCGAGGATCGTTGTAGCCGTAGGCGTGGAGCGTGGGCACGCGGATGCGGTCCACGAAGTTCACCGGCGAGCGGTTGTATTTGTAGTCCTTGTCGTCGCCGACCCACTCGCGATAGAACATGTCGCTGCCCCGGCCGGCCCGGCCCCGGGCCCAACTGGTGATCAGGTTGAGGTCTGACACGCCCACATAATTGACGGCGCAGCAATAGAGCTCGGGCGTAAAGGTGACGCCGGCCAAGGCGGCATAGCCGCCATAACTGGCCCCGTAGATCGCCACCCGGGCGGGGTCGGCGATGCCTTGGGCGATGGCCCATTTCACGCCGTCGGTGAGGTCGTCCTGCATTTTTCCGCCCCATTCCTTCTGCCCGGCCTTCATGAAGGAATAGCCGTAGCCGCCGGAACCGCGGTAGTTGATCTGGAGCACGGCATAGCCGCGATTGGCGAGGAGCTGCACCTCGGGGTTGAACCCCCACTGGTCGCGCACGCCGAAGGGACCGCCGTGGGGATTGATGATGAGCGGGCCGGGTTTGCCCTCGGAGCCGGCGGGCCGGGTGAGATAGCCGTGCAGCGTCAGGCCGTCGCGGGCCTGGTAGGTGACGGGCTCCATCGGGCGCATCTCCGCCGGTTTGATGCGGGAGTTGATCCGGCCGATGAGCTTCAGGGAGGGCTGGCGCAGATTGAGGACATAATAGGCACCGGGGTCGCGGTCACTGGTGGCGAGCACGACCACGACTTTTTCGTCCTCGGAAATGCTGGTCACGGTATTGTGGGTGCCGGGCAGGGAGGCATCGATGGTCCCCTGCAGGTTGGCGCGGCCTTGGTCGGCAAAACTGTAGTGAACCTTGTCGGTCTCGAAGCTGACGCCGTAGAATTTGCTCCGATCCCAGGACAGCAGGACGCTGCCAATCTCTCCCTTCGGGGTATGAAAAAGCACCGGGCTGAGCTGGCGGGTGCGGACATTAAAGGTGTGCAGCGCCCCGGTGTCGGTCTGGTCGCTCGTGACCAGGTAAAGGGTTTCATTGTCGGCGGCGAATTGCCGGAACGACCATTTGGGATCGTTGGCGGGAAACTCAGCGACTTTCACAAAACCGGCGTCGGCGTCGGGGCGGACCTCAAAAATCGCCTTGTCACCCAGCAGGTAGCTGCGGGCGCGGATGATGCCGTTGTTGTCCACCGCCTGTTCGCTGGTGTCCGGTTTGGGCTCATAGCCGGCGGCGGATCGGCGCTCGCCCGTGCGGATGTCCAGTTTCCAGGCGGAGACGTTGTAACTGCCCGAGCCTTTCGTGCCGAACACCAGGAGGTGGTGCGGCGAAAACCTCAATTCATCGATGATGCTCGCGAAGTTGGCCCGGTCGGCGGCGCGTTCATCGTAAGAATCGGCCAGCGCGATCACCTTGCGCTTGCTGAGACTGATGGAGCGAAGGGCGCTGGACTCGTTGCCGCCAATGTCACCGCCGAAAACGATCCATTCACTGCCCTTCCAGAAAAACCCCTCGTAGTTTTCGTCCTTGGCTCCGACCAGCGGCTCCACCTTGCCCGAGTCGAGGTGCATCAGCGCGATACCGACCTTGCCGGTGGCCAGGGTGGTGAGAAAGGCGACCTTGTTCCCATCCGGCGAGACCTGCACCGAGCGGATTTCCGGTTCGGCAAAGAAGGCGTCCACGGGGACGACAGGTGGCGTTGCGGACAAACGGAAAACGGAAAAAACCATGGCGGCAGCCAAGCTAAAGCGGCGACCGATGTGGCGGGAGCGGGGGGTATTTGGGTGGGCTGGCATGGAGTTGGTGGTATGCGCGCGGAAAATCTGAGTCAACAGGGCGAGACCAGACTGGCGCGCTGGCTCACAAGTATTGTGCAGCGGGGCGGGACATCATTGGGGCTGGTTCTGCTCCGGGGGCATTCGCGCTTTTCGTAAACTTACATATCCCGAGGCCATGTCATATCCGATGGCGCGGAGAGGGCTACTGGCATAGATGTCATACGGCAAACGGCGTAATATGAAGTATTAGTGAGGCGGATGGCGGGCTCATTTCTTTTGTTAATCTATTGTATTCAGCTACAAGAGAGAAGTCCGAGTAGCAGGAGTGTGTTTTAACAAATTCGAAATAGGAGATTGCCGTTCGCCATACATATTAGTCAACTGGTCGCAGGAAATTAGCCGGTTACCGATAGTTTCCCACCACTACACCACACCTAAAACTATGAACAATAGCTCCGTAAGTTACCTACGGAAGCCGTTGGCGCTGCTTGGCGCCGGGCTTTCCTTGTTCGCGGCGAATGCCGCTTTTGCCCAGACTGCTGCGGCTCAGGCCGACGACACTGTAAAACTCGAAAAGTATGTCGTGACGGGCTCATACATTCCGCTCGCCGGTGCGGCCACGGCCATCCCGGTTACGGTTTTGGATTCCAAGGCGATTGAGAACACTGGTGTGACGTCCAACGTCATGGAAGTCCTCCGCAAGGCGGCTCCCCAGTTCACCGGCAACGGCAATCTTGGTAACACCAACGCCAACGTCTCCAGCGGTGCGACGGGCGGCGGTTCCCAGGTGGCCTTCCGCAACACCCAGACGCTGGTGCTGCTCAATGGTCGCCGCGTGTCCTACGCTCCGATCCTGGCCTCGGGTGGCTTCCAATACGTGGACGTCAACCTGTTCCCCGTCGGCGCCATCGAGCGCATCGAGATCCTGCAGGACGGCGCCTCCGCCATCTACGGCACGGACGCTGTCTCCGGCGTGGTGAACATCATCCTGAAGTCCGACTACAAGGGCTTCGAGATGTCCGGTCACTACGGCTTCTCCGACAACAAGGGCAAGTGGGCTGAGCGCAAGTTCTCCCTCGTTGGCGGCACCGGCACGGACAAGACCGGCATCACCCTCGCGGCCGAGTGGTATATGCAGGATCCCATGAAGCAGTATGAGCGCAGCTTCAGCTCCCCGATCTACGGCACCGCCTCCTATGCCGGCGTGGTCAACATCGGCAGCCAGTTCTACGTCCTGAAGCCGGGCCTGAACGCCCCTCCGGCCGGCCCGAAGCTGTCCGCGGCCCAGCTCGTGGCCAACGGCACCTACATCCTGATCCCCAACAGCAGCAATCTCATCAGCGGCTTGGGCTCGGAAGGCCAGTATTCCTTCGACCTGTCCCAATACCCGACCCTGGTGATCGGCAACGAGCGCAAGAGCGTTACGCTGAACTTCGATCACAAGTGGACCGACAATGTCACGATGTTCGGCGACATGCTCTACACGATGACCAACACGTTCTCACAGCTGAACGCGCAACCCACGTCCTATGCGGCCAGCGCGGCCTATGCGCTCAACCCGTTTGACGTCGCCGTGACGGCCCGCAACCGCTTCCTCAGCAACCCCCGCCAGTATTACTACGACACCACCAGCATTCGTGGCGTCGCGGGCTTCAAGGGCAGCTTTGGCGATGGTTTCGCCTGGGAGGCGGCGGCCAACAAGAACATCGTCAACCAGCAATATCGCAACGAGGGCGTGGTTAGCACCGCGACCCGTGGCATCGTGACCGCCAACGGCTCGATCAATTACTTCGCCCGCGAGCAGGCTCCGGGCGCCGTGGCCGCTTCCGGCCTCTTCGGCACCGCTCTCGGCACTGCGAAGTCCACCCTCACCACCTACGACGCCCGCCTCACGGGCAAGCTCTTCGACCTTCCCGGTGGCGAGCTCGGCTTCGCGGCCGGCGTGGAATACCGCACGGAGACCCTCGACCAGACCGCCGACCGCAACAGCCAGTCGGCCACCTTCGGCTGGGACTCCGGCACCACCCTCGATCCCTTCAACTCGGGTCGCGACGTGAAGTCGGTGTTCGCCGAGGTTCGCGTGCCGATCTTCGGCGGCGACCACAAGGTGAGCGGTGCCAACCTCCTCGAGCTCACCGCCGCCGGCCGCAAGGAGAAATACAGCGACACGGACGACCCGCTCGTGCCGAAGGTCTCCTTCCGCTGGCTCCCGGTGGATGACCAGCTGGCCATCCGCGGCACCTACTCGAAGTCCTTCGCCGCTCCCACACTGTTCAACCTGTTCGGCCCCGGCGGCGCCGGCTTCACCAGCGCGCTCGGTCTGGATCGCTTCGGTGGCGGTCCGGCCATCACCGGTCAGGCCAATGCACGCTCCGGTTCCAACCCGAACCTGAATGCGTCCCGCTCGAAGAGCTACACCTTCGGCTTCGTCTATTCGCCGAAGTCCCTCAAGGGCTTCTCCGTGACGATGGACTACTTCAATATCAAGCAGACCGACCTGATCTCCTCCATCGGCAGCACGACGATCCTCCAGAGCGTCGAGTTGCTCGGCACCGCGTCGCCTTACGCCAGTTATGTCCGCCGCGGCCCCAACGGTGACCCGACGCAGTTCGACAACGGCGCACCCATCACGGCCCCCGGCCAGATCGGCAGCTCGTCCATCGACAACATCTATGTGACGGACCGGCTGACCAACATTGCGGCGGTCAACCTTTCCGGTGTTGACCTGAAGATGGAGTATACCTGGAACTCGGATGCCTTGGGCAAGTTCGACTTCTCCCTCGCCGGTGCTTGGTATAATTCCTACACGGTCAAGACCCTGCCTGACGTCCCCGAGTATGAGACCGTCGGCTTGACCAGCAGCTTCAACGGCACCACCCCGGAGTGGCAGACCTACACCAGCGCGGCGTGGAGTCGTGGCAAGTGGAACGCCACCCTCGGCTGGACCTACATCCCGTCCACCACGGATGAGAGCGGCACTCCGGCCGGCCCTGGCGTTGACGCCGCCTCCGACGACCATGTCGAGGCTTATCACGCGTTCGATGTCTCCGCGAGCTACAGCTTCGGATCGGACTATCGCTGGCTGAGCGGTCTGACCGTCCGCGTGGGCGCGCAGAACGTGCTCAACGAGGGCCTGCCGATGAACAAGGGCACAAACTCGAACGAGAACGGCGACATCGCCACCTACGGTGCGATCGGCCGCCTGATCTTCGTCGAGGCCAAGTATAAGTTCTAAACGATCCTTGATCGATCAATTCCAAGGCGGCCCGGAAACGGGCCGCCTTTTTTTATGGGAGGACTATTTCTGACTAATATATAAGCAGAAACTTCTTGAAATAAGGGGTTGAATACTGACGCGGGAATTGCACCTTTCGTCGCAAGAAATTAGCCAGCCACGGTGGTTTCTTACACCTACAACACCCTAGAACTATGAACAATAGCTCCGTAAGATACCTACGGAAGCCTTTGGCGCGCCTCATTGGCGCCGGGCTTTCGTTCTTCGCGGCCTCCGCCGCTTTTGCCCAGACGCCGGCCGCCCCGGCTCCGACTGAAACCAAGGATGGCACCGTCACTTTGGAGAAGTTCTCAGTCACCGGCTCGCGCATCAAGCGCCTGGACGCCGAAACTCCTGCCCCGGTCGTCGCCTATTCCGCCGCCGACATCGAGGCCAAGGGCTACACCAACATCGGCGACTTCATCCAGAGCCTGCCCTTCAACACGGGCTCGGCCAACTCCATCTACCAGACGGCGAGCTTCCTGCGTGGCGCCTCCACCACGAACATCCGTGGTCTCGGTTCGCAGCGCTTCCTGACGCTTGTGGATGGACGCCGCATGGTTCCTTACGCGCTCACCAACAGCGGTGGCCGCTCCGTCTTCGACTTCAACAGCCTCCCGGCCGCCGCGGTCGAGAGCATTGAATTCCTCAAGGACGGCGCCTCCGCCATCTACGGCGCCGACGCCGTTACTGGTGTGCTGAACATCAAGCTGAAGAAGAACTTCACCGGCCTGTCGATTTCCGGCTTGTATGGCAACACGCTCGACCACGACACCGGCATCAAGCAGCTCAGTGTCGTCGCCGGCACCGGTGCGGGTTCCAAGACCCGCATGATGGTCGCTTTCGACCTGAAGGATGCCAATTCGAACTTCCTGCGTGACTATGGTGTGAGCACCACCGACTACAGCACGACGGGTCGCGGCCTCAACCAGAACTCGACGCTGAATTTCCCGGCCAACATCACGATCAACGCGGCGCTCGGAGCCGCGCTCGGCCTGCCCGCCAGCGGCACGCTCGTGATCACCGGCGGCCGCCTCCTGGGCGCCCCGACGGTCGGCGATTTCGCGCGGGTCACAACCGTCGGGAACGAGAATCGCTATAACTTCGCCCAGACCTATCAGCGTTATCCGGCCTACTTCTACACGAGCGCCTATGCCGGCTTCGAGCACGACATCAGCGAGAACCTGAAGGCGTTCGGGCAGTTCACCTACAGCGACAACTTCACCTTCTACGCGTTCACCCCCGGTGTCATCAACTTCGCCACCGAAGGCCTGTCACTTCCCTCCAACAGCCCCTACAATCCGTTCGGCATTCCGGTCACCACGCTGCTGGGGCGCACGAACTTCGGTCCCGTCCGCAAGTTCGATACGGAATCCATCGCGTCCAACATGCTCGCGGGCCTGAAGGGCACTGTCTTCGACAAGTGGGACTGGGAAGCCGGCGCCTCCTACTCGATGAACCGCATCACCACGGTCTCGCGCAACGCGATCCGCGCCACCACCTACCAGTCGGCCCTCAATGGCACGCTGGCCGGCTTCGTGGGTTCCTTCTTCAACCCCTTCGGCCCCTCGGCCAACCCGAACCTGGCCAACGCCCTCTTCACCACCTCGACCGCCGCCAACCGTGGCGAGAGCACCGTGTTCGACGCCAGCGTCACGGGCTCGCTCATGGAGCTGCCGGGCGGCGATCTTGGCATCGCGACCGGAGTGGAGTGGCGCAATGAGGAACTCGTCACCAATCCTGACACGGCGGCCTACCTCGGCTCCGGTGGCGGCCAGCCGCTGCGCGGCAGCCGCAACGTGAGCTCCGCCTACCTCGAGCTCACGGCTCCCGTGCTGAAGTTCGTCGAGCTCCAGGGCGCCGTGCGCCATGAGCGCTACAGCGATTTCGGCGACACCACGAAGCCGAAGCTCGCCGTCAAGGTCAGCCTCCCGAAGAACCGCTACGTGAACGCCATCCTGCGCGCCTCCTACTCGGAGTCGTTCCAGGCCCCGGCGCTCGGCCTGCTCTACCAGTCGCAGACCATCGGCTTCTCCTCGAATCTGATCCAGGATCCCCTCCGCCTGTCTGATCCGCCGCAGCAGCAGCGCATCGCAACCGGCGGCAATCCCAACCTGCTCCCCGAGGAGTCGGAGTCCTACTACGCGGGCTTTGTGCTCGAAGACATCATGGGCACGAAGAACCTGTCGTTCAACGTGGACTTCTTCAAGTTCCGCATCAACCAGGTCATCGTCACCCCGAGCGCGAACTACCTGATCTCCGAGCGTGGCCGCAACCAGTTCCCGAACGCCATCGTGCGCGAGAGCCCCGGCGGCCCGATCATCCGCATCGAGTCGGTTCCGTCCAACAACCCCGACGCCTACCAGATCTACCGGGGTGTCGATATCGGCGTGAACTACCGCCTGAACAACACCCGTTATGGCGACTTCCGCTTCTCGGCGGAGGCCACCCGGGTGCTGGAAATCGGTTCCGATTCCGGCCTCGGCGGCGGCTACTTCGACAATGTCGGCCTCTACAATAACATGAAGTGGCGCGGCCAGGCTGCGGTGGGCTGGAACTACAAGGACTTTGGCGCCGGCGTCACCGCCGACTACATCGGCAGCTACTTTAACGATGGCTTCTCGGCCACGACGCAGTGGCAGCAAAGTGCCTTCACCCTCTTCGGCGCTTCCTTCGGCTACCGCGGCATCCGCGGCGTGCAGATCACGGTCGGCGCGAACAACCTGTTCGACAAGACGCCCCCGTTCAACGGCTTTGACACCAGCAGCTTCGATCCGAACACCTACGGTGCCGCCGCGCTGGGCCGGTTTGTCTATCTCCGCGTCCGCAAGGACTTCTAAGGGGATTGAATAATTCCTGAAAGCTTCGCGGGCTCCCTCGACCAGGGAGCCCGCTTTTTTGGCCCACAGTTGCTTCGACCCGCCCCCTCTGCTTTCTCATCTGTTCATCAAATGAAAACCCCCTTCCGCCTGCTTTCCGTCGCCGGCTGCGTCTGGCTCGCCGCCTTTTCCGCCTTCGCCGCGAGTCCGCCGCCCGAGCTTCCCGTGGAAACCCTGTTCCAGGCCCCGACGATCAATTCCCTGCAATTTTCACCCGACGGCACCAAGGTGCTTTGCCTCGTGCCCTATGAGCGGCGCGAGAATCTGGCGGTCATCGACCTGCAAAAAGGCGCCAAAAATCTGCTCAGCAGTTTCAAGGACAAGCAGGCCTCCGCACCGTTCTGGGCCAGCAACGACCGCATCCTCTTCGGCGTCGACGACAAGGGGAAGGAACAATTCCAGATCTACGCGGTTAACGCGGACGGTTCCAACAATGTGGTCCTGCCGTTCAACCGCGCGGTCAGGCTTGTCCGGCGGCTACCCGAGGATCCGAAGAATTTTCTGGTCTACGCCGGCATCACCTACCGGGATTGGTGGGATGTCGCGCTAATGAACCTGCGCACCGGCAGCCTGTCCGCGCCCATCGCCCGCGCGCCGGGTGACGTTGACCGCTACGTCATCGATCATGACAATGTCGTGCGGTTCGCCGTCGTTGATGACCGGCAAACCCGCAAGGTTCTCTATCGCGAGGCCAACAAGACCGACTGGCAGGAAATCGCCTCGAGGCACATCGACGGGGAGGGTTGGGAGCCGATCGCCTTCGATGGCGACAACCGCACGGTTTATGCCTGGTCCAACGTTGGCCGCAAGACCCGCGCCGTCCACCGCTTTGATACCGCCACAAAAACCATGGGCGAAATCGTCTTCGGGGACGATACCTACGATGTGGATCAGGTGATCTACGATGCCTCGAAGAAAAAGGTCGTGGGGCTCCTCTATGAGGCCGATCGCCGCCGATTCCATTGGCTCGATGCGGAGATGCAGGCGATTCACACACGCCTGGAGCAGACGCTGCCCGACACCGTGCACCAGCCCGTGCAATTTGCCGAGGATGGTTCGAAGATCATTTTCCGTTCCTATAGCGACCGCGATCCGGGTGTCTATTATATCTACGATCGCAAACGCCAGCAGGTGAGCGAACTAGCGGTCATTCGTCCGAAGATCGACCCGGAGCAGATGGCGCCAATGAAACCGGTCAGTTTCCAGACACGCGATGGACTCACGGTGCATGGCTACCTGACGCTGCCCGTGGGTCGCGAGCCGAAGAACCTGCCGCTTATCATCCATCCGCACGGTGGCCCGTATGGGCCGCGGGACAACTGGGGCTATAATCCCGAAGTTCAGTTTTACGCGAATCGCGGCTTTGCCGTGCTGCAGGTCAATTTTCGCGGCTCCGGCGGGTATGGGCAATGGTTTGAGGCTGCGGGTTTCAAGAAATGGGGCCTGGAAATGCAGAACGACCTGACGGACGGCGTCAAATGGGCTATCGCCCAAGGGGTGGCGGATCCCGCGCGCGTCGTCATTTCGGGTGCCAGTTATGGCGGCTATGCGGCGATGGCCGGCATTGTGTTTACTCCCGAACTATACTGCGCCGCCATCAATTATGTCGGCGTGGTGGATATCAACACCCTGATCCCGAAAGGCATGCCGCCCGAGCGCATGTATTGGTTGAATACCCGTCTGGGCGATCTTGGCGACACGGTGGATCGCAAGCGCATCCACGACACCTCCCCCGTGAATTTCGCGGAGCGCATCCGCGTGCCCCTGCTGATGGCCTACGGACGGAATGATCCGCGGGTGCGGGTGGATCAGGCTTACGACATCGAGCGGGCCATGAAGAAGACGGGCAAGCCGTTCGAGTTCGTCATCGAGGATGACGAAGGCCACGGGTTCCGCACGGAGGAGAAGCGAATCGCGTTCTACGAAAGGATCGACCGTTTCCTCCGCACCGCCGTGCCGGGCATGTCGGCAACGACGAGGCTTGGACCGCTGGAGGTGCTCTCGATGCCGGCCAAGGCGAACAACCGGGACTGAATCACTCGAGGGAGATCGGCCGGACCCGGCAGCGCTGGCCGACGCCCTCGATCTCAAGCCAGAACGTGCCGAAGGTGGCGGGGAATATCCTCACCTTCGGCGACTTCAGGGCCGGCGTGTAGGGGTAGGCATCGGTATTCACCTGGGCCCACACCTGGCCATTTTCGAGTTTGAAACTGGTTCGGCCGTTCCAGCCGGCGAAATCGCCCGCGATCCGGCTTTCCAGGGCCTGCTGCTTTTTGGCCGGCGCGTTTTCGGCCCGTTTGAGGGTGACCAGGGCGCCAACCCAGTCGGGAAGGATGCCGCGTGTCTCCTGGCGGGCCTTCGTGGTGGCCGCCGCTGGGGGAGGAGTGGCCTCCACGGCTTTTTCGACGGCGCCCGTCTTGTAGGCTTCGACCAAGACCTCGAGCTGGGCCAACTCCTCCGGGGTGAGCTTCGACAGCCCGCTGGCTCGCAGTTTCTCCGGCGTCAGGCTATTGGTGAATTCTCCAGCCCAGGCGGTGTTGCCCGCCAGGAGGACGAATGATAGCAAAAGCGCGCCGGCCGTGCGGGATAATTTCATGTCCGCAGCGTGGGCGGTCGGCGTTCGTGGGTCAACCCGGGGAGGAGGCCGTCAGCCGCGCTTCTGCCTGATGAGTTCCTCGAGCTTGCGGATGTCGGCGGCGAAGACGCGGATGCCCTCGGCCGTCTTTTCCGTGGCCATGGCATCCTCATTGAGGGCGAAGCGGAAGCCTTTCTCGTCGAAGCTGGCTTTCTTCAGGTCGGAGCCTTTTGCCTTGGCGGGATCGAGCTTGCGGACGAGCGGCTCGGTGCTGGCCTTGAGTTCGCCGAGCAATTGCGGGCTGATGGTGAGCAAATCGCTGCCGGCCAGTTCAGTGATCTCGCCTTTGTTGCGGAAGGAGGCGCCCATGACCTCGGTGGCATGGCCGAACTTCTTGTAGTAGGTGTAAATCTCGGTGACAGACTTCACGCCCGGGTCCTCGGCCGGGGCGTAATCCTTCCCCGTGCTCTTTTTATACCAGTCGAGGATGCGGCCGACGAAAGGCGAGATGAGCTGCACCTTGGCTTCAGCGCAGGCGACCGCCTGGGCGAACGAAAAGAGCAGGGTCATGTTGCAGTTGATTTTTTCCTTCTGCAGCGACTCGGCGGCCTTGATGCCCTCCCAAGTCGAGGCGAGCTTGATGAGGATGCGTTCACGCGGAATACCGGCCTTTTCGTAGAGGGCGATGATTTCGCGGGCCTTGGCAATGGAGCCCTCGCGGTCAAACGACAGGCGCGCATCCACCTCGGTCGAGACGCGGCCCGGGACGATCTTGAGGATCTCACTGCCAAAGAGCACGAGCAAGCGGTCGATGACCTGCTCGGTGCTGGCGGAGATGCCGGCATCCTTCACGGCCTTGTCGAGCAGGTGGGCGTGGGTGGGCAGGGCGGCGGCCTTCAGGATGAGGCTGGGGTTGGTCGTCGCGTCGCGCGGCGCAAACTCCTTCATGCTGGCGAAGTCGCCGGTGTCGGCCACGACCGTGGTGAACTGCTTGAGTTGATCGAGTTGATTGGGAGCGCTCATGGGAAAAGGGGATGCTACGAAGATAAAACGGGCGGATGGGCTCGCAAATAGTTTCTCATCCATTCCAGCCCGCCGGCTTCGTCATGAAACGCGCCGTCCAGTTGCGACTCGAAGGCGGCATCCAAGGCGGGCTTGAACTGTGGCCCCGGTTTCAGGCCCAGGCCAAGAAGGTGCCGGCCCAGCAAGACGGGCTTGGGCACGGCGTGTTCGAGTGCCAGCCGTTTTGCCCCGGCCCGGAGGTGCTCGAGGCGCAGCGCGGTCTCGCTGGAAACCAGTGGGGGGCGGCCGAGGTGATCAGCCTGCATGACGGCGATGAGTTCGTCGAGCGTCGCCGGGGCGATCTTGTTCGCCAGCCGGCGGACGAAGCTGTCGCGATACTCCACCGAGCCGTGATGGTGCAGCAGATGATTCACGACCAGCGGCCGCACGTATTCGATGAGGTCGCGCGGGGCCCCGATGCGTTGCAGGAAGGACTCGGCGAGCGGGCCGCCGGCGGCTTCATGTTCGGGGCTGACCCAGCGGATGCGGCCGCGGCGCTCGGCCTGCTTGGTGGTGACAGCCTTGCCGAAATCATGCGCGAGCACGCTCAGCGCAAGGATGCGGCGGGTGCGGGCGTCGCCCTCGCGCCACGAAGGCAGGGCGACGAGCGCATCAAGGCAGTGGTTGGTGTGGACGAGCACGTCACCCTCGGGGTGCCATTCGGGCTCCTGGGGGACGCCATCGAGGGCGGCGATTTCCGGGAAATGCTGCAGCCACCCGGTTTGCTTGAGCACGAGAATGCCGAACGAGGGCTTCACGGACTTGGCCGACCATTTGTCCCATTCGCCCCAGACGCGCTCAACGGGCAGTTCCCCGAACATGTCACGTATTAAGTGACATTGCCGGATCGTCTCGGGCGCCATCGTCAGCTCGAAGCGCGCGGCAAATTGGAAGGCCCGCAGCACCCGCAGGGGGTCTTCAACGAAGGCCGCGCTGGTGTGGCGTAGAATTCGTTTCTTCAGGTCATCGGTCCCGCCATGAAAATCGAGAATGCGGTTTTCCAGGGGATCAAAAGAGATGGCATTGATCGTGAAGTCGCGGCGGGCCGCCGCCTCGGCCTCGGTCAGCGCCGGGTCCGGCGCGACGGCGAAGCCGCGATGGCCGGCACCGGTCTTGGACTCGCGGCGCGGCAGGCTGAAGTCGTATTCGGTGCCCTCGAGCCGGACCTTGAGCACGCCGAAGCTGCGGCCGACGAGGTCCGTCGGGCCGAAGGGCGCGAGGGAGCGGCCGAGCGCTTCATAGTCCAGGCCGTGGACCTCGATGTCGAAGTCCTTGGGCTCGAGTCCCAGCAGCCAGTCGCGCACGCAACCGCCAACCAGGCGCGGCCGCCCGCCCGCGGAGCGCAGGGCGGAAAGGGCGGCGAGCAGGGGCGGGGGCAGCTTCATGCCTGGGGCGACTTAAAGGCGTGCCAGGCGACCAACGCCCATCCGGCGAGAAAAGCCGCGCCGCCGAGGGGCGTGATGGGGCCGAGGAGCTTCGGTCCACCGAGGGCGAGCCAGTAGAGTGAGCCGGAAAACAGGGTGATGCCGACAATCCAGCACCGGCCGGCCCATTTTCCGCCGGGCAGGGCCAGCAGGGCCGCGCTGTGAACCAGATGATAGAGCACGGCGGTCTGCCACGTCGCCGTGGAGCCATGGGCCACTAGGGTTTCCTTGAGGGCATGGGCACCGAACGCCCCGAGGGCGACGCCGGCAAAACCAAGGAAGCCGGCTGCGATGAGATTGAAACGGGCGGGGGAGGGCATGGCCGAACCAGTGTGTGGACAATGAAGGCAAAAACAAACACATCCAAGGCCAGCCACCACCATGCGGTTCCCATCTAATATTTTCCTGCTAGGCCTCGGCTTGCTGGCGTGGACCCCGGGTTGGGCGCAAGAGGAGGCGCCGCCACTCCAGGTGAATCTGGCCTACGCCTCGAGCCATGTTTTTCGCGGGATGGAACGAGCCGGCGATTCCGCCCAGGCGGCAGTGGAGTTCAATCGCGATGGCTGGCGCGCAGGGGGCTGGATAAACCAGCCGTTTGATCGCAACGGCACCCGCGAGGTGAACCTGAACGCCGCCTATGCCTGGTGCCCGGCAGGGCTATCTGCGCTGGAGGTCTCGTTAACGCACACCTGGTTCGACGGGGTGCCGGGTGGCGGCGTGGAGCGTTCCTTGGAAGCATGCCTGAACGCCAGATTGGCGCCGGTCGCGGGTTTCACGCCGAGTTTCGCCTACTATCATGATTTCCGATTTCAGGCCGACACGGTGCAGGCATCGCTCGCCCACAGCATCGTCTTGACCAGGCTTGGCGCGTTCCTGGAGCTGAATTTTTTCGCCGGGTGGACCAAGGGAGATGACTGGCGACCAGATGCGCCGGGACCGCGCCGGGGCGATAGCCATGGCTACTGGGGCGGGGAGGTGAGCTTGCCTTATCGCATCGGGCCCCACGCCACGGTGGTCGCCGGGCTGCATTACGCCGGCAATTCGGGGCGCTCGATTGCAAGCGGACCGTTTGGGCGGGCGGCGCGCGGCAATCTGTGGGTCACACTTGGCGTAAATCTCGATTTTTGAGGGGTTAAGGTCCGGTTGGATTGGTTTTCGGAAATGTGAGGGGTTCGGGGTTGACAGGGGTAGGCGAAATCCTTCCCTTTGGCCCCTTTCCGCAAATGAAAACCTATCTGGCCAAGAAAGAGACAGTGCAGCCCAAGTGGTATCTGATCGATGCCGAAGGCAAGGTGCTGGGCCGTCTCGCCGTTAAAGCCGCCAACATCCTGCGCGGCCGTCACAAACCCACTTACACGCCCCATGTCGACACCGGCGACTTCGTGGTCGTCATCAACGCGAGCAAGGTTGTCCTCACCGGCAAGAAGGAAGAGACCAACGAATACATGTCGTTCTCCGGCTATGTCGGCGGCGAGAAATATCGCAAGGTCGCCGATGTCCGCCAGCAGAAGCCGGAGTTCATCGTCACGCAGGCCGTCAAGGGCATGCTCCCGAAAAACCGGCTCGCCGCCAAGATGCTGACCAAGCTCCGCGTCTTCAGCGGTGCCGCCCACGACCACGCGGCCCAGAACCCCGTAGCTTTAAAGTAATCCATGAGCGCAGCATCCTCCGTATTCCTCGGCACCGGCCGCCGCAAGTCCTCCACGGCCCGCGTCCGCATCGTTCCCGGCTCCGGCCAGACCACGGTCAACGACCGCAAGTTCGAGGTCTATTTCACGCACGACAACTTCGTGCGCCGGGCCCTCGCCCCGCTCGTCACCGCCGACAGCAAGGACAAGTTTGACGTCATGGTGAACGTCGCCGGCGGCGGCATCAGCAGCCAGTCGGGCGCCGTGGCCCACGGCATCGCCCGGGCGCTCCTGAAGTTCAACCCCGAGCTCCGCGTCACCCTGAAGAAGGCCGGTCACCTCACCCGCGACCCCCGCGAGAAAGAGCGCAAGAAGGCCGGCCAGCCCGGCGCCCGCAAGCGCTTCCAGTTCTCCAAGCGCTGATCGCCCGAGCCTGGAACACGTTTTCCCCCGAAGCGGAGCGCCTCACGGCCTCCGCTTCTTTTTTGCGCCCCACGAAACTTCTCGATTCCCCCGCGGGAATTCTTAACCCTGTCACTCCCTGAAATGAATGTCGGCATAGTCGGCGCGTCGGGCTACTCCGGCGAAGTTCTGGTCAAGCTCCTCCTCGGTCATCCGCAGGTCAAACTGACGGCGGTCACCTCGCGCCAGCACGCGGGCAAGCCGGTCTCGGCCATCATACCGTCGCTGCGCGGCACGGCGGCCGACCACCTCAAGTTCAGCGATTCCGACGCCGCGGCCCTTGCCGCCCGCAATGACATTGATCTCTGGTTCCTGGCCCTGCCGCATGGCGCCGCCGCCGATTTTGCCAAGGCCCTGGTGCCCGCCGGCCGCAAGGTCGTGGACCTGAGCGCGGACTTCCGCGTCGTCAACCTGGCCACCTACGAGCAATACTACGGCAAGCACCATGCGCCGGACTTGCTGCCCGTGGCGAAGTTCGTCCTGCCGGAGCTGACCGACCCGAAGTGGCGGTCGGAGCTGAAGCTCGCCGCCTCGCCCGGTTGCTACCCAACCAGCACACTCGTGCCGCTGCTGCCTCTGCTCCGGGCCGGCCTCGTGTCGCGCGAGCATATCGTCGTCAACTCCTTCAGCGGCGTCAGCGGCGCCGGCAAGAAGCTCGAGGAAACCTACCTTTACGTCGAGCGCACCGAGAGCGCCAAGGCCTATGGTCTGACGAAGCACCGGCACCTCGCCGAAATTGAGGAGCAGCTTTCCGCCGCAGCCGGCACCAAGATCGTGCTGCAATTCAATCCACACCTGGCGCCGATGCGTCGCGGCATCGCGACTACCATCACCGTGCCGGCGGCCAGGGGCGCGACCATCGAGTCGCTTTACGCCACCTGGCGCACGGCCTACGCCGGCCGGCCGTTCGTGGCCATCCTCCCGACTGGTGAAACGCCGGACACGGCGCACGTCACCGGCACAAATCGGGTGGATATCTCCGCCGTGCATGACGCCCGGACGGGTAATTTTGTCCTGACCGCCGCCCTTGATAACCTCGTCAAGGGCGCAAGCGGACAGGCTGTCCAGATCATGAACTTGTGGCTCGGCCTGCCCGAGACCGCCGGTTTGTCCTGATTCACCCCCCATGACCCAATTGATCGTTACTCCAGACAGCGCCGGCATCACGGATGTGCCCGGATTCGAGGCGGCCGGCGTGGCTTGCGACATCCGGGACAAACATGATCTGAAGCGGCCGGACTTGGCCCTGCTGTTTTCGCTGCGGCCCTGCACCGCGGCCGGCACCTTCACCAAGAATGCGGTCAAGGCCGCGCCGGTGCTGCTTTGCCAGAAACACCTGGCGCACGGCGGGCCGTTCCACGGCATCGTCGCCAATTCAGGCAACGCCAACGCCTGCACCGGCCCGGCGGGCCTGGAGGATGCGCAAACCACGGCGCAGCGCATCGCCGCCTCCCTCAACCTGAAGCCGACCGCCTTTTTCGTCTGTTCGACCGGCCGCATCGGACAGCCCCTGCCGATGCCGAAATTGCTCAAGGGCCTCGAGCGCACCGTCACCGACAAGGGCCGCACGGCCGACCATGGGCACAAGGCCGCCAGCGCCATCCTCACCTCCGACACGAAAGCCAAAACCGTCACGGTCAGCTTCACCTACGACGGCAAAAAGCACTTTGTCTCCGGCATCGCCAAGGGCGCCGGCATGATCCAGCCGAACATGGCGACGATGCTGGCGTTCCTCGCGACGGATTTTTCCGTGCCGCGCAGCTTCCTGCAAAAAACCCTCTCCGAGGCCGTCACGGGCACGTTCAACTGCATCACGGTGGACGGCGACATGAGCACCAACGACACCGTCCTGATTTTGGCCAACGGCCACTCGGGCGTCAGCGTGGGCGACAAGAGCCCCCGCGAGCTGCGGGTCCTGTTCGCCGAGGCGGTTTGGAAGGCCTGTGAAGTGCTGGCGGACAAGATTGTCTCCGATGGCGAAAAGATCACCAAGGTGGTGGAGGTCAAGGTCACTGGCGCCGCCTCCGCCGAGGATGCCGAGAAGGTGGCCCGCGCCATCGGCAATTCGCTGCTCGTGAAATCCTCCTGGTATGGCGAGGATCCCAACTGGGGCCGTCTGGCCGATGCCGCCGGTTATGCCGGGGCCAAGCTCGTCGAGGCCAAGCTCGACATCCTCTACAACGACACGCCGGCGATGACGGCGGGCAAGCCGCACGCCGAGCTGAAGCCCAAGTGGAAGGAGATCGTGAAGGCGCGCCGGTTCACCATCACCCTCAACCTGCATCTTGGCAAAGCCGCCTTCCGCCTGCTCGCGACGGACCTGACCGACGGCTACGTGAATTACAACAAGAGCGAGTGATCAACCAGACTTGGGCCACCCTGCATTTTGTTAGTGAAATCCGCGGGCGTTGCCTTAACAGATTCAATCCTCCGACAATTGATGCACACCGCGCCGCAGTTTCATAGCCTGCTCCCGACCGCCTGATGGACGTTTCCGAGGTCATTGCCAAAGCGCGCGTGCTTCTTGAGGCCCTGCCTTACATTCAGGACTTTCGCGGCGCCACCTTCGTCGTCAAATACGGCGGCAGCTTCATGGATGATCCCGATCCGACCGTGCGCCGGAGCGTGGCCACGGACATCGCGTTCCTCGCGGCCGTGGGCATCAACGTCGTCGTCGTGCACGGCGGCGGCAAGGCCATCAACCGCGCCATGGACGGCGCCGGCCTGAAGGCGAATTTCATCAACGGGCTCCGCGTCACCGACGAGGCCACCATCGCCATCGTCAAGAAGACGCTCGACGAGATCGTGAACAAGGACGTCTGTGACACGCTCGCTGCGGTGAATGCCCGGCCCAAGGGGCTCGCCGGCGACAGTGTTCTCGTCTGCCAGAAACTCGAGACTGATGACGACGGCAACAAATGCGATCTCGGCTACGTGGGCGACGTCACCGAAGTGAAGGTGAAACTCATCAAGAAGGAGATCGGCGAGGGCTTCATGCCGGTGATTTCGCCCGTGGCGGAGGGCTACGACGGCAAACCCTACAACGTGAACGCCGACACCGTGGCCGGCCGCGTGGCCAGCGCTCTGCGCGCCCGCCGGCTGGTTTACATGAGCGACGTGCCCGGCCTGCTCGCCGACCCGAAGAATCCGGCGACCCTCATTTCCACCGTCAAGGTCGGGGAAGTGGACGGACTCAAGAAGAAGGGCATCATCGACAAGGGCATGCGTCCGAAGGTGCAAAGCGCCGTGCGCGCCCTGCAGGAGGGCGTCCAGCGCGTGCACTTCGTGGATGGCCGCATGCCGCACAGCCTGCTGCTCGAGATATTCACCGATCAGGGCGTGGGCACCGAGATCGTGCACGGCTGATACGATTTACGAAGGCGGATTTACGAATTACGATTGCCGGATGTCCGGTCGCTGACCCCAAAATCGTAATTCGTAAATCTGAATTCTGAAATGACACCGACCATCGTCCGCACCAACTCCGCCGAGCTTTATGATGCCTATGTCATGAAGAACTTCGGCCGCGCGCCGCTCACCCTGGTGCGCGGCGAAGGGGTGCGCGCATGGGACGACACGGGCCGGGAATACCTGGACTTCGTCTCCGGCATCGCCGTCAACTCGCTCGGGCATTGTCATCCGGCCTGGGTCGGGGCCATCCGGCAGCAGGCCGGTCAATTGATCCAGTCCAGCAATCTCTTTCGCAATCCGCTCTACGGCGAACTGGCCCGGCGGATCGTCAGGCAGGCGGGCCCGGGCCGGGTCTTCCTGTGCAACTCCGGGACCGAGGCCAACGAAGCCCTGATCAAGCTCGCGCGGTTGCACGGGGTGCGCAAGGCGGGTGAAGAGGGAAAATGTTACAAGATTATCTGCGCCCAGTATGCGTTTCACGGCCGGACCTTCGGCGGCATGAGCGCGACGCCGCAGGAGAAAATCCAGAAGGGATTCCGGCCGCTGGTGCCGGGGTTTGCCTTCGGTGAGCTGAACAACCTGCAGAGTTTTGCCGACCTCGTGGATCAGGAAACAGCGGCCATCTTCATCGAGACCATCCAGGGAGAGGGCGGCATCAAGCCCTGCACCGACGAGTTCCTCTGGGGTCTGCGCCGGCTGTGCGACCAGCACAACCTGCTGCTCATGCTGGACGAGGTGCAGTGCGGCCTCGGGCGCACCGGGGATTTTTATGCCTTCCAGCATTCCGGCATCCGGCCGGATGCCATCGGCATGGCGAAGGGTATCGGCGGCGGCTATCCCATGGGCGCCATCTGGGCGTCGGAGAAAAACGCCGAGCTCTTCACCGCCGGGTCGCATGGCACGACTTTCGGCGGGTCGCCCCTCGCCTGCGCGGCGGCACTGGCCGTGCTCGACGTCATGGAGCGCGACGACCTGTTGGCCAAGGTCAAGGCGAACGGCGCGGCATGGAAGGCCGACCTGGAGAAACTGGCTGCGGAATTCCCGAAGCAAATCAAGGCGGTGACCGGCCGCGGCTACATGCTCGGGATCGACCTGCATGGCGAGCCCGCGCCCTATCTCGCCCTGCTGCGCGACGAGGGCCTGCTTTGTCCATCCGCCGGCACCCACACCATCCGGCTGCTCCCGCCGCTCATAGCCACCAGGGAGGATCTGGACCGGGCCACCGCCATGCTCCGCGCGGTGCTCGTCAAAAAAGAAAAAGCCGTCTCATGAGACATTTCCTTCAGGAAACTGATTTTTCCCGCGACGAGGTCGCGCAGATCTTCGCGCTGGCCCGCCGGTTCAAGCAGGAGCGCGGACACCATGAGAAGCCGCTTGCCGGGCAGACCTGGGCGATGATCTTCGCCAAGTCGAGCACCCGCACGCGCGTGTCGTTCGAGGTCGGCATCCATGAGCTCGGCGGCAATCCGCTTTTCCTCAACACCAACGACATCCAGATTGGCCGGGGCGAGCCCATCAGTGATACGGCCAAGGTGCTGGGCCGTTTCGTGCATGGCTTGGTCGTGCGCACCTACGCGCACGCCGATGTCGTCGGGCTGGCACAGCATGGCGGCCGGCCGGTGGTGAATGCGCTGACGGATTTTCTCCACCCGTGCCAGATCTACACGGACGCCTTCACGGCGGCCGAGCGGTGGGCCGGTCCGGACGGCGATCTGTTCGCCTCGCTGCGGGGCCGCAAGGTGGCGTTCCTGGGCGACACCTGCTTCAACATGGCCAACTCCTGGATACTGGGCGCGAATCTGTTTGGCATGAAGGTTTCGCTGGGGGGGCCGGCGACCGACGGTCCCGCCAAGGAAATCCGCGACCTCGCGGCCAAGAGTGGCGGCACCTTCCATTTCACCTCCGACCCCTACGAGGCAGTCGCCGGGGCCGACATCGTCTATACGGATGTGTGGGCCAGCATGGGGCAGGAGAGCGAATCAGCGGAGCGGCAGCGGCGCATGCTGCCATTCCAGGTAAACAGGAAGCTTTTCGAAGCCGCCAAGCCCGATGCGCTCTTCATGCACTGTCTGCCGGCGCATGCCGGCGAGGAAGTGACACAAGAGGTGCTCGATCACCCGCGCAGCGTGATTTTCGATGAAGCGGAAAACCGCCTGCATGTCCAAAAAGCCATCCTCGCCATGTTGGCGCGGAGCCGGGCCTGAGCCTCAGGGACGGGCCAGAATCAGCCGGACCCGGCTCGAGGAGACCTGCACAAAATTGCCCGTCGTCAGGTCGCCGTCGTCCATTTTGGCGTCAATCTCCGCCAGTTGCGCATCATCGCAGATGTAGCCGGAAATGGAGATGCCGGCATCGCTGCTGCTGGACAGGAAATTATCCCAATTCCAGCGGCCCCCAATCGCGGTGACCGCCTGCCACGAGGCCACTTTGAAGTCGCTGGCCATGGATACGGGAGACGAGGGCACCACGCCCGGGCCGACATTGGCCGGCCAAGTGCCATTCTCCGCGTTGTAGATTTCGAAGGCCTGGGCGAAGACGCGAAAATCATTAATCACCCGGGCATTTTGCGAGGCCCGCTGCACGCGCTGGAAGGCCGGGATGGCCAGTGCGGCCAGCAAGCCGATGATGACGACGACAATCATGATCTCAACGAGCGTGAATCCGCGCGTGGAGCCATGGCTGGATCGGGGTGGGATCGTGCTCATGCAGCTGGAGGGGAGCATCCCCTTGGCCGCGGAAAACGCAACCCCGGACGAGCGCGTTGGCCGCAAATACCTGATTTTTACTTTGCGCCGCTCCCGCGACTGCCAACACTGCGGAACCTATCATGAAGATCGTCCTCGCATACTCAGGAGGCTTGGATACCTCCGTCATCGTCAAGTGGCTCAAGGAAACCTACGACGCCGAGATCGTCACCTTCGCGGCTGATGTCGGCCAGGAAGAGGAGCTTAAGGGCTTGGACAAGAAGGCCCTGAAGACCGGAGCCTCCAAGCACTACACCCTCGATCTCGTCGAGGAATTCGCCCGGGACTTCATCTACCCGATGATCCGCGCCAACGCGATTTACGAGGGCCAATACTACCTCGGCACCTCGATTGCGCGCCCGCTCATCGCCAAGGCCCAGGTGGACATCGCGCGGAAGGAGAAGGCCGACACCGTCGCGCACGGCGCCACCGGCAAGGGCAACGACCAGTGCCGCTTCGAGCTCACCTACATGGCGCTCGCGCCGCAGCTCCAGATCATCGCCCCGTGGAAGATCGAGGCCTACCGCGACCTTTTCCCCGGCCGCGCCGAGATGATCGCCTACTGCGCGAAGCACAGGATTCCCGTCGAGGCCTCGCTCAAGAAGCCCTACTCGATGGACCGCAACCTTCTTCACATCTCCTACGAGGCCGGCATCCTCGAGGATCCGTGGTTCGATCCGACGACGAAGGCGAACAAGGCGATGTTCAAGCTCTCCGTCGCCCCCGAGGACGCGCCGGACAAGCCCGAGTATCTCGAAATCGACTTCGTGAAGGGCAATGCCGTCGCCGTGAACGGAAAGAAGCTCACGCCCGGCGGCGTGCTCAAGACCCTGAACAAGCTCGGCGGCAAGCACGGCATCGGCCGCGTCGATCTCGTCGAGAATCGTTTCGTCGGCATGAAGTCACGCGGCGTTTACGAGACCCCGGGCGGCACGATCCTCATGCAGGCCCATCGCCAAGTGGAGTCGCTCACGCTCGACCGCGAGGTGCTGCACCTGCGGGACGGCTTCATCCCGAAATACGCCGAGCTGGTTTACAACGGCTTCTGGTTCGCCCCCGAGCGCGAGATGCTCCAGGCGATGGTGGACGAGAGCCAGCGCTACGTCACCGGCACCGTCCGCCTCAAGCTCTACAAGGGCAACATCATCACCTGCGGCCGCAAGTCGAAGTATTCGCTCTACGACGACAAGATCGCGTCGATGGAAGGCGTGAAGAGCTGGTATAACCAGAGCGACGCGACCGGCTTCATCCGACTCAACGGTCTGCGCCTCCGCGCCCGCAACCTCGCCCAAGGCGGCCCCAAGACGTAAGCCCCGGCGGCTTACCCGACGAGAACAAGGCGGCCCACCGGCCGCCTTTTTTCGCGCCAGTGCGGGAGAAGTCCGCCGAAGACCTGGATCACGGCCTAGGACGGGCTGTATCGGCGGAAGGGCGGGTGAGGTGGGTGTGGCCCGGGTCTCCGACCCGTGCAGAAGGCGGGATCACGGGTCGGAGACCCGTGCCACGGTCGGCGGGCGGCAGGCGCCTCGACAGACTTGGGGTTCTGAGCCCGTAGAGCGGAGAGGCCGACCCAAGCGGTTCAGAACAGCGCGCCGGCCACGACGCCGACGGCGGTGATGGGGCCTTGGTCGCCCAGGCCGTCGAGGGCGCGGTCGGCTTTCTTCATCGTGGTTTGCAGGCTCAGGTAGAGGCTGTCGTCGGCGATCAGCTTGCCGATGGTGCCCTGGCCGCTGTTCAGCTTGGCGGATACCTCGCGCAGGTTGTTGAGCGAGACTTTCAGGCTGTTGCTGGTGGGCTCGTCGTAGAGGAGCAGACCGAGGGTGCCTTTGCCGGCCTTCACGTCGGCGACGATGTGCTTGGCGTCGCCCATGAAGGTGCGGGCATCGGCGGCGGCGGCCTTGATCTCGGTGACGGAGGCGAGCAGGTCGTCGTGCAGCTTGGGCTCGTTGATCAGTTTCCCCAAAGTGCCTTCGCTGGTTTTGATCTTGGTGGTGATGTCCTGCAGGTTACTGATGGTCGCGGTGAGCTTGGGGCCGTTGTCGGTGACCAGCTTGTCGAGGCGTTGGAAAATGCCGCCGCCGTCGCTGCCCGCGCCCATGGATTTGCCGATCTCGCCGACAACCTGCTCGAGCTTGGAGCCGAGGTTGCCGAGCTGGCTGATGACCTCGCTCATGTCCACCGTGGCCTTGGTGCTGATCTCGTCGCCGTCCTTGAGCAGCTCGACGCCCGGGGTGCCGAAGGTGACGCCGAGGTAGTTGCTGCCGAGGAGGCTGGATTGCTCCACGCTGGCGACGGCGTCGGAGGGGATTTTCACGCCCGGCTCGATGGCGAGGAGGGCCTCGACCCGGTGGCCGGCGAGGCGGGTGAGCTGGACGGCGCCGACCTTGACGCCGGCCATGCGGATCTCATCGCCGGACTTGAGGCCCTTGAGGTTGGCGAAGCCGGCCACGAGAGTGTAGCCGGGCTTCTTGAAGAGCCGCCCGCCGTTGAGCGACTCGAAGGTGATCCAGGCGAGCGCCAGCCCGAGGAGGAAAAAGAGGCCGACGCGGATGCTTTGCGATTTGTTATTCATGGCTGTTCTCCAGTTGTTGGAAGCGGGGATTCTTGAGGTCGATGACCGGGTTGAGGAAGTTGGCGATGACGGGATCGGCGGGGGACTTGAATTCCGCCGGCGTGCCGACGCCGCGGATGCGGCCGTCCATCACGAAGGCGATGCGGTCGGCGATGGCAAAGGCGAGGTCGCGGTCGTGGGTGACGACGACGCTGGTGACGGCGGTCTGCTCGCGCAGGGTGGCGATGATCTCGGTCAGCGTGGCCGACATCACCGGGTCGAGCTCGGAGGTGGGCTCGTCGTAGAGGAGCAACTGCGGTTCCATCACGAGGGCGCGGGCGATGGCCACGCGCTTTTTCATGCCGCCGGAGAGGTCGGAGGGGAACATGTGGGCGGCCTTCTCCAGCGAGAGGATGGAGAGGGCGTGCATGACGCGGTCGCGGATGCCGGCCTCGTTGCACTCGCGGTGTTCGCGGGGG
>Ga0268298_10001694_pt1 | contig 25311 bp, 22 predicted proteins | sample WWTPWeurt_MetaG_FD_194462 | JGI IMG/M metagenome (GOLD analysis project Ga0268298, IMG submission 194462) | Activated sludge microbial communities from WWTP in Nijmegen, Gelderland, Netherland - WWTP Weurt | ecosystem: Engineered > WWTP > Aerobic digester > Activated sludge | place...
CCGCGGCTGGCGCCTGGTGGTGGCCATCGCCGACGTGTCCCACTACGTGCAGCCGGGCATGGCCCTGGATAAGGAGGCCATGGAACGGGGCAACTCGGTGTATTTCCCGCGCCGGGTCATCCCCATGCTGCCGGAGAAGCTTTCCAACGGCATCTGCTCCCTCAACCCGGAGGTGGAGCGCCTCGCCATGGTCTGCGACATGTCCATCAGCGCCGCCGGCAAGATCGGCGCCTACACTTTCTATCCGGCGGTCTTCCAGTCCCGGGCGCGGCTGACCTACACCCAGGTGTGGCACTGGCTGTCCGGCGCGGCGAAGCCCGAGAGCGCCGTTCACGTGGCCCTGCAGCCCCACATCCAGAACCTCTACAAGCTCTACCAGATCCTGCACAAGGCCCGGGGCCAGCGCGGCGCCATCGATTTCGAGACCACCGAGACGCAAATGCTGTTCAACGACCGGGGCAAGATCGACAACATCGTGCCCGTGGTCAGGAACGACGCCCACCGCCTGATCGAGGAATGCATGCTGGCGGCCAATGTCTGCGCCTCGGACTTCCTCGCCGAGCACGAACAGACCTGCCTCTACCGCATCCACGAAGGGCCGTCGGCGGAAAAGCTCAAGAACCTGCGCTCCTTCCTGGGCGAATTCGGCCTTGCCTTGGGGGGCGGCGACGATCCCCACGCCAAGGACTACGGCGCCCTGCTGGAAAAGGTCAAGCCGCGGCCGGACTTCCAGTTGCTGCAGACGGTGATGCTGCGCTCCCTGAAGCAGGCCATGTACAGCCCCGACAACGTCGGCCACTTCGGCCTGGCCTACGAGCACTACACCCACTTCACCTCGCCCATCCGCCGCTACCCGGACCTGCTGGTGCACCGCGCCATCAAGGCCGTGCTGGCCGGCGGCAAGTACCGTCCGGCGGGCAACTGGGACGACATCGGCCTGCACTGCTCGGCCACCGAGCGGCGTGCCGACGAGGCCACCCGGGACGTGGAAAACTGGCTCAAGTGCTACTACATGAAGGAACGCATCGGCGAGGTCTTCAGCGGCACCATCTCGGCCGTCACCGCCTTCGGCATCTTCGTGGCCCTGGACGCCGTCTATATCGAAGGACTGGTGCACGTGTCGGAACTCGGCGCCGACTACTTCCAGTTCGACCCCATCAAGCACCAGATGCTGGGCGAGCGCACCGGCCAGCGCTTCCGCCTTGGCGACCGGGTGCGGGTCAAACTGGTGCGGGCCGACTTGGAGAGCAACAAGATCGACTTCGTCCTCGCCCAGGAAGCCCCGGCGGGTGGGAAACGCAGCAAGGGCGCGGATCGCGCCGACGGCCTTGCTGGCGTGGAGTGGGCGCCGGCCACCCCGGGCGACGTGGCCGCCCGGCGCAAGGCCGAGGCTGCCGCCCTGGCGGTCGCGGATAAACCACGCAAGAAGCTTCCCGCCACCCCCGCAGCCAAGCCGACCACCGCCAAGGCCAAGTCCTCTTCGGGCAAGGCTGCCGGCAGCAAGGTAGCGGTCAAGACCGGCAAGGCGCCGACCGCCGCCAAGGCCAGCAGGAAGGCCGGGGGCAAGACCGACGGCAAGGCAGCAGGCAAGGCAGCAGGCAAGGCAGCAGGCAAGGCAGCAGGCAAGGGCCGCCCCCGGGGCTGAGTGCCCGGTCATGATTCACTCGCCGCCGCCCGGGGTCGGTGGCGGTGGTAGACTCGCGCCCTCGCTCCCTTCCTCCCGCCGCCATGTCCTCCTCGCGCTTCATCTACGGCTTCCACGCCGTCACCGCCAAGCTACGCCACGACCCCGAGGCGGTGAAGGAAATCCTCATCGACGCCACTCGCCAGGACGCCCGCGCCCGGGATCTGCTGCGGCACGCCGAGCTGCAGGGGGTCAAGGTCGTGGCCAGCGAGGGCAGGCGCCTCGACGGCATGGTGCCCGGAGCCCGCCACCAGGGCGTCATCGCCCGCATCGAAGGCGGGCGGCAGGTGGCCCACCTGGACGACGTCCTCGATACCCTGGAAGAACCCGCCTTTCTCCTCATCCTCGATGGCGTCACCGACCCCCGCAACCTGGGAGCCTGCCTGCGGGTGGCCGACGCCGCGGGCGCCCACGCCGTGGTCGCCCCCAAGGACCGGGCCGTTGGCCTCACCGACGTGGCCGTCAAGACCGCCAGCGGCGCCGCCGAGACGGTCCCCTACGTCATGGTCACCAACCTGGCCCGTACCCTGCGGGAACTGAAGGAGCGGGACATCACCGTGGTCGGCACCGCTGGCGAAGCGGAAAGCGACCTCTACACCGCCCAATGGCCCGCCGCCACCGCCTGGGTGCTGGGGGCGGAAGGCGAAGGCCTGCGCCGCCTCACGCGCGAAACCTGCGATCAACTCGTGCGCATCCCCATGCACGGCGCCGTGGAAAGCCTCAACGTTTCCGTCGCGGCCGGCGTCTGCCTCTTCGAGGCGCGGCGGCGGCGGGGGTGAAGCGGGCGTTCCGGGTTGCCGGGGGGGCTGGAGCTTCCCGGCTGTTGGGAGTGGGAAAATCGGTTTGGGCGACGAGTGGAGCATTACGTACTCGTCCTGCTGTTCGTCAAATACGTCTTCGACAAGTACGCGGGTGTGCCTTACGCGCCGATCACCATTCCCGAGGGCGCCAGCTTCAAGGACATGGTCGCGCTCAAGGGCAAGTCCGACATCGGCATCAGATCAACAAGAAGATCATCGGACCACTGGCGAACGCCAACAAGCTGTCGGACATGCCCGACTTCAACGATCCGGGCAAGCTCGGCAGCGGTCAGGAAATCGTCGACCGGCTGACCAGCCTGATTTCGATCTTCGAGAACAAGGCGCTCGACTTTTCCAAGAACCGCGCCGACGGCGACGACATTCTCGGCGACGCCTACGATTACCTGATGCGCCATCGCCGCCGAAAGCGGCAAGAGCAAGGGCCAGTTCTACACCCCCGCGGAAGTCAGCCGCATCATGACGCAGATCATCGGCATCCACGAGGCGGTCACCACCAACGACACCACGGTGTACGACCCGACCTGCGGTTCGGGTTCGCCGCTGCTCAAGGTCGGCGACGAGGCGAAAGCCAAGGTCACGCTCTACGGGCAGGAAAAGGATGCCGCCACGTCCGGCTTGGCGCGGATGAACATGATCCTGCACAACAACCCGACGGCGGAAATCAAGCAGGGCAACACGCTCGCCAATCCGCGTTTCACCGGCGACGACGGGCAACTGAAAACCTTCGACTTCGTTGTCGCCAACCCCCCGTTCAGCGACATGCGCTGGAGCACCGGCCTCGACGCGCTCAATGATCCGCATGAGCGTTTCAAGCACTACGGCACCCCGCCCGCCAAGCAGGGCGACTACGCCTACCTGCTGCACATCATTCGCTCGCTCAAGAGTGCCGGCAAAGGCGCGTGCATCGTCGTCATCGACAAGGAAAACGCCCACACCCGCAAGGGCATCTTCATGATCGACGCCAGTGCCGGATTCATGAAGGACGGTCCAAAGAACCGCCTGCGCGACTGTGACATCCACCAAATCGTCGACGTATTCAACCGCCGCGACGACAGCAATCCAAAATACGCCCGGATGGTCAGCATCGAGGAAATCGAGAAGAACGATTTCAACCTCAACATCCCGCGCTACATCGACAGCCAGCAGGCCGAGGACATCCAGGACATCGAAGGCCATCTGAAAGGTGGCATTCCCCGCCGCGACGTGGATGCCCTGCAAGCCTACTGGACCGTCTGCCCGCAAGTGCGGCAGGCGCTATTCAAGGCCAGCCGCCCCGGCTATCTCGATTTGGCCGTCGCCAAACAGGCCATCAAGCCGACCCTCTACGAACACCCGGAATTCGTCACCTTCATCGACGGCATGAACGCCCTGTTCGCCGACTGGCGCGAGCGCACCACGCAAACGCTCAAGGGCCTGCAAACCAACTGCCATCCCAAGACCGAAGCTCACCATTAACAAATCTTGCCTCTCCGGCGGCCGCCACATCAGCGCCACCGGAAAGACTCAGGTGCCCACTTCGCCCGATTACCAGGTCGCCAGATTCGGTGACAATGTAGTTCAACCTCCCGGAGTACCCCACTGACCGAATCTGAGTCGTTGAAAATGGCGTCGGGGTCAGGCGTCGGGGTCAAGTCTTGCATTCCAACATTTATGTGAGGCCTGGGGGCGATATCTGTGCATCCCGGCAAGTTAAAAAGATCATCATCACCCCGCAAATGCCTCGGCTACCGATCACCTCACGAAGTCTTTCAGGAAGCCAGCCGTGGTGCGCTTGGAATGTGAATCCGCCCAAGTTTCAACTGGTCCAAGAATCCCCAGGACAGTCAGAAGCGTGCGGCCATCTCGGGGATGACGATGTGGTTTACGACGCGCAGCAGCTGACGGTCCGCGGCGGCGAAGCGGGCTGCGACCTTGGGATCAGGGCTTGCCCCTGCCGCTCCGTCGAGTTCGCTTTCCAGCGCAGCAGCCAGTGCTCGTGCCTGTTGCAGGATGGTTCCGGCCATGCGCTGGATTTCGCGTGCGGCGGTCTGCCGCGGTAGCCCAAGCCGGAAGCCCGCTTCGACGAAACTCTGCCGGTCGAGATCGCAGAAAAAACGCTTTTCTCCGATGGCAAGCACCAGTTCGACCTGGGGCCAGGTCTCCTTCTCGTGGGCATAGGCCCGGGTGGTATAGGCTGCAGTGCTCAAGAGGTCGTAGGCCGGAGCGAGGTCGATGCCGGCGGGAGTGACGTGGAAGGACAGATTCTTCAGGTGGTTGTCGCCGTTGCCGACCAGTGTGTTGAACAGCAGCCAGCGGAAGAGCCGCAGGCGGGTGGCGGCCCGGGCGCGGCATTGGGCGACGATTGCGGCAAGGGTATCCAGGGTTGCGGCGGTGTATTTGAAGCTGCGGGCCTTGTTGAGGAGCTGGCAGGCATCGATGATGTGGTGGCGCTCTGGCGCAAGGCCGGAGTTCCGGTCGAAGCGCTCGACAATATAGACAGGTTCGGGAACATAGCGCAGCGCGACCGAGGGAACCGCCAAGCCCAGGCGATGGGCGAGCCGCATGGTGAAGAACTCGTTGATCACCGAAGCAGGGTATTCCGCCGCAGGGTGGTTCGGCTTGAGGATGTGGGTCGAAGGCGTCCCTGGCAGGGGCTCGAAGAGCTCACCGTCCCGCAGCACGACGACCATCTTGTGCTGGGCACCGGCGAGGGACATCCTTTTGGCCGCTCGCTGGTTGAGAGAAGCCCGGGGAAGCTGGCGGATGCGCTCGCTGAGGGCCGCTGGCGGCAGGGGCCGCAGGCCCGAAGCCTCCTGCACGGGGATAGCGGGGTGGCGCAGGATGAGGGAACCTGCCGATTCGGCCCCAAAGTAGGCCAGGAGACCGAAGGCGTCCTCGGCGGGCAGCGCGGCTTCCTTGGCGAGAATGGCACGGAGCGCTTCTTCCGGCAGCAGGTTGTCAAAATACCACTGTACCGGGCGCTGGCTGGCGCCATCAACGTGCTCCGCTTGGGAACGGGACAGTGCTGGAGAGAGATCGAAGGCGTCATCCGCTGCGATCCACTCGGGATCGTAGGCGAAGGCCCAGAGATCGTCAGCTTCGCGCAGAACGCCGATGCGGCGGTCATTCACCGAAACCAGCAGTTCCCGCGGGGTCATGGCTTCACTGGCGGCTTGGGCGTGCCTTTGTGTTTTGGCGTCGCCTGCTTGAGCCGCTGGCGCTTGAGGGGCCGCAGGCCCGTTTGGCGCAGTCGCAAAAGCTCTTCAATGGCGGTGTCGGGCATGTCGGCCTGGAGGCGGATGCCCAGTTCCACCAACAGGGCGAGCACTTTGCCCAATTGTAGGGTTTCCTTGCCATGTTCGGCTTCCCGCGCAAACACATGGCCTACGCTGGCGCTTCCAGCCAGGTCGTCGAGGCGCAGGCCCTGGGCCTTGCGGGTGGCCCGAAGCACGAGGCCAAGCTCCTGGGGGGAGGGAATGGGAACGAGCATGATCGCCTCGAAAATCGATTTGAATGCATCGATTCTTGGCGGGCTGTGAGCAAATGTCAACAAAAACGATGCTATCGCTTCGTTTCTGTTAGTGTCGATGCCACGAATGCCATAATCGATGCGAACGAATCGATTTGCATGGATAAATCAGTCCCATTTCAAGGCAAACCCGCCGGTTTTCCAGAAGGAACTGCGGCACCGTTGCCTGGGGTCGCTTGAGGCGTTGGGGGTTCGTAGATGAAATGCCAGTCCCGGAAGCTGCGAGCCCCGGAGAGAATCGCGTCGGCGGGGCGAAAGCTCCCCTGCTTGATGGGCTGGCCATCGTGAAGGCTGAACAAGCCCTTGATGCCACCATCCGCATCATAGAGCAGGCCCCAATCCGGCTGCCGCGTAGGGTTTTCTTTGGAATGCAATAAGCCAAAAGTTATACGCTTCGGGAATGCCTTGGGGCTCGCCGAATCGGGCAGGAAGCACCTGCTACGAAATCATGGTGACGTGCAATAGCGATTGTGCAATGACACAGTAAGGTGCGCTGCCGCATGAAAAAGCCCCAAGGCGTCCGCCTTGGGGCTTCCCGGTCGGGAGGGCTCTGTCGGTGCAGACCGCTTAGCCGCAGCTCCCCACCGCGCCGCAGGCGGTGCAGAAGTCGCAGCCGTCCTTCCTGATCATGGTGTGGTTGCCGCATTCGCCGCACAGCTTGCCCTGGGTGGGGAGCACACTGTTGCTGGCGTCTTCCGGGGCCTTGAGGATGCCCATCTGCTGCAGGGGGAAGCCTTCCTCGTCGAGGATACCGAGCATGGCGTAGCGGTGGATGATGAGGCGGGCGATGTAGGCCACCGTGGAGGGGTAGGTCTGCTGCTTGCGTGTTCCCGGGATGAAGGCCATGAAGTGACCCAGGGGCTCGGGGTAGTCCAGCAATTTGCGCAGCTTCATGCCGATCCAGGCCGGATCGAGGACGCGCATGTCCATGGCGAGGAGCTTGCACAGGCCGTCGAGCGCGCGGGGGTAGTTGCCTGCCAGCCACATGGAGTAGGGACGGGTGACGCCGTCGGGCAGGGTGATTTCCTTGAGGCCTAGGACGAAGTCTTCCTGGGTGGAGGCATTGCTGACGTCGACCGTCCAGGACAGGGTGCCGTCGGTGCCGGTCTTCGGTTCCTTGGTGCTGAATAGGGCGTCCTTCACCGGGGTGGGGCCGTCGTGCCTGAGGGCGCCCAACTGCTCGACCCGCCACTGGATGATCTGGGCCATGGCGGAAACCACGGAGGGCACGCGCTTCCTTTCACCGTAGGGCGGCATGGGCAGTTCGAAAGAATCGCCGGGGGTCCTGGCCAGGGCTTCGAGCTTCATCTCCAGCCAGCCGTGGTCGTTGGCCCGCATGTCCATGGACAGGGTCTTGGCGACGGCGCCCAGGCCGCGGGGTTCGGCGGGGCCGTTGGCCCACACTTCGAAGGGCCAGGTGCGGCCTTCCGATTCCACATGGCCGACGAAGAGGGCGAACTTGCCGATGGGCGAGTCGATCATGTAGGTCCAGCACAGGTTGCCTTCCGGCAGGCTGGGGCGGCCGGGCCAGCGCAGGCTGGCCAGCACGGGGGCCGGCAGGTTCTTGATTTCCAGGCGGCGGTTGGCGTCGGTGGTGACGAAATCCTGGGGCGCCTTGGCGTCCTGCGTCGGGGCGGCCTCGGCCTTGGCGGCGCTGTTGGCGGATTCGACGGAGAGCACGGAGCCCAGCACGCTGTTGGGCCGGTAGGTGGCCAGACCCTTCAGGCCGGCCTTCCAGGCCTGCATGTAGAGATCCTGGAAGTCGCTGTAGGGGTAGTCTGCGGGGACGTTGACCGTCTTGGAAATGGAGGTGTCGATGAAGGGCGCCACGGCGGCGACCATGTCGGCGTGGGCCTTGGCGGAAATCTCCAGGGCGGTGACGAAGTAGTCGGGCAGCTTGCTCACGTCGCCGCCGATGTGCTTGTAGTAGCGCCAGGCGTAGTCCTCGACCGAATACTCCTTGAGGGTGCCATCCTGCATGCGCTTCTTGCGGCTATAGGTCCAGGAGAAGGGGGGTTCGATGCCGTTGGAAGCGTTGTCGGCAAAGGCCAGCGAAATGGTGCCGGTGGGGGCGATGGACAGCAGATGGCTGTTGCGCAGGCCGTGCTTTCTCACTTCCGTCTTGATGTCGTTGGGCAGGCGGGAAGCGAAATTGCCGCCGGAAAGATACAGCTCGGCGTTGAACAGCGGAAAGGCGCCCCGCTCCTTGGCCAGATCGACGGAATAGAGGTAGGCGGTGTCGCGCATGTACTCGGAAATGCGCGCCGCCATGGCGCGGGCTTCCGGTTTGTCGTAGCGCAGGCGCAGCATGGCCAGGGCATCGCCCAGGCCGGTATAGCCCAGGCCGACGCGGCGCTTGTTGGCGGCTTCCTGGGCCTGACGCTCCAGCGGCCAGTGGGTGGCATCCAGGACGTTGTCCAGCATGCGGGTGGAGACGCGCACCACTTCGCCGAAGGCGTCGAAATCGAAGGCGGCCTTGTCGGAGAAGGCATCCTTGACGAACAGGGTCAGATTGATGGATCCCAGGCAGCAGCAGCCGTAGGGGGGCAGGGGCTGTTCGGCGCAGGGATTGGTGGCCTCGATCACTTCGCAGTAATTGAGGTTGTTGTCCTTGTTCATGCGGTCCAGGAAAAGGATGCCCGGTTCGGCGTGGTCGTAGGTGGATTTCATCACCTGATCCCACAGGTCGCGGGCCTTGACCTTGCGGTAGACCCACAGGCCGTCATCCCGCTGGTAGGCGCCGGAGGACTTCATTTCCGCATTGGGCTCGGCGCGGTGCAGCAGTTCCACGTCGGCGTCGCCATCCACCGCCTGCATGAAGGCGTCGGAGACGCCGATGGAGATGTTGAAATTGGTCAGGTCGCCCTTGTCCTTGGCGTGGATGAAATCCTCGATGTCCGGGTGGTCGCAGCGCAGCACGCCCATCTGGGCGCCGCGGCGGGCGCCGGCCGATTCCACGGTCTCGCAGGAGCGGTCGAAGACGCGCATGTAGGAAACGGGGCCGGAGGCGCGGGACTGGGTGCCCTTCACATGGGCGCCCTGGGGACGGATGCTGGAGAAGTCATAGCCGACACCGCCGCCCCGGCGCATGGTTTCCGCGGCCTGGGCCAGAGCGGTGTAGATGCCGGGCTTGCCGTCGGTGGTTTCGACGATGGAATCGCCCACCGGCTGCACGAAGCAGTTGATCAGGGTGGCCTGGAGGTCGGTTCCGGCGGCGGAATTGATGCGGCCGGCAGGCACGAAGCCGTTTTCCTGGGCCCACAGGAACTTGGCTTCCCAGGGGCCACGGTCCTTTTCGACCTCCACCTGGGCCAGGGCCCAGGCCACGCGCTTGCGCACGTCGTGAACGTTGGTTTCCTTGCCCTTGGCGTACTTCTCGATCAGCACCTCGCCGGAAATTTCCTGCTCCTGGAGGGGAGGAATCGCCGGTGCGGCGGGGATGTCGGTGAGGGAAAGTTGTTCGGCAACAGGACTCATGGTCGCTCCTCCAGGTGGTTTATCGGATGACGGACTCATGCTGGCCCGTTTTTTATAAGCTACTATATCTAGTAGGTCGATGCAAGACGTTGACTAGATGTTGCGCTTTTGGCAGGCGGAGGGACGTGTGGCTGGTGCGAAAAAAAGGCCACAAAAACAAAGCCTCCCATCCTGGGGACGGGAGGCTCTGGAGGGTGGGGCGGGTCAGAAACGCTGGGTGTAGCCCAGTACCGCAGACCAGTCCGCCGTGAGTTGAATTCCGTTGACGTGGCGGTAGAGGGGGGCCTGGAGGTAGCCGTAGAGGCGGCTTGCCGGGCTCAGGTTGACGCCGATGCCCGGGCTGAGGAAAAGATAGCGGCCGCCGCTCAGCTCCGGCTCGGCCTGGGCGCCGGTATCCCTTCCCTTGACCAGGCCGTTGCCCTGGAGCAGGAAGGACACCCGCTCCCCGAGGGGGGCGGAAAATCCCAGGGAGGCCGAAAACTGGCTGCCCGGGCGGTAGTGGTCCCGGGTGGCCACCGCCGCCTGGACCTGAGCCTGGGCAAACCAGCTCAGGCCGACGAACTTGGGCCGGTAGGCGTAAAACACCCCCAGGACGGCATCGGTGCTGCCGGTGCCCGGTTGCAGGGAGCGTTCGGCCCGGTCGCCGTCGCCATTGGCCAGGTGGGTGCTGCCGGTGCGGAGCTTGAAGCCGAACTGGATGCCGCCGCTGGTGTTCTCCCCCAGGGGCGCCTGGTAGCGGCCGAGGATGCGGGCATCGCCCAGGCGCGAGAAATCCCAGGATTCGCGATGGGGATCTACGTCGGGTTCCGCCACATGGCTATGGGAACGACTCACCAGGGGCAGGGTGAGCATCACACCCCAGTTGGCCGTGAGGGCGTAGTCGAGGGAGGCTGAAAAATTGCGGTTCAGGGTGCGCGTCTCGACGGCTTCCTCATCGACCACCGAACGTCTTGAAATCCGCGAACTCCCCGAGAAAAGCGCCTTCTGCGGGATGTACTCGAAGCGCAGATCGACGCTGGCGCGACCCGGCGTGGTCTGGGCGGCCACCACGTCCCAGTCGGTGTTGAGGACACAGAAGGCGGACCCGCAGGAAGCGTGGGCATTGGCGGCCAGGGCAAGGCCGCCGAGGGCAAGGGTGAGGCGAGGGGAGGGCATGGAGGGCTTGCGCGGACCGGGAAGCTGGAGTCCCGCATTTTAAGGGGGGGCGGCTTTTCGGCGCTGCGGCAGATTGTCGCAGGCGGCAAGACCGGGACTAAGCCCCGGTTTTCCTGGTGCGAGTCACAGCGGCCAGCGCACGCGGCCAGGAACGGGGGCTTGGCGTCGGAGTGGCGAGCCCGCCGAGACGCTTGCGGCTCAGGCGGCACATTATTACGTGCTACACTTACTCATGTGTTAACTCGCCCCGGGAGGCCCCCCATGGCCAACACCGTCAATTTCACCGGCTCCGTTGATCGCGACCTGCTCAGGCGCGCCAAGGTGATCGCCGCCAAGTCCGATACCTCGATCAACGCCCTGTTCAACGCCGAACTGCGCTATCTGGTCGAGACCTTTGAGGCATCGGAGTCGACCGCCAACCAGAACTTCAAGGTGCTGCTCGATTTTTCGCTAGGCCGAATAGCGGACGACGAAGCCATGCGGGCACTGGGCATCGACAGCGAGGAAGACCTGTTCCTGCTCATGGCACAGGCCCACTTGCCGATGCCGAGGCTGGCCGACGCGACGACGCAGGACATGGTGGAGCAGTTGAAGTCCTTGCCGACAGCCTGAACCCACCGTGCCGTCCCCCAAAGATGTTGCCTTGTTGCCCGACGCCGGGCCGCTCATCACGCTCGCCTACGCCGACGCGCTCGATGTCCTGTTCAAGCCAGGCTGGACGGTCATGCTGGTCGACATGGTGCTGCACGAAGTCACCCGCAACCAGACGCCGACCAGCAACAAACTGGCTGAATGGGCCGCCGCCAGGCAGATACCCATCCTGCCAACCAAGACCTTTGCGCACTTTCAGCAGGCCAGTGCGGCGAACCCTGCTCCGAGGAAGAACAACCTGGGCGAGTTGGCCGTTCAAGAAACGATGAACGCCTTCGCCCTTGTGGTGCCGCCAAAGCTTGGCGTGTTCCTGTTCGAGGATCACAGGATTGCCCGCACGAGCTTTCTGATCCCCGACTCCTGTCAGAAGATCAGCACACGCGCCTTTCTGATCTTTCTTGAACAGAAAGGCTGGATTGTGTCCGCATCAGCCATCGAACACCGCGCAGTGCAGGCAGGGCGGGCTTTTTCAACGCTGAAATTTCCGCTGTAAGTCGGCCGCGCAAATCGCGGATTCATCCGTGCATATCGAGCACGAATGTGTGTTTTGCACGGTTTGTCGGGTCTGCCACCGGGGCTCAGAGCCCCAGCACACTCCGCGTATGGTCGGCGATCATCCATTCCTCGTTGGTGGGGATGACCAGCACTTCGGTGGGGCCGCTGCCGATGTGGAGGGCGTTGCGGGCGTTGGCGCCGTCGTCCAGGGTGATGCCCAGCCAGGCGCATCGGGCGCAGACGCGGCGGCGCACTTCGGCGGCGTGTTCGCCGATGCCGCCGGTGAACACCAGGACATCCACGCCGCCGGCGGCGGCGGCCAGGGATCCCAGTTCGCGCACGATGCGGTAGCAGAAGAGGTCCACCGCCTCTGCGGCCTCGGGCCGGTCGGAGGCAAGCAGGGTGCGCATGTCCTGGGAAAGGCCGGAGACACCCAGGAGGCCGGATTCCTTGTACAGCAACCGGGTCAGCTCCTTGACCCCCAGGCCCTTGTTGTCCATCAGGTAGAGCAGTACGCCCGGGTCCAGGGCGCCCGTACGGGTGCCCATGACGAGGCCGTCGATGGCGGTGAAACCCATGGTCGAGGCGACGCCCCGGCCGGCGACCAGGGCCGCCATGCTGGCGCCGTTGCCGAGGTGGGCGACGACCACCCGGCCGTCGGCCCTGGAACTGTGCTGCGGCAGGACGCGGGCGATGTATTCGTAGGAAAGGCCGTGGAAGCCGTAGCGGCGCACGCCTTCGGCGGTGAGCGCCCGGGGCAGGCCGAAAGTCTGCGCCACGGCGGGATTGCTGCGGTGAAAGGCGGTATCGAAGCAGGCCACCTGGGGGACGCCGGGAAGCAGGGCTTGCAGGGCTCGGATGCCGGCCAGGTTGTGGGGCTGGTGCAGGGGGGCGAGGGTGACGTAGCCGGCCAGGCGCTCCAGGATGGGGGCGTCAATGACCGTCGGCTCGGCGAAGTGCTCGCCGCCATGGACGACGCGGTGGCCGACGGCGGCGATCTGCCAGGCGGCTTCATGGTCGGTGAACCAGCGCAGGAGGAAATCGAAGGCCCGCCCGTGATCGACGTTCTCGCCGGGTATGGCGATCTCGGCCAGGGGGGCTCCGTCCCGGTCCCGGGCGGTAAAGAGCGCTCGGGCGGTGCCCAGGCCGTCGATCTGCCCGGCGACTTCGGCCTGGGGCGAGAGCTCCTGCCCCAGGGGAAAGAGGGCGAACTTGATGGACGAGGAGCCGGCGTTGATGGTCAGGATGCCGCGATTCATCAGAGGGGCTTTCGGCGGCTGTGGGCGATGAGGGCGGCGATGACGCAGGAGGCGGTGCGCGTTTCGGCCGTATCGGCGCGGCTGGTGAGCACGATGGGCACCGAGGTGCCCAGCACGATGCCGGCGGTGAGGGCGTTGGCCAGGTATTCGAGCTGCTTGGCCACCATGTTGCCGGATTCCAGGTCGGGCACCACCAGGATCTCCGCATGGCCGGCCACGGCGGACCGGATGCCCTTGGTCTTGGCGGCGACGATGGAGACGGCGTTGTCGAAGGCCAGGGGGCCGTCCAGGATGCCGCCCTTGATCTGGCCCCGGTCGGCCATTTTGCACAGGGCGGCGGCGTCGAGGGTCGATTGAATCTTGGGATTGACCGTTTCCACCGCCGAGAGGATGGCCACCTTGGGCTCGGGGATGCCGATGATCTGGGCGAAGTCGATGGCGTTCTGGATGATATCCACCTTATCTTCCAGGGTCGGCGCGATGTTGATGGCGGCGTCGGTGATGAGCAGCGGCCGGTGGTAGGTGGGCACGTCCATGAGGAAGACGTGGCTGATGCGCCGCGCCGTCCTCAGGCCGTTGGCCCGGGACACCACTTCACTCATCAGTTCGTCGGTGTGCAGGCTGCCCTTCATGAGGGCTTCGGCGTCGCCGTTGCGCACGAGGGACACGGCGATGGCCGCCGAATCGTGGCTGTGTTTGGAATTGACGATGCGGATGCCGGAAAGGTCGAGGCCATTCTCTTCGGCCACCGCGCGGATCTTGGCTTCCGGCCCGACCAGGATGGGTTCGATGATGCCCTCCTGGTAGGCGATGACCGGCCCCTTGAGGGACTCGGCGTCGCAGGGGTGGGCCACGGCGGTGGGGATGGGCTCCAGGCCCTTCACCCGTGAAAGCAGGTGCTCGTAGCGCTCGTGCTTGTCGTCGATGCGCACGTCGGGCATGTGGATTTCCTGGAAGCGGGAAATTTTTTCGCTGGGGGCAAGCACCTCGGCGGTGCCCTTCACCACCTGCAGATTCTCCTGGTTGGTGCAGACGCAGTCGAAGAGGACGTGCTGGTTATGGGCGAATTTCTGGCGCACCGTGATGGTGATGGTGATGGTGTCGCCGATGGTCACCGGGCGGGCGAAGTGCAGGGTCTGATCGACGAGGATGGTGCCCGGCCCCGGGAACTGGGTGCCGAGGACGGTCGAGATCAGAGAGCCGCTCCACATGCCGTGGGCGATGACCTCGCGGAACATGCCGCTTTCGGCGTATTCCGGATCGACCACGGCCGGGTTCACATCCCCGGTCATGACGGCAAAGAGCTTGACGTCCTCGGGGCGCAAGGTGCGTTGCAGGGTGGCGTGGTCGCCGATATTGATCTCGTCGAAAGTCTTGTTGACGAGGTAGCGTCGTTCCGTGGTGCTCTGGCTCATGGCCTTCTCCCTGGTTGGCGGCGCTCGCGGCGCCTCTCTGCTTCAAGTATAGGGTGCTGCGATGCAGCAAACAACGGCCGGAGGCAGGATAGCGGCGCCGGATTTCATCGGTGTGTCATCGATACGTCTTCAATGTTTCTTCAAACACCCGGCATCCGTGGTGCACAATCCATGCCGAAGGCAAAGCGGGTCGGCGAACAGGAGCCGGTTTGATCTGGCCCAAGATATCAGGCCCGGAAACTGCTAGGTTTTCGTACACAAGAACTGATTCCCAGGGAGGTTGGTATGGCATGGCCCGAACTCCACGGCGCGGCGGTCGCCGGCATCGTCGACCGCGTCGCCCAGCGCTACCGGCGGGATCCCACCTGCCTGGTGCAGATCCTGCGCGAAGTGCAGGAAGCCTGCGACTGGATCCCCCCGGAAGCCATCGACCGCCTGCAGGTTGTTCTCGGCGTGCCGCGCACCAAGATCGAAGGGGTCGCCGGCTTCTATTCCTTCTTTTACACCCGGCCCCGGGGCCGCTACCGCATCCTCTTTTCGGACAACATCACCGACCGCATGGGGGGCAACATGGCCCTCATGGAGCGCCTGTGCGCGGCCCTCTGGATCGAACCCGGCAAGGTGTCCGAAGACGGTCTGGTGAGCGTCGACAAGACTTCCTGCACCGGCATGTGCGACCAGGGACCGGCGATGCTGGTCAATAACCTGGCCATCACCCGGCTCACCGAAGCGCGCATCGACGCCATCGCCGACCTGGTGCGCGATGGCGCGCCCCTGGCCGACTGGCCGGCGGAGTTCTTCGCCGTCACCGACAACGTGCAGCGGGCCGATCTGCTCCTCGGGCCCAACCCGGCCCCCGGCGCCGCGCTCCGGGCCATGGTCGCCCGCGCCCCCGGCAGGAGCGAAGGCGGGGCCGCCGCCATGCTGGAGGAAATCCGTCGCTCCAATCTGCGGGGTCGTGGCGGTGCCGGCTTCACCACCGCCCTGAAGTGGGAGGCCTGCCGCAACGCGCCCCTCAAGGCCGGCCAGCAGCGCTTCGTCGTCTGCAATGCCGACGAGGGCGAACCCGGCACCTTCAAGGACCGCGTGCTCCTCACCGCCCACGCCGACCTGGTGTTCGAGGGCATGACCGTGGCCGCCTACGTTCTGGGCGCCCGCCGCGGCTTCCTCTACCTGCGCGGCGAATACCGCTACCTCCTCGACCCCCTCAACGCCGTGCTGCAACGCCGGCGGGAGGCCGGGCTGCTGGGCGCCGACATCCTCGGGATTCCCGGCGCCGATTTCGACCTCGAAATCCACCTCGGTGCCGGCGCCTACGTCTGCGGCGAGGAGTCGGCCCTCATCGAATCCCTGGAAGGCAAGCGGGGCACCCCCCGCAACCGCCCGCCCTTCCCGGTGACCAACGGCTATCTGGACCAGCCGACGGTGGTCAATAACGTCGAGACCTACGCCGCCGCCGCCCTCATCGCCCTCAACGGTGGCGACTGGTATGCCGGCATCGGCACCAAACAGTCGGCGGGGACCAAGATTCTCTCGGTGTCCGGCGATTGTGCCCGGCCCGGCATCTACGAATACCCCTTCGGCGTTCCCGTGCGCCAGGTGCTGCAAGACTGCGGGGCGAAAGACGTCCAGGCCGTGCAGATCAGCGGCCCCTCCGGCATCTGCGTCAGTGCCGAGGAGTTCGACCGGCGCATCGGCTTCGAGGATTTGCCCACCGCCGGCGCCTTCATGGTCTTCAACCACAGCCGCGACATGTTCGAGGTGGCGCGCAATTTCGTGCATTTCTTCCAGCACGAGAGCTGCGGCTTCTGCACCCCCTGCCGGGTGGGCACCTCGCTCCTCAAGAACCTCATGGACAAGCTGCACAACGGCCACGGTTCGCCCTACGACTTCACCGAGATCGAAAAGCTCAACCAGATTCTGCTCTCCATGAGCCACTGCGGCCTGGGCCACACCGCCTGCAACCCGGTGCTGGACACCATCGCCAAGTTCCGCCCGGCCTACGAGCGGCGCCTGGAGCACACCGACTTCGCCCCGGCCTTCGACCTCGACCGGGCCCTGGCTGCGGCCCGCCAGATGACGGGCCGCGACGACCCGGGGGCCCACATCGTTCCCGAAGCATTCGGCGAGGAAAAAACATCATGAGCCAGACCTTCACCCTCGACGACAAGGCCGTACCCTTCGAAGACGGCGAAACCATCCTCCAGGCCGCCAGCAAGGCCGGGGTGTTCATTCCCCACCTCTGCTACCACCCGGAATTCAAGCCCCACGGCTCCTGCAAGCTGTGCACGGTCAAGGTCAACGGCCGCCAGACCGCCTCCTGCACCATGCGGGCGGCAGCCGGCATGCGGGTGGAAAGCGACTCCGAAGAACTCAACACCGAGCGCCGGGCCCTGACCCAGATGCTCTTCGTGGAAGGCAACCACTTCTGCCCCTCCTGCGAGAAGAGCGGCGACTGCAAGCTGCAGGCCACCGCCTACCACCTGGGCATGATGTCGCCCCATTTCGACCACTTCTTTCCCGACCGGCCGGTGGATGCCTCACACCCCGAGGTGCTGCTCGACTTCAATCGCTGCATCCTCTGCTCCCTCTGCGTGCGGGCCAGCCGGGACGTGGATGGCAAGAACGTCTTCGCCCTCTCGGGCCGGGGCATCAAGACCCATCTCATCGTCAATGCCAAGTCCGGTCGCCTGGCCGATACCGATTTCACCCTCGCCGACAAGGCGGCCCACGTCTGCCCGGTGGGGGTGATTCTGAAAAAGCGCCGCGGCTTCGCGGTGCCCATCGGCGAGCGCACCTTCGACAAGGCGCCCATCGGCGAAGTGCTGGTCAAGGAGGAAAACTGATGGACGCCCCGGTCAAAAAGAAGCTGCGCGTCGCCACCACGTCGCTGGCCGGCTGCTTCGGCTGCCACATGTCCTTCCTCGATATCGACGAGCGGCTGTTCACCCTGCTCGAGCACATCGAGTTCGACCGCTCGCCGCTGACCGACATCAAGACCGTGAGCGAGGGCTGCGACATCGGCCTCATCGAAGGCGGCCTGTGCAATGCCGAGAACGTCCATGTGCTGCGGGAGTTCCGCAAGCACTGCAAGATTCTCATCGCCCTGGGCGCCTGCGCGGTGAATGGCGGCCTGCCGGCCCAGCGCAACCACCTGCCGCTGTCCACCATCCTGGAAGAGGTCTATCACACCAGCCCGGGGCTGGCCAACGGCCTCATCCCCAACGACCCGGAACTGCCCCTGCCGCTCAACAAGGTGCACCCCATCCACGAGGTGGTGAAGATCGACTATTTCATCCCCGGCTGCCCGCCCTCCGGCGACGCCATCTGGAAGGTGCTCACCGACCTGCTGGCGGGCCGCGAACCCGAGTTGGGCCACGGTCTGATGCACTATGACTGAGCTGACTCCAACGCGCTTAGGTTGCTCCCCGTTCGGGCTGAGCCTGTCGAAGCCCGGGATGAACCGCCCTTCGACAGGCTCGGGGCGAACGGCATCAGCATGCTCAGTTACCGAAAGAATCATGGAGGCCCTATGACCTACCAACTCGAAACCGCCCAACACCCCGAAAAACTCCGCCGGGTGGCCATCGACCCCGTATCCCGCGTCGAGGGCCACGGCAAGGTGACCCTGCTGCTGGACGACCAGAACAAGGTGCACCAGGTGCGCCTGCACATCGTCGAATTCCGGGGCTTCGAAAAGTTCATCCAGGGCCGCCCCTACTGGGAGGTGCCGGTGATGGTGCAGCGCCTGTGCGGCATCTGCCCGGTGTCCCACCACATCGCCGCCTCCAAGGCCATGGACGTCATCGTCGGCGCCAAGCGACTGACGCCCACCGCCGAGAAGATCCGCCGCCTCATGCACTATGGCCAGATGATGCAGTCCCACGCCCTGCACTTCTTCCACCTGTGCTCCCCGGACCTGCTCTTCGGCTTCGATTCCGACCTCACCCGCCGCAACATCGTCGGCGTCGCCCAGGAGCACCCGGAGATCGCCCGCCAGGGGGTACTGCTCAGGAAGTTCGGCCAGGAGGTGATTCGCGTCACCGCGGGCAAACGCATCCACGGCACCGGCTCGGTGCCGGGCGGGGTGAACAAATCCCTCACCGTCGCCGAGCGCGACGGCCTGCTCAAGGACATCTACCCCATCATCGGCTGGGCGCGGGACGCCGTGCATCTCATCCAGAAAGTGCACATGCAGGACCCGGGGCTCTACAACAGCTTCGGCATCTTCCGCTCCAACTTCATGTCCCTGGTCGGCCATGACGGCGACCTGGACTTCTACCACGGCACCCTGCGCACCCGGGACGACAACGGCGCCATCCTCTTCGACGGCGTCGATTACCAGGAGTATGGCAAGTACATCGAAGAAGAAGTGAAACCCTGGAGCTACATGAAATTTCCCTACCTGCGGGCCATCGGCAAGGAGCATGGCTGGTACAAGGTGGGGCCGCTTTCCCGGGTGCAGAACTGTGACCAGATCCCCACCCCCTTCGCCGAGCACGAACGCAAGGAATTCGTCGATTACGCCGGCGGCACCCCCATGCACGCGCCCCTGGCCTACCACTGGACGCGCATGATCGAAATGCTGCACGCGGTCGAAGTCATCAAGGAACTGCTCCACGACGACGACATCCTGGGCAGCGAGCTCATGGTCCAGGGCGAGCGCCAGACCGACGGCGTGGGTGTCATCGAAGCCCCCCGCGGCACGCTCTTCCACCACTACCGGGTGGATGAAAACGACATCGTCACCATGGCCAACCTCATCGTCTCCACCACCAACAACAACCAGGCCATGAATGAAGCCGTGCGCCATGTGGCCCGCCGCTACCTGCACGGGCGGGAAGTCACCGAGGGGCTCCTCAACCACATCGAAGTCGCCATCCGCGCCTTCGACCCCTGCCTCTCCTGCGCCACCCATGCCCTGGGCAAGATGCCGCTGCAGGTGGAACTGGTCGATGCGGACGGCAGCGTGGTCCATAGTCTGAGCCGGGGCGCGGACCAGCCAACCTCTGTTCGGGCTGAGCCTGTCGAAGCGCAGGATGCCCCGCCCGCCTGACCGGGCAAGCGAATTCCCGCTCGCCAGACAGACATGACCGCCCCCGTCGTCGTCATCGCCGTCGGCAACCCCAGCCGCGGCGACGACGCCCTCGGCCCCCTGCTGCTGGAGCGCCTCGAAACCTGGCTCCAGGCCAACGGCCGGGCCGGCGAGGTGGAACTGATCGAAGACTTCCAGCTCAACATCGAGCACGCCCTCGACCTGGAAGGCCGCCGCCTGGCCCTCTTCATCGACGCCGGCAGCGGCACCCCAGCTCCCCACACCTTCACCCGCCTGCAACCCGCCGCCGATCTCGGCAGCAGCACCCACGCCCTGGAACCCGGCGCCGTCCTGCGGGTTTTCAACCAAACCTGCCGGGGGCCGGCGCCGGAGTGCTTCGTCCTCTGCGTGCGGGGAGAGCGCTTCGAACTGGGGGAGGGCGTGAGCGCCGCCGCCGCGGGGTATGCAGACCAGGCTTGGGACTTGCTTGAGAGACTGATGTCGCAGCGCGAGTCCGCGACATGGACCGAGGCTTGCGAGTTGCCGGGCAGTTGAGGGCTGTCGTGGCGTTTTAACGCCTGACGCAGCGTCAGCCTCTTCATCCGGCGCGGCCTGCTGGACAAGGCCGATGGAGAAGCCCTGCGCCCCTGCGAGCACGGCGACGGTTTCTCCCTCGACGCCAGCGTGCGCATCGAAGGCGAGGACCGGCAAGGGGGAGCGCCTGCTGCGCTACTGCGCCCGCCCGGCCTTTGCGCAGGAACGGCTGCGGCAGATCGATGCGGACCACCTCGTCTATGAGAGCCCCAAGCCGGGGCCGGATGGGCGCGTCAGCCAGGTTCTGACGCCCCTCGAACTTCTGGACCGCCTCGCCGCGCTGATCCCGCCGCCCCGGCGCCACCCGCATCGTTACTACGGTGTGCTGGCGCCCAATGCGTCGCTGCGAGAGGCTGTCACAGCGCTGGCGGGGGCGCCAAAGCCAGTGCCGGCCGAGGCGAATGCCGTGGCGGAGGAAAGTGGCGCCTGCCGGGCGGCGCGTTATGCGTGGGCACTCTTGCTGGCGCGCATTTATGAAGTGTTTCCCCTCATCTGCCCGAAGTGCGGCGGCGCCATGCGGATCATCGCCTTCATCGACAATGGCGAGGCGATCCGGGAGATCCTGCTTCACCTGGGCGAGGCGATAGCGCCGCCCAAACTGGCCCCGGCGCACGGCCCGCCGCTGTGGGAGGCGGCCGGACAGCGCGACGCCGATCCGCTGGCGCAGCCGTGTCCGGAGTTCGAATTCGATCAGCGCATCGCCTGGTAGCCGAGGGCTGCTGAAGCCGCCCGACGGGAGCGCTCACGCCTGAGGCCCGCGAAACGCCCAACAACCGGCGCCTCGCAGGCCTCGGGCGTGACAGCGCTGACAGCGCGGCGGATGTTGCACGGCACAAACAGCGATTGCGCGCAAATTCCCGGTTGACGATGGTTTGCAGAAGCGAGGATATTTCATCGATGGCGGTTGAATTCGCTATCCTTCAGCCGATTGACCGGATGGCACCGGCAAGACCTAGATCAGCCTGCCGAGCCTGATGGCTGGGCATCGATCAGGTGATGAAAGGCCTCATGGACGTCGAAGAAGGCCGCATCGACCGCGGCCGGCTTGCTGCCTTTGCAGGTGGATTGCAGGCGGTGGATGGCGGCGACCAGCGCTGTCGCGTTGGCCGAGCGGATATCCGCCGCACTCTTAGCCAAATCTCCCGCCCTGCTACAGGCGTTCTGGCTGCGCGTCTTGCCCGGACGGGCATGCCACAGCGGCGCGAGCAGCGAATGAAAGGCATCGACGTCCGGCGAGAAATGCGGATGCGCGTGCCCATGTTCGTCGCCAGCGGCAGTGCCGATCCAGAAAGCCGTCGTCACGGCAAGAAGCATTGATGCGAATGGTTTGGTCATGATTTCCTTGCGGGGTACAAATCCGGCGATTGCTCGGGGAGGTTGAGTCGGCATTGTAGGGCCTTGCGCGTGCACCCGTAGCGGCAATGCCGTTGGGGAAAACCGGGCGAAATCACCCGCTGGGTTTGGGTTTATGCCCCGTTTGCGCGCTGGGATAGTTGGAATCGATTCCAAGTGGCTGATTTCATGGGGTGGCATGGCGTGGCACGGTCGATGCTGAATAACGCTCAAGCCTGTGCGCGGCTTTTTCGCCCGAACACAGGCAGGTAGTCATCGATAAAGAGGTCAATTCAATGACGAAAATCCTGGTCTTGATGTTATTGCTTGGCATGGCTGGCGCATCGGCCGCCCACGAAATCCGGAATCAAGCACCGACAAGCCTGCTCGGGCTGGGCCAGATGGCCAAATTGCAGGCCCAGAAAAACTGCGCCGATCGTTCGGAGCGAGATCGGAATTTGTGTGAAGCCGGGCAGATACGGTCGCTGGCCGAAACGGCGGCATCGCTACCGGCCCTTCGCCCCGCCCGGCTGTCGCCGGCAGAGTTTGCCTCCTTGATAGAGGCAACTGCTGGCGCGAGCGATCCCGGCGGTCGGCTAACGAGCTCGGCCGGTGCAAGCCAGGGCATCGATTGCCGGGTCAACGTCTGCTGACTGTTTGGCCTTTGCCGAACGCCCGGTTTCGGTTATTGCCTGTTTTTGCCACCGACCGTAGCATTTGGCAGTCCGGTTTGGCCGGGCAGGGGGCGCGCGCCCAACGCTGCCGACACCGCTAGCAGCCTGTCGGACATTTTCCGCGATCGGCGATAATTTCAGTCTTGGAATTTGATGGATAGCATTTCCGGGGACGCGCATTTCCGGCATTTCCGGGCGGCATTTCCGGGGACGCGGCATTTCCGGGGACGGACCACGATTCTGCGTAAGAGAGAGCCCGTCCTTTCCCTCGCTCGGGGCAACGTCTTGTGTTCCGCATTGATGTGCTCGCGAAGGCAAGAAATTCCTGATCTTCCCCGATTTCTCAGTTTTCTGACCGACCGCGATTGCCAGTGGTGATGTCCTCGTAGCGCCAACACATGCCAGGCGCGTTGGAATGCGGCGTTTGCCTTTCGTTTCGCAACATAGCCAGCCGCTCGTAGCCGATCCATGCCCGTCGCCCATCCCCGCACCAGAACGCCTGCCATCCGCCACTCCGTTCGGGCTGAGCTGGTCGAAGCCCCAGGTATACCGCTCTTCGACCGGCGCCCGGCAAGCGGACCGTCGGCGCGTCGCTCAAATGGTCCGCAATAGGCGCTATTTATTTGTCTACAAAGGATTTTTGCTGCGCACGGTTTGCTATTCGCCCCAATAGCGCGTATTGTGCAGCGCAGCGAATTTCAAGTAGTGTTGTTGTCTCGTCGGTTTAGCCCTCGCCTTTCAGCGTCGCCACTCCCCCAGCCTTACCTCGCCGTCTTGATCGCGCCCCTCTCAGGGGAACAACCCTTTTATTTTTTGGAGATTCAAGACATGGCAACAGGCATCGTCAAGTGGTTCAACGACGCAAAAGGTTTCGGCTTCATCACCCCGGACGGTGGCGGCGAAGACCTCTTCGCCCACTTTTCCGCGATCAATTCGGCGGGCTTCAAGTCCCTGGCCGAAGGTCAGCGCGTCAGTTTCGATGTGACCACCGGCCCCAAGGGCAAGCAGGCGAGCAATATCCAGCCGGCCTGACCTTCCCGCTGCCCTGACCACCGTCGGGGCGCGCGTCCAGCGCATCCCAGTCGTACCGCGACAAACCTCAAACAGGCTGGCTGACGCCGGCCCGGCACGCTGCCCGGCATTGACCGCAGCGGCGGCCAATGCCGGCTGCGCCAAAGCGAGAAGGAGTACCCCATGAAAAACGCCATCCAGCGAACCGAACTCAAGACTTACTACTACACCCCCGTGCATTGCCCCTTTTGCGGCACCCGGGTCATGGGTGCCGACCCGGTGGACGAGACGCGCATCACCGCCTGCCCCCACACCCTGTTCATCGCCCATGACATGGCTTTCGAGTACCGTTCGGAGCGTTTCGACAGGAATCTCAACCTGCACGGCCTGAGCGAAAGCGAAGTCGAAGCGCGATGGTTGGGCGAGGAAGGCGGCGTCGACGGCTTCACCAACCAGGTCACCCTGGCCGACGCCATCAAGGTTGCCGCCTACGAGCCGTCTCCGTCAGCCTACGGTTCGTACTACGGATTTGCCCCAATCGAATGACCCGTGCCTCGGCGGTACACGCGAGAAAAAACGACCGGCATGCAACGAGAAGGTAACGAGAAACCCAGCCAAGCGGTGGTAGCGGCCGTCCAGCTACCCACCGTCAGCGACGCCGAATTCGACGCCTCCCTGACCGAGTTGCGGGAGCTGGCCAAGACTCTCGGCTTTATTGTGGTGCGGACTTTCGTCCAGAAGCGCCAGGGCTTCGACCAGACCGCCTATCTCGGCGTCGGCAAGCGCGAGGAAATCAGCGCCTTCATCAACGATGAGGCCGAGCCCGGCGGCATCGACGCCATCCTTGTCGACCACGAGATTTCCCCCTCCCAGGCCCGCAACCTCGAAAAGGAAACCGGCTGCGCCGTGATGGACCGGACCATGGTCATCCTGGAAATCTTCCATCGCAACGCCCGCTCCCGGGCCGCCAAGGCCCAGGTGGAAATCGCCCGCCTGGGTTACATGGCGCCCCGCCTGCGCGAAGCCGCCAAGCTGGCCGGCTCCCAGGGGCGGCAGCGGAGCGGGGTCGGCGGCCGCGGGGCTGGCGAATCCCACACCGAGCTGGATCGCCGCAAGATTCGCGACCGCATCGCCGAGTTGCAGCTGGAAATCGTTGCCATGGACGCTGAGCGCAAGACCCAGCGCGCCCGACGCCAGGAGCGCCAGGGGCTGGCCGGGGTCGCCCTGGTCGGCTACACCAACGCCGGCAAGTCCACCCTTATGCGGGCCCTCACGGGCAGCGAGGTGCTGGTGGCCAACAAGCTCTTCGCCACCCTCGATACCACGGTACGCACCCTGTACCCGGAAAGCGTTCCCCGGGTGCTGGTCAGCGATACGGTCGGTTTCATCAAGAACCTGCCCCACGGGCTGGTGGCCTCCTTCAAATCCACCCTGGACGAGGCCCTCGACGCTTCCCTGCTCCTGCACGTCATCGATGCCAGTGATCCCGGCTGCGAGCGGCAGCGGGAGGTTACCGACCGCGTGCTGGAAGAAATCGGCGCCGATGCCGTGCCGCGCCTACGGGTCTTCAACAAGATCGACCACGTCGGCGACGCCGCCGCCCAGGCTGAACGGGAAGCGGAATTGCGCGCCCAATACCCCGACTGCATCGTCATGAGCGCCCGCCGGCCCGACGATGTGGCGAAGCTGCATCGCGCCATCGTCGCCTTCTTCCAGCAGGATCTGGTCGAAGCCGAGATCTTCCTTCCCTGGTCCGCCCAGGAATTCCGCGGCCAGCTCTACCGGAGCTGCCAGGTGCTGGAGGAGCGCGCAGATGGCGAGGGGGCCTTTTTCCGGGTGCGCGGCGCCGCCGATGCGGTGGGCCAGCTTCAGGCACAATTCCGCCTGCCCTCATGAACGCCGCCGTGCCCCAAGGAACCGCCTTGTCCTCATCCCCCGTCGACCTCCCCGAACGCCTGGCCGCCGCCTTGGCCGCCCGCCAGGGGCTCCTTGCCCGCTGCGCCGGCGAGGGCACCACTGCCTACCGCCTGTTCCACGGTAGCGCCGAGGGCTATGACGGCCTGGCCATCGACCGCTAGTAGTCAGTCAGATAGGTTTGCGTCGATGCCGAGGCGCGTCTCCGCGCCCCGATCGCGCGAAGCGAACCGCAGCCATAGCCGATGCTATGGCGAGGATGAGCGACAACGCGAGCGGGGATGCG